>Ga0210398_10004112_pt1 | contig 13755 bp, 9 predicted proteins | sample IncBWC4OmetaG_FD_161047 | JGI IMG/M metagenome (GOLD analysis project Ga0210398, IMG submission 161047) | Forest soil microbial communities from Barre Woods Harvard Forest LTER site, Petersham, Massachusetts, United States - Inc-BW-C-4-O | ecosystem: Environmental > Terrestrial > Soil >... | reverse complement strand
AAAACGGCTGGTTCCCCAACCTGCCGGTGGACCAGCACTTTATTTTCGCATTTCCGCGTCATCCGACGGTGCAAACTTCGCAGGGAGCAAACCGGATGTTTGAAATCGGGTTGTTTGTGGACGGGGTGCGGATGTTCGACGCCACCGATGCGCTTTCCTATTCGCACGCGAATGGCCGGGATGCCGACCCGCGCGCCGGCATCGGCCAGGGCGACCGCATCTGGAACCGCGATGCGCTGGTGAACGAGGGCAGAACTTTTGACGCCGCTTTCGCGCATCAGGAGAACCGGGGCACCTACCATTACCATGCCGAACCGATTGCGCTGCGTTACGAACTCGGCGACCACGTGGATTTTGACCCGGCGACAAAGACCTGTCGCGAGAGCGGCGGCGCCCCGGTGAAACATTCGCCAATTCTCGGCTGGATGCATGACGGCTATCCGATTTACGGGCCTTACGGTTATTCCAATCCGTCCGATCCCGCGAGCGGCGTGCGCCGGATGGTTTCTGGGTTTGTCCTGCGTGACGGCCGGGACGGCGCGGACAATCTTGCGCAAACCGGCCGCCGCGCCCTGCCCGCGTGGGAAGCGAGGGAGAATCACCGTTCCGCCGTGCTGGAAAGTTTTGAGACCGGTCCAGATGTGAGCGGGCAATATCCCATCGGCCATTACATCGAGGACTACGCCTATCTTGGCGACCTGGGAAAAATTGCGGGCAGGGATTTTGACCTCGACGAGTTGAACGGCCGCTGGTGCGTCACGCCGGAATTTCCCGGCGGCACCTACGCCTACTTCACGACGATAGATGCGGGCGGCCAACCGGTCTATCCCTACAACATGGGCCGGCGTTATCATGGCAATCCGAATGGCCGCTTAGTGAGGTCCATCAACGAACCCGTGATGACGAATTTTCTCGCGCATCCCGTGGTGGTGAAACCGACTGCTCCGTCATCGGCGAAGACGGAGGCGCTGATCTGGAATCCGGGCACCGGCGCGTACGAAACAAAATGAACCGGATGCGCGCAACCGGCCTGTGCGCCGCCCTTTTGGGCAGCCTGACCATGGCATCCGCCACCACGCTGCAAATCGAAATCACCCCGAAAGTCTCCGGCGAAAATCTTCAGCCGGCGTCGTTGCGATACCAAACTTCTGCAGGCGAAATTTTTTCCATCACGCGCGTCAGTTATCTCGTCAGCAATTTTGCGCTGCAACGCGACGACGGCTCGTGGCTGGAGATTTCCAATTCAGTCGCGTGGCTGGACTTCGATCAGAACCGGAATTCCATATGGCTTGAAAACATTCCGGCGGGCGAATTTCGCACGGTCCGCTTCACCGTCGGGTTGAATACGAATCTCAATCACGCGGATGCCGCCACCTTCCCGGCCGGTCATCCGCTCAATCCCAATCTCAATGGTCTGCACTGGAGCTGGCAGGGCGGCTACATTTTTCTGGCGCTGGAAGGTTTGTGGCGCAATGCCGCCGGCGAACTCGACGGCTGGGCATATCACCTGGCGCGCGACACGAACGCCGTGCGCATCACGCTGGCCGCGCCGCTCACCGTCAGCAAGGAAATCAAGCTGGAAGTCGATTTTGACCTGGCGACCTTGCTGAACGCGCCAAGGCCGCTGTCATTTGGCCGGGACGGTTCGTCCACGCATTCGCGCGACGGTGATCCCATTTCTGCCTCGCTTGTTGCCAACCTGCCGGGCGCATTTCGCGTCCGCCGGATCAGTTCGTTGGCGGATGCGGAAATCGCCGTTGCCCATCCAAAGCCGCTTTATTTGCCGGCGAAATTCAAACCGTATCCGTTCCAGACGAGCGCGACGTTTCCCATTCCCGACCTGCCGCGCGACAATCCGCTGCTGGTCGAGCGCGTGGAACTGGGCCGGAAATTGTTCTTCGACCGGCGCGTTTCGATCAACGACGCCCAGTCCTGCGCCGACTGCCACCTGCCGGAAAAAGCCTTCACCGACGGGCGCCGCACCGCGCGGGGCGCGGAAGGCGAATCCGGTCCGCGCAAAACCATGCCGCTCTTCAATCTCGCTTGGAAAAGGGAATTCTTCTGGGACGGCCGCGCCAGGAGTTTGCGCGAACAAGTTCTGCAGCCGGTCCAGAACCCCGTCGAAATGTACCAGTCATTGACCAATCTGGTGGTCAAATTGGCGCGGCCGGACACCAATTACACCCCGCTGTTCGCCGCCGCGTTCGGCTCGCCGGAAATCACCGCGGAAAAAATTTCGCTCGCGCTGGAAAATTATGTGCTCACGCTCACGTCCTTCGACGCGAAGTTCGACCGCGTGCTGCGCGGCGAGGAGAAGTTCACGGCCGAGGAGCAGCGCGGGTTTGAATTGTTCTCGACGGAATACGATCCGCGCCGCGGGCAATATGGCGCGGATTGTTTTCATTGCCACGGGGGAATGCTGTTTCAAAGCCAGGGTTTTGCGAACAACGGCCTGGACGAAACCTTTTCCGACTCCGGTCGTGCAAAAATCACCGGGAAAGTTTCTGATGAAGGAAAGTTCGCCGTGCCGTCGCTGCGCAACGTGGCGCTGACCGCGCCCTACATGCATGATGGACGTTTTAATTCCCTGGAGGAGGTCGTCGAGCATTACGCGACCGGTTTGAAACGCAGCGCGACGCTGGATCCGAACCTGGCCAAGCATCCTGACGGCGGCGTGCCGTTGAGCGCCGGGGACAAGCGGGCGCTAGTGGTATTTTTGAAGACGTTAACCGATGAGCGGTTCACTGGCGAACTGGTTCCCGCCAGTGTTGCGGTTGCTGATTCAGCGCCAGATCATAAAATCAAATGACGCCAAAGAGGAACGGGCACGGCGGTTAATTGTGAGTGACGTCAAAGGTGACGCCCTCAACCGTCGGACACATTAAATCCGCGTCTGCCTGCCCTGCAGATACTTCCGGGCGCTTGAAGCCGGTCTGGGGCGGGAAAAAAAACAAAATTTGCATTGACAACTGTTGCATATGCAACCATATTGCTCTCATGAATGGAAACGATGTCAGCAAACTGGACGATCACATCGGCTTTTGGCTGCGATGCCTGTCGAACTTTGTGTCCCACAGTTTCGCCGAAAAACTCTCGAAAGAGGGGGTCACCGTGGCGCAATGGGTCGTTCTGCGGACGCTCTATGATCACCAAAATATAACCCTGAGCCACCTGGCGGAGTTGGTCGGGCTGGATAAAAGTTCCGTTTCCCGGATGGTTGAGCGTCTTGTGCTTCGTCAACTGGTAAACCGTTCGGAGGGCAGTGACCGCAGGTCGCTCGGCCTGAGCCTCACGCCGGCCGCAAGAAAGCTTGTGCCCAAACTGGCCAGGCTGGCGGACCAAAATGACGAATCCTTTTTCAATTCCCTGTCCGCCGGGCAGAGTCATGAATTTCTTGCCACCATCAAGCAACTGCTGGATGCCAATGGCTGGAAGAAATCCGAGCGTGGACGCGACGGAATCGAGTAAATAACCGACATGTGGAGAAAATATGAACACAAACATTATCATTCAGACAGCCCGCAAAACTCTCGCCGGCGCAATCTCATTCCCGGAAGTCGTTGGCCAACTGCTCACGGCCGGCGTGGAGTATTATCATGTGGACTACGTCGGCATGAAAAAGACCTTTTACAGCACCGACGGCGACATGGTGGTGACGCCGATCAATTACGAGGGACTGCCGCCGGTCGCGGCAGATTTCTCAGTCGAAGACGTCCGGGCGGACATCCTCGACAGCCAGCGAAACGGACAGAAATACCGCGACTTTACCCGGCGGGCGATGGAGTCCGGCGTGCAAGGCTACTTTGCCTTCCTGCGCGGCAAACGGGTGACCTACTTTGGTCGCCAGGGCGACGAGCATACGGAGTGGTTCCCCGGCGCGGCGCCAGCCAACCGCACTTGACATGGGCAACCCACCGCCAAATGTTGCTTTCAAATCCTTGATGGTAAATGGAGCGGGTGAAGGGAATCGAACCCTCGTGTTTATTACAGGACAAATCAAGACCAGGATCAATCCGAAGCCCGAGAGTTCAGTCGCCCTGGCAGTGGTGTTGGCGCCGCCTCGATCACGCGACTGGCTCATGGGACAGTCGATGCATGACCCCGCACTCACAGGAAATTTCTTGCGCACTCCTCCTTTTTCCGGCCAGCATAGGCCAACGTAAAAAGCACCCCCCGAATGTCAAAGGCCCTAAGGATTTTGATTACAGGCGCGGCAGGCGGCATAGGAATGGCAACGGCGCAGGCGCTGGCCAGCCGAGGGCATTCAGTCGTCGCGACCGACATATCCGCGTTGAGTAGATTGGAAGGCATCCAGGCACATGCGCTCGATGTCACCAGCGATGACTCCGTGGCGCGGTGTCTTAAAGAGGTTGGTCCGCTCGATGCAATCGTCAACAACGCCGGCATCTTTGGACAAGGGCCGGTGGAAAGCTATCCACTCGATCGCATCCGGCAGATATTCGAGACAAACACGCTCGGCGCGTTGCGCTTAATCCAGTCGGTCTTGCCCGGCTGGCGACAGCGGGGTTCCGGCGTCATCGTGAATGTGTCGAGTGTGGGCGGCCGAGTCTCCGCGCCCCTCGAAGCAGCATACAACGCCTCCAAGTTCGCGCTCGAAGCCTTTACGGAGTCACTGCACGTGGAAGTCCGCCACTTTGGAATACGCTGCGTAATAATCGAGCCCGGAAACACCGCACCTGGCACGAAAGCGGCCGAGCGCCATGAAGGACCAGCCGACTACGCCGGATTTGGGAACAATGGACGGGAGCCCATAACAGAATGACGGGGCCATCTGGTCCACAGGGACCCGAAGTTGTCGCATTAGCCATCGCCAGCGCCATCGAAGACCCCGCGACACCGCTTCGTGTACCGGCCGGCCAGGACGCTGAGATGATTCTGGGCTTGCGAAAAAGCCTCGACGATCAGGCATTCGAAGATGCAATGAGAAAGGCCGTTGGGCTTACGTGGTGATTGGATGGCTGCCAGGCCGCGCTTCGTTAGGGTGGCGGATGAAAGCGGATAAAAGCTGGCGGTTTGTAATTCCCATTTCATCGGCTGGGATTTTCTTAGGCGCTTCCCATTGAAAGCTCTTCCTCTTCCCTGATCTTCGCTCTTCTTGCGATTGGTTCTTCCAGTTTGATTCTACTGCACTTTCACTGCGGTGACTTGCAAGTCCTTGATGATAAATGGAGCGGGTGAAGGGAATCGAACCCTCGTCTCAGCCTTGGGAAGGCCACATTCTACCATTGAACCACACCCGCACTCGGACGCTCTTGTCATAGCAAATCCATCCGCACCCGGCAAGGGGATGTTTGGCGCCGACCGGAGGGTCATTGCGCGCCAGGCCGGTCAATGGGTCATTGCGTAATAGACAATATTGATGAACATCGGATAAGCCATCTTCTCGGAGAACCTCTCGAAATATCGCTGGTCTTCGCTTTCATGCTCCCAGCCATCGCCAAAATGGTTGTTATGGCAGAGGACGGCCATCATGCGATGTTTGTCGTCGTAAATCGCATAATAATGGGGGCCATGATCCTTGTTGCCGTAGGGCCAGTAAGGATCAAAGGACTGGCCGGTTTGGAGAAAGGAACCGACGCTCGGCATCTGCGGTTCCTGCTTGAAATTGTACACCGTTTGAAAAATGCGGTCATCGAGCGACAATTCCACCGGTTCGCGGTCGGGAAAGACGCGCTTCATCTGGCCGTAGAAATGATCCCACTGGTCGTCGCCCCAAAAATCATCAGCCATGAGGAAGCCGCCATTGAGCAAATAGCGGCGCAGATCGGTGACTTCTTGGTCCCTCAAGACCAGACGGCCGGAGGCGGCCATGTAAACGAAGGGGTAACGCTCAAGTTCGCCGGTTGTGATGTTGATGTAGTTCAGGCCGGGTCGAATTTTGAGGCTGGTCACCTGGAAAAGGCGGAAGGTGAGGTTCAAGTCCGCCTCCGGACTGTCGTCTTCCCATCGGCGTCCGCCGCCGAGGTATCCGCTGTCGTCGGCGTCGAAGACAAGCCGGGCAAAGGTGAAGACGTCCTCCTTGAAATTGGGATTGAGCGCCTGCTGCATCTGTTCCTGCTCCTGGATGGCCTCGGGGGAGTCGGCGCCGTAGCTTCGACCGAAACCGCCCCGGCGGCGGAACTGCGCGTCGGCGGAGAGCAGGAGGAGCGCGAGGAGCAGCAGCGCCGGCAGCATGAATTTTCTGAGACCCGCCCTGGCGAATTTTTTTCTCATGCCTTGTGAAATTGAAATGGTGCCCGCGACAGGACTTGAACCTGTACGATGTTACTCACTAGAACCTGAATCTAGCGCGTCTGCCAATTCCGCCACGCGGGCAACCTGTAAATCAACAACTTAGGATTTATTTGCTGATCGAGCTTGACACTTGCGACAGTGCTTGCGGCAGTGTTGCCGCATGAAACGCAGGGCAACGCCGGGCAATGAAACTGGTTCAAGTTCAAACTCACGCCGGTACAGATACACCAAGGTTCTGGACAACCGCAAGCACGCAATTCGCGGGCTCTGGAGGCGCAACGGCAAATTTGTGGCCCGGATCACCGTCGAGGACGACGTTGGGCAAAAGTCGGTCAAATGGGTGCCGCTGAAAGCCGGGACCGCCGCGGCGGCACAGGAGGAATTCCGCACGGTGCTGGTGGAGCGGGGCGAGGACCGGCTGCGTCACATCGGCCGGTGCCCGAAGTTTGCCGATTACGTTGAAAAGACATATGAGCAGCGGTTGGCGACCTCGGGCAAGAAGGCGGGGACACTGGTGACGGAGCGCGTCCACCTCAAGCAATTGCGCGAAACCATCGGGCAGCTTTCCCTGGACAAGATCCGGCCCTACCACGTCACCGCCCACCTGCAGAAGCTCAAGGAACGCGGCAAGGCCAATCGCACCTGCAACCTGGCCTTGGTGGTGCTTCGTAATGTGCTCAAGTCAGCCCGGGTGGACGGATTCATCAAAACCCTGCCGGTGGACGGCATCGCGTGGCAACGCAGCGGGAAGAAGGCCCGGCACCTCTTCACCCGTGAAGATGTTGATTTGTTCTGCCAAGCGGCGCTGACGGCTTCACGGAACGGCGCGGAGTTTGCCGGCTACATCCGGCTGCTGGCTTTGTCCGGTGCCCGCGAACAGGAAACGGTCAAGCTCCGTTGGGCTGATGTGGATTTCGACCACAAGCTGCTCACCATCGGTGCGGATGCGGACACCAAGAACCGGGAAGCCCGGCGGGTGGATTTCAACGTGGAGCTGGAAAAGCATCTGATTGCGATGAACGCGATAAACGCCCTCTGCGAACCGAAGCCGAAGTGGGTTTTTCCCAGTCCGCAAAGCGGGAAGGATCAGCATGCCAAGACCTTCCGGGAATCACTGCTGCTGACCCGGGCGGCGTCCGGCTGTATTTGCCAGGACTGCAAGAAGGTCATGTTTGGCAAGGATGCGCCGAAAGCCTTGCCCGCAATGCCAGGGCGCGCGGTTGGAGGCCAAGGAAAGGGTGCTGCCGGAGCATCTGCAACGGTTCGGCTTTCACGACTGCCGGCATCACTTCATCAGTTACGCCGTCATGAGCGGTATTGACTTCATGACGATTGCCCGGTGGGTGGGGCAAGGACGGGGGGATTCTGATCGGCAAGGTTTACGGGCACCTGACTAACGAACACGCCCAGGCGCAGGCCGCTCGGATGAATTTGGGCCTTCCATCGTGGGGGAGCCCAAAACGGCAACAGGGGAAGAATAAACGGGCCGCACCCTACGGTCAAAAAAGGACGGCTTGCGCCCTTTATGTTACATATCAAGGCTTTGTTCTCCTGGTAGTGCGTTAGAAAACAGTGGAAAGATTGCCTATTTGATTCGCGGATGGGGTTGATTTTCTACTTTTTACGGAGCAAGCTGATGCATGGATAGTTCTTACGAAGTTTTCAACCAGCTTTTGCGGTGGGGCGGGATTCCTGATGGTCTTTTCAAGGTCGCCTTGGATGATTTGATTGACCGTTGTGGTACCGCTCGAACGGCAGACCTGCTTCTGAAGTCCTGCTGGGAAGTTCGGGCGTGGAAGCGTGGTCGCCGGCGGCCACGACCGGTAGCCCAAGCTGCGGTCCTTGCCCTGTCGAAACTCACGCCGCGGCAGATCGATGAACTTTGGGATGAGATGACCACGTTTGAGCTGGTCAAAACTGATCCCAAACTGTCGCAAAAAGTGTAGCAGCTCGGCATAGCCGTGGAGAAAAGCCCGATAAATAAGGGGTTTCCTTCCCGACGCGCTGGATTCGAGAATTAACCGCCGCTTCTTTGCCCAGATTCGACGTCAGGCCTTTTGGCTCGCGATGGACCGACAGCCGCCTACCACAGCGCGAGGCGAAAAGGAACGCCACACCTCGCCCGTGGTGGATGTCGATGGGTGGCCGGTGCCAAAGGGTGCCCGAAGGGGAGACGGGCTTGGGGGGTGGGGCGTGCCTGCGGAGCGAGCCAATAGGCGCCTTTTCGCGTTCTGACCGCGCATTTATTTCGCCGCGTCCCAAACAATGATTACCTCGTCCAGCCGCGAGGCTTGCCGCGATTTGTGGTTGGGATGCCCGCACCAAACGCAACGAGAATTCCGACCATTCTCGAACGACTCAGCCGTGGCCGTAATTTACTAGACCAAGTGGCGTACGGTCACCAGACCGTAGCTGCGATAGGTCTGTGCGAACAACTCGGTTTCAACTACCCCTATCCAATCGGCCGGCGTCAGGGATTTCATCGGCTCAGTCTAATTTGCTGATGGGTGTGCTGTTCCATCACGAGTCATTGGCTCGTATTGGGTTACGCAGACCGCCCTCACCCCAAAGCATCAATGATTAAAAATTTTCAATTCATGGAGCATTCAGATTTTAACCTGCACATGAAGTTTTTTATGGGGACTTTCACCAAGGACCACCGACGACGGTCGTAGCATAAAGTTTCTCGTTATTTCTTTCATGCGACCTCGCGGGTTTGGTTCTCCGAATTCAATGACTGGCAACGGAATTCTCTTATTCTCAACGCTGGATCAGGGGGAAGTTGATTGCGGAGTCAATCTTCCAACGGCTCATGCGGTCGGTAAAACCTCCCCATACGCCCAAGGGCGAGTTCGATAAGCCGTCATTTTGTTCACAAATTACCCAACCGTACGACCCCTCTATCGGCCTGCGTCACGATTCACGGCTGGATGGTTTCAATCGCTTTATGTTGTTCGCCCGTCAAATCAATCCATAACCACTTATACAACAATGGTTAAAGAGCGAGCGCTACACTCCGCCAATTACATGACGCGGCGTATTACCTAGCGGCCGAACTTACCACCAGAAGACAGGAAGTGGAGCAGCCGCGCCGTCATTGAAAACGGTCCGGGGACTCATGTTCTGGAAAAAGCGCCATTCGACGTGGCCGTCCAGCATCCCGATGTTGCCGCCCGCGGGCATTCTACCGTTCAGGTGGGAAGTTTGGTGCTTGAATGTTCCTCCGAGGAGACCGCCCGTAATGCCGATCCATTGGTAGGTGTTGGCCTGAGCCTGAGTGGGGTTAAGCACACTCGAGCACATTGTAGCGCACGCGGTCAACGGGCGGTTACCTGAAACCGGCGCCCCATAAGTTGGGCTTCCCGGTTTGGTTGTGTCCGTGATGGAGGTGGGGACAATCAAACGATTTTGATTCGTTATTTCGAGTGAAGGTGTATTTTGCCACGCATAGCAATAACCGGTAACATGGGGATCGTAGTTCCAGGCGGCATCGATATTTTGTTGCGGAAAGCCCGGATCATAAAAAACATCCCGCGTGCAGCCGTTTATCAGCATCGTCCTCATCGTCGGGTCATCCGGAATGTCCCATGGCCAATATTGCGGAGCACCGCCGATCGGTTTCATGTCGGGCAATTTGTCATTGTTGTCCTCGGCATATATGTATTCGGCAACCTCGATTTGCTTGATATTGCTCATGCATTTGGTGCGAACGGCCTTGACCTTGGCTCGGGAAAGTGCGGGCAACAACAGCGACGCCAGGATGCCGATGATGGCAATCACCACCAGCAACTCAATGAGAGTGAAGGCGGTCGAACGATTGGGAGCCCTGCCTTTCAACTTGCCCCGGCTTTTCCCGCTTTTGGCGGCGTGTCTGATCATCATATCATTTTCTTGTTCAACTGGGCGGGGGCGAAGCATTTGCTCCGCCCCCGCTTGTCCTTAACAGCCTGTTGGACTCATTAATGTACCAGGCGGAAATACGCTGCATTGTTGGTGGCAGGCAGCGTCACCGTATTCAAACCATCCACCGTGGTTGGTGAAGTTAAAACCGGCTGCCAGCTGGACGGCGCCAGGCCCAATGTGGATTGCAACGTGTAACCACTCAGTGCCGGCCAGCTCAGGATGATGTTTCGTCCGGAGGAGGAGACGTCCAAGATCGGTTGGCCAAGATCCAGGCTGAAGCTGTCAAACTGCCCGGTCACAACGTTCCCGCTGTCAAACCCTCCTTCCATGATGCCAACCTGCATCGGCAAGTTTACAAAGTTGGTCACATTGAATTGCTGACCGGTAGGTCCCGGCTGCCACGGGTCCGTCAAGTTCGCCTTCTGGTAGAAGGTGAAGTTGGTTCCATTGTGCCGGACCATCAGCAGCCAGCGTTGTTCGTCGCCAACGTCCGCCGAGGGCAGCGACGTGGTGCCGCCTCTGATGATTAATTCAGCGCGCGTGCCGATGCCGAATTCGTCAAACCGCGCCCAGGTAACGAAGGAGTCTGGCACGTTTGTGTAGAAGGGCGCTCCGGGGATCCCGTTCGTGGAAATGCGATACGGCCGGGCCAGGAGTCCCGGATAGTTATACGCGGCGATGGGAGCGCCGTTGGTGTCCAGCAAGGATGCGCTGATATGCACGGCCATTTGAAAATCATCCGGCACGTACTTGAACAGGAAGAATCCGTCGTCTTGAGGATTCTCAAAGCCGACATTTTCGCTCGTGATGGTCAGAACATTATTGCTCGTGACATTCGCATCGGCTGTGAAAACATCTGCGGATCCGTCTGATACGAAGGTTGTGTCGGGAATGGTGAATTTAGGGTATGCATAAACACCGTCCCAACTTGAGTTGGTAGCGCCGTTGGCGACGTAATCGTGGGAGGTTCCGAAGTTATCCGTGTAACTTGGAGCACGGACCGTGGCCACGAGTGTCGTGTTGAAGGTGTTGGTGCCGTTAACGACGGTGACGGTGTTCGTGGCGGTACCGATGGCAAGACCGGTGATCACGCCGCTGGTCGAAACCATGATGTTCGAGTTGCCGGAAGTGATTACCGCTCCTGTGGAGACATCGAGCGTGCCGCCACCCAAAATTTGTCCGGTGACGACCGGCAGGCCGATGCCATTCACGGGAATGCCGGTGCCCGGCAAGGTTGCCGTAATGCCCGTGAGAGCCACCGGTGGGGTGACCGCAGAGGCGGAGCCGAGGAGGTTGAAGGACTTGGTCGTGCTGGAGCTGGAGAAGCCGTAAACAGCCGCGTAATACTGCACTCCTGGAACCAGGCCGTTGACCACGGTGTTGCTCCCCGTGCCGCGATAGACCAGGAAGTTGCCGCCGCCGAAGTCGGTGCTGTCCCCGAAAGTGTCAGGGACTCCCGGAGTTCCCGTCAGAATTCCGAAGTAAGGCTGCGCGGTAACCGGCGCGCCCTTGCGCATGATTACCATGGTTGTCTGGACGCTGCCATTGCTGTTGGTTCCCGGTATCCAGTTCAGGGTCGCCTGGGTGTACGTTGGATTCAGGGCGATCGTGAAACCCCTGGTGGCGGAAGGCGGCGTACCACCGGAGATGTTTGCGGCGTCGAGGGCGAAGCTGTCGAATTGCACCTGGCCAAATGTCCCCGTAAACATTGATTGGACCAGACCCACTTGCAAGGGAACCCCCGCCAAATCAGGCCGGATTATGGTCTGTGTCGGCTGGAATTTCCACGGGTCGGTCAAGTTCGCCTTTTTGAAGAAATAAAAGTTGGTTCCACTGTCACGCACCATCAACAGCCAATAATTGTTGGTTTCACCATCCTTGTTATCGGTTTCAGTGTTACCGCCATTCAGGGTGTTGAAGGTCGATGTAGTGACGCTAAATTCGTCGAATCGCAGCCAATCCACGAAATTCTCCGAAAAACCGGGTCCACTAGGCGAGGCGTTGTCCGCCAGGCTGTAAGCACGCGCCTGCAGGCCGACGAATTCATAATTCAAGATGCTGTATCCGGTGATGTGAACCGATGCTTCAAAATCTCCCGGAACATTCTGGAACAGGAAGGGACCGTTGTCCTGCGCACCCTGCCAGCCCGAATTTGCCGCCGTGATGGAGAGCACGTCATTGCTCGTTGTATTGGCATTGAACACCGTCGTCTTCGCCAGCGGCGGGTTATAGCTTGCATTGGGAATATCGCTCCCCTTCAAATAAAGGCCGTTCCAGGTTGTTCCCGGCAGACCGTTGGCGAGGTAATCGTGCGATGTGCCGAAGCTGTCGGTATAGGCCGGAGCGTGAACTGTAACGGAATTGGTGACGCTCAAACCACTGTAGGAGGCAATAATTTGCACCGTGCCAACCCCCACACCATTGATGGTGCCATCGACCGAGACCGTCGCAATCGTGTTGGCCGTGGAAGACCAGATCGCGTTTCCACTGGGAACACTGTCCGTGTCCCCAAACGCGTCGTTTGCCGTCAGAAACGGCAAGGCGATGCCACCCACCGAAACGCCAAGTGTGGGTTTCGTGGTAAAGTTGATGGCAACGTATTGGTTGGGGCCCACATTGGATTCGGTCGCCGGAGCCGCCCCATAAACGGTCGAGGCACCGGACCCGGAATAGGAATAAACTGCCGCATAATACGTGTGATTGGTGGTGCTCAAACCGCTCACCGTCACGCTGTTGCCCGCACCGGCAAATACCACATAAATGCCGCCGCCAAGATCATCCCCGGACCCGAAATGGTTGCTGGCGGTGTAGGTATAACCATTGATCGGCTTTTGTTGCAATGACAGCGGGTTGTCTTGACGCAGAACCAAAACGCTCCCCGCGCTGCCGGCGCCCGGCGTCCATGTGTACGTCTGATTAGTGACACTCGTCACACTGGATGCAAGCCCGGTGGGATTTGCGGGGAGGGTGGGCGCCGCCACCACGTTGGTTCCGGTCAGTTCGAAATCCGTGTAGAAGGTCACGGGTGGGGGCTGAGCCCCGCCCCCGGTCCCATCCCCGAAGGTCGCGTCCGCGAGGCCGACTTGAATCGGAACACCGGCAAGGTCGCCACGCGTCAGACTGCCGTGAAGCGTCCACGCGTCCGGTTGGTTGGTTTTGGTATAAAAGCTGAAGACATTCCCCACGCGGGTGATTCTCAAATAACGGTTGATGTTGTTATTGGTATTGATACCGGGAACGGTGATATAGGCGTCGTGATCGGCCCCGTTGGTGGTAAATCGTATGTCTTCATCGATATTGAATGCCTGGAACCGGAACTCGGCCTGCCAGTTTTCCGCTCCGTTAAACGGCGCGCTCCAACGTGGACCATTGGTGGGGAAAGCCCGCGCCATCAGGCCGCCCATGTGGTTGTTGGCGGGATCGGAATTGTCGAAGGGCTCGACGTTCTCGACGGAAACATCAAAATCGCCCGCGACGACCTTGTAAAGAAAGAATCCGTCATCGTTGGCTCCCGCCCAGTCGGTGAAGTTGTCCTGAATGGTCAGGAAGCCCGAGTTGGCGGTTTCATTGGCCTGCAGGGTAAAGCCGACATCGCCG
>Ga0210398_10004111_pt1 | contig 13760 bp, 9 predicted proteins | sample IncBWC4OmetaG_FD_161047 | JGI IMG/M metagenome (GOLD analysis project Ga0210398, IMG submission 161047) | Forest soil microbial communities from Barre Woods Harvard Forest LTER site, Petersham, Massachusetts, United States - Inc-BW-C-4-O | ecosystem: Environmental > Terrestrial > Soil >... | reverse complement strand
CGACGCGTCGGCCATCTATATCGCTTCCAAACGCGTGTGCGGCGTCGCAAATCAGCGGAATACCTAAATCGGAAGCGGCAGTTTGGATCTCCACAATGGATGCTGGATTCCCGAACAAATGGACAGCCATAATCGCCGCGGTTCTTGAAGAAATCTGGAGCTTGACCGCACGCGGGTCGATGCAAAATGTTTCGGGATCACAGTCTGCGAAGACAGGCTTAAGGCCATTCCAGAGAACACTGTGAGCGGACGCATGAAAAGTAAAGCTGGGAAGAATCACTTCGCCTTGAAGATCTAGCGCACGCAAAACGAGGGTGAGACCCGCCGTGCAACTGGAGACTGCGACGCAATGCCGAACGCCAAGATATTCCGCGGCGGCTTCCTCGAATTTGCGGACAAAAGTGGCATTGGTGAGTTGCCGGCTTCGCAAAATCTGTTGCACATCGCGAAGGAAGTCATCGTCCGGAAGTCCTTCCGGCGAAACGATAGGCAAGCGTTCTTCGAACATCGGATGCCGTCCCACTGTCGCCGGAAGATCAGAACTCTTCGAGTTCATTGCTTGACTCCAAACTATTCGGGCCGTTTCGCTTGCTTGCCAATTTCTGTCGCCGGGCTACCTGCTACAACCACGCCTTCCGGCACGTCTTTTAGCACAATCGCGCCTGCGCCGACCTGAGAATATTTGTGAATTATGAGATTCGGCGCGACGACCGCCCCGGACCCTACATACGCAAACTCGCCGATTCGCACTCCTCCGGTTAAGGTTGCGTTGGGAAACACGTGGCAACCCTTCTCGAGGTGATTGTCATGATCGATGGAAGCAGCGGTGTTCACGCACACATTGTCTTCGATCATCGTTCCGGGGTTAATAACCGCACCCGCAAGGATCGTTACCCCCGCTCCCAATTCCACGAAGCGAGAAAGAAGCGCGCTGGGATGAATCACGTTCACCGGCGTCAATCCGCATGATCCGACTTCTCGGAATTTCCCGTCTCGGACATAATTGTCACCGATTCCGATTGCTACTCCGTCGAAGTCGAGAGTGTTTAACAGCGATCGCAAACCGCCAGGGGAATGCAAGACAACTATTCCGAGAAGCCGGGCACCAGCTTTCGCCGGATCGTCGTCCAAAACTCCAACCACGTCGCATGACTCAGAGGCAAGGAGGGCGTCCACGATCACTTTTCCGTGTCCTCCCGCTCCCCACACGACCACCCGGGATCTTTTACGGTTCATTTTCAGAGTCAGGCTAAGTCGTGCATTTTAACTGTGCCGTCCGCTCCATAAACTCCCGTACCGCGGAGCAATACCGGAATCGTACGCACGAGAATCTTAAGATCCAGCCAGGGTGAATAGTGATCGATGTAAGCAATGTCCAAAACGACTCTCTCTTGCCAGGGGAGAAGATTCCGTCCTTGCAGCTGGGCAAGCCCGGTGAGACCCGGACGCATCAATAGGCGGCGCGCTTGCGCAGGTGAGTAACCTGAGGCAATTTCAATGAAAGTCGGGCGGGGTCCGACGAGACTCATCTCGCCCCGGACAACGTTCCAAAGCTGAGGGAGTTCGTCGAGACTCCATCGCCTCAAGAAGCGGCCAACACGCGTGATTCTCGGATCTGTAGAGGAAGTCTCGAAACGATCGGCTATATCCCGAGCGTTCTGCACCATAGTTCGAAACTTCCATTGATCGAATGGTTTCCCGCCAAGGCCAGCCGCCCGCAACCTAAAAAAAACATCTCCCGGTGAATCGAGGCACACGCAGAGGGCAATTAGGGCAAATAACGGAACTAAGGCCAGTAGGCCAAGCAAAGCAGCCACCACATCGAAGGCGCGCTTTAGCGATAACTGAATTTTACTCGCCAACGGACGAACTCCCGAGATGCGAAGCTTGAAACCGCACTGATACGGCAAGCCCCAAAATCACCGAGAATAGAAGCGCGTTCGCGGGGATGTACAGATTAAAGTCAGCAAAACTGTGCAGCAGGATGGCTACGATGCTTCCGACGCAACCTAGCGCTACAACTCTTTCGAAATCTCGCTCGCTGAAGAGAAATACGCGCACCGCGTTAGCTAGTACCAATAATATGGACGCGAAGAGAATGAGAGCAGCCGGAATACCCAACTCAGAAGCGAACTCGATGTAATCGTTGTGGGCGTGATTTACAAACTGAGTTAGGAAGCCGGTTTGGCCGCTTGTGTAGGTGATCGGAAAAGTGCCAAGACCAGTCCCGAGCCATGGATGACGCTGGATGAGCGGAAGCGCGTCACGCCAAATGGAAACGCGACTAGGGCCTCCTAGCGAATATTCATCGCTGACGCTTTGAAATCTGGAAACGACCGGACCAGGGCCAATCCAGACAGCGAGACCAATGCTCAGAATGATGAACATCGCGGCCAGCAGGGAACTCAGGCGTCCGTGAAATCTCGAAATTGCGATCAAAGCGGAAATGACTAGAACAGAAGTGGCCGCTGCCAGAATACCCATTCTGGAGCGTGAGAAAGCGAGGGCGACGCACAGTATCACCGCAACGCACAGCGCAAGGATCAGTTTTTGGAGTCCTGGTTTTTCTGTCAGCTTTCTGAAAGTGATGCTGGATGCGGGATTCCCGCGCAATTTGGCATATTCATAAAATACGAGAGCCAAACTGAACGGCAGAATCATTTCGAGGAAGCCTGCGTAGTGATTTCGATTAATGTAAGTCCCCGTCGCCTCTTCGAGATCAAACTTCTTGGCGTAGGTGAATATCTGTTGCCATCCGGTAAGGTATTGCACCAAGCCATAAAAAGCTTCAAAAGTGCCGAGGGCGACAAGCGAAACGATAAACACCCGCTTTCGACGGCGATCGTGGCTGACGATTTGAGCGAAGTAGAACCCGACAAAACACGCAAGCAGAATCAAAAAATGGGCGCGCGTCGCACGAGGTTCGAAACTAAGATATCCAGCGCGCATACCAATCAGCGAAACTTCGCGACCGTCAAATCGATGCACCAAGGATTCCGGCAAGGGACAAATCTGTAGCAGGACGATGCCGCCTAACATCGCCGGAACCGCAAATAACTTTGCGAATGAAGGAAACGTGGATTCCGGCGTGCTCGCTAAACAGAATGCTGCCGTGGCAAAGAGGAGAAGTTGAACGATCGCCAGCGAAATAGTTCCGGTGCCGCCGAACGCGAGGACCGCCAGCGCCAATCCAGCGGTGAGAGATATCTGAACGAATATTGCCCAATGCCGGTCAGTCCATGGTGGCTCGAAGACAAGTTCAGCGGCCTGCGCACTATCCCTTGTGGCCATTATTTTCCTGGTGATAACCGTAGGAATAATAATCGCTCTTCGCGTCGGCGAAGTTGATAGTGGCTCCCAGGACGTGCGAGCCTGCATCGACAGCCGAAGCGTAAGCTCGATGAACAAGCTCGCGCGGGGTGATTCCGCCACCGACGACAAGAATTACGCCGTCAACGAGAGTGGCAAGAACGCGGCTGTCCGCGAGATTCAAGAGCGGAGGTGAATCCAGCACGACGAATTTATATTCTTTGGAGGCTTCGCGGATCAGCACTGGCATGTAATCCGACGAGAGCAAGTCCGCCGGGTTCGGCGGCACCGGCCCGCTGGGCAGCACGGAGAGGCCGATAGGCGCTGCTTGTGAGAGAAGGCTTTGCCAATCCGGGTTTCCAGTAAGGAAGTTTACGAGGCCGGAAGTGTTGGGAACTCCGAAGAACTTGTGAAGGCTCGGCCGTCGCAAGTCGGCATCAATTAGAAGGACTTTTTCTCCCAGTTGGGCCAGTGACACAGCGAGATTGGCAGCCACCGTGGTTTTACCTTCACCGCCTTTCGCGCTCGTCACCAACAAAGTTCGCGGCGGATGTTTAGCGGTTGAAAGCAAAACAGACGTCCTCAATTCATGAAACGCCTCAGCTAGCGGTGTGTTTTGGCCATTGCCTTCGATGCGGTTCCAAGAGGGAACGATCCCGTTGCCGCGATATTTGTCGGTAGCAAGGTGACGCGCACGCGCGTATAAGCCGTGTCCGTTGCCGTTGGTCGAAGACGCAATCGCCGGGACGGACGCGAGCGCGGGCAACTGAAGAAAGCGCTCGATTTCTCCAGCAGTCTTGAACGAATTGTCGAGGTGTTCCTGCAAGAACGCAGCTCCGACTCCCAAACCCAGCCCCAAAAGAAGCGCCAGAGATAGATTCAGCGGAATCCTCGGACTGTCGGGTTTCTTAGGAGGGTATGCAGGATCGATCACCCGAATGTTCGTTGCTTTCATGCTGGTGGATACACCGGTCTCTTTCAGTTTTTCAAGGAGACCTACGTAGAGTTGTTTATTCGTGTCCGCTTCGCGCTTCAAAATGTTGTACTGCACGGATTTTTCAGCGATGAGATCGGCTTCGCGTTGCTGGTCTTTGAAAGCCTGTTGCAGCATATTTTCGCGCTCAACGGCAGCGCGGTAGTCGTTCGTAATGGCCTTCGCAGCGCGTTCACGCTCGCCCGACAAGGTAGTCTGCGCTTCGTCGATTTGGCTCTGTATTTCTTTTACCTGCGGATAGTCCGGATTAAAAATCGAAGACAGGCGAGAACGTTCCCGTCCGAGATCCGCCAATTTTTCGGTGAGATCCTGCATCAATTTGTTATTGAACACACCCGGAAGAGATGCGAAATCTCCCTGCTGCACCAGCAGATAAAGCGATTCTTTTTCGTAACGGTCGGCTTGCGATTTAGTGAGCTCTTCCTGCAACTGGCGGAGCCTTTGGGTAACGATGTTTTCGGATGTCCCCTTGTCCGTTTCGAGGAATAGCAGTCCGTTGTCGCGAGCGTACTGCTGGAGTTCGTCCTCTGATTTCTCGAGCTTTGATTTCATGCCGAGGAGTTGCTGCGAGAGCCACTCAGAAGCCTTTTGCGAAGCCTGCCAGCGAGCTTCCAGATTCTGCTGAATGTAAGTGGCGGCTAGAATGTTTACAACCTGCGCGGCAAGATTCTTATCATTGGATTCGAAGCTGACCTCGACGAGACGGCTGCGCTTGAGCGGTTCTACGTCTAGCCGGTCTTGAAATTTCTTCAGCACTTCGTTGTCGATTGCGGATTCAGGCGAGATATTTCCAGCCGTGCTACCGGCAGCCGAGGATAAAGAGGCGTCCTGCTCCCGGCGCGTCCACCAAGGCGCCGGCTGATCGAATTCCGGGAGCTGATAGAGCTTGAGATCGGCAATCACACGACGCGCGAGATTCTCGCTTTTCAGTATTCGGTACTGGGTTTCGAGGTAGGTGTCGGAAATACTCTCGACCTGAAAGAGTTCCTGAAGTGTCGGGATATCGGGGTTTTCTTTTTGGATTTCGACTAGCACGCGAGCGCGATAGACAGGTTTTTCTTTGAGAGTAGCGAAAAGCCCTATAGTAAAAACCACAAAAGCGATCGTGAGTATCGTGGCGCGGCGTTTTTTTATGACACGGCCGTATTCGACTAGATCGGGGACCTTTTCAGCCTCGTCAGATTCAAATGAAGGCAGAGCGGGTGCGCGACGCTTTGCGATCGCAGCCGGCGTGCCGTCGAAGAGACTGATTTTAGTTTCTGGGTCCATTAGCGCCAAATAATCAGGCCGCTGGCTGTGGCTACGGCGGCCTCGCTTCCTTTATAAAGCACGGTCTTTCCCGAGCTGTTTGGAACGAAGACGATGTCCGCTGCTTTCAACGGAGTATCGGGCGACTTTCCCGCTAGCACCTTTCCCAAATCGATAGGGAACTCCGTGCGTTGGCCTGTCTTCTCGTCCGTCCGGATTATCTTTGCGCGGCTCTTGGCTGCGGTTGCATTCAACCCTTCCGCGAGAGCGACTGCCTTCAGAACTGACATATATTGATCGCTCTTGAGCACGAATCCGCCGGGCTTCTTGACGTCGCCAATCACGTAAACGATTCCGCCGCGAGTTACTTTTACAATGTCACCGGGATAGACGGCCACGTTGTATCGAGGGTCGCCGGATTCGAGCAAATCCTTCAAATTAATTTTAATGGTGTCATTCTCGTCCGGGCTTGGGAACGCCCCAGGGGCGGCCTGCGTCTGCGATGCAGCCTGCGCGGTGGAAAAAGCTGCGGCATCGGGAGTCGCGCTTGCGCGACTCGAATCCGGGCTGAACTGCAGGCCGGCACCGCGCATCACGAGCACTTCGTCGCCGGCATCTTCGGCTAGACCCTCTGACATAGAGAGCATTTCCAGCACGGTTTTGGTGCCGCGAATTTGAAAGACTCCTGGCTTTTTTACGGCTCCCACTACAGAGACGGGATGGCTTTCGACAGTGGTGACGAACACTCCCACATGCGGATCTTTCATGTACTGGCGCAACTTTACTTCCAGCGTTCCTTCGAGTTCGCGCGCCGTGAGACCTGAAGACTGAACGGCGCCGAGCAGAGGCATCGAAATTTCCCCTCCGGCTGAGACGCGAAGTGAGCGATTGAGGTCGGGCGCCTCAAATACATTTATTTCGAGTAGATCGTGCGCGCCGATTCGATACTCACCCGATTCGCTGTCCTTGAGCGGAGTTGTAAGCGATCGATTGAGTAGCTCGATCCGCCGATTGTAGTCTTCGGTCGTTTCTCCTAAAGCTGGTTTCCCGGTTCGAGCGGCGTCCCGTTGGGCTTGTGAGTGCGAAGCTGGCGAGCAAAACAAGACGGCTGCGCTGACGCATGCAGAGAAGAGAGTTAACGGCCTTTCAAAGAGCTTCTGCATAAAGTTTTGCACCAAACCACTTCCGTTCGATACGAACTGACGTTTATTGCTTGGTTGGGTTGATATCCCAATGCGCAGCTACATGTCAAGCACTGCGAGCGATCTTCATTTTTTTGTTTATCTTTATAGAGGCGTTCTCGGCGGCTATAGCCCAAACACTTGGATCGCGACCTAGAGTCCTTAGAGCTAGAGGAATTAAATTGGCATCGAGCGGAGAGAAAACCAGAAGGAGATGGAGAACTCAGGGGTGAAGACGGCACCCTGGGCACCCGGCTACGAAGGGATCTTCGTGCCGGGGCCAGGAATAGCGTTATTCAGAGAATATTAAGCGATCGGTCGGACGTTCCAGCGCTTCTTGGCGAAACCAAGCGCGGGCAGACCCAACGAAAGCAGAAGCAACATCGAGCCGGGTTCAGGAGTCATGAGGTTTCCCACCACGCCCTGACCATTCGTAAGGCCATCCGTGGGCGAGCCGAAGAACTCAAATCCCAGGGTTTCTTGGCCATCGTGATCCGGAGTCGAAATCAATGTACACGGTGCTGTGGTGAAAATGTCGACCGAAGCGCAGCTGTACGGCGTTCCCACGGGGCCCTTCAGGAAATCAACGAACAATTCCTCCAAGGTTCCCTGGCCATCCCAAACGAATTCCGTCGGAGTATTTAGCGCCGCTACGAAAAGAGGATCCGCAGCACTGTTGTCCGAAAAACAGGTGTAGGTCGCACCTGGAGCAGGAGGGCAGGTGGGATCACCCGGCTTGCCGATAACGAGCTTTGGATCGGCAGGAGCAGAGTCAGCCTTCACCGCTACCGCTGACATCATACCTATCAGCGCCACCATGCCTAGCATCTTCAAAAATCTCATGAGCAAATCCTCCAAAGAATAAGAGCTGCGTCAGCAGCACCGCAACAAGAGCACCTTTAATACCAAAGTACCACCTAGCATGTCAAGCCTAACTTCTTCATTTTCTTTGTGAAGACAAAAGGCCCCGAGCGAGTCCATTGCAAGTATGCAACTTATTGCACAATCCCGGAATCGCGAAGCCTCAAAGAGACAATGGCATGCGACCTCCAAATGCATCTGGGACTGCAACATCCGGGGGGTCAGCGCCAGCCAGGATCACGGCAAGCGCGACCCAGAAGCGCGCCTGTCGAAAACAGCCAAACGATTCTACTCTAGCAAGGTTCGCTCCAAAAGTCCGGAGCCGGCTCCTGAAAGCCGATTACGATTGCAGTTCGCCCGAGGTACCTCGATCGTTCCGCGACTACGCGGCATTCACGCTCTTTCTGATTTGCCTTATTTATGAGCCAGAGTTGTTGGCCGCGTCGTACCGGAATCGTCAGCGTGATTAGGCCGCCGCCGGCATTCACTCGCAGCGCTTCGGTGCCCTCGTGGAAAGGTTCGCTGTCAATTGCGCGTCCATAAATTAGTACGGGAGCATAGATCCAAAAGCGGGTGCCGCTTCGACGTTCGGGAATCTGAGCGGCGTCCTCGGCGTCCGCTCCCGCTCGCGCACCATTCGGAGCGCGCTCCGGAGTCGCTTTGAGTAGTTTCCAAATCCCGCTCACCTGCATCATGCCCTGCGCATCTTTCGCAATTTGTCCAATTGTAACTCAACCGCCGATGAAACGAACGTGTCGCAACGCGCACCAACCGATCGATACTTGTGCTTGAATCTCACGCTAAATTTCGCTAATAGTTGCAGACAAGACTCCTATGCCGGATAATCCCAGTGTTGGAGCGCTCTCCAGCCCTCCCGGCTGCTTCATATGATGAATTGTCCGCATTGCAGCACGGCAAACCCGGACTTCGCGGTATCCTGCAAAGAATGCAGCACTCCTCTCCTCTCCCTTAACGATTCTGATTCAGAAACGATCCAGATGGTCGATCCAGCCGCGATCACTCTTGGCAGCGATTTTGGAACCCGCTACCGGATTGAATCGCTCCTCGGACAGGGCGGCATGGGAAGGGTTTATAAGGCCTACGACAAAGATCTTGATCGCACCGTCGCTATCAAAGTGGTTCGCGAGGGTGCGATCGGACAAGCAGACGCTCTAAAACGATTCAAACAAGAGTTAGTACTGGCCAGCAAAATTTCGCATAAAAATATTTTGCGCATCCACGATATGGGGGAAGTGGGCGGAGTGCGGTTCATCTCCATGGCCTACATCGACGGAAAGGACCTGCAACACATAATTCGGGAAAATCCGAAGATGCCGCTCGATCGCGTTTTGAAATTCTCCCAGCAGATTGCGGAAGCCCTGGCAGCGGCGCATGCGGAAGGCGTGGTCCACCGGGATCTGAAGCCGCAAAACCTTCTGATCGGGAATGATGATCAGGTTTTCGTTTGCGATTTCGGCCTCGCAAAATCCTTCGAAGAAAGCGCAATCGGCATGACGCGCACTGGCGCGTTCCTCGGCACTCCGCGCTACATGTCGCCCGAGCAGGTGGAAGGGAAGCCGGCTGATCAACGCGCCGACCTTTACGCTTTCGGTTTAATTCTCTACGAAATGGTGACTGGGGACGTTCCGTTCACCGGCGAATCGACGCTAAAGGTGATGTATCAGCGCATTCAGGAAAAACCTAAGAATCCAAAGCTCATCAACCCTGCGCTGCCTAATTGGCTGGTTCGTATCATCATGCGGTGCCTGGAAAAAGACCCGGCGGATCGTTACCAGAGCGCCTACGAAATCCTAGCCGACCTGCAAGGCGCCAAGACGGCTTCAAGCAGCGGTGTTTCCCGTAGCGGTGTTTCGCGAAGCGGCGCAAGCATACAAATACAACTCCCCGAGTTCGCCAGCCGGCGCTGGGTTTGGGTCACTAGCGCCGCCGTCACCTTAGTGCTTCTCGTTGGCGCGGGGGTTTTGGTGCGCCATTTGATTGCAACGCGTGGCGCCGGAGGAGGAGCCTCCGCCGTCTCCGGCATTCCTCCAATCTCGAAGGGTCGATTCGTCGCAGTCTTGCCCATTCAAGTCTTGGGCGACTCGTCGCAAATCGGCTATGTGGCGCAAGGTGTGGAGGAAGCGCTATCCACCAAGCTGTTTCAGTTAAAAGATGTACGGGTCACTTCCAGCGATGAAGCAGATAAGCAGGACCAAAAACAGCCGTTGACAAAGATCGCGCGCAATTTGGGCGTGAATTATCTCGTTCAGGGCACGCTGCAAGGCTCCGGAGACCGCATACGCGTCACGATGCGGCTTCAGGATGCGCTGCACGATAAGCGTATCTGGAGCAAGGAATTCGACGGCGTTTCTTCGGACCTCTTCACTTTGGAAGATCAAATCTATAGTGAGATCGTCGCGGCATTGGATGTGAGCCTAACCAGCGACGAAGTCGCCAGCGCGAAAACTCGTCCGACCGAGAACGGCGCTGCTTACGACTATTACGTTCGAGGCCGCAATTCTCTGCGCGGCCACGACAGCAAGAGTATTCAGGCGGCTCTCGATTATTTCGAGCAGGCTTTGAAGGCCGATCCCAAGTTTGCTCTCGCCTTCACCGGCGTGGCTGACGCCAGCCTGCGCATGTACGATTCGAAGAAAGATAATTTCTGGACTCAGAAAGCGCTTACGGCCGCGCAGGAAGCTGCGCAGATAAACGATAAGTTGCCGGAAGTTCACTCGGCCTTAGGTAGCGCATACATCGCTACGGGAAAATACGCGGAAGCTATTACGGAACTGAAACGCGCTATTTCGCTGGCGCCAAGCTCAGATGAGGCATACCGGCGTCTCGGAGCGGCTTTTCTCGCAAGCGGTGATTATCCCCACGCCATTGAAGCGTTTCAGAAAGCCGTCGATCTGAACTCCTACTTCTGGGTAAATCAGAATGCGCTCGGAAACGTCTACTTCCAATCGGGAGATTATCCGAAGGCTTTGCAACTTTTTACACAAGTTACCGTTTTGGCGCCCGACATCGAAACCGGATTTGAGAACGTAGGCAACGTCTACGCTCAACAGGGAAAGTATCAAGAAGCGGTTCCATACTTCCAGCAGGCGCTGCAAATCGAGCCTTATTACACAACCTACTCGAACCTCGGTACTGCTTACTTCTTTCTGAAACAATATTCGCAAGCCGCGGAAATGTTTGAAAAGGCGGTCGAACTCAATCCGAACGACACTTCTATGTTGGTAAATTTGGGTGACGCCTATCGAGGCGCCGGACAGAAAGACAAGGCGCGCGCCACTTACCAGCAAGCTGTTTCTCTGGGATACAAGGAACTCCTGACAAATCCGCAGAATTCGGACGTGATGGACCAGATCGCTTTGTCCTACGCGAATTTGGGCGAAGCGCAGCAAGCCTCCACGTTCATAAAGAAAGCCCGTGCGATAGACAAGACCAACGTCGGTTACATTTACGACGAAGCGAAAATTTATACATTCCTAGGGCAAACGAAAGAGGCTTTGAAAGCCTTGCAGGACGCTCTCGAGAAGCATTACCCCGCGGAATCCGCTGCTGCAGACTCGGATCTCGATAGGCTCCGAAGCGATCCCGCGTTCAACGACTTGATTAAGAAATATTCCGCGAAAAAACCGTAGGCAAGTTTGCTCTTTGCCTCTCACAAATAGACTGGAAGAGTCTCTCACCGGTACGTCATTCCCAAACCAAAAGGCGGGTGACGATTGCACATCCGGTGCGCACAGTGAGTGTGCTAACCTGATGAGCCATAAAAAACGGAGAGGTGTCCGAGCGGTTTAAGGAGCACGCTTGGAAAGCGTGTGTTGGGGAAACTCAACCGTGGGTTCGAATCCCACCCTCTCCGCCATATCTAAATAAGCCCGGCAGAGCAATACTATTCACCTCTCCAATCCGCGGTTTGGTGTGCTGCTGCACCCTCTTGCTTGTCGTCAGTCGCTTCTCTCGCGAGTGGCAGTGTCCCAATTTGAGCCGGACTGCTTGTCGAGAGCAGCCGCGTGTTATGCGGCGTTTCGTTAGAGTGCAGCCGCTATCCTATTGTCACCGTTGTCGTGCTTCTTGCATCGAGATATAAGGAGGCTCAATCAGAGACCGCCACCATGCTTATTATTTCGATGCTCGCGCCGGCGATCACGGCACCGTTCATACTCTGGATCGGGAGGTGATTTGAGCTCGAAGCTGGGACAGAAAGTTCGTACTATCTCCGAATGAGTGGCATCCAGAATCCGGTTATGAAAACCGCAAATTCATTTTAGAACGGAGGTTCTTATGTCGAGAAATGTTGCAGACGTGCTGTGGGAAATGCTGGAGAAGGCCGGCGTGAAACGCTGCTATGGAATTGTAGGAGACGCTCTGAATCCCGTCATCGACGCGCTCCACCGGAACGGAAAAGTTGAGTTCATTCATGTGCGGAATGAGGAGTACGGAGTCTTCGCCGCGGTCGCCGAGGCCTACTTCACCGGAAACCCCGTTGCTGTGTGCGGCACGGCCGGCCCCGGCGTGACTCACCTATTTAACGGCCTGATGGACGCGAGGAAGGAAGGTGCCTCGGTCATCGCCATTGCTGGCGACGTCGAAACGAGCCTGATCGATACGGCTGCCCTGGAGGAACTGAACCCTTACAAGTTTTTCGACACTGCGGCGCTCTATGTCGGGCGCCTGGTCAATCCGAAGCAGGCGCGTGCAGTGATTAACACCGCGATCACAACCGCCATCGGCGATCGTGGTCCCACGGTGATCTCGCTTCCCGGCGACGTCGCAGCATCCGAGGCGCCGGACGGAATGCATGCCGTAGCGATTCCTGCCAAGCCGGTCTTGCGTCCTGCCGACGCGGAATTGGAAAAGCTCGCGCGGTTGATCAACGACTCAAAGACGGTAGCCATCTTCGGAGGCGACGGCTGCCGGTACGCGCGCAGCGAAGTGCTGGCCCTCGCCGAAAAGCTGAGAGCTCCCGTCGGCTACACGTTTCGCGGCAAGCAGTGGCTTGAGCACGATAATCCTTACGCCACGGGTATGACCGGCCTGCTCGGCTACGGCGGAACGTACGACGCGATTCAGGGCGCCGATGTTCTTCTGTTGCTCGGGACAGATTTTCCGTTTTCGGAGTTTTTGCCGAACGGCAATGTGAAAAAGGTGCAAATTGACGTGAACCCGAAACACCTCGGCCGCAGGACAGCGCTGGATCTGGGTCTCATCGGAGACGTGCAGTCGACGCTCGCGGCCTTGCTTCCCAGAGTGCGTGAGAAAAATGATGCGAGTTTCCTCGACAAGCACGTCAGAAAAACGCGCGAGTTCGACGAGCTGCTGAGCCATTATGTGGACAAAGGCCCGGGCATCAAGCCGATTCGCCCAGAATATCTCGCCGCGACATTAAGCGCGCTCGCTTCCGACGACGCAATGTTTTTCGCCGACACGGGAACGGCGTGCATCTGGATGGCGCGGCACATCAAGGGCGGTGCGAATCGCCGGCTCTTTGGCTCCTTTTCATGGGCATCGATGGCCAACGCCGTGCCTAACGCCTTCGGCGCACAATTGGCCTTCCCCGGCCGGCAGACGATTGCCCTCTGCGGCGATGGCGGCTTCACAATGCTCGCGCTCGGCGATCTGGCCACCCTGGTGGAACGCAAGGCGCGTGTCGTGCATATCATTCTTAACAACGAATCGCTCGACTTCGTGAAAATCGAGCAGCAGGAAGCCGGCTTTGTTCCCTTTGGAGTGGATTTCAAGAATCCGAATTTCGCGCGCGTGGCCGAAGCGTTTGGCGCGAAAGGCATCCGTCTCGAGGAACCGGGCGACGTGAAGGAAGCTCTCACCGAAGCTCTGGCCTACAAGGACGGACCCGTTGTGATCGATGCCGTCGTCGATCCCTACGCGCTTTCGCTGCCGTCGCACGTCCCATTCCACACGGCAATGGGTTACACACTCAGTCTCGCGAAGCAGGTAGTGTCAGGCCGGTTCGACGACGTGATAAAAACGATGGAGCGCAACGTCCGTTTGGTTTGAGCAATGATAACCACTGGAGTTCTTGAGTCTTCGCAGTCAAACAACACGACTGAAAGGATGGCGATATGCGAATTCTAATCGTCGGTGCCGGCGCAGTCGGTGGTTATTTTGGAGGCCGTCTAATACAGGCAGGTCGC
>Ga0210398_10004110_pt1 | contig 13760 bp, 10 predicted proteins | sample IncBWC4OmetaG_FD_161047 | JGI IMG/M metagenome (GOLD analysis project Ga0210398, IMG submission 161047) | Forest soil microbial communities from Barre Woods Harvard Forest LTER site, Petersham, Massachusetts, United States - Inc-BW-C-4-O | ecosystem: Environmental > Terrestrial > Soil >... | reverse complement strand
AAATTCGTGGCGCCGATGTTTTCCGAATACACCTTGGTGGCGCTGTTGTAATTCACGTTGTCACCGAGCAAATAACGCGTCGCAATGGGATTGGCGTGGGAATGATACTGGCCGGCTTGTTGCGGATGATTGAAGGCGTAATCAAACGAAACATATTCATTGGTCCAGGCGTCCCGGTTCCAGATGCCGTCGCCATTGCCGATTCCGGCGACAGGATCGGCATCCTCGGAATGGGCGTAGGAGTAGGAATATCCGTCCGAGGTATTGAAAATGGCAACGCCATCCGCCAGAAAACCGATTGCCCCCATGCCCGTGAGCCGGGCGGTCGAGGTGCTGCCGGTGTCGTTGGTCACCCCGGCCGCGCCGCGTGGGAAGCGGTAAACCGATGTGCTCGTTCCCTGGTTTTTTGCCAGATTGGGATTGTTCCAAGGGCCCATGACAAAGGACGAGAGCCCCGTGTTTTTGATGTAGACCCAGCCCGCCGAGTAATCAATCTCATGAACCCCGGCGTACGTCGGACTGGTTTGCCCGGAGCTGCCGCTGCCCCAGGTGGTGCTGGAGATTCCCGCAGTTCGGTTGTTCGTGCTGATGTAGACCCGGGCATACTTGCCGCTGTTGACCGTAAACCACGAGGTGAGCAACGGATCCGCCTGCACGTTGGCGGCGCAGAGCAGCAATGAGGCGAGAATGAAGGGACCGCAGCAAATGATTTTGGTTTTCATTTTGTGTGATTCCAACATGCCTCCCGATTGTTAAGAGATTATGTGTCCCGTCCGGGAAATTTGTTAAGCGATTGTAAATTCCTCCTTGAAAAAGCGCCTCCAATCCCCAACAACATCACGTCGCGCCGTCGTTGGAACCGATTCCCAAGCGTCTAATAAATTGACTGACAATTACTTGCACCGGGGCATAAGCCCGACTTTACCTAAAACATTGTGCCCTCATGACTTGAAGTCACGGATCTGAAAGGCGGTGCAGCCGATGATGAGAAAGGTGAGATTGTAACCGGCGAGAATACTCAGCGACTCTCCTATCTTCCACCAAGGAATCGGACTGCGGAAAAAATTGCTCCATACATAAAGGTGATGGACGAGAAACCATTCCTGCCAGTCCTGAAAGTAAGGCAGGCTGTTCAGGATGACGCTGATGAAGAAAAAAGAGATGGCAAGAATCGTCGCCGCGGCAGGTTTGATGTTGAAACAGGAAAACATGAACGCAAGGGACATCATGGAACACGCCTCCGCGGTCATGAATATGTGAACGACGATGAATCGTTCCCACGCGGCCGCGCCCTCAAAAGCGCCCATGATGCGTTCGGGCGGCAGAAAGACAAACATGCCGCCGGAGGTGGGATAAAATATCGCCGTGAACAACGCGCCAAAAATCCCCAGCGTCACGACGAGGGTGAAGGAAAAGATCGCACCGGCAACCCACTTTAGCAGCAACAGCCGGAGGCGCGTGATGGGCCGCGAGAGAATCATCCGCAGCGTGCCGTCCTCGGCCTCCTTGGCCACGAGATCGCCACCCACGAGGGACGCATAGAGCGGCAACAGGAAGTAAGCGATGGGCACGAGGGCAATACAGGCGACGGTGAGGTTGGTCAGGTAATGCGCCACCGGGAAGCCGTTGCGCTCCATGTCGCGCACGATGCCGCGGGAGGGGGCGTTGCCGTATTTGAGAAACAGGATGAGAATGGTCTGCGCGAGCAGGAACATGCCCGACCCGATGTACGTTCGTTTCTTGCCGAAAAGCTTCCAGAGCTCGTTGCGCAGTTGCAGGAGAAACATAAAATTAATTCGCTGCGCCTTCCGCGGCCGGCCCCGATGGAGCGCCAGATTTCATCAGCGAGAGGTAAAACTCCTCCAGGCTTTGTTCGTGCGGCGTTACCGCAAAAACGGAGATGCTGTTTTTGACCAGACAGCGGACCACTTCGTCCGTGGCAATGTTGGGTGCGAGGGCGATGGCGTTGTCGTCGCGTTCGTCAATGATGAGCCGGGCCTCGCGCAGGCATTTCGTCGCAGCGGCGAAGTCATTGACGCGAAGTTTGACCCAGTTTTGGGCCCGGTTGATGCCGGCGAGGTCACCCTCGAAAACCTTGCGTCCATGGTTCATGACGGCAATGCGGGTGCAAAGCTGTTCGACTTCGTTCAGCAAATGGGAAGACAGCAGGATGGTAAGGCCCAGTTCGCGATGCAGCCGCAGGATGGTTTCACGCATTTCGTGGATGCCTTCGGGATCCAAGCCGTCGCTCGGTTCGTCGAGGATGAGCAGTTCGGGCTGCGGCAGGAGGGCCTGGGCGAGGGCCAGCCGCGCGCGCATGCCGTGGGAATAGGTCTTGAGTTTCGATTTTTCGCGTCCCGTCAACCCGACCCAGTCCACCACCTCGCGGATGCGCTGTTTGGAAGTGGGCGCGGAATAATGGCTGAGGATCTCCAAATTACGCCAGCCGCTCAGGTAATCATAAAACACCGGCGTCTCGAAAATGGCGCCGACCTTTTGCAGGGCGCGCTGGCGTTCGGTGGTGATATCGAATCCGCAGATGCGGATTTCGCCGCGGGTCGGCCAGACCTGGCCGAGCATCATGCCGATGGCGGTGCTTTTGCCGGCGCCGTTGTGGCCGAGCAGGCCAAAAATCTGGCCCTTGGGCACGACAAGATCCAGGTCCTCGACCGCGCGCAGGCCGCCAAAAAGCTTCTGGACGTGCTCAAGCTGGATCATTGGACGGTGCCCTGCATTTCGAGGAGATTTTTGATGTGTTGATCGGCGTAGAGATAATTGACGGCGCGGGTGTCGCCATGGATGAAATGAAATTTCTCCTTGTCGTAAACAAGCGGAATTTGATGCGGGTTAAAAGCCATGCCAAAAACCTGGAGACGGTCTGCGTCCTGGCCGTTCAACAATGAATTCCACGAATAGCTTGAGCCGGTCAGCTCGAAGAGCTGTTTGCGGTCGGAGGGGCACAGAAAAATGTTGGAGACGCTGGCGGTCTGCACGGCGAGAACCTGGTTGATGGCGGGGCCGTTGCTGGCGGCGGAGTTGGTGGAACGGTCGAACGCCACCGGGAGCCGGTTTTGGTTGTCGGAAACGTAGATTTGGAGGGCGATGCCAATTTGGTGCAGGTTGCTCAGGCAGGCGGCGCTGCGGGCGGCTTCCTTGGTGCGGCTGATGACGGGCAGCAGAATGCCGGCAAGGATGGCCAGAATGGCAATGACCAGAAGCAGTTCGATAAGGGTGAACCCGCGTTTCATTGGCGTTGGCGGCTGGCATCAATGGGGCCCGCGTCCGTTTTGCATCTGGTTCTGGAGTTCATTGAGAAGGGGGGCGAGTTCGGCCTTGGTTTCGGCGGAACTCTCGCTGTAAAATGTTTTCAAGCCGAGCGAACGGATTTTGGCCTCCTCCTCCGGGCTGAAACGTGGCGCACCGGTAGGGCCGGTATCCGGGCCGTCGGGGTGCGAGCGAAGGTTTTGGAGGGCGTTGTCAATGAGGTGCTGCCGCCGGTCTTCGGACATGTGGTCGAAGGCAACCAGGGCCTGTTTGATTTCCGTTGGCATGGTGGCCTCGACGAATGCTGCCTTTTCCTCCTCGGTCATTTGCGCGAAGAGATTGGTGTCCGGACGCAGCCCGCGGCGGTCTTCAAAAGTGAGCGCGTTAAGTTTGTCCGCCAGCTCGCGCAGGGCCCGGGCGCGATCGGCGGCGGAGAGCTGGTTGAGATTGAGTGAACTCGCATAGGCGCGGACCTCGTCGGGCGTGATTTTTGTTTTACCGGCGATGACATAACCGCCCCACGACAAAAGCCAGACGACGACAAGGGCGATGGCTCCGACCCAAATCGGACGGTGACGTTGTCCTGCCATGGGCTGAATCTAACGGATTCGCCTCGTTTTGCAACGAGGAAGGGCGGGCGGAATGCGCTCAGCGGCGGACGAGCGGGTCGCCGACGACCATGTAGTAGGGCGTGTTTCTGGCAGCCCAGGCGCAGGTCGCGAAATTCTGCCCGGCCACCCACAACCCGTAATAAGTCTGCATGTTCTCAATGCCGGAGCTGGTCGGTTCCTCGACATGGGTGACCGCGCCGACGGGCGTGTTGAGATAATTTGCGCCTCCAAAAGCATTGGGCGAAAACCATTCGATGAAGTTGCCCATCCCCATGCCGCTTACATCCCTGTCGCCGTTGAAGGACTCCAGGGTGGCGATGACAAACCAGGAACTGCGGCCGGTCCATTGCAATTCACCGTCCGTGGCGTAAGCCGCACCAAGGGAACTGTGGCCGCCCCAACTCATGTATCCGGCGACGTTCGCGGCGTTGGTGAGATGGGGAAGATTCGAGGCAATGCCGTTGCTGAAGGTTTCAATTCCGTTCGTGTACAGGATTGCGGAAGATGGAACGCCGCTGAGCGCAAGCCCGTTGGTGGCCATCAAACCGAACCACCATTCGGAGGTGTAATCGTCCGTGAAGCCCGTCCCGTGACGGACATTATCAATGACGTAGTTCGCGTTTCCGTAACCGCCGGCGCCCCCGGCGCTGATGACGAGCTTGCCCGGGGAAAAGTTCGACCCCATCAAGGCCAGTTTGTTGATGTAAGCAACGCAGGCGTTGGTGTCGCCCATGTTGAGGTGGGTGACCAATGGCTGCCAGTTGGCGGTCCCGGTTGCGATTTGATAACTCACGCTCGGCTGCACGATGCTGTTGACGGGATCATCCACGCGCGAAGGAACATCGAGGAACAGGACGACGTATCCGGGGCGTTTGGTGGGGTTGGCCGCGAGCCATTGTGCAAGGGGAACGTTGATCTGGTTGGTAAAATCGGATGGCAAAATGATTTCGGCGTTCGTGCAGCCCAGGCCGAGAACATTTGCGTTGGCGGCGAGCGGCCGATGTTGGAGATAATAGTTCAGGACAGTCTGGCTGTCGGGCGAATTCGTGTTGTAAACCAGTAGCAAATCTTTGGAGGCATCCAGCGGATACTGAAGCGACGGCGAATACATCGCCGCCAGACTGTGATGGCCGCCGGCGGCAATGGATTTTACATTGACGAGATTGGTGGCGACATCGGTCTGGCCTTCGGAATCATCGCCCCAGGCAATGACGGTGCCGTCATTCTTCAAGGCGACGCTGTGGGCCCAACCGGCGGCGACAGCCGTGACGTTCGAGAGGCCCGCCGGAACATCGCACTGGCCGGAGCCGTCGAATCCCCACGCGACCACGGTGCCGTCGGATTTGAGGGCCAGGCTGTGTTCGCCACCGGCGGAAATGGCCACGACGTTGGACAGTCCGGCAGGCACGTTGGTTTCACCCTGGGGACTGTAGCCCCAGGCGACGACGGTGCCGTTGCTTTGCAGCGCGAGGCTGTGAAGCGAACCGGCGGCAATCGCGGTGACATTGCTCAGCCCGGCCGGGACGTCGGTGAGATGCCAGCCAAGCACGGCGGCATCCATGCCCCACGCGGTGACAGTGCCGTTGCTGAGCAACGCGACATTATGGTTCCATCCGGCGGCTATGGCCTTGACGCCCGCGAGATTCACGGGCACCAGGTTCGCCGGGTCATTGGTCAGCCCCCAGGAAACGACGGTGCCGTCGCTTCTCAAGGCGAGGGTATGCGAGAAACCGGTGGAGACGGCAATGGCATTGGTGAGATTGGCCGGCGCGTTGCCCCAGTCCATGCCCCACTGGGTGACAGTGCCGTTGGCCATGAGCGCGACGGAATTGGAAACACCGCCGGTAATGGCAATGACGTTGGCCATGGCGGCCGCGGGCCGGTCGACCTGACCGAACTCATCCGCACCCCAGAGGGCCACGCCGCCGGGAAACGCGGCATGCACCTTCCAGGTGAAAGTGCGCCAGCCGACGGCGTTGCTGACGGTGGCGGAATAAGTCCCTTCCTGGCCGGCACTGATGGAATAAATCTCATAGGCGTTTGGAGTGGAAATATTGGTGCTGAGATTGGTGCCGTTGAACTGCCATTGGCAGGTGGCGGCCGGGGCGTTGGGCTGGGTTTGGACCGCAAGGCCGAGCATGAGGTTGTTCTGGGAGTTCGCCCACTGATTTGCAGGAGAAGTCCAGCCGGTGACCTGCGGTGCTGAAAGCGGAACGACGCCCAGGACAGAACTGGAACTGGTGGTGGAACCGCCGGCACTGCTCACCAGCACGCGGTAGCTGCCTTGCGAGACGGGTTGCACATTGGTGATCGTTAAAATTGAGTTAGTGGCGCCGGGAATATTTGTGGCGTTCAACTGCCATTGATAATTGACCGCGCCAAGGGCCGTTCCCTTGACCATCAGCGTCACGGTCCCGCCGGCCGTCACAGTCTGGCTGGCGACGGGTTGGACCGTGATGACCGGTGTCGAATGGGTTGAACAAATCACCAGGCAATGATTTGCCCCGGAACCGATGGCTTTGATTCCGGGAAGCCCGTATGGCACGTAAGCCGGGCCCGCGGCCGCGCCAAAGTCGCCCCACAACGCCACGGTCCCGTCCTGTTTGAGTGCGAGGCTGTAAGTCAGACCCGCGGCAACACTGACCACATTGCCGAGACTGGCGGGTACGATCGACTGTCCGTCAGTATTGTCACCCCATGCTTCGACGGTGCCGTCGCGATGCAGGGCCACGGTGTGCATGGCCGAGGCGGAGATGGCAACGGTGTTCGTGAAATCTGCCGGCACGCCGGTGAGATTAAAGCCGAGGCTGACGCCGTTGCTGCCCCAGGCATTGATGGTCGCATTGGTGAGCAACGCCAGATTATGGTACCATCCGGCGGCGATGGCGGTGGCGCGCGGTTGATTCGCCGGAACGGTGTCGTAGACGGTGTTGGTGTAACCCCACGCGACGACTGTTCCGTCCGCCTTCAGCGCGAGATCGTGATCCGCCCCGGCGGCGATGGCGATGAGATTGGTCAGTCCCACGGGCAAACTCACGGGCGGAAATGAAGTGCCTGTCCACCAATCGCCCCAGATTGCGAGCGTGCCGTCCGCTTTCAGCGCAAGGCAGTGATATGGTCCGGCGGCGATGGCGACGATGTTGGTCAGCCCCGGAGGCACGGTCGTCTGGCCGGTGGAATTGTCTCCCCACGCCAGGACGGTGCCGTCGCCGCGCAAGGCGAGGCTGAATCCCATTCCTCCGGCCACGGCCACGGCGTTGCTCAGGCCAATCGGAACATCGCATTGCCCAAGCGAGTCGTCGCCCCACGCCACGACCATGTTGACCGGGGTCGCGCCCAGCGCAAAAAACGCCTGCGAATCCGCTTGATGAATAAATTTATATGTGCGGCCGGGATAACCCTGCGCCAGCCAGTTCCAACCGGAATTGGACGCGGCGGCCATGTTGGTGGTTGTCAAAATATTGTACACGACATTGCTCGTTCCGCCCGCGACGTCGAATTGAGCGAGGCTCCCCTGGCTGGCGGAAACAACGAACGAATAATTGGTGAGATAAGCCGGGCTGCCGTTGCTGGAACCGGGGGCAGACGCGAAGGCGGCCGTCGTGCAAAAAAACAATCCCGCGACCGAAGTCGCAGTCAGCGCGAGACTTCGAAGCAGGGGGTTTCGGAGGCTGGAATTGAATGACACGCCGTTAAAAAATTTAAACCCGCGAAAAGCGGGTGTTGGCCGGTGCCAAAATAAAGGGCGCAAAACGCCGGTTGCGGGCGATTCTAACGGCTGGAAAGAGACAGTACATATTGCAGTCAGCGCAATTAGTGTGCCATCAGGGCAGCCATATTTTGCGGAGATACCAACCGCGCTGAAAAAGAATTCGCGAACCGCCGAAAGAATCGATCAAGAAAGTGCCGTCAACACTTGAAAATAAAATGAACTGCGTAGGAAATGGCCTACAAAAAAACTCACTTCACCCTGAGATAGATGGCCTTCAAATATTCCATCTCTTTACAATTCACCGGATGGTCGGCCGCGTGGAGTGCGGTTTGCAACACGGAATATTTGCGGCCGGAGGCATCGGCGGAATGACGGATCGCTTCGAAAAACTCGTCCGCCGCGACGTGCGCGGAACAGGACGCGGCCATCAGAATGCCGTCGCGGCCCAGCACATTGATGCCGAGCGAGGCGAGGCGTCCGTAGGCTCGCAAAGCCCCGGCACGCTCCGGTTCACGTTTGGCGAAGGAAGGCGGATCCAGCACCACAAGGCCAAATTTGGGCGACCTTGCTGCTGCCAGCCATTCAAAAGAATCCGCCTGCACGGTTTCATGCGGGCAACCGGCGACGGCTGGGACAGATTGGTTGAGTTGAAAATTTCGTTTCGCGCCGGTGAGCGCGTGGGCGCTGATATCCAAGTCCGTGACGGAAGCCGCCCCGCCGCGCGCCGCGTAGAGCGAAAAGCCGCCGGAGAAACTGAAAGCGTTCAGGACGGAACGGCCGCGTGCCAATGTTTCGATCAGCCGGCGGTTGTCGCGCTGGTCGAGAAAGAAACCTGTCTTCTGTCCGCGCACCACATCCGCTTCGAAGCGCAGGCCGCTTTCCAGAAAAATCACCGGCCCTGTCAATGGCGAGCCCGCGAGGACTTGTCCATCGGCTCGGGAAAAACTATCCCACACAACTTGTTGGATGTTGCGACTGAGGCGCAGGACTATGCGTTCGTTGGGTAACGAAGATTTGAGGAGTTGGACAATTTCATCGAGTCGCGGCAGCCATGAGGCAGTATAAAGCTTGAGCACGAGCGTGGTGTCATAGCGGTCAAGGACGAGTCCGGGCCAGCCGTCGCCTTCGCCGTTGATGCAGCGGTAACCGGTGGTTTGGAAGTCGAAAAGCTCGCGCCGCTGTGCCAGCGCGTGTTCCAGCCGCACGCGCCACCAGCCGGCATCAATGGTCGCGGGCTTTCCGGCGTGCAGAATGCGGACGCGAATGGGGGAATTGGAGTCGAACAATCCGGCGGCGAGGAATTTGTCCTTGCGGTCATAGATCACGGCCAGTTCGCCGGTCAAGCCGGGACGGTTTTGTTCCCGGACGCTGTCGGCGAACAGCCAAGGGTGGCCGGAACGGATGATAGATTCGGCGGCGGCGGTGACGCGCAACCGCAACCGGGGCGTTTTTTCGCCGGATGATGGGGGCTTGGTTTTCAACGGAACTTCGGTTGCGCGGTGACTGGCACGGGTGGAAGTGTAACGGGTTTCGGCGGAAGCACACAACTTCTCCCGTAATATGGACGCGCTTCACAGCCTTTCCAGACGTTTTGTGTTTTAGCAGATTGCAATTCGGGCGGATTGGTTAAAGATTGGGGCATGACGGAGAATGAACATCCGCACATTGTGGTGCTGGGCGGGGGATTCGGCGGACTGGAATTCTGCAAGCGGTTCGACGACCAAAACGCGCGCATCACGCTGGTGGACCGGACGAATCACCACTTGTTCCAGCCGCTGCTGTATCAGGTGGCGACGGCGGGACTTTCCGCGCCGGACATTGCCCAGCCAATCCGCTCCATCCTGGCGGACCGGCCGAACATCACCGTGCTGCTTGACGAAGTGGAGAGCTTCGATCTGGCGGGGAAAAAGGTGGTCCTGCGGGAAACCACTTTGAGTTATGATTATCTCGTGCTGGCACTGGGCAGTTGCACGAGTTACTTCGGGCACCCGGAATGGGAGGAATTCGCGCCGGGATTGAAAACGCTGCAGGACGCGACACGGATTCGCAGCCGGATTTTGCGGGCGTTCGAGCATGCTGAATCGGAAACCTCGGCGGCCGCGCAGGAGCGGCTGATGACGATCGTGGTGGTGGGCGGCGGCCCGACGGGCGTGGAACTGGCGGGGGCGTTCTCGGAACTGGCGCAGCATGTGTTGAAGGCGGATTTCCGGCGGATTGATCCCGCGCAGGCCCAGGTGATTTTGCTGGAAGGCGCGCCACGTATTCTGGCGAATCTTTCGCCCGCGCTTTCCGCGAGCGCACAAAGGCAGTTGGAGAAACTGGGCGCGCACGTGCGTACAGGAACGAAAGTACGCACCATCACGGAGGGCCGCGTGGAACTGGACAATGGCGAGACGATCCATGCGGCAAACATCATTTGGGCGGCGGGCGTCTCCGCGACGCCCTTGACGAAAAAGCTGGGCGTGGAACTGGACCGCGCGGGCCGGGTCAAGGTCAATCCCGATCTCAGCGTGCCCGCCCATCCGGAGGTGTTTGCCATCGGCGACATGGCGCTGGTGCTGGAGCGGGACGGCTCGCTGGTGCCGGGTGTTTCACCGGCGGCAATGCAAATGGGCACGCATGTGGCGCATATTATTGAAAACGAGATTGCGTTCCCCGGCGGCGTGGAACGGCCGGCGTTCAAATACTGGGACAAGGGCACCATGGCTACCATTGGCCGGTCTGCGGCCGTGGCGAAAATCGGCAAGTTTGAATTTTCCGGAATCATGGCTTGGCTGGCGTGGCTGGTGATTCATCTGGTATTCTTGGTGGGCTTTCGCAACAAGATCGCGGTGCTGTTCCAGTGGTTTTATTCCTACATCACCTACAAGCGGGGGGCGCGCATCATCACGAGTCCGGAAGCGCCCGCGCCGCCGGAAAAGTGAAGCACCGCTCCAGTTACAGGGTACGGCGGAAGAGGAGGGTGGCGCCGGTCATGGCAACGAGGGTGAAGATGAAGAGATAAAGCAGGTCGCCGGAAATGGCCCACAGGCCGGTGTTTTTCAAAAGCAGTTCCTTGAAACCATCGACGGCATAGGTGAACGGATCCACGGTGGCGATGGCTTTCATCCAGTTGGGAAACGCGGCGATGGGATAGACCGCGCCGCTGGGAAAGAAGAGCAGGGTGTTCAGGACGCCAAACATCGCGCGGGGCACCAGGGGATCGCTGACGCGGACCATCAGCACGAACATCATGCTGATCAATGCCAGCGCCGTGAGCACCACGAGAAGCATCATGCGGGCAAGGCGGGCGACGTTAAGCGGGTCGGGGATGCCGGCAATCAGCGAACCGACGGTGATAAGGACCGCCCCGGCCATGATGGCCTTGACGGCTCCGGCTAGGTTGAAGCCGAGGATGAGCTCGAACTTGCGGATGGGCGTGACGAGGTAGCCTTCGTGCAGGCCGCGCGCCTTGTCATCGATATAGATGATGCCGCCGCCGATCATGGCGGAAACAAAGATGGCGAGCACGGTGCTGCCGGGCAGCAGGTATTGGATGTAGGGCACGTAGGGATAAACCTCGACGACGGAGAGCGTGACATCCGCCGACAGGCGCGGGGCGGTCGCGGGGGCGTTGTAAGGGGCGAGCAACTGGGTGAGGGAGCCTTCGAGCGCGCTGGCGGCGAACTGGTCAGTGTTGTCCTCTATCAACGCGATGCGCGGGTTCTTGCCGGCGAGCACGGAGCGGGAGAACTCGGGCGGGATGTTCACCACGGCGCTGATGCGGCCGCTGCGCAAGTCATGGAGGGCGGAGGTTTGGTCGGTGTAGGCGACGGTGTCAAAGGTGCTGGCGTTGGCGGCGATGGCCTGGAACATTTCCTTCAACTTCACCGCGGGCACGCCGTGGTCCTCGTCCACCACGCCGACCTCGACGTGCTTCAACTTGCCGCCGAAGGCATAGCCGAGCACGATGAGTTGCACCAGCGGCATGACGACGGACACCATGATGAGGGTGGGACTGCGCCGGAAGCGGCGCAAATCACGCTCAATGATGGCAAGGATGCGATGCATGTCAGACGCGTGGTTGCTGATAAACCGCCGGCGCCTGCAGGGCGTCGCGCAGTTGGTGGCCGGTGTAATGCACAAAAACGTCATCCAACGATGTGCTTTGCACAGAAAGCGAAGTGACCTCGACGCCAGCCTTGCGCGCAGCGTCCATGACTTCGACGGTGGTACGGGGGCCGTTGTCAGACGAGAGGCGGAAGACATTGTCCACCGCCTTCACGTCGGCCACATCGGGGAGGTTGCGGAGAAGAGTCTGCCAGTCCGGCGGCGGATTGGCGAAGCTGACTTCCATGATGTTCTTGCCGGGAACGGAGGCCTTGAGCTTGAGCGGCGAATCCAGCGCGACGAGCTTGCCGTGGTCCACGATGGCAATGCGGTCGCAGAGTTTGTCGGCTTCGTCCATATAATGCGTGGTAAGGAGAATGGTGAGATCGCGCTCGCGTTTGAGTTTCGAAAGCATTTCCCAGACGGCCACGCGGGAGACAGGATCGAGGCCCGTCGTGGGCTCGTCGAGAAAGAAGATTTTGGGATGGTGCACGAGGCCGCGCGCAATCTCCAGCCGCCGCCGCATGCCGCCGGAGAACATTTTCAACGGTTTGTCGGCCCACTGCGTCAGGTCAACGGCTTCCAGCAATTCCTTGATCGTTTTGCGGCGTTCCTCGCGCGACAGGCCGTAAAACTTGGCGAAAATGCTCATGTTTTCCCACGCCGTCAAATCGAGGTCCGAAGTCATGGCCTGCGGGATGACGCCGATGGACTGGCGGACGTCGTTCGGGGAGCGGACGACATCAAAGCCGTTGATGAGCACCTTGCCCGAGGTGGGCGGCACGAGCGTGGTCATCATGCGGATGAGCGTGGACTTCCCGGCGCCGTTCGGCCCGAGCAGGCCGAAGACTTCACCGTGGCCGACGTTGAAGCTGATCGAGTCCACTGCGACAAAATCGCCGAAGCGCTTGGTCAGGTCTTTGACTTCAATGTCAAACATGGCGTTACAGGGAAAGGTTCACCATGGGCGCGGTCAGGGTTTGGCCAGCGGCAGCGTCACATAAGCCGACATGCCGAGGGCCAGGCTGCGGTCGCTGTTGTCGCAGCGCAGGCGGATTTCAAAGGTCTTGATATCACGCTTGCTGCGGTTGACGTCGCGTTGTGTGGCGTAATCAGCGTCCACGCCGCGGAAGAAAACCGTGCCTTCGCGCACATCGCCTGAGGGAAGCGTGACCTTGAGTTTGTCGCCGATATGAAAACGCTCAACATAACCCTCCTCCACATCGGCGCGCACCCAGAGGTCATCGGGATTGATGAGGGTGACAATGCCCTGGCCGGGATTTACCACTTCGCCCTGGAGCGCGGCGCGCACATCCACGATGCCGTCGATCGGCGCATGCACCTCGGTATAGTCGAGATGCACCTGCGCCTTGTCCGTCTGGGCGCCCGTGGCGGCGAGTTGCTCATGGGACGCCTGCACCGCGGACTGGGCGGCTTCGACCTGTTTTTCGAGCGAATCCACGCGGGCCTTCGCGCCGTCGAAGGTGGTGCGGGCCTGGTCGGCGGACTGTGCGGATTCAACACCCTTTTGAAACAGGTCCTGGATGCGCGTGAAATTCAGGCGGTCGTTTTCGAGATCGGCCTGCGCCTGCACCACCTGCGCCTGCGCGGAGGCGAGATTGGCCTCGGCCTGGCTGATCTGGTTGCTGGTCTGGGCCTGCTGCGACCGGTAGTAGGCCATGTCCGCCTTCCATTCCTGCGGCTGAATGACGGCCAGAAGCTGGCCGTGTTTGACCGTGTCGCCCTCCTTGACCAGGAGCTGTTGCAGCCGGCCCTGGATTTCCGAACTCACGATGACGCTGTCGGTCGTGACAATGCCGGTGATCACGATGTCATGGGCGCGATTGCTGAGCGCGTAATAAACGATGCCCGCCAGTACGACGAGCGCAATGATGGTGATGCGGATTTTACGTTTCATGGCAGGGGTCGTCGGGATGCAGGAACAGGCCGTGACGGATGAAATCGAGCACTTCCCGTTTGCGTATTTTCAGGCTGGCCCGGTCATACGTGTCGGACTGGCCGAGGAGATGGAGCACCTGGGACGCGGAAAAATAGAATACAATGAGCGCGACGAGGGAGATGGC
>Ga0210398_10004108_pt1 | contig 13763 bp, 12 predicted proteins | sample IncBWC4OmetaG_FD_161047 | JGI IMG/M metagenome (GOLD analysis project Ga0210398, IMG submission 161047) | Forest soil microbial communities from Barre Woods Harvard Forest LTER site, Petersham, Massachusetts, United States - Inc-BW-C-4-O | ecosystem: Environmental > Terrestrial > Soil >... | reverse complement strand
CGGCTGCCGGCTTCGAACTGCCAGAGTTCTGCTCCGACCACTTCGCCGCTTTTGTCGTTGACCACCAGGCGCCGCACTGACGATTGCGGCATCACGCGCGCGCCCGTCCCGTTTACGCTCTGGCGCAGCGCGTGGAACAGCATTGCGCCCGACAGACCTGCGCCTTTTACGCGATGGCCGCGCGGCGCGGGCGGATGTTTGCCGGCGTACTCCTTAACCGTCTCGTTGCCGGAGAAGTACAGGTAGTAGCCGTCTGCTGGATATGACGTCTTGCAGGGCGGCACGGTCGCGTCGAATTCGACGCCGTGCGCCTCGAGCCATTCGATCATCTCGACGCTGCGATCGCAGAAGTCGCGCAGCGTTCCGCGATCGACGGCGTCGCCGACTTCCATGCTGAGGTACTCGTACATCGCGTCGGGCGAATCTTCGTAGCCGGCGGTTTTCTGAAATCGAGTGCCTCCGCCCGCGTACACGACGCCGCCGCTCTTGGCGCTTGCGCCACCGCCGCGAAAGCGGTCGGTTACGACGACCGACGCGCCCGCATTCGCCGCTTCGATCGCAGCGCACGCGCCGGCGGCGCCGAAGCCAACCACGAGCACGTCGCACTCGTCATCCCATCCGATCGATTCCGCGCCGCCTGCGCGGATCGGCGCGCCGATCGGGGTGGCTCCCGAATTGCTCGCGTCGATCTCGAGGTCAGACGAGGTTTCGCGTGATGACACGAAACTACTCGATTACTATCGGCGAAAATTCGGTTGGTGGACCGAGAAAGCCACGGCCTGACGGCGGTTGCGCACCGTCGACGTCTTTAACGCCGTAACGATCTGCCAGCTCGGCGGAGAAAAATGTCTGGCCGGTCAATTCCATGCGCTTCGGGTCGTTGAAGATCGCGTCGATGATGCGGCCGCCGTACTCGGTCGACTCGGCCACTGCCAGCATCGGGCCGTACTTCGACTTGTTGGCGTCGATCATCATCACCTTCTCGGTCTTCACCAGCCCGAGCCAGACCGAAACGACCACGACGTTGTGCGGTTGGAAGTCGTGCGCCATGTCGTGCGACATCTTGTCGACTCCCGCCTTCGCGGCGCCGTATGCGGGGCCGTGCACGTAGGCCTTGGCGCCCGGCGACGACGAGTTGAACACGACGCCGCCGTTGCGGATTAGCATCGGAGCGGCGAGCCAGGTCGCAACATAATTCGAGCGCAGGCCGACGTCGAGCAGCTTCACGAAGTCGAGCGGCTTCTTCCAGAACGGGCCTCTCTCGGTGAGGCCGTTGGGAATCGCGGTGGCGTTGTTGACGAGAATGTCGAGACGGCCGGACTCATCCTCGATGCGCTTGAACAGCGCGCGCACCTGCTCGTCGTCGCTATGATCGCAGACGACGGCGACGCCGCGCCCGCCGCGTTTTGTCACGTCCTCGGCAGTGGCGAACACTGTCCCGCCGAAAGGATTGTCGCCGGCCTTGCTGCTGCGCCCCGTGACGTAGACAGTCGCGCCCGCCGCTCCCAGCGCGATCGCGATTCCTTTGCCGACTCCGAGACTTGCTCCGGTAACGAGCGCAACGCGATCTTTCAGCATGTCAAACTCCTGCGAGATGATGTGCGGCGATGTAGCCGAAGGTCATCGCCGGACCGAGCGTGGAGCCCGCGCCGGGATAGCTCGGACCCATCACGGCCGCCGACGTGTTGCCAGTGGCGTAGAGTCCCGGAATCGGCTGGCCGTCCTCGCGCAGCACGCGCGCGTACTCGTCGGTGAGCAGGCCGCCCTTGGTGCCGATGTCGCCGGCGTCGATGCGCATCGCATAAAAAGGCGGCTTGGCGATCGGCGCAAGGCACGGATTCGGCTTGACGTTGACGTCGCCGTAGTAACGATCGAAATTGTTGCTGCCCTTGCCGAACTCCTTGTCGTCGCCGCTGGCCGCGTACTGATTCATCCGCTCGACGCTCTCGCCCAAGCCTTTTGCATCGACTTCGATTTGCGCGGCGAGCGCATCGAGCGTGTCGGCCTTGAAATAAACCGTCCCGGCCCACGACGCCGGCAGTGCTTTGTCGGGACGCGCCATGCCGGGCAGCAGCGGGCCGCAGGGATACTTGCGGCGGAACTCCGCATCGAAGATGAGCCACGCCGGCATGTTGGCTTTGCTCTTCTCGTTGTCGGCGTACATCGCGTAAACGATCTCGCTGTAAGGCGCGGCCTCGTCGACGAAACGGCGACCGAGCCGATTGACCATCACGCATCCTGGCAGGTTGCGCTCAACGAACAGCGCTCGCCGCTTCTCCTGCCCCATGATGAAAACCGTCGGCGCCCACCACGCATGATCCATCAGCGCCACCTGCGCGCCAATGCCCTGCCCTGCGCGAATCGCGTCGCCCGTGTTCGACGGCGGCGTGACGGTCCATTCTGCGCGCGTCGGCTTGGGCAGGTACTCGTCGCGCATCGCCTGGTTGTGCTCGAAGCCGCCGGCCGCAAGGATGACGCCGCGGCGCGCCGCGATACGTACCGGCTTGCCGTTCTGCGTCGCAACAATTCCCACGACCCGGCGCGCATCTGTGACCAATGAATCGAGCGCAGTGTCGAGCCACAACGGAATATCGCGATCCATCATCGATCGCCGCAGTGATCCGACCAGCGAGCTACCAAGCGTGAGACGGCGGTCGCGCTTGCTTTTGAAACGCCACGGCAGATCGATCCAGTAACGCGCCATTCGCCGGATGAAGAGCGTCAACCAGCCGCGCTCCTTGCAAAGAATCGCGTGCGCCTCTCCCGCCGTCATGGTAACGCGGCCGCCGATAAGAGTGCCGGGCTGAGGCGGACGCATGCGCGCGAGTTCGTCGCCAAGGCGCGCCGCGTTGAACGGCAAAGGATCCATCGTGCGGTAGCCGGACCTGGAGCCGGGCAGGGACGGGTAGTAGTCGGAATAATTCGGCATCGCGCGATACTTCAAACAGGTTTTCTCTTCGAGGTAACGGACCATGCGCGGGGCGTGCTCGAGGTATGCGAGCAGGCGCGCCTCGGCGACCATCCCGCGCGTCGCGGCCTTGAGATAAGCGAGGGCATCGTCGTGGCTATCGCTGGCTCCTGCAGCGGTCAGCAGATGATTGCACGGCACCCATACTCCGCCGCCCGAGATCGCGCTGGTGCCGCCGTACTGGTCGCTCTTTTCGATGACGAGGACCGACTGGCCGAGATCGCGCGCGGCGATCGCGGCGGTCAAGCCGCCGGCGCCGGAGCCGACGACGACTACGTCGAACTCCTGATCCCAATGCGCGTCGGCGGGCGGCGCGCCGAGTCTCATCCCGCTGCTCATATGAAGAAGTCGGTGTTGCCGAGGCCTAGCAGGACGCCGCCGTAGTTGCGACCGAATTTGTCGGGATTGTTGGCGTAGTGCATCCGCGCCGCGTGAATGTCCACGAAAAATCGGCCGATGGGATTGTCGGTGTAAACTCCGCTGCCGCCGCAGGAGTGGAACAGGCGATCGATGTGCTCGGCGCATCGCCCGGCGACGGCAGCGGATTGATAGCGGTAGTGGATGCGATCGTTCACGTCGAGCGCGTCGCCGCGGCGCAGCGTCGCCATCATCGCGGCGAAATTTCGATGCAGCGCCAGCTTCATGTCGTCGATGGCGAGCGCCGCATCAGCCGCCGCGAGCTCGGCCGCGGGATCTTCGGCCGTGCGGCCCATGTCGTTGATGCTCACGCGCTTCGATCCATAGTCGCGAAACGCGGTGAGCGCACCTTGCAATGCGCCGATCGATGCGGACGAAACTGCGCGCACGAAAATTTGTCCGAATGGCAGCCGATACAGCGCGGCGCTATTGGCGCTCAAGCCGGGACTGGTACCGGCGAAGCCGTCGATCGCGCGATGCGTCCGATACTCGGGCACGAACGCGCCGTCTATAACTACTTCCTTGCTGCCGGTCGCCTTGAGGCCGACCGTGTGCCAGTTGTCGTTGATCGAAATGTCGGTGCGCGGGACGAGGAAGGTGCGATAGTCGGGCACGCCGTTTTTGGTCGACACGATTCCGCCGAGGAAAAGCCAGTCGGCGTGATCGACGCCGCTCGAGAAACTCCATCGTCCGCTGAATCGAAACCCGCCGTCGACACGCTCGACCTGTCCTTTCGGCATGTAGCTCGACGCGATCAGCACCGTGCTGTCTTTCGCCCACACGTCTTCCTGCGCGCGCGGATCGAACAGACCCAGCTGCCAGTTGTGCACGGCGACGACGCCGTAGACCCAGCCCGACGACATGCACCCCTCGGCCAGCGTCATCTGGATGTCGAAGAAGACGCCGGGGTCGAGCTCGTAGCCGCCGTAGCGCTTGGGCTGGATGACGCGGAAGAGGCCGGCGCGCTTGAAGTCGGCGATCGTCTCGACGGGGATCGAGCGATTGTGCTCGGCCAGCGCGGCGCGCTTCGCGAGCGTCGGCACCATCTCACGCGCGCTCGCCAGAAGCGAGGCCGCGAGTTCAGTGCCATCATTTTCGACAGTGGATTTCACGTTGCCCAGAGAGTCGTCCGATATCTTCAGTCATTCATCGTCCGAAAAGACTATTAAAGGATTACTTTAGATTCAGCCCAGCCAGATTACGCTGCTTAGTAAGACGCGCACGAGTGTCGTTTGGCGAGTTACGCCGATCTTCGAAAAGATCGATCGTAGATGCGCGCGGGCGGTGTTCTTGCGGATGTTGAGTGTGTCGGCCGCTTCGTCGAGTGACAGGCCGTTAGCGAGCGCGAGTGCGAGCGACGCTTCGGCCGGAGTCAGATCGAACAATCGGCGCACCATCTCGCGCGACGCTTCGGATTTTCGCTCGGCGTCGCGAATGAAAAGCGCGACCGACGGCCGTCGCTTGCCCTTCGACCATCCTGTCCGCGGGATGCTGCGCACCAGCACTCCGAGCTTGCCATGCGCCGATTTGCGCGTGATCGAAATCGCATCGACGACCGCCGCTCTGCCGCCGGTCTCTCCGCTCAGCGCCTGTTTGACAAGCCGCTGCAGTTCGCGATTCTCCGCCGCCGCGTCAGCGCGGAGCACGCCGTTGACCTGCCGCAGGCCGTCGCCCTTGCGCAGCATCTCGTCTGCGACCGGATTGCTCGTGAGCACGGCCCCGGTCTCGTCGAGCGTTACGGTGCCGACCAGCATGCGATCGACGGTGCCGGCGTAGAGCCGCCGCTCGGAATCGACCATCTCGAGCTGCGAATGCAGCCGCACTGCGCGCTTAAGATGCGGCAGCACAGCGGTGCATAGCGCCTTGTCGTGCTCGGAGAACGGCGGCTCGCGATGAGGCCGCGCGACCCGCAGGCGGCATTCGAGGCCGTCCTCGGTGCGGATGTCGGCGCCGAGCGCATGCAGGATGTCGAGCGGTTTCAGGAACTGCTTGTAGAACTCGCTCTCACGCCAGTTCGCGTCGCCGATCAATTCATTCACGGTGACGACGCGGTCCGGCGGCAAATCGACGAACGGATCGAGCGCGTAGTAGTGCTTGTTGTATTCAGCCTCGCGCGTGATCGGCAAATCTCCCGCCGAATTCACCATCAGCGCCTCGCGCTCGGCTGACGGCGGTTGCAGCATCAGCGTGACGTAACTGGCGCGCAAGTGACGCCGCAGCAGATCGAGCGCACTTTTCCACGGCACCGCCTCGAGCGGACCTTCGTAGATTGCGGCGAGCAGTTCGCTGAACTCCGTCAGCGGTAGCGAAATCGTATTATAAGGATGCGCGTCGCTCCGCGCCCGCTTGACCGCCTTGCGCATCCCTCTCATCTACGCCACGGCGGGCACTGAGCGCGAATCGCACGCGCAGGCTAAAGATGCGGGTTAGTCTTCGAAGACGTGATGCGGCGCTGGAGGATCCGGGACGCGGACGTTCAGCTCGACGACCTGGCGCTTGACAGTTTCCTCGGGGACTTCGGCGGCGTCGAGGTAAAATTGCCGGTACCATTTGCGCAGTTTATAGATCGGCCCGTCGCCCTCGCATAGCAGCGGATTGTCGATGCGCACCTTGTTATCCCAGATGGCGACGTCCTGGTAGAAGCCTTGCTGGATGCCCTTGATGTACCCGGCGGCGATCTGTTGCGACATCTCGGCGCTCACGCCTTCCATTTTTCGCACGATCATCCCGAAGCGCAGCTCGAAGCTCTTTAGATGTAGCGGCACGTGGCAGTTGAGCAGGATCGAGTCGATCGGAAACCCGCCCACCTCGCCTTTCATCTCGGTGATCTGATACGCGGGGCCGAAGTATGTCGCGCAGGTCGCGAGGCTGCCGGTGTTTCCCTGCGTCCCCGTCCCAATCATTATCTGCGTCGCCTTGTGACCCTGGAATACGTTGGCGAAGTAATCGACCGGCGCGCCGTGCACCACCGGGAAGTGCGCCATGTCCGCGACGTTGTCGATAAGCTCGCGGCAGTTGGTGTTGATGGTCCACTTCTCGATCACCCAGTCGCTCCATTCGCCCGAGAAGCACGCGTCGATGCGCGGAATCGAAACCTCGGGCGGCGGCGCGCTGTCTTCCGGATCGTTCCACACGAACAGCAGCTTGTTCTGCTCGCAGGTCGGCCAGGCCTTCACGCGCGCCTTGGGCGGGATTCGTTTGGCGTACGGAATATTGTTGCACTTGCCGTCTGCTCCCCAGCTCCAGGCATGAAACGGGCATCGCACCGAGTTACCGCACACCTGGCCGCGGCTCAAGTCGGCGCCCATGTGGGGGCAGTAACCGTCGAGCACGTGAACCTGTGAATCCTCGCCGAGGTACGCGACCAGCCGGCTGCCGAACGCGTTGAGGGTGTGCGGCTTGCCGTCTTTGTAATCGGCGGCGAGCCCAAGGCAATGCCATCCGCGAGCGTAACGATCAGCGATCGGCGATGCCTCAATCCTGTGTGTCAGCACCATGGCCCGGCCCTCCGCGATTAGCCAACCTCCATGCTCGCAGTCCGATCCGCGCGCGGCATCGTCTTTTTGGACGATAGCAATCGTCGCGCTGTTTCTTGATTCGCAGACCGCCATTGCGGGATTGTGTGGCGAGACAGGAGGACATCTACGATGGCATCGATAACCGGCGGTTGCGCGTGCGGCGCGGTTCGCTACGAATGCTCGGCCGACCCAATCATGGCCGCCAACTGCTACTGCACCGACTGTCAGCACTCGACCGGCACTGCGATGGCGTCCGTAATGCTGGTGCCGAAGGCCGCCTTCAAGCTCACGGGCGTGCTCAAGCAATACGAAGTGACGGGCGACAGCGGCGGCAAGGTCAGTCGCGGATTCTGCCCCAATTGCGGATCGCCGATCCTGTCGCTCCTGCCCGCGATGGCGGACATCGTCGCGCTCAAGGCGGGCAGCCTCGACGATCCCTCGATATTCAAACCTATGATGCAAGTGTTCATGAAGAGCGCACCACCGTGGGCCCCCGTCCACGAGCATCTACCGAAGTTCGACAAACAACCCGGCTGAATTCGCTCGCACCGGAGTTAAAGGCAATGCGCAAAACCTACAGCGGCAGTTGCCATTGCGGCATCGTTCGCTTCGAAGCCGACCTGGACGTTAGCGCAGGAACGGGAAAATGCAATTGCTCGATCTGCACCAAGATGCGGCTCTGGTCGATCAATGCGAAGCCCGAGGATTTCCGGTTAATCGCCGGCGAAAATGAGTTGACGGATTATCGAGGCGCCAATCCTGTAGCACATCACCTCTTCTGCAAACGTTGCGGCGTGCATCCCTTTGAATGGGTCGATGTCCCGAATATGTCCGGCGAGAAGTATTTCAACATCAATGTCGCCTGCCTCGACGGTCTCGACATCGACGAACTGATGGCAGCGCCAGTGAGCTACTACGACGGTCGCAATGACAATTGGGGATCGCGCCCAAACGAGGTCCGTCACCTCTGAGCTAATGACTTGCGACGCCTCGCAAACGGCATCTTTATTTTCGGACCAGCGGTATTCACGCTAGTAATGGTGGTTGGATGCCGCACGATTAACACCGGCCTGGTAGTTTTTGGCTTTCCCGCTCTCCTTATCTGGCACGTCGCTCTCGGATACACACATCGCGATGACCCCAGCTACCTTGTCTATGCAGTGTTCAATCTATTCGTGTATCTTCAGCTGGCGCTCGCCGGCTTTTTCGATCTCTAGGATTTCGAATTCTCCGCCCCTTGACGTTGTGGGACGGCGCCCATATTCGATGTACAATCTTCGCCGGAGTAATCGCCATGGGTAACGCCGCCGCCACTTTCGACCTTCGCACGCGCGCCGATGCTCGTAGCGTCGTCGCCGAGCGCACCGCTTCGATTCCCTGGTATGTCTGGTGTCTGGCAGCCGCCACCGCCGCCGATCTGTTCGGCGGTTACTGGGACATCTCGTGGCATATCTCGATCGGCCGCGACACCTTCTGGACGCCCGCGCATATGATGATCTACCTCGCGGGTGTGCTGGCCGGAGTCGCCAGCGGCTACGCGATTCTGTCGACCACCTTCGGCGAGTCGCAGGAGGCCAAGGACGCCGGCATCTCGGTGTGGGGCTTTCGCGGACCGCTCGGATGTTTCATGGCGGCGTGGGGCGGCTTCATGATGCTCACGTCGGCCCCCTTCGACAATTGGTGGCATAACGCCTACGGCCTCGACGTCAAAATCGTCAGCCTGCCGCACTCGATGCTCGGCATCGGCGAGCTGATGATCGAGATGGGCGCGATGCTGCTGGTGTGCGCGCATCTCAATCGCGCGTCGGGTGCTTATCAGCGCAAGCTTGACTGGCTGCTGCTGACGATTGGCGGCATCGAGGTGGCGGGCTCCGCGCTCTTCATCCTCGAATCGACGCCGATGGAATTCATGCACAACTCCGAGTTCTATCGCGCGGTGGCGACCGCGTTTCCGATTGCGCTGATCGCTATCACAGTCGTCTCGAAGCATCGCTGGCCGGCCACCATCATGGCCGCCATTTACACCGCCCTCTTCCTCGCGGCCCTGTGGATCTTCCCGCTGTTTCCCGCCGCGCCCAAGCTCGGGCCGGTGTATCAGAACATCACGCACATGGTGCCGTTGTGGTTCCCGGTGCTGGTGATTGTACCGGCGTTCGCGCTCGATCTCTTGCGCATCTGGATGGGCAAGTCTTGGGGCAACTGGAAAGCCGCGATTGCGGCCGGCTTCGTTTTCATCGCGGCCTTCGTCGCAGCGCAATGGCCGTTCGCGAACTTCCTGCTCTCGCCGGCCGCGCGCAATCCGATCTTCGGCTCCAACTATTTCGGATTTTTCGACCCCGCGGTTGTGCTCTACAACCCCTATCGCTTCGAGCTGCAGAGTTCCCCCGCGTTCGCCAAAGGAATGATTATCGCGTTCGTCATGTCGATCATCTTCTGCTCGCTCGGTATGGCGCTCGGCAACTGGATGCGCACCGTGCGGCGCTAACGCGCACGCTATCTCGATGCGGTCCGCATCGCGCACAATTCTCGTCCGTCGCGCCGCGATGCTCGCGGCGGCGCTGTTTCTGCTCGCGCGTACCGCCGATGCGCACGTCGGCAGTCCGAATGTTTTCTACGAAGGCGACGCGGGCCCGTATCACCTGTTCGTGACGGTCAATGTGCCCGCCGTAATTCCCGGCGTCGCCGACGTGCAGATTCGCGCCGACTCCGACGACGTCCGCCAGGTCAGCACCGCGGTCACGCGCCTGTCCGGCGCCGGCTCGCAGTATGCGCCCGTGCCCGACGTCGCCAATCGCTCGCCCATCGACCCGCATCTCTTCACTTCGAGCTTGTGGTTGATGGAGTACGGCTCGATGCGCGTCCTGATAAACGTCGCGGGTGCGCATGGCGCGGCGCAAATGTCGGTGCCGGTCCCGTCTGCGGCGCGGCGGATGCTGCCGATGCCGCCGGCGCTCGGCGCATTGCTGCTGACGCTCGCGATCGCTCTCGCTCTCGGCGCGATTTCGATCGTCGGCGGTGCCGCGCGCGAATCGCGTCTTGCTCCCGGCGCTCCTGTCACGCCTGAACTGAGGCGGCGCGGACGGCGCGCGATGGCGATAACCGCGGTAATCGTGGCGGCAATTTTCTATTTCGCATTCGCGTGGTGGAACTCCGACGCCCAGAGCTACGCCGCCGTCACCAAGCTGTTCAAGCCGCCCAAGCTCGCGCTCACTCTCGTCGACGGCAATCGCCTTGCGATACGCCCGTCGCCGGCCGACCAGGATTGGCTCGAGTACAAGATCATGGACGGCATCGTGCCCGATCACGGCCACCTGATGCATCTGTTCCTCGTGCGCACGCCCGCGCTCGATCGCATCTGGCATTTGCACCCGGCTCGCCAGCCCGATGGATCGTTCGTCGACACGCTTCCCTCACTCGAGCCGGGCCGGTACGCGGTGTTCGCCGACATCGTCAGCCAGACCGGATTTCCTTGGACTCTCGTCGGTTCGATCGATTTGCCGCAGATTAACGGCACTCCGCTGAGCGGCGACGATTGCGGTGGCGAAGCGCCCGCGCTCACTCCCGCACTGGACTCCGCCGTCGATGTCCTCAGCGACGGCACCCGCGTCGTATGGCATCGCGACAGCGCGGCGCTTCGAGCGAATGCGCCGATGATCCTGCGCTTCGAAGTGCAGGATCAAAATGGCAAGCCGGCCACCGACGTCGAGCCTTACATGGGAATGGCGGCGCACGCCGAAATCATGAGCTCCGACCTGCAAGTGTTCGCGCACATCCATCCGTCCGGCTCCGTCCCGATGGCGTCGCTGATGATGGTCAGCTCCAAGTCAGACAGCACAGCCAAACCGATGCAGGGCATGGACATGAGCGGCCCAGCCATGAACATGAGCGACCCGAGCATGAACATGAGCGGCATGAACACGAGCATGAATATGAGCGCGAGCACCGCCCCACTCTCTCCCGAGCCTTCGATGCCCTACGGCTTCCCCACTCCAGGCCACTACCGAATCTTTCTGCAATTCAAACGCGCCAACAAAATCGAAACCGCCCACTTCGACACCGTCGTAAATTGAACAGGACCTGACTATGAAGGACGCGACTGAAGCGACGCGGGCGGCCAACCGTGCGGCGCTCGCTGACGTGCCGCTGGCCGACAAGCGATCGTTCGATGACGCTCAGCGCGGCTTTGTCGAGGCCTTGGGCGATCAGCTCATAGTTCGCGCTGACGGACGGCTGGTGTGGACTCTCGCCGGCTATGAGTTCCTGGGGACCGAGCAGGCTCCCGACACCGTTCATCCGGGGCTCTGGCGACATGCGCGAGTGAACATGGCCAACGGTCTGTACAAGGTGACCGATCGTGTCCATCAGCTGCGCGGCTTCGACGTATCCAACATGACGATCATCGAGGGCGACAGCGGCCTCATCGTGATCGACCCGTTGATTTCGAAGGAGGTCGCCAAGGCAGCAATTGACCTCTACCGCAAGCATCTCTCGCAGAAGCCCGTGGTCGCGATCATCTATACTCACAGCCATATCGATCACTTCGGCGGCGTCCGCGGAGTCGTCAACTCCGATGACGTGGCGGCCGGCCGAGTGACCATCTGGGCGCCGGCTGGTTTCATGGCCGCCGCGGTCGGCGAGAATGTGATTGCCGGCAACGCGATGCTCCGCCGCGCGTTGTTCCAGTTCGGCGCGATGCTGCCGCGCGGTGAACGCGGGCAGGTTGATACCGGCCTCGGCAAAAGCGTTTCGGTCGGCACGGTGACGCTGATCCCTCCGACCAACCTGATCGAAAAGCCGATCGAATCGCACCGCATTGACGGCGTCGAAATCGTCTTCGAGCTGACGCCCGAGGCCGAGGCGCCGGCCGAGATGATCATGTACTACCCGCAGTTCCGCGTCCTCAATATGGCCGAAATCGCCACGCAGAACTTCCACAACCTGCTGCCGATGCGCGGCGCGCTCGTGCGCGATTCCCTGTCGTGGTCGAAGTATATCGGCGGTGCGCTGCGCCGCTACGGCGATTCCAGCGACGTCCTGATCGCGCAACACAACTGGCCGGTGTGGACGGGAGAGCGCGTGCGGGATTTTCTGCGCAAGCAGCGCGACGCCTACAAGTTCGTGCACGATCAGACAGTGCGGCTGATGAACCATGGTTACGTCGGCGCCGAGATCGCCGAGATGGTCAAACTGCCGGCGAGCCTCAACCAGGAATGGTCGGCGCATTCGTTCTACGGCAATCTCAAACATAACGTGCGCGCGATCTATCAGCGCTACCTCGGCCACTATGACGGCAATCCCGCCAACCTCGACGCGCTGCCGCCGGCCGAGTTCGCCAGGAAGAGCGTCGAGTACATGGGCGGCGCCGAGTCGGCTTTGAACAAAGCACGCGAGGACTATGCGCGCGCCGAGTACCGATGGGTCGCGCAGGTGGCCTCGCAGCTGGTGTTTGCCGATCCCGCCAATCGCGAGGCACGAGAACTCGCCGCTGACGCGTTCGAGCAGCTGGCCTACCAGTCGGAATCGGCGACCGCTCGAAACGCATATTTGCAGGGCGCGTCAGAGTTGCGCAACGGCGTGCCAAATCTCGGGCGCGGGTCGGGGACGTCGCCCGACATAGTCCGTTCGCTTCCGCTCGATATGTATTTCGACTTTATGGGAGTGCGGCTGAACGGCGAGAAGGCCGCGGGCAAAACAATTGTGCTCAACTGGCGCCTCACCGACACCAGGCAGGAGTACGTGCTCAACCTCGATAACAGCGCGCTGACCTATGTAGAAGACTCGCAAGCTGACGAGGCGGACGCGACCGTGACCTTGACCCGCGCGACACTGGACGAGATCTCGATGCGAACGACCACCTTTGAATCGGCCTTGCAGTCAGGACAGATCTCCGTCACCGGCAAGCGCGAGAAACTTGTCGAGTTACTCGAGATGCTCGACACCTTCCCGCTGCAATTCGCCGTCGTCGAACCCCGCCCGCCCCTCCGATGACTGCGCGTAGTTAGTAAAGCCTCGACAGGTCGCGGGCGAGGGAGTTGGCGAATTCCAGACCCAGCAGTTGGCGGAGTTTTGGAGTTGCGCGTTCGAGCACGGCGGGCGGAACTTTCGCTATGTCCGAGTCGAGCGGGCGAATCACTTTGAGGCCGTAGTTGATCAACAGCGCGACGCGCGGCTCGTCGGTGTGATTTTGCGAAGTGTCGTGCCATAGCAGGCCGTGCGAAATGATCGCGTCGCCGGCGTTGCCTGTGATCTTGATCGCCTCGCGCGCGAAATCCTCGCGATTCGGCCGCGTGCACCGCAATTGGCTGCGCGGCGCCACCAGCGTCGCGCCGTTCTGCTCGGTGAAATCCTGCAGCATCCAGATCACCTGCATCATCATCGGTGGCCGCAACGTGAACGGCCCGCGCATCGCCCAGTACGGATAGTCGATATGAACGCCCATCTCAGTGGCGCCCGGGTACAGAATTCGGGCCGAGTACGCGCCGAGCGTCATGTCGTCGCCGAGCATCGCCTCGGCGATTTCGACGATCTCCCGATGCTGCGCCAGTCGCTCGAATATCTCACCGTGCCCGAGCAGCCCGCGAATGTGCTGCTGCCCGGTCCTTTCATGCCGCCGGCCGAGAGTGGCAGCGTCGGGGGAGGCGGCAATTTCCAACGCGCGCGTGCGAGCCTCAGCCGCCTCCGCCGCGCTCATCAAATTCGGCAGCCGGATGTATCCGGCTCCGTCGATTAGTTCCTCGATGATCGCCGATACCGCTGGCATGACTTACTCCTTGTTGGCAACGACAACGAAATTCGATTTGCGAATCAACACTCCCACTCGGCGAGCAGCGCGCGAGGTCCACGAAACGAAATGTTGGGCA
>Ga0210398_10004103_pt1 | contig 13775 bp, 13 predicted proteins | sample IncBWC4OmetaG_FD_161047 | JGI IMG/M metagenome (GOLD analysis project Ga0210398, IMG submission 161047) | Forest soil microbial communities from Barre Woods Harvard Forest LTER site, Petersham, Massachusetts, United States - Inc-BW-C-4-O | ecosystem: Environmental > Terrestrial > Soil >... | reverse complement strand
ACGGGTCGTGATCCATGGCGAGTGGGGGATTTATGTTTTTGCCGACAGCAACGCGCATCATGGGGGCGATCGCGCGCAGCACGTCTATTCGGTCAGCTTCCAGGCACGCGAGTTATGGGGGAAGGACGCGCCGCCCCGCGACTCGCTGCGCATCGATTTGTGGGAGGATTACCTGGAGCACGATTCGACGATGAAGACGAAGCCGGTCAAGAAAAAATCCAGCTCCATCACGCGAGCGAAGCGAGACAGCAAACGATGAGCGGAAATCATGTGACGGTTCCGACCGGCGCCGCACTGCGGGTCAAGGCGTTGGAGGCGCTCCTCGAAGAAAAAGGCCTTGTCGATGCGGCCGCGCTCGATTCCATCGTCGACGGGTTCGAGACTAAAGTCGGCCCGCGCAACGGCGCGCGCGTCGTCGCCAAGGCATGGACCGATCCGGAGTTCAGAGAACGCCTGCTGGAAAATGCGACCGCAGCCGTCGCCGAACTTGGCTTCGGCGGTCCCGAGGGTGGCCACCTGGTTGCGGTTGAGAATACGTCGAAGGTGCACAACCTCGTCGTGTGCACTTTATGCTCATGCTACCCGTGGCCGGTCCTGGGTTTGCCGCCGGTGTGGTACAAGAGCTTCGCCTATCGCTCGCGCGCGGTGCGCGATCCGCGCGGAGTGCTGAAGGAGTTCGGCGTCGAAATTCCCGAAAAAGTGGAAGTCCGCGTATGGGATAGCAGCGCTGAGCAGCGCTACCTGGTGATCCCGCAGCGCCCCGCAGGCACGGATCGCATGAGCGAGGAGCAGCTCGCGGCGCTGGTCACTCGCGATTCGATGATAGGCGTCGCATTGGTGAGGGCGCGCGCATGAAAACCTTGCAGCCCGAGGAGTTGCTGGCGGGAACCCCGCTCGAAAAGGACCTCACGTTCAGCGCGCCCTGGGAGGCGCGCGCCTTTGCGATGGCGGTACGCCTTAGCGAATCCGGCATCTGCACCTGGGATGAGTTTCGCCGTCATCTGATTGTTGAAATCGACAAGGGCGACAAAGTTCGTGCGCACGGATGGGTCGAGGACGGCGACGGCTACTACACCTATTTTCTGCGCGCGCTGGAGAATCTGCTGCGCGAGAAAAACCTGGTCGATGCTTCCGCGCTGGAGCTAAAGATGCGCGCGATCACCGAAGCCGGCCACGACGATCACGAGCATTGAGAATTCGTCTGGCCGCGTACTATGCCGAAACGTTTTGCCCGAGTGTCGGGTCGATCCCGATATCGCGCAGGAAGCCCGAAGTACGCTCATTGAGCAAGCCGACCTTCTTGATGTTGGTGACGACCGTGGTATGCATCTCCCGCTTGAACAACTTGCGGAACATAGTCTGATCGTTGCCGTCGAGCGCCGCCTGCTTGCGGACCTTCTTGACCTTGTCGATTTCCGCCGCGCTCATTCCGATGGTCTCGTATGCTTCCTGCGGGAACTGCCCGCCGAGCACGAGATGGATCGCGTCGCGAGTGAAGTCCTCGACCTCGCGCAAGTCGCTGGGGCTGAGCGAGCGAATCTCCTCGGGCAAACTCAGAATCGAAAATCCCATGTGCCGCGACTCGTCGGCGAGGATGCGTTTGCAAATCTGGCTCAGAATCGGATCCTTGGCCGTCTCACCGAGGAGGCGGAACAGCGCGACCGCGAAGGTCTCGGCAATCAATTGCAGACCGACCGTCTTGATGAACCATTTGCCCTGCCCGAGGATGAAATCGAACAGCGTCTTCAAATTGGGCGAAACCGGATAGATTTTCCCCTCGCATTTGTCGATGAGATAGCGGCTGAGCACCTCGGTATGCCGCGCCTCGTCGACGACCTGGGTCGACTGGAAGAATTTCGCGTCATTGCCGGGCACCATGTCGACCAGCTGGCTGCACGCGAGCATCGCGCCTTCCTCGCCATGGAGGAGCTGCGAAATCCGCCAGCATGAAAACTCTACATTGAGACGCGCGAGGGTTTTAGCGTCGAGATGGGCCAGCGCGTCGCTGCCGTAGCCGTCGATCAGCTCATCGGCGAAGATGCCCTTGTCGAGGTCGAGCGGAGTTTCCCAGGCGATATCGCGCGAGGCATTCCATTGGTCGCGCTTGGCTTTTTCGTAGAGACCGCGCAGATCGGGCGCATCGACGGTGTAGGAGCGCTGCCACAGAGTATCAAAGGTAGTTGGGATCAGATCGAATGTCGCCGCAGCCATCGCGCTTTCTCCTGTCTACCAAACGGTAGATTTACCGAATGCTAGCAAATTATCACGCGATTCGGAAACCAATATTTGGTTACGCTTACGGAGCCGTCGTGGTGCGCCGAATAAACAACGAGGGGCATTAAGGGGGCGGATCCGGTCTGCACTCGCTGAACATTCCTGTCAATGGCAGGAATCGTGATTGCACTCGGCGGCTGTTCTTGGCATAAACACGCCGAAAATACCATTCGCTTCAACTTGCTTCGAGGGGGATCCATGAAACCGAACCGTTCAGCCTCCAGTTCCCGGCAGCGCGCGCGCACTTTGCTTCTCGCGATTGTAGTCGGTACCGCATTTTTGAGTTCCAGCGTGGCCAGCGCCAAGCCGCCTTTCACGGCTTTCAACTATGCGGCCTCTCCGGTCCTCACCAATCCGGGGCAGGATAGTCAGGCCTGCATGGATACCGGAGTTCCGCTTTGCCCTTCGGGGCATTCCTGCGAAGTCTTCGCTTACAGCGGAACTGGGATGGGAACGCCTGGGTTCGGCAATACCAATATCGAAGTATGCATCCTGGAGGACCGCAACCTCGGTCTTCCCAACGCTACTGGCGGGGACTGCTCGCAATCCTCGGGTTCTGCGCAGATCACCTACCAGATTAAGCGGCACTCGCAAAAGGTGTTCGTCCTCGGTTTGTTAGGAGATACGTGCGTGGCCAATGGAGCCTCAATCGCCAGCGTCGTGCAGAATATGAGTTTGACCCAAGGTCCGTGGGCGGGGACTTTGTCGATCTCGTCGTTAGTTACCGACGGCGCCACTGCGTTCCTGAGTATCTATGGCACCATCCAGTCGGGACTGTAGGTCCCCGACGAGGCTAGCGCCTGGCGCGAGTTTTCGATTTCGCGGCCTTCGCGATCCGTCGCGGTGGGGCTTTTGCCGCGCGCGCCGGGCTGGTGGCGTTCTTCCACAATTCGCGCGAGGCGATCCGCGCCCCATCAGCCATCGCTCTCAGCTTGGCCCAGGTGATCTTCGGATCGACGACCGTCATCCCGGCGAAAGTCGAGAAGCCGCAGTCGCTGCCCGCGATCACGTTTTCACGCCCAACCACGCTCGCGAAGTTGGAAATGCGCTGAGCGACCAGGTCGGGATGTTCGATAAAATTAGTTGACGAGTCAAGAACACCGGGGATGAGGACCTTGCCGGCCGGCAGCTTGATGTCCTTCCACACCTTCCACTCATGCTCATGGCGCGGGTTAGAGGCCTCGAAGGAAATCCCCGCCGGTTTGGCTTTCAACACGATGTCGATAATGTCCTTGATCGCGATGTCACGATGATGCGGGCCTTCGTAATTGCCCCAGCATAGATGTAGTCGGACCGCGTCGGCGGGTATGTTGGCCAGCGCGTGATTGAGCGCCTCGACTTGCGCACCGGCTCGCTTGCGGAACTCCGAGGTCTTCAGGTCGGCGAACTGCATGTGCCGGTTCATCGCGAGGTCGGGGCAATCGACCTGCAGCAGGAAGCCGGCGCGATGAATCGCCTCGTACTCGGTCCGCATCGCATCGGCGAGCGCCCCAAGATAAGCGTCGCGCGTCGCGTAATGATGATTCGCCAGGAACACCGAAATCACGCCGGGCGAGGCCGCGCTCATGAAGACCTCTTCGGCTTTGACCCGCGCAGTCGCGGCCTGCAAATTCGCCACGTCGATCTCGAGGTCATGCGTATCGCGATATTGAATCGCTCCGTTGCACGCCGGCATCTTGATCGCGGCGGCCGCGCTCTGCGAAAACAGCCGCGCTCCGTACTCGGGAAAATCCTTGATATCGGCCAGGGTGCCGAGCATCGAGATCGATTCGCCCTCGAAGCCGGTCAGGCGGTCTTTCACATAAGTCGAATAGCCGACCTTGCTCATCTCACCGTCGTTGATGACGTCGACGCCTGCCGCGACCTGCTTGCGAACGGTCTCGGCCACCGCGTCACGCACCGCGGCATCGAACTGCGCGCGATCGGTGAGGGTTCCCGCCTCCTTCGCGGCAAGCAGTGCGAGGAGGCCCTGCGGACGCGGCAGGCTGCCGGTATGCGTGGTGAGGATTCTCTTGCTGCTGCGCTTCATCGCCGATCCCTCCGCCGATTCTTTCGCGACGTTCGGATCGGGAGACTAACGCGGCGGCCCGAGTTCCGCCAAACGCGAAACCGCTAGCGTCCTTGGCCGCTGACGGCGGCATTGGCGGCCATGTTTTCGGCCCCGCTTGGGGTCGAGCGCTGGTCGAGTACGATGGTCGACTTGGACTCGACGGGTTGCGGCTTGAAGTCCTTCGCGAGCCCCTGCAATTTTTCCTGCAGCGGTTTGAGGCCATCGAAGATTTTCGCCAGCTCCGAAATCCGCGCCTGGAACTCGCGTGCCGGATCGAGCAGTGCGGCCGCGGTGGAGAGGTTCTCATAAAAAGTCCGCTCGATACCGTCGAACTGGTGACGCAGCTCGCGCGCCGCCTCGGCATTGAGCGCGGTCTGAAAGGTGCGGATCCCATCGTAGGCCTTGGCCAGCCGCTCCATATCGACGGTAAAGACCTTGATCTCGTCGATTGCGCGCGCGGTCTGATTAAGCACGCGCTCGAGCGGTTCGGCGATCCGGGTAATCTCGGAAATCTGGACCTCGAACTTTTTCAGCGGATCGAAAATCCTGAGTGCGGCGCGGCCCAGCGCGGAGGTGCCGACGTTCGGGGTGCCATTGCCGGCACTGATGCTGCCATTGGCGGCACCTTCTTCCGCCATATTCACCTTTGCAAAGCGCTTTCTAATTTCGTCGAGTGATGCCATCAGAACCTCCCGTGAGGAAAAAAAGTGGGAAAGCAAAATTGAGTATGGCTCAGGTGCCGGCCTTCGAGACGAGACCACAGCGTTAGACGGAAGAAGGAACGCCAGATTCAAAAATGCAGGGCGAGTCTTAGTTGCGAATTGACGGCGTCCTAAATAGGGCACTAATATACTTGACTGACCTTGCGTCCGTCGATGGGGTGGCGCAAATGTGGAACGCCATTTCGGCGGAGGGGGTCAGGTGCATGGCCACGGTCGGACAGCTAAACATCAACGGTGAGGGTACTATCGGCAATCTACTGATCAATCGTAAGTTGTCGGTGCCCTTCTATCAGCGCTCATATTCGTGGCAAGAAAAGCAGGTTTCCGAGTTCTTCCACGATCTCGACTATTCCATTCGACACCATGAAGCCGAATATTTTTTGGGTTCACTCGTGATGACCCAGAGCGACGACGCACAGCCAGCCGACGTAGTTGACGGTCAACAGCGGATCGCCACGGCTATGATATTGCTCGCGGCGTGGCGCGACTATTTTCATTCTGTTTCGGATACCGACCGCGTTGTCGACTTTGAAAACACTTTCCTTCTCGAAAAAGAATTCCAAACACAGACGACTATTCCAAAGCTGAAACTGAACGATGTTGACCGCGACTATTTCGACCGTCGCGTTCTTGAGCGCCCCGATAGCGCAAAGCGCAAGACTGCTACTGAGGCCAAGCTCGTCAAAGATTCACACAAATTGATCAAAGCCGCGTCCGAATTCTTAGCCGAACGCGTCAAGGAAAAGGTAGGCCTGTGTCACGGCGACAATACAAAGATTATTGAGACCGCTGGTAAATGGCGCAACTTCATGATCAATGGAGCCAGAGTTATATGGGTCACCGTCAGGAATGAGTCAAGCGCCTACGTTATGTTTGAAACATTGAATGACAGAGGGCTAGAGCTATCGAAAGCGGACCTTATCAAGAATTTCCTTCTGTCTAAATCTAAGACTCGCGTCCACGAAGTTCTTAATCGCTGGGTTTCGATGCAAAGCAGCTTGGAAGTGGGCGGAGAAGAAGAGGACTTGATAGTCACTTTCATTCGTCATTATTGGTCTTCCGTCCATGGTGCTACGCGGGAGCGTGAACTATATGAAGAAATCAAGAAAGACATCAAAGACGATGCTCCGAAAGCCTTTGAACTGGCAGATAACTTGTCGGACGACGCTACTCGTTATGCAGCCATACGAAGCGCCTCACTGACATTCTGGGACGATTATGGCGATGCATCGAAGTCGGTCTATACATTGAATCAATTTCAGCTAAAGCAGATTCGACCATTGCTATTGGCGATTCTATCTAAAATGAAGAAAAAGCAACACGTCGAACGCTGTTTGATGCTACTGGTTAGATGTTCGGTGCGGCTATTGATTTTCGGGGGTCTAGGTGGTGGGCGGATCGAAGAAGAATATACGAAAGCCGCTGTTCAAATCAGAGAAAACAAGATCAGAAATGCCACAGAGCTCTTAGCGGCGTTGCGCAAAGTAGTCCCTAACGATGCTCAATTCAAAACTGCATTCGCGAATGCTTCAGTATCGAAAGCGTATCTTGGGCGATACTATTTGCGGGCGATTGAGCGGTATCTCCAACATGATGATGAGCCTGAGTGGATTCCTAACGATGAGAAGGCGATTACGTTGGAGCATATTTTGCCGGAGAATCCTTCGTCGGATTGGAAGCTATCGGATGAGATCGTGGAAGCTAACTATAAGAAGATCGGGAATCTGACGCTCCTGAAAAAACGCATCAATAATAAAGATGTGGCTAATGGCATTATCGCAATCAAGGCACCATTCTATGAGAAATCCGAATACGAACTGACTAAGAAACTAAAGAATTTCACCACTTGGGGAGCAGAAGAAATCGCCAAGCGCGGGAATGACCTGGCGGAATTGGCCATAAAAACTTGGCCGCTAAAGGTGTGATCTTTTGCGACGCTTTCGAGCTTTAGCCCGTTTCTCGTATTCGCTCTTGGAGATAGACAGCACGCCACGAGCAAGTCTTTGCAGATTATCGAAAGCTCCTTGGGGCTCAAATTCTAAGGCGAATAACTTTGATTCGGGCTCTGTTTTCGGCTTCACGGCGTCAGTCTATCACGACGACGCCTTCCCCTCCACTGCTTACGCCGATAAGGGCTCGGCTGGCGGATCGGTATGACCGATCAGCTTCTCATACGTCAGACGACGGCCACCGATGGCGTTCGCGACTTTTACGAAGCGCGTCGCGTCGTTTTCTTTGCGCTCGTTGAAGCGAAACGCCTCTTCATCGAGATAGCGAAATAGATGGAACGGCTCGACCGCAATGTACGTGCCTTTCAGGCAGCGTTTGAGCAGCGACTAGAAATTCTCAATGCCATTCGTGTGAACGTTGCCATCAACGTACTTTTCCGCGTGATCAATGACGTTATGAACGTACTCTTTCTCCAATCCGTTGTAGGCGGCCCATGCGTCGCTGTAGATGTAGGAACCGCCTTGTACGTACTCTTTGATCACGCCCTGAAGTGTGTCGCGCTGGGTGTTGCGGACATGCCGAAGTCGAACCTTGCGGGTGTTGCGGTCCAGCAATCCCATTACGATAGCCTTTCCTGCCCCGCCAGTTCCGGTGATCTTTGCTTTCTTGTCCTTGTGCATGTTGCGGGCGAGTCCACCGATAAAACTTTCGTCAACCTCGAACTCGCCCGATGCGCTCTCGATGCTTTGGTTCTGCATCGCAAGGCGGATGCGCTGGAGCATGAACCATGCGGTTTTCTGAGTGACGCCAAGGGCGCGATGCAGTTCCCAAGAACTGATCCCGTTCTTCGCGTTGGCGATCAGCCACATGGCCGGAAGCCACTTGTCGAGACCGATAGGCGAGTCCTCAAGAATAGTTCCGACCTTGAGCGAGAATTTTTGCTTGGGATGTTTGGTGGAGCATTTCCACAAGCGAGCCTTTTCCAGATAGCTCACTTTCTCCGAACCGCAGTTGGGGCAGCGGACTTTCCCGTTGGTTCCCCAACGCAGTTCGGTCATGAAGCGTCGGCAATTCTCGAAGTCGTTAAAGTAGACGAGTGCCTCTCTGAGTGTTCGTGGAGCGTCCATGCTTCAAAGGTAGCAAATTGAGTGTGGTCAGTCAAGTATATTAGTGCCCTAAATAGGTCGCGGGCCAACCCGCGCTCGCATGTAGTGATTTGGCGCGGCCGGCCGAAGACCATCGGTGCGGTCGTTAAAATATCGCGCCGCCGACTCCTCGGGACCGAAATCCGTTACCTCCGCGAAGCCGATTTTCCTTACTTGTTCAGCCAGTTTGCCGGGTTCGAAAGAGGTCCCTTGTGATTCACCGCGAGCTTGCGTAGCGGTCGTCGCGGCGGCAAGGATCCGCTGGGTCTCTTCATCAACTAATTCTTTTGGAACGTTATATTCGAAGATGATCTCCGTTCCGGGTGCGAGCGCAGCCACCGCCCGCAAGGTGCCGAAAATAGCCTCGGTCGACAGGTACATGGTAACCCCGAGCCATGAGAAAAGGCCGGGCGCCTCGACGCGGTAGCCGCTCATCCGCAAGTTATCAATTAGCGACTCAGTTTCGAAATCGACCGGCACCAGACTCAGGTTGGCCGGCAACTCTATACCTGCCGCGTGAAGACGAGCCCGCTTCCATGCCTGGGTGGCGGGATGATCGACTTCGAAGATATGCAGAACCTCGGCAAGTTCCCGTCGGCGGTACGCGAAAGAGTCCAGCCCGGCGCCAAGGATCACGTACTGGGAAACACCCCGTCTAACCGCCTCGCCAACTTCGTCCTCGAGATAGCGGCTCCGGGTGACAACCGCCGTCGTAACTGACCGGCGAAGCGTCAGCGCGAAGTCAGGATTCGTAGTCCGCGCAACCTCCGCATCCAGTTTATCGATCTGTGCCTTGAGAGCGGCCTCGCTCGCGCATCCGGAAAGCTGCTGCGCGAGCGTATCTTCGAAGATCCGGGGCGGCTGGTCCCACCTGAGATGAGCGGCGCGAACCAGCGCGCAAATCAGGGCCGTGGCGCTAGGTTTACCTTCTTCCACTTGATCGTCCCCAACTGCATCATGAGAGCTGAACCGGATCGTTGCCGCTTGCGTCCACGGCCGCTTGGGTCCCAACGCCCGCCGCGCGCGCAAACCAGCGCTTACCCGGGAGCTTGCGATCTTTTATCAAATTGCCAATCGATAACGGAAGCCGAGCTTAATACTCAATCCGCGGGCGTCAGGATCACCGAGCCACTGCTGGTGAGCGCGTGATCCGCGCCTGCGCCGACCAGGTCGCCGGCACACCCGGCGATGTTGAGGCCACATCCCGCCATGATGATCACATTGCCAAGACTGCTCGACACCGGCGCGATGTTGCTGAGCTCGCAACCCTGGATCTCGTCATCGGGCGAGGTGAGCTTGAGCGAGTAAGCGCCAGCCTGGGTGGTAGCGATTTCACCGACCACGGTGCGGGTCTCGTTGAAGCCGAAGAAGCTCATCGATCCGCGACAGGTTGAAGCTGACTTGGTGTCGGGGTCGCTCAGGCATTGCACGTTGAAGCCGACCTGGGTGACGGTAGGCGTGCAGTTCGGCAGCGGCGTCGGCCCCGCCATGGTGCCGTGGTAATTTTTCGGCAGGAAGGTCGCGCTGCCACTGCCCGAAAACCCGACCTGCATGCGCTTTGAGTCCAGCGGACTGCTTCCTTCGATGGCCTGCTGTTGCTGCTGCGATTTGAGCTCGTCCTCCGAGCTCTGCGCGCGCGCCGCAGCGAGGTTTATCGACGAGGCGACGAGAATTGCAACTGCGATCAGAAGGTAACGACCAGGCATGATGGCGCCGATAAGCTTGCGGGAATTAGCGATGCGCTACCGTTAAAGCAGGAATCCGGTCTCCATGAAAGTCGCGGTTGATACGCCGCGAAAATGGCCGGGCGTCGTTGAAGTCCGGCCGCTTGAACAACTTCATCAGACCGATGGTCTAGTGTTGGTTGTGATGCTCTTCGTAATTGTGCACCGCCTCTTCGCGATGCTCGACCCGCTCCTCATGATGCTGCACCACGGCTTCATGGTGCGCGGCCCATTGCGGATTATCATGCGCGTAGGCGGCCGCGTTGGGCGCTCCGGGATACGCGGGATACGCGGGATACGGATGGTTCGGCCCTCCCGGGTTCGGATGCTCCCATTCCGGATGATTGCCGGCCCATTCCGGATGATTCTGCGCGACCCAGTTGGGATTATTCTGATGCCACCAGTTGGCGCTGTGCCACTGATGGTTGTTGTCGTAGGCGCCCATCCGCTCAACCTGCTGGTGAACATTGGGATGCTGCGACAACCAGGTCGCAAAGTTGGGATGGTTTCTCAGATAGGTCGGATTGTCCATCAGGCCGGGGTCGGCCTCCAGGCGTGGATCGCGAGCCATCCAATTCCGTAGCTGTTGCTCAGCTTGCGGGTTAACTTCTTGAGCGAAGGCCGGCAGCGCAAACATCGCGCCCAGAGTCGCGGCCAGCAGAGAACAAGTCAGAGTTTTAAGCTTCATCTACCCACCTCCTGGGGTAGGGGCGAGAAGAAAATGCCCCTTCGCTTAATACGATTCCAGCGAGTTTCCGTTTCGGCCACATCGCGCAACCGATCGAGCTCTCCGGTGAGCAAATTTCGCGCTTGTCTCCGCGCCCATCGCATCGCTATTAAAACACCAAAGGTTTAGTGCGCGGAGGTGTAGTGCGATGCCCAATCCCAAGGCCGCTGGTCTATCGTCCGCTCGACTCGCAACGCTCGATCGCTTCCTGCAAAGCCGCTACATCGATACCGGCAAGATTCCGGGCACCTTGACGCTGATCTTTCGCCGCGGCGAGGTCGCGCACTTCAAAGCGCTGGGAATGGCTGATGTCGAACGCCAACAAGCGGTCCGCGAGGACACCATCTTTCGCCTCTACTCGATGACCAAGCCGCTCACCAGCGTCGCCTTCATGATGCTGGTGGAGCAGGGACTGGTGGCACTCGACGAGCCGGTCCATCACCTGATTCCCGAATGGAAGGACCTCGGCGTCTACCAGGGTGGCTTCATGGAGACTTATCGCTCGACGCGGCCCGCGCGTCCGATGCTGATGATCGATCTGTTGCGGCATACCTCGGGGCTCACCTACGGATTTCAGCAGACCACCAACGTCGACGCGGGATATCGCAAGCTGCAAGTGGGGGAGCGCGCGGCGGGTGAGACGCTGGACGGCATGATCGCGAAGCTGGCGGGGCTGCCGCTGGAGTTCTCGCCCGGCACCGCATGGAACTATTCGCATTCCACCGATGTCCTCGGCTATCTGGTCGGCAAGATTTCCGGCCATTCCTTCGAGCAGTTTTTGCGCGCGCACATTTTCGAGCCGCTGGGGATGAACGACACCGCCTTCCAGGTGACGACGGGAAAAGAAGCGCGCTTCGCGGCCTGCTACGCGGCGACGCCGAAAAATCCGCTGCTGCTGTTCGACGATCCCGCGAAGAGTCCGTACCTGCAGGCGCCGACGATGGTCTCCGGCGGGGGCGGCGCGGTTTCGACCGCGGCCGATTATTTGCGCTTCTGCCGAATGTTGCTCAACGGCGGGACTCTCGATGGCATCCAGATTCTCAGCCCCAAGACCATCGCGCTCATGACGCTCAATCACCTGCCCGACGGCAAAGACCTGCCGGCATTGTCGCGTTCGCTCTTTAGCGAAGTGACTTACAGTGGCGTCGGCTTCGGGCTCGGCTTCGCGGTCACCCTCGATACCGCGAAGACGATGCTACCGGGAAGCATCGGCGACTATTTCTGGGGCGGCGCGGCCTCGACCTATTTCTGGATCGATCCGCGCGAGGAGCTGATCACGATTTTCATGACCCAGTTGATGCCCTCCACGACCTACGCGATTCGCCGCGAGCTGCGGACGCTGGTCTATTCAGCCTTTACCGAGGCGAGCCGCTGAAACGTTTGGCGCTGGAACCGGTCGTCGCAAACCGGCGGGAAAGTTCTTAGTCCATCTGCAGCGGCGGTAGCACCTGGGGGAGCGAGTACTGGTAAACGCGGCCGTTCCAGTTGAAGGTCCCCACCGGGTCGCCGAAACTTCGGTCGAACTCTTTGAGCTGTTCCTCGTCGTCGGGAGACTTGGTGAAGGCGGGCGCGTACGCGAGATAGGTGGTGCGATTCGCCGAGATCGCGGAAGGCAGCGGCGGTGAGAAATTCATTTCCAGGAAGTGTTCCGCCGGACGCCATCCATCAGCGGCGGTATCGGCCTCGACCACCGGCGTCCATCGCGCGTCAGTGGCGGTGAAATCGATGCGCAACTCGCGATACTCGGGGGCGCCATTGGGATCCTTGCGCAGCTCGATAACTCCCGGCGTATCGTCGACCGACTTTTGCGCCGCGCCAGTCGCGGCAGACGCCAACTGCACGCTGGTCCCGAGCACCATCGGCGCATACTGAAGCGCCATCGCCCAGCATCCGCTCAGGGTTAGAGCGAGCGCCGCGCAGGTCAGCGCGGATCGGGTCCGCAAAAGATTAGGCCCCACGGCGACGAAGCCTAACATCATGCGCTGTCTGAGTGTAGCCACGGGATACCAACAGTCGCCCTTTCTGGCGCCGCCGTCATCGTAACGTCCGGGGGTCGAAAAATTCTCCCGAATGGCACATGCTGGACAACGTTGTTCTTCGGCACCGGCAGGAATCGATCAGGAGAATGGCGATGCATCCAATCAGCGGCGAATACACTTTCACCAGACTCGAAAACGTGCTCTATGGTCCGGGCAAAGTGGCGCTGCTGTCGCGCGAGCTCGCCAAGCGCAATGCCCAACGCGCGGTTATCGTCACCGGCAAGACCCTGGGCAGATCGAAACTGCTCGACAAGGTGAAGGCGGCCGCCGGTTCGGCCCTCGCCGGCGTCTTCGCCGAGACCTCGCAGCACGTGCCATCGAAGACCGTGGAGGCGTTGATCGCCGCGGCGCGCCGGCTCAAGGCGGATTCGTTCATCAGCTTCGGCGGCGGCACTCCCAACGATACTGCGAAGGCCGCGGCCAATGTGCTGCTGGGCGGCAAGCTGCCCGGCGGCATCGATCTCTACGGGTCGCCGGCGCCGGCGAATCCCGGCGCAGATTTTCCTGAGATCGCAATTCCAACCACTCTCTCGGCGGGAGAATTTACCCCCTTCGCAGGCATGACCCATGAAGAGAAGCGCGAGAAGGGTGGGGTCGGCGAGCCGCGCCTGCAGGCCAAAGCGGTGATTCTCGATCCGGAGTTGACGCTGGAGACCCCGGCGTGGCTCTGGGCCGGCACCGGGATGCGCGCGCTCGATCACGCGGTCGAAGGCGCCTACTCGAATCGGCATAACCCGATAAGTGATGCGATGTCGGCGCGCGCCATCAAACTTTTGAACGAGCACCTGAAGCCTTCGTTGCAAACCGCCGGCGAGGAAGAGCTCTACCATCGCGGACTATGCCAGCTCGCCGCGTGGATGTCGATCTTCGGCGCGCTCAACACTCGCATGGGCATTTCGCACGCGCTGGGGCATCAGATTGGCCCGACGTGGGATGTGCCGCACGGCTTTACCTCGTGCATCACGTTGCCGCATGCGATGCGCTTCATGGCGGAAATTTCGCCGGATCGCTTCGGTCCCATCGCGGAAGGATTCGGGATCCGTTTCGATGAAAAGAATCCCCGCTTGAGCGCATACGAATGCGCCGATCGCGTCGCGCAATTCATCCGCCAGTTCGAGGTGCCCAACCGTCTGCGAGGTCGAGG
>Ga0210398_10004102_pt1 | contig 13777 bp, 13 predicted proteins | sample IncBWC4OmetaG_FD_161047 | JGI IMG/M metagenome (GOLD analysis project Ga0210398, IMG submission 161047) | Forest soil microbial communities from Barre Woods Harvard Forest LTER site, Petersham, Massachusetts, United States - Inc-BW-C-4-O | ecosystem: Environmental > Terrestrial > Soil >... | reverse complement strand
GGTGCGCGCGGTCGGGTATCAGGAAAAATTGGTCGGCGAGAATATCGCCTATGGACCGAAATCCGCGGAGGAAGTCGTGCAAGGCTGGCTCGACAGCCCGGGTCACTGCGAAAACATCATGGATCCGAGATTTGCGGAAATGGGCATTGCCTACGCGGCCGGTCAAGCCTCGCGGCGCGGGCTGTTCTGGGTGCAATTGCTGGTCGCACCGAAGGCCTGATACCAAGGAACCGCTAGTCTTCCTTCGCGACGACGGGCGGCTCGTGCTCGACCGCGGCGCGCATGTAGGCTGGATCCTTCGAATCCATACAGACGAACGTCAGGTCTTCTTGTTTTGGCGACCAGGCATGCTCGCTGATTTCGGTGGATTGACGAAACATGACATGCTTGCCCAGTTGGTCGCAGTATTGATCGGCGACGCTGAGCGCCTTGAGATTCGTATCGGTCTGCGTTTCGTAGCGTGCGCCCATGATGCTCACATGATACGCATCCGGTCCGGCGGGAACGACTCCGGCAGGAGTCGATGCACAGCCTGCCATCGTTGCGGATGCAATGACTCCGAACACCCACTGCGATTTGCGGCTTGTCATAAGAACTCCGAGAGCTTAAGACGCACCATAGCGCGGCAGTCGATCCTGCGTTCGTGATGTAAGGCACGATTCGCGCCGCGTAAGTGTGACCTCCATCACGTGCCACACGCGACGTGCAATCGCGCGCGCCAAACATGCCGAGCCCCATAAAAAAACACTGTCGCTTTTTTTAGACAGCCTGCGCGTGCCTTGCGCCTGTCAACGCGTGTCTACATGCGCCGTTGATGCCTGCATTAGCGGCGTGATCAACGCGCCAGCATTCAACAAGAAATGCTTATGGTTAAATTAGAGGAGAAACCAGTCATGTTCTCGAATAAGTCTCGATTGTTGGCAATCAGTCTCGCCGGCGCTGTGCTTGCCGCGTGCGGCGGTGGTTCAGGCGGGGGATCGATGAACCCGCCGCCCTCTACGCCGCAAAGTGCAAATGTTTCCATGCTGATCAGCGATGCGTCCAGTGAGGATTGGGCCACCATCGGCGTCAAAGTTCTATCGATCGCCTTAGTCCCGCAAGGCGGTGGCAGCAATGTCACGGTGTATACGGCGCCCTCGCCTGCTCCCACGGTCAACTTGGCGGAACTCGATCAGATCGCCGAAATCCTCGGCAATGTGAGCGTGCCTGTCGGTACCTATACCGGCGCGGTGCTGACGATCAGCGCCAACTCGGGCGACATCCTGTTGACCACGTCGGCCGATCCGGAAGCCGGATTCGCCGCCGCCGCGTCCACGACGATTCCTGCCGCCGATATACAAATTCAGCACACCATGGGAACGGCGGGCAATCTCACGGTGCCGGTCGATGTCAATTTCGTCTCGCCACTGGTGGTGACGGCGAATCAGAACAACGCGCTGGATCTGGAATTTGACTTGGGCCACCCCGCATTCCTCGTCGGCCATGTGCCGCCGGGCGCAGGCACGACGCTGTGGGCGGTCAACTTCAATGGTCCCGTGCGCCATCACCCGCTGCATGATCTGGCGTGGCTGGTGTTGCGCCACATGTACGGCGACGTGACGGCCATCGCCGCCGATAACTCCAGCATCACGATCACCAAGGAGTTTCCCACCGAGCCGGTGGTCACGCCCGAAACAGCCGTCGCTGGAGCGCAGTCGCTGCAGATCCTGGCGGACGCGAGCAACGGCACGATCTTCTACGACGTGGACGCGAAGACTCGTACGGTGATCAAGGATTTCTCCTCCGAAACCTCGCTCAATGGAAAATTCGTGCGGGTGGCGGCGCGCTATCAGGAAGATGGCACGCTGGTCGCGACGCGCATCTGGGCGAGCAGCCAGTTCAACAATGTCTGGCTGAGCCCGGAAGGCCATGTGCTGCACGTCAACACCGGCACCGACGTGATGACGGTTCAAAACGAGTCGGGTCGAGGAGTGGATCTGGTGGTCGACGCCAATACACAGTTCTTCTTCCGCCAGCCGCAAAACGGCCTCGCGGACGCGACGCCGATTGCCACGGGCACCGCGTTTCTGACGGATCACGACTTGGTACGCGGCTTCAAGGTCCACGCCAGCGTGGTCGATCCCTTGGCGACGCCGCTGGTCGCGCAAACCGTGGATATCGAAGTCGCCGAATACGACGGCAAGATCTCCGCGCCCGACATGACCGGCTTCACCTACACCCGAGTGTTCGCGACTCCTACGGATGACTACTCGGTCATTCTGAACTACATCGACAGTGCGACCGCGAACGGTACCGACCCAATGGGTAATGCGATCACAGGCTATCAGTGGTGGAACTTTGCCTATCCGACCGTGGTGACGAGCGGCGCAAACGCCGTCAGTGAGTTCATAGCGGCCACCAATGACAGCGTCAACTTCGGCGGCACGGTGGGCGCGGTGCCCTCTCGCGGCGTCAGCTTCTCAATCTGGAACGACCCGGCCACGGCGAACGGCTGGTCAGCCGCGACCACGATTCTGACGCCCTCGACACTGCCTTTGGCCTTTGTCGCCAGCGGATTGAGCAACGGCGCGTTCACCATGACCATACCGGGTGGCGCCAATGCGGCCACGGTGGATGTCAGTGCCGCCTCGGGGAGCGCGACCCTGGTGTACCAGGTGGATCTCACCAACGGCGTCCTGACGGTCAGCCCGATCGACATCACCACCTCGAGCGGACTCGCGACATTGACTAGCAACTTGACGGCGGGCGAACCGGTGAAGGTGTATGGAATACCGCAGGCAGACGGAACCTTGAAGGCCTACGTGATGACGTATTTCACGGGAACCATGCCCGCGCAATAAGGACAGTTCGAGTCGATAGTCTCGCCGCGCGGTGCCTCGAAGGACCGCGCGGCGATTTTTCTAACACCCACGCCATACTCGAAGACATTTTGGCCGCCGCGATACGCGGTAAAGATCAGCGCCGCGCTCGCTGCCATGAGCACAATGAGGAAGAGCCAGGAAGGCCTCGACCGCAATTCGGTACCCGCACCGCGCCAGACGGCGAGCAGCACCAGCGTCAGCGTCGTAAACATTGCCCATTTCAGGTGGGCAGAGATGGCTTGACGCGCCACGGTGCTGACGTCGAGATCAAGGACGGCGCCAAGGCCCGAGCCTAAGGCGAACAAGGCGGCCACCGCACCCAGACACAGATTCCAAGTTCCCACCGTCGCGCTGGTCGCGGCCAGCGATTCGTTGCGCAGCAATCGCGCCGCCAGCAACAGCGCCGCTGCCGAGAGCACCAGCGCAATGGGAAAATGCACCACCAACGGATGCCAATTCGGCACGGGGCTCATGCAGGCGCCGGCACGCCTTGGCCGCGCCACCAGGCGATCGCGTCGCTAATGCCCTGATCCAACGAGAGCCGCGGCCGAAATTGCACTTCGTCGCGCAGTCGATGCACGTCCGGCACGAGCAGCGGCGGCTCGTCGCCGGGGGTGCTGCGAGCCCCGAGCCGGATCAGATCGGGTCGTCCGATCTGAAGCGCGATACGCCCGATCAAATCCGCCAACGCGATTCTTTCGTCGGAACCAATATTCACTGGACCTTGAATGTCGCTGGCGAGGAGCTGCGCAAACGCGGCACCCACGTCGGCCACGTGTAGAAAGCTGCGGATCTGACGCCCATGCGTACACAGGGCTTCTTGGTTCTTGAGCAAGTGACGGATGACCGAGGGCACCAAACGATCCGGATGTTCGTAAGGACCGAATTGAAAGAAAATGCGACCCCAGGCGCTCGAAAGCTGTTCGTCGCGGGCAAATTGCGCCAATGCCTTTTGCAAGGCTATTTTGCTGGCGGCATAAGGAGTAGACGCCGTGGATTCATCCGCCTTGGGGCTTGAAGTTTCGCTGCACACGCCGGCCTTGGTCCAATCGTATTCCACACAGCTTCCGGCCATGACCGCTCGGATTCCGCCTTGCGAACGAAACCTTCGCAGCAAGTATTGGCTCGCGGACAACCACCGAAAATTATCAGCGCTCTGCCAATAAATGCCCGGTGTCGCAATCCAAGCGAAATGCAGCAAGTGGCTCGGAGCGACACGCGCCAACAAGGCATCCACCTGGCTCTCGCTCAATAAATCGGCCACATGAGTGGATGCGCCTTTAAGTTCCGTGGGAATGCGTCCCCGCGGCGCGGTCGGGGATAAAACGGCGTGAACCTCGAACCCGTTGCGCTCGAGCGGCGCGATGCTCGATCGACCGATGAAGCCGCCGGCGCCGGTCACCAATACGCGCTTTACTTCGATCACCGCGTCAGGCCGTTGAGTCCAGCAACGGGTAGGCAGCATCACGTGCGGAGATCACGCTGGGACTCGAGGGCCATTGGATGCCGAACGCAGGATCGCTCCAGCGAAAGCCCCGCGCGTGCGCCGGCGAGTAAGGCACGGATATCATGTAGTACACCTCCGCGTCATTGCTCAAGGTCATGAACCCGTGCGCGAATCCGGGCGGAATGAAGAGTGCACGGCGATTCTGTGCCGACAGGTCCGTCCCGAACCACCGCCGGTAATGAGGTGAGTGCGGCCTGATATCCACGATGACATCAAAAATCGCGCCCGCCGTGCAGCGCACCAGTTTGTGTTCCTCGTGGGGCGCGGCCTGATAGTGCAGTCCCCGTAAGGTGCCTTGGCGAGCGTTATACGACACGCTGCATTGTCGCAGTGGGGTGCCTAGGCCCAGTGCCGCAAATTCATCCAGACAGTAGGCTCGCGCAAAGAAGCCCCGATCATCGGTGAGCAATTCCAGCTCGACGAGAAATGCACCCGGCAGTGGTGATTCGGTGAAAATCATCGGGTCAATCGATCCGCACCACGGGCACCGGCGTGACGAATCGACCACCCCACGCCTCGATGCCCTTGAGCTGCAGCCGGATTTCATCGCGAAGATTCCACGGCAAGATCAAGACGTAATCCGGTTTCGCCTGCATCAATTCTTCCGGCGACACAACCGGGATGTGCGTACCCGGCAAAAATTTCTTCTGCTTATGGGGATTGCGATCCGCCACGAACGCAATCTCATCAGGGCCCACGCCGCAAAAGTTGAGCAAGGTATTGCCCTTCGCGGCGGCGCCATACGCCGCGACCCGCTTGCCCTCGCGCTTTGCGGCAGCCAGAAATGCCAGCAACGAGTCCCTGCATTCCTCGACGCGTTTTGAAAATTTCTTGTAAGTAGCCAGGTCCGTGAGGCCCGCGGCGGCCTCCCGCGCGCGCACCTCGCGCAACGCGGCACTGTCTTTGAGTTCTTCACGCGCCGCGTGCGCGGCGAAGATCCTCAAGGAGCCGCCATGTGTGGGCAATCGCTCGACATCGTAAAGACGCAGTCCATGGCGCGCGAATACCTGTTCGATGGCATGCACCGAAAAATACGAAAAATGCTCGTGATAGATGGTATCGAATTCGACATGCTCGATCAGTTCCAAAAGATGCGGAAATTCGATGGTGACGTTGCCGTTCGGATGCAGCAGCAAGGCGATGCCGGCGACGAAGTCGTTGAGTTGCGGCACGTGCGCGAGCACATTGTTGGCTATGATGAGATCCGCGTGACGGCGCTGGCGCACCAAGTCTCGAGCCAGCTCTTGACCGAAAAACTCGACCACCGTCAGCACACCGATCTTTGCCGCGGCGGCGGCCACCGTAGCGGACGGATCAATCCCGAGCACCGGAATGCCCATCGTTAGAAAATTCTTCAGCAAGTAGCCGTCGTTGCTGGCCAATTCGACCACGAGGCTCGATGAGTCGAGCCCGAAACGCCGGCGCGCCATCTCGCAATACGCCTTTGCATGCGCCAGCCAGTCATCCGAGTACGATGAGAAATAGACGTAATTGCCGAACAATTCCTGCGGCGCGACGTCGTAATCCACCTGCACCAGTTTGCAGGTCTCACAGACTTTGGCACGCAGTGGATAACGCTTTTCGTGCTGGAATGCGGCCTGGGTCTCGATGAAGGCATTCGATGCCGGCTGCATTCCCAAATCCGCCATCGTCACCGTGAGCCGGCCGCCGCAGGCACGGCAAGCCGAGACGAGCCCTACCATGAGGCTATCTTTCCCACAGCTTCCAGGGCGCCGCGCCGCTCTCCCAGAGCGAATTCAAATGTTGTTTATCGCGCAAGGTATCCATGGGTTGCCAAAAGCCCCGATGCACCCACGCGGCCAGCTGGGCATCGGCCGCCAGACTTTCCATCGGTTCCTTTTCCCACACGGTAGCGTGGCCCTCGATGCGTTCCAGGACGCTGGGATCGAGAATGAAGAATCCTCCGTTGATGAGGCCGCCCTCGGCCGAGGGCTTCTCCTCGAATGAAACCACCCGCGCATCCTGCGTGACGATGCGCCCGAAACGCGCCGGCGGCCTGACGCAGGCTACGGTGGCCTGACGGCCGTGACTTTCATGGAAGGCGATTTGCGCTTTGATATCGATGTTAGACAAGCCATCGCCGTAGGTCATGCAAAATGGTTCGCCTGCATTCAAGAACTTACCGATCTGCAGCAGCCGGCCGCCCGTCATGGTCTCCTCGCCGGTATCGACCAGCGTCACTTTCCAAGGCTCGACACGGCAATCGTGATACTCGGCGCGGTTCTCCACCATATCAAAGGTGACATCTGCTTGATGCAAGAAATAATTGGCGAAGTACTCCTTGATCATGTAGCCCTTGTAGCCGAGGCAGACGATGAACTCCTTGACGCCGAAGGCACCATAGAGCTTCATGATGTGCCAGAGAATGGGCCGTGTGCCAATTTCGACCATGGGCTTAGGTCTTGTGTTTGACTCTTCGGCGATGCGCGTGCCCTTGCCACCGGCCAGGATGACGCACTTCATGAGCGCACTGCCGGCAAGGTCTGATACCGCGCAATCTGCGCCTCGGAATACTTCATCATGTTCTCCCCCGCCGCGTGTGCCCGGTACCAGTCCGCGGTCCAAGCCATCGATTCACCCACCGCCAATCGAGGACGCCAGCCCAGGGAATTCTGCGCCAGCGCCGAGGACAAGGTCAGGGCACTCGCCTCCTTCGGGTGGGCGCCCGTATCGCGCCGCCAACCGGGGCGGCCGGAAAAACTCGCGCTGAAACTTTCAACGACTTCTCGCACCGTGCAAAAGGATGACGGGTCCGGGCCAAAATTGACAGCGCGCGGGGTCGCGGCCGGCGCCTGCACCAGGGCCTGTGCGAAGGCCAAATAACCCGACAGCGGCTCCAGTACATGCTGCCAGGGCCGAATTGCCTCGGGATATCTCAAAGAGACCGGCTCGCCCGCTTCAAGGGCCCGAACGCAGTCCGGAATCAGACGATCTTGCGACCAATCGCCACCGCCAATGACATTGCCGGCGCGCACCGTCGCGATCGGGGCGCCGTCGCTGAAGAAGCTGTCTCGAAAACTCAGCGTCAATAGCTCGGCGCAGGCCTTGCTGTTGCTGTAAGGATCATGACCGCCCAGACGATCGCCTTCGACAAAGGGCCGGCCCTCGCCGTGATTCTCGTAAACCTTGTCACTGGTCACCACGAGCACGCACTCCAATTGCGGAAGAGCCCGGCAGGCCTGCAACAGGGTGCCCGTTCCCATCACGTTGGTCGCGTAAGTTGCGAGCGGGTCGCGATATGATTCACGCACCAGCGCTTGCGCGGCCATGTGAATCACGATGTGAGGATCCGCGCCGATCAGGGCTTCGCGGACTCTATGTTCATCGCGGATATCCGCGATGTGCGATGCGCAGTGACCGCTGAGGAGCGCAAACATGCTCGGCTCGGTATGCGGCGCCAGCGCATAGCCGGTCACTTTCGCGCCCAAGTGTTGCAGCCAAAGATTCATCCAAGCGCCCTTGAAACCGGTGTGCCCGGTCAAGAACACACGCCGACTCTGCCAAAACTCTCGCATAGACTGTGCGATGACTTATTCCGCCTTCTTATCCCAGTAGGATCGGAGTGTTTGCAGGTAAGGCCGCGCACCACCGACGCCCAACGCATTGCTGCTGCGAACTTGAAAGGTCCAGAATTTCGCGAAGCGGCGCAACAGCAGAAATACGTCGAGGTATTGGCGGCGGCCTTGCGTCGAATAGGCAATCTTCAAGGCATCGCAAATGATGGCGACCGGTAGTTTATAGATGCGGGAGCGCGAAACAAACGGGTCGCGTGCGCGCGCCACGAAGCTTCCGTCGGTGATCAGAATCCAGGTGGCCACGCGTTCCATGAGAAAGATCTTCATCTGCACTTCGCGCCGCCCTCGGTACTGCGTCGCCGTACACAATTGAACTCCGAGAGGATCTTGCGCGGTTTCCGCGATCGCGAACAGCTGCTCGGTGATCTTCAACCACGCCCGCCAGAATCTGGGCTTGGCGATGAAGTAATTCGAATGCACGGTGTTTCTGGAATCCGAGACCAGGCTCTGAAGCGGCTCGGGATGATGGAGTCGCGCAAAGAACTCTTGCGCGACGCGCAGCAGCCCTGGGTGCTCCGCATTGCCGTGTTCGAATACATTCAAATAAAAGGCGCTGTTGTGGATGCTTGGACTGAAGAGCACGACATCCGTGGCCGCGTCCGAGCCTCTGATAAAATCCACTACGTCCACGGCGCCTAAATTGGTCTTCAGTTTGAACTTCGGCGAAAGAAAGCCGTAGAAGGCATCCTCGTCCAAGGACTCATTCAGCAAGAATTTCCGGATCGGCCAATATTCGTACCAATCGGGACGCTCGTTGGTCGAGTTGTCCAAAACATCGAAGCCAGGATCCAGGTCCTGCCGCGAGGTGTAGTGATTGAGGATCTGGTATGTATGCACGGCATGCATCCTTGGAAGCATACCGACTTAATGCCGTTGCGGCGAGATCAGGCTGCGGCCAATCTGTTCAACAGCTTCAGGTAATTCGCACGGTAGCTGTGAAGCGAGTACCGCTGCTCCACGTGTTGGCGCCCGTTGGCTCCGAAGCTTGCGCGAAGCTCCGGCGAGACGATCAACTTCTCCAAGCTGCGTTCCCACTGATCGACACCGGTGGCGTGATAGCCGTTGACTCCATCCAGCACCGCTTCCGTGTTGGCGCCCACCGGCGAAGCGACGCAGGGCAGCGCGGCGGCCATGTACTGCAGCAGCTTGAACGCGCACTTTCCGCGCGACCACGCATCATCGGTGAGCGGCATGACGCCTATGTGCGCGCCCGCCAAGCTGTGCGCCTCGGTGGCGGAGCTCCACGGCACTCGCTCGACGTTCACGTCATTCCAATCGGGAAACTCGGAACAGATCACGCGCATTCTCAAGGTGGGGTAGCGCTTGCTCAGGCGCGCCAACGCCGGGCGAATCATTTCCAAGTAAATCAGATTTTCCGGACTGCCGATCCAGACGATTGTGGGCGGCTCGGCCGGGCCGGCGAAGGCCATCTCGTAGCACGCGGTATCGATCGATGTGGGCAGCACTGCAATCTCCTTAGCCGTGGCGCGAGCGACACCCGCCAGGACATCATTGCCGGCCGCAACCGCGTCTACCCAGCGGCAGGTGGCCGCAAATTTTTGCTTGCGCCAGGCGGATTCGTCAGGAAGGTCCCCGAGCCGACGCGGCTTGCGCACATAGATGGCATCATCCACGTCGAACACGCGACGCCGCGTGAAGGCCGCAAAAAGGCGCGCCTCGATTGAGCTGAGCTTGATCTGATGCAGCACGGTGACATCCGCCCAGCGCAACAGCATGCGCCGCTCCCAGGTGCGAAGCCCATAGCGCCCGCTCGGGAATTGCTCGGCGCGTACCTGCCAGCCTGCCGCTTGCAGCGGCTCGATCAGGCTTCGCATGCGGTGTCGATAGGACGGTTGCTCCAGACCATACCCCAGCAGCATGACGGTCGGCATGAAGCTTCTTGTCCTATGCCGTCGCGGCCAAGTGCGCGAGCGCGTTCAGCGCGATCTCGACGCCATTCGCCAGCTTAAGATTCGCCGCGCGTCGGCTCAAGGCGGCGCGCGCGGATTCATCGTGCAATAATTTGCTCGCCTCGCGCAGAATGCTGGTGGCGCTCAAGTCCGCCGCCACCGCGACGCCGGCCGCTACACAATGCTGAATGCGCTTCGGCTGGTCCTCCGCAATGGGTGCCCCGATGCAGGCGCGGCCGCAGGCTATCGCTTGCAACAGCGTGGACCCGCCGTTCGTGACGACGAGCCGCGCATGGCTCATCAGGTCCGCGAGATCCGCTTGGGGTAGCGAACTGAAGCAACGCAGCCGCGAATTCGGAACGACGGCGTTTCCCAGCCGTGGGCGCGAAGGTGTTCCGGCGTCCGCCGTTCCTGTCGGACCCACGAACACCACCGTTTCGGTTTCCGCCAGTGCATTGGCGGCCCCCAAGAATTGCTCCGCCGCGTCATTGGCACCCGGGTGTCCGGTCCCGCCGCCCGGAACGAAGAGCAGGTAGCCACCCTGCTTCAATCCCACGCGCGCCACGATCGAATCCTCTTCGGGTCCATAGCGCGACAAAATGACATCCAGATAACGAACCGTGGGCCGGCCCAGTCGTTTGAGCTTGAAGCGTTCCGACCAGGTAAAGTTGCCTGCGATGAGCTCCGGATAGGCAATCCAATGTTCATCGAGCAGCCGCATCCACCGCCAGCGAAACGCCTTGCGTCGTTGCCGGGAGCGAGAGCTGATGAACACGATCCGCGCTCCCCGCCGGTGCGCCGCGCGCAACTGCGCGGTACGGCCCGCGTTGTCGAAAACAACGATGGTCGGCTTGAACTCTTTGATCAACCGCGCGACCGCGCCGCTGTGAAACGTGGGCGATGAATCCAGCAGCGTCGCCTTGAACGGCACGGTCGCCGCGTACGGCGCCTGGCGGCTCAAGACAAAATGAATCTCGGCGCGCGGCCAGCGCCGCCGCACGGCGTGCGCAATGGCCGCACTGCGCGCGTATTCGCCCGTGCCAAAGGCGCCGGAGACCGGCACGAACAGGATTCGCGGCGGCGCCTTAAGCAAAGGCCGTGAACCAGCGATCCAATATCAACACATACCAGGCGCGCCTAAATTCAGCGCCCACCGCTCGGCGCAACACGCCGCGCTCCATGAGGCGCCGCACCGCGTCTTGCATCAGCTTCGGGTTCTGCTTGAGCCATCGATGCACCGGCAGGCCAAAGCCTGATTTGGGTCGATTCAAATGATTCGGCGGCAGTCTCGGTTCCATGAGACGGCGAACCAGCAGCTTGCCGCGTCTTCGCCGCTCATCGACCAATAGCTGCGGATCGACGCTGAGCATAAATTCGACCAGGCGATGATCCAGCAGCGGCGGCCGCACCTCCAGCGAGTGAGCCATGCTGGTTCGGTCGACCTTGGTCAGCAGGCCTTCCGCCAGGTCCGTTTTGAGATCGAGCCAGCGCAGCTGCGCCAGCGGCCGCAAATTATCGTGCCAATATTGGCGGTAGAACCACAAGTAATCGTAATCCGGGGCCGTCCAGGAGGGCGCCAGGAGAGAATCGATCTGTTGCGCCGTCATCCCGCCCAGGGCCGCGGCATAGGCCGGCAGACCCTGGTAACCGCGGCGCTGCATGGAAGACGCCAAGCGCGACAGGGGCGGCAAATAGCGGGCCAATGATCGATTCAAAAAATTCGAGCGGCCCCCGACGCGCGACCAATAACGGGGATAGCCGCAAAAGATCTCATCACCGCCCTCGCCGCTCAATGCAACGGTGACTTCACGGCGCGCGAATTGCGCGACCAAATAATTCGACCAGGCCGCGCTATCCCCGAATGGCTCGTCGAACATCGCCGGCATGCGATCGAGCGCTCCCGCGAAATCCGCTTGTGGCGCCGTCATTTCCAAGTGTTCCGTATCCAGGTGAGCGGCGACCTGCCGCGCCGCTTCCGCCTCGGATCGCCCGCCCTGTTCAAAGCCCAGCGTATAGGTGCGCGGCGCGTCCAAGTAGTAGGCGGTGAGCGCGGAATCGATACCGCCGCTCAGAAAAACACCGACCGGCACATCGGACACCGTGTGCTGCGGAACCACTTCGCCCAGCAGCGCGTCGAGCTGCGCGACGGTATCCTCGGTGCTGCGCTCGATGATCTCAGTCGAGGGATTCCAATAGCGCTCAATGCGCACCTTGCCCGCCTGCCAGACCAGAGTGTGCGCCGCCGGCAATTTGTAGACCCCGCGGTAAATCGATTTGGGCGCCGGAATGTAGCCGTGGAATAAAAAGTCGCGCACCGCGCTCTGATCGATGTCCGGCGTGCCGAGCAGCATGAGCGATTTGAGTTCGGATGCGAAAGCAATGCCGTCGGGCAGCAGACGGTAGTACAGCGGCTTGATCCCGAGCCGATCCCGAACCAGCAATAAGCTTTTGGCGCGGCTGTCCCAACTTGCGAAGGCGAACATGCCGACCAGGCGCGCGAGGCACGAGACCCCCTCAATCGCGAGAAGCCGGAGCACCACCTCGGTGTCGCCGCTCGATGCCCACGGCCCCGGTAATCCGGCGCGCAGATGCTCGTGATTGTAGAGCTCGCCGTTGTAGGTCAGCACATGCGAGCCAAATACCATCGGTTGACGGCCGGCGTCCGTTAGATCTTGTATTGCCAGCCTACGGTGAGACAGGGCAACGCCGGGCTCACTCCACACCCCATCGCCATCCGGGCCGCGGTGTTGTATGCGCTGCGCCATACTCCGTGCGAGCTCCGCGCTCGCTTGCGAGCCAATAATTCCGGCGATACCACACATACCCCAGTCTAACGCGGCCGCGTCACGATGTACCGCTCCGTCCCGGGCCAGCGGTTAGCGCTAGCCATCAGGCAAAGGTTCGTTTAGGGTGCGGCCCTGGAGCTGCGAATACATGGCAACACCCGCCGATCTACGATTGCTGGAACTACTTGGAAGATGGCTCGAGAGCCTCGAGCTGCACAGCAAATATTCGTCGCTGGATGACGACAGCTATTGGAAAGTCCAGCCTTGGACGGAGCATCAGCGCCCGACGCGATGGATCGTCGATCTGGCCAAGCAAAAAACCGTGGCTTTGCGCGCCCAAGTCGAGCAGCGTGCCAAAGCAGGCGATTCCCAGTTCTCGGACGCCCTGGAGCTGATGGCATTCCTCGCCAATCTGGTCGGTGCCGAGCACATCGAACGATTCATTCCCGTCGCGGAAGCTCGCAACGAGCGGGACCTGTCCTCCAAGCCCCCCGCTGACCGCAACGCCGACAGCACCATTCAGCAAACGGGGACCGCCAGCGTCACACGGGAAATGCCCAAGTTCTTAGGCGCCAAACGTGCACCGCCGCCGGCGGCAACCGCCCAGGTTGCCCGCAATGAGCGTAAGCCTGCGGCGGTGGTGAAGCCGGCGCCGAAAGCGCCGGCCAAGGTGCCGCTTAAGAAACCGGCCGCGCAAGCCGAACGCGCCGGTTCCTCCGAGGCGGCCCGAGACCAGGTGATCGCCGATGCTGCGCGCTTGGTACAATGGGGCCGGAAATGGTTTGAGCTGCCGGAACTGATCGCCCGCATGGCGGACCGTCCGAGCTTGCCCGATGTACGGCGTATTTTGAAGGAAAACAAAGTGGCGATTGAAAAGAAGGCCGGCAACCCTTGAGCCCGCCGCGGTCGAGCGCGAGCCGCTCGGCCACATGAAATAAATTTTAGGGAACCTCCAGCGACGATTTAGCTCCAAAGGCGCGAATGATTACAATAAAAAATCTGTCCAAGCGGTACGGCGACAAGCTGGCCGTCGATGATCTGACATTCTCGGTTGCGCCCGGCGAGGTGCTCGGTTTCTTGGGTGCCAATGGTGCCGGCAAGTCCACGACCATGCGAA
>Ga0210398_10004099_pt1 | contig 13779 bp, 6 predicted proteins | sample IncBWC4OmetaG_FD_161047 | JGI IMG/M metagenome (GOLD analysis project Ga0210398, IMG submission 161047) | Forest soil microbial communities from Barre Woods Harvard Forest LTER site, Petersham, Massachusetts, United States - Inc-BW-C-4-O | ecosystem: Environmental > Terrestrial > Soil >... | reverse complement strand
CGATTGCCGAGATTCGGCCGAAAGAGAAGACTCTGGTGTATGCAGGCGTGGGGAACATCGGCGCGGTGCTGCTGGCCGGGGGCACAAGCCGCAGTCTGGTTTCACATAATGGCACGCTGGGCATGACGATCGCGCGGATTCAGGAATTCCGGGTGGAATGGCCCACCGATGGGGTACTGGTGCTGCACTCGGACGGGCTGCAGTCGCGGTGGGATCTGAGCGCGTATGCGGGGCTGATGGTGAAGCATCCGGCGGTGATTGGGGGAGCGCTGCTGCGCGATTTCCGGCGGCAGCGGGATGATGCCAGTGTGGTGGTAGTGAAGGCGGCGGCCTGAGCCTGTGGCGATCACAATTTTCCATGTCGGATTGCGCACGGAGCGCGACGTCGTTCTGGCGCGGCAGCGCGCGCGCGAGGTAGCGGCGGAGCTGGGCCTGGACAATCAGGATCAGATTCGCATGGCAACGGCGACGTCGGAGATTGCGCGCAACGCTTTCCGTTATGCGCGCAATGGCCAGGTGACGTTTTCCGTCGATCTGGACGAGCCGCAGCGTCTGGAAGTGACGGTCACCGACAGCGGGCCAGGGATCGGCAATCTGCAGGAAATCCTGGAGGGCCGGTACAGATCCGAAACGGGCATGGGCATGGGGATTATCGGAACGAAGCGTCTGATGGACGACTTCGTGATCGAGGCCACGCCGGCGGGCACGACGGTTCGGCTGGTGAAGCATATTCCGCGGCACCAGGCGGGGATGACACCGCGCACGGCGCGCGACCTGAACCAGAAGATGCTGGAGCGGACGCCGGAGAATCCGTATGAAGAGATCGAGCAGCAAAACCAGGAACTGCTGAAGACCTTCCAGGAGCTGAAGACGCGGCAGGAAGAGCTGGAGCTGCTGAACCGCGAGCTGGAGGACACCAATCGCGGGGTGGTGGCGTTGTATGCCGAACTGGACGAGCGGGCGGATTATCTGCGGCGCGCGTCAGAGCTGAAGACGAAGTTCTTGTCCAACGTATCGCACGAATTCCGGACGCCGCTGAATTCGATCATTTCGCTTTCGCGGCTGCTGATGGACCGGCTGCACGGCGACCTGACCCCGGAGCAGATGAAGCAGGTGCGGTTTATCGAGTCGTCGGCAGGCGATCTGCAGGAGATGGTGAACGACCTGCTGGATCTGGCCAGGGTGGAGGCGGGCAAGATTCGCATCCGGCCGAAACGGTTTGAGGTCCATGAGCTGTTCAGCGCGCTGAAGGGCATGCTGAAGCCGCTGCTGGCGGATAACAATTCGGTGGAACTGGTTTTTGAGGAACTGCCGGGGATGCCGGCGCTGCACACGGATGAAGGGAAGATTTCGCAGATCCTGAGGAATTTGATTTCGAATGCGCTGAAGTTCACGCCGTCGGGGCACGTGGTGGTCGCGGCGCGAGCCGAGGCAGACGGCAACATTTTGTTTTCGGTGGCGGACACCGGCATCGGGATTCCGAAGGAGCATTACGAGACGGTGTTCCGGGAATTCAGCCAGATCGAGAATCCCTTGCAGGAGCGGCACCGGGGCACGGGCTTGGGATTGCCGCTGTGCCGCAATCTGGCGATGCTGCTGGGCGGAACGATGTGGCTGCAGAGCGAGCCGGACCAGACGCAGCAGAACCACGGATCGACCTTCTACGTGAGGGTTCCGGCGATTTACGTAGGCGAGGCGGTGAGCACGGAGGGTGCGGGGGAATTGCCGGCGCCGGAATTTCACCGAACGCCGATTCTGATTCTGGAAGACAATCCGGACACGGCGCGGATCATCGAGAGCTACCTGCGCAACACGGAGTTCCAGCCGATTCTGACGGCGAATGTGGCGCAGGCGGAGGTGTGGACGGCGCGGCACGCACCGGCGGCGATCCTGTCGGATGTTTATATCGGAGACGATGCGGCGTGGGGTTTTCTGGCGCGGCTGCGGGAGCGGCTGCCGGATCTGCCGATGATTATTACGAGTATCTACGAGGAATCGCAGGCAGCGATGGCGCGCGGGGCGAACCTGTTTTTGTCGAAGCCCATCGATCGCAATGCCCTGCTGCGCGAACTGCGGCGACTGACCGCGCAAACGGGGACGCGGCGCCTGCTGCTGGTGGACGACAACGATGTCTCGCGCTATATCGTGCGGGAGATCCTGGATCAGCCGTGGCTGGAGATCGAGGAGGCGAGCAACGGAGCGACGGCGCTGGCTGCGGTGAGGGAGAATCCGCCGGACGCTCTGATCCTGGATCTGCTGATGCCGGATGTGAGCGGATTCGAGGTTCTGCGGCAGCTGCGTTCGGAAGCGCGCACCAAACAGCTGCCGGTGCTCATCTACACGTCGAAGCTGTTGTCGGACACGGAGCGGGCACAGCTGGAAGGCTGGCAGACCCGGGTCGTGCGCAAGGAGAGCGTGTCGGCACGGCTTTCGGCCAAGCCGTTTCTGGATTGGCTGGAGGCTGCGGGCGTGGCTCCGGCGGCGAGCTCATCGGAGCAGAAGGTCTAGCGGCGCGGGTAGGTAATTAGCCGAACGCGGTACGTGCGCAGCTCATGCGCATCCATTTGGAGCGAACGCCCCTGATCGCTCTGGTCGCCGTTGAGACGGCGCTCGGTGACCCATTGGCCCTTGACATTGGAGACCTGCTCGATGCTGGCGATGCCGGCGACTTGTTCGTCGACGTCGGGATCACGCAGGATGCTGACGGTGAGGCCGCTGCCGATCACAAGAAATTCGTTCGGTGCGTTTTCGATGACCATCATGGCGCCGTCGTTGGTGGCCAGTTGTCGCGCGGGCCAGGTGCGAGATAAGGATGCGCGGAAGAGGAATCCGCCGAGGGAGACGGTCTGCGCGGGACGCGCGCTGGTGGCATGCAGCACGAGGCCGCGGATCTGGTTTTTCTCCTGCGCGTCGAGGATTGTTTGAATGATGGGGCTGAGAGCAGCGTAGACATCGGCAATTCCGGGAGAAGCGGCAGGATGCGCGGGGTCGTCCGAGATGGAATCGACGGCAAAAGGAGAAAAGCCCAGAGCGCCGGCTTCTCCATAGGCGTAGAGAGCATTGCCTGGCGCTTCGTCGAGCCGGGCCTCAGGAACGAAGACCGGATTCCCTGCTGCTTGATAGCGATCGACCCAGGCCGCGAAGTCGGGCCAGTAAATATCAGGCGCGTAGAAATCGACCGAAGGCGCAGCGGCTCGGTAGATCGCCTGCACGAGAGGATAAGGTCCTCCGCTCGGGTATTCGCCGCCCTGCTCGAACGGCGCGGGAAGCTGCGCATTCATGTACATCGGCAGCGGGTATTCGGCTTTACCGGCCCTGGCTACCTGGTTCGCGAACAGGCCGTATTCCCAGGCCATGAAGGCCTCGTCGGCATGCTCGCCGAACATCTGCTGCCAGGTGCGTCCATCGGAGTTGAAGTGTGCGGCGATCTCGGGCGCCAGGCGTTCGCGGTGCGCGCCGAGATCGCTGGACAGCTCGGCCGGTACGGGCGCCTGAAAGAGGCGGTTCGCGGAGTCCGATCGATCTCGGCCGCCCACGCCCAGAAAGCCGATTTCATTTTCCACCTGGACCATGAGAACGGTTTGCTGCGCGGCATCGTAGGCGCGCAGGTGGTGCATGAGGGCCGCGAAGGCGCGGCTGTCGGCGCGGGCGGTCCCCTCGCCGAGAGGGGAAAGGATCTCCAGCGGCGTTCCGTCCGCGGAGATCTCGCGGGGAAACCGGCGCGTGTCCGAGAGCACCCAATCGGGCGCGTATTCGGAGAAGGCATTCTTCCAGCTGCCAAACCACAGCAGCACCAGATGCAGGTTCTGTTGGCGAGCGGTGTCGATCCAGTGATCGGGAATGGAGAAATCGAAGCGGCCTTCCTGGGGCTCGAGCTGATCCCAGGCGACGGGCATGAGCACGGTGTTGAAATGCAGCCGAGCTAGTTTGGGCAGAATTTCATCCGCCTGGCCGGCGGTCCCGGCGGAAGAATTGCCGAGTTCGCCCCCCAGAATCAGGAAGGGCGTGCCGTGAACGATCAATTGCTGTGCGGCGCCCTGGGTGCGAAGGGCGGGAAGATCCTGCGTTTGTGCGAAGACCGAAGCGACGAAACAACCAAGAACTGCAGGAGCGTATTTTGGCCAGCGCCTCAACGGAACCTCCATCGATGTTCGTCTCGCAGCATATCAGCGGAGGAGCGTGGGTGCCCCCGTTGGACGAGGCGGGGAACGAATATGGATAATGTCGCCAAAGAAAGGGGTTCGATGATCTGGCAACGAGCCATGCCGCTTCTTTTAACAATCGGTGCAGGGGCGGGCGTAATGGCTGGAGCGCCGATGGATCCTAAGCTCAGAACCTACCCTTCCGGGTGCAACGGGCTCGGGTACGAAGAGTATGGCACCGGCCGACCCATCGTTTTGCTTGCAGGCGGCCCCGGACAGAACCCTGTTTATATGGCGCCTGTGGCTCGAATGCTCGCATCCGCAGGGCGTCGTGTTCTGCTTGTTGACCAGCGCGGCACGGGAAGATCGGCCGATGCAATCTCCTGTCGCGACCGTATGACCCTCGCCGGAGCTGTAGCGGACCTCGACGCGCTGCGCGTGTATCTGCGGCTGGAGAGGCTCACCATCGCCGGACATTCCTGGGGTGGAATGCTGGCTATGGCCTACGCGCAGGAGCATCCGGACCATGTCGCCGGACTCCTATTGCTCGATCCTGGTCCGATGACGCATGTCGACTATCCAAAAGAGTCGGCCGCAGTCCAGGCCAGACTCACTCAGGCGCAGCGGCTGGCCCTGCAGGACGCCACAGGTGAAGCGCAAATCGAGGCGATCGAGCGGCCTGCTTTTTTCTACGACGCTGGAAATGCGAGGCGTTTGCAGGAAAGCATTCCGCCCGGCGAACCGCTATGGTATGAATCGGTGGGCGAACTTTTGGGACCCGACCTCGGTGATTTCGACGTGGTCGAGGGAATGCGCCAATTGGGGGCGCCCGTCACTCTGGTGTTCGGGCGTTTCGATCCAGGCTTTTTTATCAGCGACGAAGTGCAGACGCTAAAACCTGGCGCAAAACTCTTCGCAATCGAACACGCAGGTCATTATCCCTGGCTGGAGGACTCCGTTCACACCGCAATCATCCTGAAAGAGGCTGTCGCCACGCTGCCCTGACGTCCCCCCCTCGCACCCGGATCGACTAGTGCACCTCAATCTGGGCCGGTTGGCCATCATCGGCGACAGTGAAGGCAGTGCTGTGTTCTCCGCGCTCGATCTCGGTGTGGACTGCGGCGCCATTGACGCGCACTTCACCCCTCGAAGGCGTCCAGCCGTAGATCACGAAGCGCACGTCCTTCCACCAGGCGGGATAGGAACCTTCGCGCGGGCCGAGGGTGAGGCGCAGGCTGTCGCCGCCGGCCTGACAAGTGAAGCGCTCCCGCAGGAATGCGCCCTTCTCATAAGCAAAGGTTCGGCCGTCATCCTGATACACCTGTCCGGAGCAATCGTCTCCCGCGTAGACGCGCAGGATGAGCGGGCCGGAGGGCGTTTGGCTGGTGCTTTCGACCAGCGGCTCCATGGGCAGAATCGAGCCTGCGCGCACGTAGACGGGGAGTTGCGCGAGGGTCGGCGCGACGCGGATGGAATGGAGCAGGGTACGATCGGGAGCGCCGGGCGCCGGGGGATCAGGAGGATCGAGAACGACCTTCTCCCCGGTCCAGAAGTCGTACCAGAGAGGCGCAGGGAATTCGATCGAATAGTCGTCGCGCTCGTCGGGAAATTGCGGTGGCGCGACCAGCAGACTGGGGCCGAGCATGAACTCACTGGAGGCTTCGCCGTCGAGATCGATGGGGTGACGATCGGGCATGGCGTCGGGGAACTCAAGAAACAGCGGCCGTAACAAAGGCACACCCGTACGCGACGCTTCTTCTGCAACGGTGTACAGATAGGGGAGCAGTTGATAGCGCGTTTCCAGAAAATGACGGCGGATGGCTTCCTGTTCGGGGCCGCCCACCCAGGGCTCCTGATCGTCGGTTCCCTTCTCGGTATGGTCGCGGTCGATGGGCTGGAACGCGCCAATCTCGAACCATTTCGTCAGCAGTTCGGTCGAGGGCGTGCCCGCGTATCCACCGACGTCCGCGCCGCTGAAGGCAAAACCACTGAGCCCAAGATTCTCCAGCATCGGTGTGCTCATGCGCAGATGATTCCATGAGCTGGAATTGTCGCCTGTCCAGGTGGCGGCATAACGCTGGCTTCCGGCAAAGGCAGCGCGGGTGAGGATGAAGGGCCGCAGATCGGGCTGGAGCCCGCGCAGGCCTTCATAGGTCGCGCGGGCGTTTTCCATGCCGTAGACATTGTGGATTTCAGCATGCGCAGCGGTGCGGGGCGCGAACCCCGGCTCGTCGATGCGATGAACAACATCGAGAGGCATGGTGAACGTCGGCGTGTCGAAGATGGACGGCTCGTTCATGTCATTCCAGAAGCCGCTGGCCCCGTCGCGCACGAATTCAGCGTAGAGCGTTCCCCACCAGGCGCGGGTTTGCCGTCGCGTGAAATCCGGAAAGACGCTCGGGCCAGGCCATACTTTCCCAACATAAACCGAGCCATCCGGATTCCTGACAAAGTGGTCGCCCGCCGCGCCGGTGTCGTAGGGGGGATAGCTATGGCCAGGCAGATCGGCGATGTGCGGGTCGGTAATCATCACGGTGTGCAGGTTCTCCGCGCTGAGTTGCCGGATCATCTGGGCAAGATCGGGGAAGGTGGAGCGGTTCACGGAAAACGGACGATTGTGCTCCTGGTAGTCGATGTCGAGATAGATGGCGTCCGCCGGGATGCGATCGCTGCGCAGTCGAGCGGCGACTTCCAGCACACGCGCCTGGGTAATGTAGCTGTAGCGCGACTGCTGGAAGCCGAGCGACCAGAGTGGCGGGAGCGGAGGCGTTCCTGTCAGCCAGGCATAAGTCTCGATCACCTGCTTCGGCGCCGGTCCATAGAACACGTAGTAATCGATGGGGCCGCCGACGGCGCCGAAGGAATACGCGACCGGCGACTCCTTGCCGAAATCGAAGCTGGTGCGCCAGGTGTTATCGAACAGCACACCCAGGGCGCGCCCAGCGCGGAAGGCCATGAAATACGGGATGCTCTTGTAGAGTGGATCGGTGGATTCCTGAAAACGGTAAGCGTCGGTGTTCCACAGAGTGAAGGCCCCGTTGCGCCGGTCGAGCGGCCCGGTCTTGTCGCCGAGGCCGAAATAATGCTCATCCAGGGGCATGGCTTTATAAATGCGAAACCCGTCGCCGGCCCACGCGATGGGCCGCGCGTCCTGTTGCAGATTGTTGCCGGCAGAGTCTCGCACTGTCAGTTCGAGCGTCATCGGGTCCACTTCGACGGCGAGAGCGGGCGTGCGAAAGCCATAATGATCCGCCGCGTTGGCGGGCGAGACCGAGCAGGATGATTGACGCGAGGAGGCCAACACGGCCCAGGATGCATCTTCGGGAGCCTGGTTACCGCGCCAAACGCGAACACGGAGAACATCCTGGCGGAGTGCGGTGATCCGTTCGTGCAGTTCGCCACTGCGAACTTCGATTCCGTTCGGCAGAGCGGTGATCGGGCCCCCGGGGACAGGCGCCACGGACGGCTGGCCCCTGGTAACTGCAGAGCAAAAAGTTACGACGATTGCGACAAAAAGACACCTGGCACGCATTACGACTCCAGAAATGAAGCGTAAACATCCGGTTTCAACGGAGATGATCTGCGGTTTTGCGGTTAGGGAGCGCCCGCATGGGCAGAGGCATATTCAATCGGAGAAAGATCGGGATCCTCGACGCGTTTGACGCCGCGCGCTGCCCGCTGGCGCTTGATGGTGTCCATGCGTGCCAGGGCGGCGTGCGCGTCTTTGCTGTCGCCCTGCCTGAGGTAAAGATGGGCGAGCAGATAGTGGACCGATCCATCTTCATCGCTGGACGCGCCAAGATTCAGTTGCTCGATCGCCTCCTGCGTTCTTCCGGTTTCGGCATACACTTTGCCGATCAGGGCATGAATGCGCGGGAGCATCTGCGGTTTGGCTTTGAGGCTTTTCTGCAGACAGGGTTCCGCTGCGGCGTACTCATGCTGGTTCATGAGGGCCTGAGCCATGACCAGATTCAGATCGGGGTCGTCGGGAGCGCGCACCAGGGCAGCCTGCGCGACGCTCGCGGCTCCCTGAGGGTTGTAGTCGTTCAGATACGCCGTCGCCAGACCCAGCATGGCCGCCTCATTGGACGGGGAGGCAGCGAGGGCTTTCTGGTATTCCGTCTGCGCGTTGTCGTAGCGCTCCAGCTGCTGGTAGATGTCGCCCAGAAGCACATGGCTGCGCACGGAGTCGGGCTCGATCTGCTGGAAACGGGCGAGCGACTGGAAGGCAAGCCTCTCATTGGCCTGAATCGACCAGTACAGAGCCTCAACCGAGTGAGGCTCGCGGCTCCGCATAGCCGAGGCTGCGCGGGCGGCGGTCCGATTATCGCCCGTCAGGAAGGAGCAGGCGGCCAGCAGCCGGAGCCTGGTCAGGCTTTCGGGAGCCGGACCCGCCTGCAGGCTGTGGACGCAGGCCGCAAATTGTCCGGACGCGTAATCCTGCTCGGCGGTGCGATGCGCTCCGGGCGGTGCAGGAGCGGGGTAAGACTGCGCGGAGCCCTCGCCTTCCGCATTGAAAGCCGTCAACAAAGCCTGGCGCAGATCGTCCGAAGCGGGATTCCGACTGGTGTCCGCCCATTGCGCGAGGAAAGCGGATTGCTGTTCGGCGGGCAAGCCATCGAGCATGGCGCCGGCATTGCACGCAAAAAATCCGCGATCGCGTTGCCACAGTTGCGCCAGCAGGCTGAAGGCCTGCGTCGAATCTCCGCTGTCGACAGCCACGCGCGCCTGCCCGAGGAGGGCCAGGCTGCACTCCGGGTGCGCAGCGAGGTCGGCGGCAAAGGCAGCCTGCGCCGCGGTCTCCTCGTGGTTGCGGAGGAGAGCGAAGCCGAGCTCGGAATGGAGACAGGGAGGCTGCGGCTGTGTGTCCAGCAGGGTTTGATAGAGACTCGCAGCCTCCGCGAAGCGCGCCTGCTTCAGCAGCGATTCGGCGTACAGTGCGCCGGCAAAGGGTGACTGCTTATCCTCATCCGAGATGGTCAGGGCATCGATCTCGACCTGATCCAGCTGTGCAATGCCCAGATCGAACCACGCCGTACCGAGTTCCGGATTGAGGGTCAGGGCCCGATCCAGTTCGGGAATAGCTTTGTTGTATTCGCGCGCGGATATGTACGACCGGCCGAGGGCCAGCGGCGCCTGAGCATCCGCAGGGTTCGTCTTCTCCGCCTTGATTAAGAACGGAACCGCCTGCGGCGCCTTGCCGGAGTGCGCGTAGTCGATCCCCAGGAACAGGTTAGGAACATACAGGGCTGGATCGAGGCGATTCGCCCGCTGAAAAGCTTCGATGGCGGCGGGAATGTCTCCGGCTTGTTGCTGGGATAATCCGAGGTTCGCCCAGACGATCGGCATATCAGGGCGCATTTTTGCCGCCTGTGTGTAGTCGCTGACGGCGGTTGCGTAATCGCCGCTCGCCTGCGCCTGCTGCGCGGCAGCAAACAACGATTGCAGCGGACCAGGGCGTTGCTGGGCGAATCCCGGAAGGAGCCCGCCCAGCAACAGGAACAACATGGATTTGCCAATGGTCGCCACGGCGCCTCTACCAGTAGAACTTCCCTGCCCACTGGACGTTGCGCGGTGCGAATGTTTGCGTGATGGTCCCGAAACTACTGGCGCAGCCCGAGCCTCCATTGGGGTCACAACCCCCGTAGGCGGTAGCGCCCGCCTCCGGCGCGTAGAAGTTGGGGTGGTTGAAGGTGTTGAAGGTTTCAAACCGGAATTGGATGCGCATCGACTCGCCGAACCGCCAGTTCTTTTCGAGCGCCGTATCCCAGTTCTGATAGTGCGGACCGCGGAGATCGGAGAAGTAGCGCGGTGCGTTGCCGAAGCTTCCATAGGGTGCATACTGGAACGCTCCGGTATTGAACCACTCGTGGGTGTTGGGGTTGGAGACATGGACGCTGCCGACGACATCCGGACGAGGATTGCCACCATAGGTGGGCTGGTCGTTGCCGAAGATGCCGAGCGGGATTCCGCCCTTAAAGGTGGCGATGCCGGACAACTCCCATCCGCCGACGACCGCATCGGCAGCACGGCCCATGCCGGAGCCGAGTGGTTTACCGCGGCCCACGGGCAGCTGATAGATGTAACTAGCCACCAGCGCCTGTGGAATATCTCCCGCATCCACGCTCTTATCAGCTGCCAGGTTGTAGTTATTCGCAGGAGTTACGCCCCAGTTAGTCGGTCCATTGTACGACCAGCCATTATTGCCCTCGACATTGTCGAGGAACTTCGAGTAAGTGTAAGAGACCAGCGCGGTGAGTCCTTTGCTGATGCGGTGCGTGTAGGTTACCTGCATCGCATTGTAGAGCGACTGGCCAACCGGGGCATCGGCTTCTCCCACGCCACCGTTGCAATACTGCGGATACGGGGAGAGCAACTGCGCGTTGGTGACGCTGGCGTTGTCCAGGTTGCAGGAGCTGGGTGCGATGGATCCGGAGGCTTCGAGCGCTTTCAGCGGCGCGGCAAATGGGTTGGACGCCGCCGGGCCACCCAGGAAGTTCGCCCCCTGCGACAGGTAGGCCGGGTTGAGCTGGTTGGAATTGCGGCTGCCAATCATACGCACGCCGCGATTCCCGACGTAATCGACTTCCAGCTGGTCATTGGAGGTGAGGGCGTATTGCACGCCGAACATCCACTGCTGCACGTAGGGCGAAGGCCGGCTGCGGAAGACGCCGCCTACCCCGTTGCCAACCTGCTGGAACTCTCCGTTGGCATTGCCCGTGGTCTGCGCGTAGACGCCACCCCAGGGGCTGGCGGTGCTGATGTTCGGATTGGGTGTAACGCCTCCATCCAGGGTGACATCGGAGTACGTCGCGGAGGAGAAGCCATCCTGATCGCCCGCCCCGGAACTGGTCACCGATTCCGGATAGAAGATTCCATAACCGCCGTGCAGCACGGCTCTGGGGAAAACCGAGTAGGAGAAGCCGACGCGCGGCGCCCAGTTCTCCCAGTTCGGGTTGTAAACATAGCGATTGCCCGGCCCCAGGAACTCCAACGCGCCCATCAACGGCCTGCCGACCAGAGAGCTGAGAGGGTTCAGAACATCGGGGTTAAAGATAGACGCGGCGTTATGGCGGTAGGTGTATGGCGTTTGAATCTCATAGCGAAGCCCAAGATTCAGAGTGAGATTCTTGGTTGGCCTCCAGTCGTCCTGCAGATACTCACCGAAAAGATGATTCGATTCGAGCGGACTGTCGGAATAGCCGGCGGTGGTGCCGGAATCGATGACGCCCAGCAACATTTCCGCCACGCCGTTGCCGCTGGCGAATCCGGATCCGCTGAGTGGGTTCGGGCCGGAAGTGAACTGGCCGTTGAAGATGAGGTCGTCCTGGTAATACGGGTGCTGGCCGAACACCTGCTCCACGCCGGTAGCACCAAAGTTCAGCGTATGTTTGCCGTTCACCTTGATGAAGTCACCCGACAGGGTGCCGATGGGCCCATGATTGGTGACCGCCTGCTGATCGTTCGCGCCGGGACCCAGAGGAGATTGTCCGCCCACGGTGACCTCGGGAAACAAGGGGTCGTTTTGCTTCAGATAGGCGGGCAGTCCGATGGAGGTAGGATCAAAGCCAAAGGACTGATTGTCCGAAGTCTCGTGCCAGATCGTCACACCCGATGTCAGGTTCATGGTAAAGGTGGGACTGAAGACGTAGGAGTATCCGCCCCACATTCCCCAACGGTTATTCGGGCGGGCGTTTCCGGGACCGGCTGGATCGCTCCCCCAGTCACTGGCAGCACCCGTCTTGAATTCTTCTTTGTACGCATAGCGGAAGTACGCACGGGATTTGTCGTTGATATTGTGGTCGACGCGCAGCGTGTATTCGTTGGAATGCGCGGGCGCCGTTCCGGAGACGATCAGGTTATTGGAGAGCCCGGAAGCCTTCGCTGTGGGGTAATAGCTGAGTAGTTTCGCGCCGATCGAATCGGGCTGGTAGCCAGCCAGATTGGCCAAGTTGTTGCCGGGGATCGGATTGCGGATGAAGCCGCTCTGCGTCGCGACCAGCCCGGTCCCGTATGGATTGGAGGCCGTCTTCGTATCGGCCTGGCCAGCGGTGATCTGATGGCCGCTGCGAGGATCATAGATCTGCCCCACGTAGATGGGACGGCCCAGTCCGTCGGTCCCTGCCTGGCTGGCGCCCAGAATCTCAGAAAAATTGCCGTTGCGGAAATTGCTGTCGGGAACGGTGTAAGTGTCCACCGTGGGACTGGAAATGGTGAGGTGCTCGTAGAGCCCATAGATAAATGTCTTTTCCCGCTGTTTGTAGATTCCGGGAATGTACAGCGGTCCTCCGGCACCAACGCCGCCTTCCTGGCGCGAGAGGCTCTGGTTGGAAGTGGAGAAATACGGAATGGCGTTGAGGTCCTGGTTCTGGTAAAAGTCCCACGCATCCCCGTGGAAAGACCTGGTTCCGGACTTGGTGGTTACGTTGATGACGTTGCCGGTGCTCCATCCATACTGCGCGGTAAACGAGTTGTTCTGGACTTTGAACTCCTCGACCGCATCGACGGAGGGCACAAAGATGACGGCTCCCCACTCGGTGTCGGTATTCCAGGCGCCATCCAGCATAAAGGCGGTGGATCCGAAATAGCCGCCGGCGAAGTTCAGGAAGGAGATGTCCTGATCGGCATCATCGGTGGTATTGGTGCCGCCACCCAGAAGCATCTGCCCTTCCGACGTGTTGTTGACCGAAGAATTGAGGGACGCGAGGCTATATATGTTGCGGATGTTCAGAGGAAATTCCGTGATGTCCTTCGCGGGAAGGTCCGTAGCGATGTTGGAATTGTCGGTGTTCAGCTGCGAGGCATCCGCGACGATGGTGACGCTCTGGGTCGCAGCCCCGACGGTCAGAACCACGTCCTGGGTAACAGCCTGGGCGGCATTCAGCACAATGCCGGCCTGCTCGTAGGTCTTAAAGCCGTTGGCTTTGACAGTCAACACGTACGCTGAGGGCGGTACCTGGGTAAAAACATAGCGTCCGCTATTGGTGGTGGTGAAGCTGCGCGTAATGCCCTCTTCGGGGCTGGCGAGAGTGACTACCGCGTTTGCTACGACGGCGCCGCTCGGATCGCTGATGGTGCCGGAAATACTGGCCGTGGTGGTTGCGATTTGCCCCTGGGTGCTTAGCGTGCATCCCGCCCCGATGGTCAACAGAATCGCGACCATCACCCAGTGCCACACGAATCCCTGTCTCCCGATTTTTATAGCCAATGTGGTGCCTCCTCAAGCTTTCTGGCTTGTTTCGCGGAACTGCCCAGGGCCGCCGCATCGCGGTAACTTTTGCTTCTCCTGACCCTGAAAATTCAGCATCTTTCTAGGCTCATCGCGCGATGGCTGATAAGCTCCTTACGGCAAAGCTGCCAGGTTCCTTACCGGATCCCTTTACCGGATAAGCCACCACAAACCCTTGTTTTTCAGGTGCTCGATGCCAAGCCAGCGCGGGAGGTAAAGACCCCACCGAGGGCGGAATCGGGATGTTTCCGGAGGGGACGCGGCAACCGCACGATGCGGAGCCAACGGGTCGGATCGGAGTGCCCGGCGACGAGGTTGGCTGACGGCGGGTGGGACCGCCTGCTGGCGAAACGCTGTTTCGACCAAAGCCGGCCCAAGCTACCCTTATCGAATGGATCGAGGCCGGCG
>Ga0210398_10004097_pt1 | contig 13782 bp, 10 predicted proteins | sample IncBWC4OmetaG_FD_161047 | JGI IMG/M metagenome (GOLD analysis project Ga0210398, IMG submission 161047) | Forest soil microbial communities from Barre Woods Harvard Forest LTER site, Petersham, Massachusetts, United States - Inc-BW-C-4-O | ecosystem: Environmental > Terrestrial > Soil >... | reverse complement strand
TCTGCACTAGAAAGCGCCGCAAGTCCGCATATTGACCTGCCGTCCACGGCTCCTCTGCGAAAGTTTCCACGGGAGCGCGAAACATCTGCTCAGCCAGCAACCGCGATTCGGCAGCCAGCTTCCCCGACGCCAGCCGCTTGTGTTGCCCGCACATCAAGCCATCGGCGAGCGCGTGATAGTACGCTTGACTCCCGTTCAACGCGACGCCGCAGGCCTGACACGCATCCAGCTCGGGCAGAAATCCCACCAGCCGCACCAGCCACAGCTGGAAATAAGTCAGCGGCATCCAGATCTCGCCCGAGCGCAACTGGTGCAACACCGAAACCGCCAGCCGGAAGATCGCGTCGTTGGCTTCGCGGTCGGGCAGCAACTCGTCGAGCAGCTCGGCCATGTGTTCCAGGGCGACCACGCGCGGATAGTCAACCGTCGCCGACAGCGGCGATTCCAGAATGTCGCAGGAATCGAGCCGCGCCAGTTCCTGAGCCTCGCGATCATCGTAGTAGGCCCGGACCCAGGTCAGCGGCTCCAGCGCTCCGCCAAAACGCCGCTTCGATTTCTTGGCCGACCGGGCCACGCCCTTAACCTTGCCCTCGGCACGGGTGAAAAGCGTCACCAGCAGATCAGCCTCACGCAGCGGATAGGTTCGCAACACGATCGCTTCCGACTGCTTCAGTGACATGGGCTTTCAAACGATGCCGTCAAACTTCGATTCTACTGGCAGCGATTGCGATGTGCAAAGCGAAGGATCGCCTCACGCACCGTATCTTTCGGCGGAACGGGCTTTGGCCTTGGCGGCCTCTTCTTCACGATTTTTCGGCGGTGCGTTGGTTTCGAGCGAGCGCAGAAGACGAGTCGAGATCGCGGTCACCTCGTCGACCGCCGTCTGAAACGCAGCCTCATTCGCTTTCGAAGGTTTATTGAAGCCGCTGATTTTTCTTACGAATTGCAGGGATGATGCACGGACCTCTTCCGGAGTTACCGGGGGATCGAAGTTGAAGAGATTTTTGATATTGCGGCACATGGCTATGCCCCTTAAGGTATCAGACAAAATGGCGCGCAAGCCATCGGCCTGCGCGCCATCACCTCGATCAGCCGTTGTTCTGGTACCTGTCGTGAGCCGGTGTTCGCCTTCGTCGCGAACGGTGTACCCGGGCATTGATATCTGCCCTATAGGAAGATAGGGGAGCAGATATCAGTACAAGTTCCCACATCAAGGGTGAGGAATTTGTCTCTCTTCGTGCCGCTTCGACATTTCAGAACATATCGGTATTCGCGCTCCGTCGCGTATGCGGGCGCCTTCTGGGCATAAACAAGACAGTCAGAATAGAGGGTATCGGAAAGCGGCTCTACTCTATCGTCTTTGTTGTACAGCACCGGCCAGATGGAAGCAGGAGACGACACCGACCTACGATCATCGTTCTTCCAAGCTTCGCCGATCCGATCGAGCAACTCGACCGGGTCATTGATGCAAACCACGAACTTGCCAAATTTGCTGCTCGCGCAGGTGCAAACCGCAGGGTGCGAAGCACAAATGATGTAGTGCGGATTCGGCGAGGACTGGCTGTAGTATACGGGCCTACGATGTGAGTCTCCGACCAATGTCAGGGAGGCCCTGCCTTCAGTTCTGTCTTGTCGGCAACCCTCGATGCTTTTGTAGTGCTCGAGCAATCCGAACCTCAGGCGACCTTCGATGAACTGCCGAGCGTACTCCTCGTTCTTAAATGCGCGCAGAAGACTGGTTGGGAGCGCGTCGATGTAGCACAACCTTAGGAGTTTTCCAATTGCTTCGATCAACGCCGAACCTCCGCGGAGTGCACGGCATATGGTACATCGTTGACCCAGAATGTCGTATCGCCTTCGTGGTTGAATATGGCCCTGTCGCCGACTCTTATCCGCACACTGTCGCAGGGCAGTCCATAAAGTCCAATTACCCTTTGCGTCCGGCTTTGTGCGGTGACCAAACAACCTGATGGCCACGGTGCGGCTTCATCGGCCTTTGCTGTACGGTAAGCAGTAACACGAAGGTCGTCGTTGGAGACCGAGCAGCCAAGCAATAACAACAATAGAGCTGCGCTCGTTACCCTCTTTACCTTCACCCTGCTCTCAGGCCCTGTGGCACGAACGCAACACTGAACCTGCGATACAGAGGATGCTTTTGGTAGAGGCGTCCAAGCCTAAAGGATAGCCCTCATCTGACTGCTAGTTACAAACTCCCCATATTCGATAGGAACTCGCCGTTGGAACGGGCTTTCCCCAGTTTGTCGATCAGCAACTCCATCGCCTCGACTGGGGACAGCGGGTTGAGAATCTTGCGCAGTACCCAGATGCGCGCCAGATCTTCCTTGGGGATCAGCAACTCTTCCTTACGAGTACCTGAACGCTGAATGTCGATAGCCGGGAAGGTTCGCTTGTCGACCAGCTTACGGTCGAGAATGATTTCCATGTTGCCCGTGCCCTTGAACTCTTCGAAGATCACGTCGTCCATGCGCGAACCGGTCTCGATCAGCGCGGTCGCGATGATGGTCAGCGAGCCGCCTTCTTCGATGTTGCGGGCCGCTCCGAAAAAGCGCTTTGGCCGCTGTAGTGCGTTGGAATCGACGCCACCCGACAGCACCTTACCCGACGGCGGAACGATGGTGTTGTATGCACGAGCCAGACGGGTAATCGAATCCAGCAGAATCACGACATCACGCTTGTGCTCGACCAGGCGCTTGGCCTTTTCGATGACCATCTCGGCGACCTGCACGTGGCGAGCTGCCGGCTCATCGAAGGTGGAGGAGATGACCTCGCCTTTCACCGAGCGCTGCATGTCGGTAACTTCTTCCGGGCGCTCGTCGATCAGCAGCACGATGAGAACGATTTCGGGATGATTCGTCGTAATCGAGTTCGCCAGGTTCTGCAGCAGCATAGTTTTGCCGGTGCGAGGCGGAGCAACGATCAAGCCGCGCTGCCCTTTTCCAACCGGGGTTAGCAGATCCATAACGCGGGCGCTGATGTTTTCGCGCACCGTCTCCAGTCTGATCCGCTCCTGCGGATACAAAGGCGTGAGATTGTCGAAGAGGATTTTATTGCGCGCCTCTTCCGGCGATTCGAAGTTGACCGCTTCAATCTTGACCAGGGCGAAATATTTTTCACCTTCATGCGGAGGCCGAACCTGGCCGCTGATGGTGTCGCCGGTTTTCAGATCGAACTTGCGGATCTGCGAGGGAGAAACATAAATGTCATCCGGACCGGGCAGGTAGTTGTAATCGGGGGAGCGGAGAAAACCGTAACCGTCAGGAAGGATTTCCAGCACGCCTTCGGCGAAAATGTGTCCTTCTTTTTCGCTTTGGGCTTGCAAGATCTTGAAGATCAGGTCCTGCTTGCGCAGGCCGCTGGCGCCGGGTAGCTCGAGAGACCGAGCTATGCGGGTCAACTCGGTGATGTTCTTTTCTTTAAGTTCTGAGATTGTCATGTTCACCTACGAGGGATTTTGCAGAAGGGCGGGCCGGAGGAACGTACGAGGAAGCGCCCGAAGGCGCGGCGCGTTAAGCAGCGCGCCGCTGCGCCTCGGAAGCCGTCTCCGGTTCGATTATCACATTGCGCCTGTCAGTATCGGCAATGCGGTGCAACACATCGTTGGTCGTATCCTGAATACGAGTGTTGGGTTTATGAAACTTGCGCGTAGCCTTGGAAGCCAGCTGACACAGTGTGTACCGGTTGCGCAGAGTGCTTACTGCTTCAAAAACTAGATCAGATCGCATCGAATTCTCCTATGTCTATGAATGAATGTTCCGGAGCCCGGCCAGAGTGGAAAGATAACTCCTGGCGTAAGAATCAAGGCGAATGGAACCAATTGAAGCTGCCAGCCGCATCAGGAGTTACTCGCTTAGATGCTGCCTTAGCGATTTTGGTTCGGTATTTTTTCGCCTTTCCCCCGGGTCCGCACAAATGGGGGAAACCTATGTAAAACAATAACTTGCCTGAGCTAAATTCCAAACCGGCACATTGCCGCGCCGGATTGTGCCTTCCTGATTCCCTGATGGTGGCTTTCAGTGGGGGCCGATTCGGGGAAGGACGCCTTGGATTGGTGCTTACAGGACGACGCCTTGTTGCGAAAAGAGTAAGGTAGTCGTCCAGGGCATTCCAGTCAAGAAAAATCGTCCCCTCGACCCAGTTTCACCAACAGTCAGCTTCCCGGCTTGCTTCCTTAGACGCGCCGCTGGGCAAAATGTCGCGAATATTTAATAACCCACTTCTGCTCAATAAGTTGCCTTCGATTATTCAGCAAAAATACTCAGGCTAAAGCCGCTGATTATGAATGGCTTAGACCGGTAGGCCCAAAGTCGGCACTCCCCAAATGTGCTATGGCCATGGACCGTCGGATAGTATTTTTTGGCCAACGATGAGCAGCTTCAGGCTCTATAAATCAGCAGGGCCGTCACGCCCAGAACGTCCGGTCCAAGGTCCTGTACTGAATGGCCTCCGCGATGTGACCGGGCTCGATGACCTGGCTGCCGGCGAGGTCGGCCACTGTGCGGGCGACCTTGAGGATGCGATCATGGGCCCGGGCGCTCAGTCCCTGCTTCATCATGGCCCGCTCCAGCAGGTGTTCGGCATCGGTGCCCAGTTCGCAGTATTTTCTGATATCGCGTGAGCTCATCTGAGCGTTGGCATAAATCCGTTCACCTTGCGACCGCAACCGCTGCAACTGCACTTCCCGCGCTCCGATTACGCGAGTACGAATGTCGGCCGAGCTTTCAGGAACGGAACCGCTGCGCAGCTCGCGATAGTTCACCGAAGGAACGTCGATATGGATGTCGATGCGGTCCAGCAGCGGGCCTGAAATCTTGGAGACGTACCGTTGGATCATCATGGGGCTGCAATGGCATTCGCGCGAGCGGTCATTGAAATATCCGCAAGGACATGGGTTCATTGCGGCAACCAGCATGAAACGGGCGGGAAAGCTGAGTGACATGGCAGCACGAGCGATGGTCACCGTCCCGTCTTCCAACGGCTGCCGCATGACCTCCAGAACGTTGCGGGGAAACTCCGGCAACTCATCCAGAAACAGGACTCCGTTATGCGCCAGCGAAACCTCCCCCGGACGCGGGATCATGCCGCCGCCAATCAGACCGGCATCGGAAATCGTGTGGTGGGGCGAGCGGAAGGGCCGCGTTCCTACCAAGCCGCTGGTGGCATCCAGTACGCCGGCCACGCTATGGATTTTGGTGGTTTCCAACGCCTCGTCGAAGGTAAGCGGCGGCAGGATGGTCGCCATGCGCTTGGCCAGCATGGTCTTACCCGAGCCGGGCGGCCCGATCATCAACAGGTTATGTCCACCGGCGGCAGCAATCTCGATGGCGCGCTTGGCTGTCTGCTGACCGCGCACATCGCCGAAATCGACGGCGAAGGCTTGGGATGTCTCCAGGAGGGCGCGCGTATCCACCTTGACCGGCTGGACGCCGTTGCCAGTGTTCAGCAGGTGCACGACTTCCATGAGGGAATGGACCGGATAAACCTCGACGCCCTCGACCAGGGCAGCTTCGCGCGCGTTTACCTCAGGAACAATCAGCTTGCGAATATTGTTGGAGCGCGCGGCCACGGCGATCGGCAATGCGCCCCGGACGCCGCGCACTCCGCCGTCAAGAGATAGTTCGCCTACGAATAGAGCGTCGTCAGGCGGTTTGTTGTTCAATCCGCCATAAGCGCCGAGGATTCCCAGCGCCATGGGAAGGTCAAAGCCTGAGCCTTCCTTGCGAATGTCGGCCGGAGCCAGATTGATGGTGGTTGTGGTGGGAGGAATGTCGTAGCCGCTGTTCTTCAGGGCGGCACGAATGCGCTCACGACTCTCGCGCACCGTCGCGTCGGGCAGACCAACGGTGGTGAAGGTATCTTTCTCGGCTTTGATCGCGGCGATGTCGACTTCAACCTCGATCAGGCTGGCGTCGATGCCGTACACCGCGGCACTAAGAGTTTTGTAGAGCATGCAGGAGGCGCACGCCTACCACGTGGTTACAGATATCAGATTGCCAGGGAATAAGGTGTGACCGTCAGCACGTGGAAAGGTGATACGGTGGTGGAAATTGGCAAAAAATCTCAAAACTGCAAATCCCTCACCGACCAAGTCAGTTCGGAGATGACGGACTTCTGACGGCGTAGCTAAAGCGACGTCCCTTCAAAGTGCCAGACGAGGAATTTCTTGGCGAACTGTTCGTCTGCTTGCAGAATAAAAAAGAGGGCGGAATTCTTTCCGGAAGCGCAGCGCCCAGTTGCACTTTCGTATTGAGAATTCCGCCAACCCGGTGAAGAGGCCAGAACAAAGAAGGAGCAAGATGCTCTCGCGCTTTCTCTCTGGATCCTTACTTCAAACGTGTCGAACAAATGACCTAACACCCGGGATTGTTTCACTCGTAACGAGTAAGGCCAATACCCCAGCCGCCGTAGTCGTCTACAACTTCTGTTGTAAACGGCTCACACGAGTTATCAGCCAGCCGGTTCCCGCATCTGTTCGCTATCAACAAGGGCGCGTCGCGCTGGCGCACCCTCGAATCGAGCCGTATTCCATTTACACCACGGCGGCCGCAGCACGCTCCGCATGCGCACTTACCGGATGCGAGCTGTCTTGGGCTTCAACTACCGCAATGGTCGTGATGTTGACGATCTCTTCCACTTCGACACCGCGCTGCAGCAGGTGGACCGGCTTCGCCATACCAGCAAGAATCGGACCGACGGTTTCTGCCCCACCGATTGAGCCCAGAAGCTTGCAGGCAATGTTGCACGACTGCAGATCGGGGAAGATCAGCACGTTGGCCCCGCCTTTCAACGCCGAGAACGGAAACGCTTCTTCCATCTTTTTGGCGCTAACCGCGATGTTGCCCTGCACTTCGCCGTCGACAATGAGCGAAGGATCGGCATAACGAGCCAGCTCGGCGGCGCGGCGCATCTTATCGCACAACGGATGCTTCGTGCTGCCAAAGCTGGAGAATGAAAGCATGGCCACGCGCGGCTCGATATCGAAGCGGCGGGCTTCCTGAGCTGCGCACAGCGCGATCTCTGCCAGATCTTCGGCCGTGGGTTCGATGTTGACAGTAGCGTCAGCCAGTACATAGAGATCGCCTTTGCGGGTGATCACCAGATACACGCCCGACACCTTGTGAATTCCCTCGCGCACGCCGATCACTTGCAATGCCGGGCGAATGGTCTCGGGATAGTTTTGCGTGACGCCGGAGACGATGGCATCGGCGTCACCCATGCGTACCATCATGGAGCCGAAGATATTGTTATCGTTCATCAACTCGTCCGCCGAACCCAGGGTCACACCCCGACGCTGGCGCAAGCGATAAAGTTCATTGACGTAATCCTGGCGGCGTGGGGCCGTCTCGGGATCGACAATCGTGACCCCATCGAGGTTCATACCAATCTCCGCCGCTGTCCGTTGGATCTCGTTGCTGCGGCCCAGTAATACCGGAATAGCAATCTTTTCTTCCAGCAGCACGTGGCAGGCACGCAGGATCTTCTGATGCGAACCTTCCGGAAACACAACGCGCTTGGGGTTGGCCTGCGCCTTGCGGATCATCATCCGCATCAACTCGTGGGCCTTGCCCAGTCTCTTCTCCAGTTGCTCCCGGTATTCGACGATGTCGACCGGCATCTGCGCCACACCCGTTTCCATAGCTGCTTTCGCCACTGCTGCGGCTTCCCACACCAGAACGCGAGGGTCGAACGGTTTGGGAATGATGTAGTCGAGGCCGAACTTCAGAGTCTCTACGCCATAGGCCCGGCAAACCGAATCGGGGACGTCTTCTTTCGCCAGGGCTGCCAGGGCATAGGTGGCTGCCAGCTTCATTTCTTCGTTGATGCTGGTGGCATGCACATCCAGCGCGCCCCGGAAGATAAAGGGGAATCCAAGAACGTTATTGACCTGGTTGGGAAAGTCAGAGCGGCCGGTCGCCATGATGATGTCGTCACGCACCGCGCGTGCTTCATCGTAGGTGATCTCAGGATCGGGATTCGCCATGGCAAAGACGACCGGACTTGGCGCGAGCGAGGCGATCATTGCAGGCGTGAACGCGCCTTTCTTGGAGAGGCCCAGCAACACGTCTGCACCCTTGGCTGCGTCCGCCAGCGTCCGCATCGTCGTTTCCTTTGCGAACCGCTCTTTGTAGGGATTCATCCCTTCTTTGCGGCCCTTGTAGATGACGCCTTTCGTGTCGACCAAAGTGATGTTCTCGCGCTTGGCTCCCAGGCAGACATAATGCTCGGCACAGGCGATGCCTGAGGCTCCGGCGCCATTGACCACAATCTTGATCTGGTCAATGCGCTTGCCGGTCAGCTCGACGGCATTCACCAGCGCCGCGCCGGAAATAATCGCGGTGCCATGCTGGTCGTCGTGGAAGACGGGAATTTTCATCGTCTTCTTCAGGGTCTCTTCGATGTAGAAGCATTCCGGCGCCTTGATGTCTTCTAGATTGATGCCGCCGAAGGTGGGCTCCAACAATTGGCAGGCTTTGATGATCTCGTCGGGGTTCTTGGTGTTCAGCTCGATATCGAAAACGTCGATGTCGGCGAATCTTTTGAAGAGAACACCCTTGCCTTCCATGACTGGCTTGCCAGCCAGGGCGCCGATGTCGCCCAATCCGAGTACGGCTGTTCCGTTGGTCACGACCGCGACCAAGTTGCCTTTAGCAGTGTATTTGTATGCGTCCTGCGGATTCTTCTCGATTTCAAGACAGGGGTCGGCGACGCCGGGTGTGTAGGCGAGACTGAGATCGCGTTGCGTAAGACAAGGCTTGGTGGATGTAACCTCTATCTTCCCCGGTCGTGACCCAAAGTGATAGTCGAGAGCGTCCTGCTTAGTGATTGCCATGAAGGCCTCCAAGAAAATGTACTGGGATTAGGTGTGCGGTCGCGTTTCTGAGGGCGCGGTCAAAGCCGAGGCTGCTTGTTAAAGGGGCGGCGGGCGATAACGGATATTTTTCCTGCAAACACGCGCCTTTCGTGCGGATCCACACGAGTTCTTTGGAGCCGAAAGACGACCCCATACATTCGAGGATGGGCTTGTTTAAGATTGGGCAAAAGGGCGAACGTCACAACGGGTTGTGAGGTCAGTCACTAAATCAGTGGATAGCGGATGGCGGATAGGTGGATGGCGGGCAGAAAGGCTTTGTTTCTAGGATCGCGGCCGTCAGCGTTGGGATAGATTTGGCTTACGTACCTCTAAGGATGCCAGCTCGTCACGACGGGGCAGATGCTGAAAAGTCGGGAGAGCAGATCCCTCGCAAGCTGAAGCCCGCTCGTGATGACAACAATAAGGGAACCACTATACGTACCCGAAGGTATACCCAGTCGAAAGCTTATCGGCGCAAGTTTATCCGCTAACCACTATTCACTAACCACTGCACCCAGTTCCTGCACGATCTGCACACTGGAGCTGGTGCCGATGCGATTGGCGCCGGCATCGAGCATATCCATGAACTGCGCCGCAGTGCGGATGCCGCCCGCAGCCTTGACCCCAATTTTCAGGCCAACCACGCCCCGCATCAAGGCCACGTCGGCATGGGCCGCACCGGATTCAGACATGCCCGTGGAAGTCTTGACGAAGTCCACGCCAGCGTCGGCCGCCAGCGCACAGGACAGAATTTTTTCTTCCTGGCTTAGCAGAGCGTTTTCCAGGATGACCTTCAACAGCGCTCCGTGCTGGTGAGCCAGCCGGGTCAGGCTGCGCATTTCGGTTAGCACCAGCAGGCGGTCACCCGACTTCAATGCGCCGACGTTCATCACCATATCAAGTTCATGCGCGCCATTCCGCAGGGCGGCGTCGGCTTCGACCATCTTGGTCAGGGTCAGGTTGGCGCCCAACGGGAAGCCCACGACCGTACCCACTTTCACCGCGGTTCCGCGCAACTGGGCCGCGGCCAGAGCCACGTTGGTAGGAGTGACCATGACCGCGTGGAATCCGAAGCGCACCGCCTCGTGACAAAGTGCAATGACTTGGTTGCGAGTAGCGTCCGCTGTTAGAAGGGTGTGATCGATGAGGCTAGCTGCACTTCGCCAATCGCTCACGGGAAGAGCTAGCGTCCCAGCCACGACAGAAGGATAAACAGCCATGACGAGATCAGATTTCATGCCGTAATGGAGCCAGACTCCAATACACAGACATCTGGCAGATTACGATAATGCTCGGCAAAGTCAAGTCCATATCCTACAACAAACTCATCCGGAATCTGGAAACCGACATAATCTCCCTGGATATCCTCGGTACGGCGCGAGGCTTTATCCAATAAAGCGGCGATTTTTAGCGCTTTTGGCCGATGGGCCTGCAATAGGTTCCGGATGTAGGTCAGCGTCAGGCCGGTGTCGAGGATATCTTCGACCAGGATGATGTTCTTGCCCTCCACCGAGCGGTCCACGTCCTTGACCAGCCGCACTTCCCCGCTCTGCTGTCTGGCGTTTCCATAACTCGAAACAGCAATGAAGTCAAAGCTGACGTCGAGCTTGATTTGCCGCGCCAGGTCGGCCAGAAAAATTGTCGCGCCCTTGAGCACGCCGATCAGTAGCACAGCCTCGCCGGCAAAATCGGCCGTGATGCGCTCGCCCAACTCGGCCACCTTGGCCGCAATCTGCTGGCGCGTTAGCAACACTTTCAGTTCGTCCACCGATAGCTTTCCAGGACACCGACTTCTTGCCCCTCATTCTACCCTGCTGATTGTCACGGGTTCGAAAAGCTCAGGTCCCGCTTCGCATGACCTGATCTACTTGTTCGAACTCGATGGCTGTCCGCTCTGCACCCAGGCGCTGTACCACATGTTCCGCAACATCTCGGCTCCGGCAGCCAACCGGTGGCGAATGAAGTCGCGCGAGGTGGGTGTACCCGCGCCATCGAAGCCGCGTTCTTTCTCCAGTTGATAGGCGGTTTCAACCAGCTGATGAGAGTCGCCAAGATAGCGCAGGTAGTCCTGGAACGGGTCGGTGAGCAACTGAGGCTGCGCGGGCACCAGGTCGGCGAATTGTAGCTGCTTCAGATTAGCGGCGACGAAGGTGCTCTCCATCTTTGCATGCACCGTGGTTGCCGTGGTGTATCCCTTGGGATTTGGCCCAACCCATCCGTTGTAGTGAACGGTGGTATGCATCGGATTGGCGCCGTCTCCGACGTAGTGGCCAAGCCAGCCAGCATAGAAGATCGCGTCGGCTTCGGCAAAATCAGGATTGCGATGAGCGAGCAGCGCGCGACGATATTCGCGGAAAGCCACCACTAACCGCTCGTAAACCTCGATGGTGATGTAAGGCTGCAGCCCCACATGTTCCGGCAGCAGATCCTCGGGATTGCCTGGCGTCTGCGCGCGTTTCGCCGCCAGCGCACGATAGAAGCTGTAGCGATCGGGTGGCAGTTCCATGCCCTCGACCGATTCCAGAATGATGTAATGATCAGGCTCTTGCGAGCGCTTCAAAGCCAGCTCGGAAGTTTCACGCCAGCGATCGGGTTCGGGGCCGAGATAGGCCAGCTGGGCTGCAGCATTGCGCAAGAAGGCAGGAACATCTGGCGGCAGCTTTTCGGCGGCCACGCGATTGATGGCGCTGTGACCTTCATTGCCCCACGGCCAGGCCGGGCACATCAGAGACAGGATCGCCAAAACGCAGAGGGCAGTGCGACGCGCAGTAGTTTTCATCGGATTCGCCTGCGAGTAAGCTTATGGCATGACACTTTCAGCTCGCAATCAGCTCAAGGGTACCGTTGAGGAACTTCAGCTCGGCGGGGTAATGGCCCACATCGTAGTGCGCGTGGGGGAAAACCTGATCGAAAGCGTGATTACCCGCCGGAGCGCAGAGGAGATGGCGCTCAAGAAAGGTGACGTGGTCAAGGTCGTGATCAAGTCGACCGAGGTAATGCTGCAGAAGGACTAAAGTTTCTGTGCGGAAATCGGTTCCTAGTATTTTGTATCGCGATTACTTCTGGCGCAGCGCAAAGCCATAGACTCCATCCATTTCACCACTTCAGATTTCTGTACGAAATCGTCGAATTGGTATGCCCACCGCGGGAACGATCAGAAGGCGAAACGACCACCGATTAACGGAGCAAAGTTGCTGTTGTGGAAATAGGGGACGCCGGGGCCATGAGGAATAGCGATGGATAGACCGCCGGTCACGTAGGAATAGGCAAGTCCGGCAAAAGCGTCGAAACGCGGGGTGAAGTGATGATCCGCATAGAGCGACGTCTCGTTGAGGCTGCCCGAGCAGGAAGCACGGAAACCGGCTGTGACCGAGCACTCCGGGGGAACACGGAAGTCGTTCTGCCACTGCCGGTACCAGGCCAAAGTGATGTCGGTTTTCTTGTTGAAAGCGTACTTCGCGCCCGTCCAAAAAATCTGCACCAGCTTTTCAGAGTCAAGATTGTTGTCCTCGACTCCACTCATTTGATAACCGCCCTGGTCCGAGGCGCCAACGCCCAACGGGTACGTCGGGTTATGCTGCCAGATGTATTCGTAGCCGGCATAGAACTTGAAGGGGTCCCACGTGTACTTGACAGCGCCCATAATGCCGACGTTGTTGGTCACGATGCCATATACGGTGTTGGTGGTCGGCAGCACATTGTTTCCGGTGATGGGGTTGGTATTGATGCTGTTGGTGGTCGACTGATATGGCTGCGTCGGACTCTGAGGCCCCAGCAAGGGGTTCAATACGCTGATCGCCTGGTTGTAACGCTGGACGACGAGGTCGGCGGACAACTTGCCGTAGTTTCCGCCGACGTCGAATCCATAGGCATTGTTATGCGCCGATTCCGGCGTACAGTTAGCGGCGGTCCAAGTTGGGGAGGCCGAGTAGCAGCCGCCAGTTCCGTCGGCGAATTTATACATCGCGCCGAAATGGACCCGGCGATAGGTGAGGCGATACTTAATGGCGTCGTCCCAACGGGAGTCTTCGGTGTCGCCGCCGCCGGCCATCGTGCCGTTATACCCGATGTACGAAAAGGCATAGCCGCCGCCGGCCGGATCGTAAAGCAGCATCGCATCCGTACCAAGAGAGCGCTGACGACCAAAGGTCACGGTGCCAAATTGCGTGGACGATATGCCGCCATAGATTTCGTCATTGAAGGGTTGGCCCGCGCGCGCACCGTCGATGGCGAACGAATAGCCGGCCCTGGGCAGGCCGTTGTTGGCGATCTGGGTGGCCGATGCGTTGGCCAGCAAGCCGGAATTCGGATTGATGCCGGTTGAAGCGTTGAACACAACCGACCAGCCCTTCGCAAACTCTTCCTTGCCCTTGATGCCCAGACCCGTCTGCTGCAGGTTATTCACGGCGGGGAGAAACATACTTTGATAGCCGTTTCGGTTCACCAGAGATTCGCCTTCATAGTTATAGCCATTTACCGGCAAACCGTGACTGACCCAGCCGACGCCGATGTCATACGCACCGTACAGCGTGATGCCGTGCCAGGTCAGCGTGCAATCGGTAGTGAGGAACTCGTGGCCGCTGGCGCAGGCGTCGGGGCCGCCTCGCCGCATCGTAATGTCGACCGTCGCGTCCTGGCCACTCGCCAGGCTGATTCCGGTGCGCGTTTCATCGGCGAACCCTGGTTTTGCCGCACGAATCTCGACGTGACCCAGAGGCACGCCGGACGTTTGATAGTGACCCCCGACGTCAGTTCTGATCGTGCGCGTTTCACCTGTATCGAAGTTCTTGACTGTCACCTCGACATCGCGCACGGCCGCGCCAGTTTGGTCCGTCACCGTGCCGGAAAGGCTCGCTCCCATTTGGGTCTGACCCGTCGTGTTGCTTTGAGTCTGAAGCGTGGTGTTGGTTGGC
>Ga0210398_10004096_pt1 | contig 13786 bp, 10 predicted proteins | sample IncBWC4OmetaG_FD_161047 | JGI IMG/M metagenome (GOLD analysis project Ga0210398, IMG submission 161047) | Forest soil microbial communities from Barre Woods Harvard Forest LTER site, Petersham, Massachusetts, United States - Inc-BW-C-4-O | ecosystem: Environmental > Terrestrial > Soil >... | reverse complement strand
TACAGGCGTGGACATATCAAACAACGAACCACTCTGCGGCGCCTCCGGCTCTACCTCCGCAACTTCAGACTCGGCGACCTCTTCCGCAAGCGCCTGTCCGTCCAACTGGATCGAAAGCGCCAGCCCTTTCGCGCTCGCCTTCTCGAGCAGCGCGGCGATATCCTCCGCGGTCGGCTTCGTATTGAAGCTCATCGGCGTCACGTCGACCTTCGACGGCGCGAGATCCTTCAGCATCGTCGTGAACTCCAGCTCGCTGAAGAGCTCGCGGCAGGCCTCGGCGTCGATCTCCTGCGTGCGCATGCCATGCAGATCGAACTCCACCGGCACGCCGGTGTGGATCGTGACCAGCTCCTTGCTGAGCAGGATGGTGTCGCGATTCTGCTGGAGCGATTCGCGCTGGCGCTTGCCCTTGATCTCGTCGGCGTGATCCATCGCGGCTTCGACCGAACCATACTTCTGGATCAGCTCGACCGATCCCTTATCGCCGATGCCGGGTGCGCCGGGGATATTATCGATCGCATCGCCGCGCAGCGCCATCACATCGATCACCTGCTCCGGCCGCACGCCGAGAACTTTTTCCACGCCATCCGGATCGAGGATGAGATTGTCCTTCGTCGGATTCAGGATGACGACGCTCTCGTTCACCAGCTGCATCATGTCCTTATCGCTGGAGACGACGAAGATGCGATGGCCCGCGTCGGCCGCCTTGCGCGAAAGCGTGCCGATGACGTCGTCCGCTTCGAATCCTTCATACGAGAGGATGGGGATGCGAAAGGCCTCCAGTGCGCGCTGGATGTACGGCAGCTGCTGGGCTAGATCCTCCGGCATCTTCGCGCGGTTGGCCTTGTAGCCGGCGTAGTCCACCTCTTCGAACTGCTGCGTCTTGATATCCCACTTGCGGATGGTCTTCATTTGCGCGGCCTGCGCGTCGCGGAAGACGGGGCCGCTGAGATCGTAGACCGCGGCGAGATACTCCGGCGCGAAGTCGCGGCGGAGCTTGTTGATCATGTTCACGAAGACGTACGTCGCCGCCGTGGGCACACCCGTGCGTGTGGACATGGGCCGCTGCCGCTGCATCGCGTGATACGCACGGAAGATGAAGGCCATCGAGTCCAGTAAATAGATGGCGGGCTTTTGCGGATTCGGCGGACCTAAATTGGACTGCGCAGCAGGCATGGCGGTAAGTCTACAACTTCGACGCCTGTGCGAATGTGCGCGTTACTTCGCGGATTTAGCCGATGAACATGCAGTCGCCATAGGAGAAGAAGCGGTAGCGCTCCCGCACGGCATGGCCATAGGCAGCCAGCACGCGCTCGCACCCGGCGAAGGCGCTTACCAGCATCAGCAGCGTGGACTGCGGCAGGTGGAAGTTCGTCAGCAGGCCGTCGACGATGCGGAACTCATGCCCGGGACGGATGAAGATGCTGGTCTCGCCGCCGTGTGCGGCCAATTCTGCGCCGAGGCTCGCACAATGCTCCAGTGTGCGGACTGTTGTGGTCCCTGCGGCGATGACGCGCCGGCCATCACGCTTTGCCTTATTGACGGCATCTGCTGTCGCAGACGAAAGCGTATAGCATTCGCTGTGCAGCGTGATCTCGTCCAGCGTCTCGACGCGCACCGGCTGAAAGGTCCCCAGCCCCACGTGCAGCGTGACGGTGGCGATCTCCACGCCTCGCGCGCGGATGGCATCCAGCACCTGCGGCGTGAAGTGCAGACCAGCGGTGGGCGCGGCCGCGCTGCCGCGCGCGTCTGCAAAGATGGTCTGGTAGCGCTCGCGATCTTCCGGCGTGTCCTCGCGGTGCATGTACGGCGGCAGCGGCATGTGGCCGATTTTTTCTAACGCACCATAGAAATCCCCACTCGAGGCAAAGCGTAGCGTGCGCTCGCCGAACTCACCACGAGCCGTCACCTCCGCTTCAAGCAGAGGCGGCGCGCCATCATCTGCCGCAAAAAACAGCCGCTCGCCGGCCTGCACCTTTTTGCCCGGACGCACCAGCGCGCTCCACTCGTTCGCCCCCGACTTCTGCGTGAGCAGCACCTCTATCTTCCCTGTCGGATCCTGCTTCTGCGACGTCGCTCCGGCACGCGTGGCAAATAAACGTGCCGGGATCACACGGCTGTCATTCAGTACCAACAGATCGCCGGGGGCAAGCATCGCAGGCAGATCGCGGAAGTTTTTGTCTTCGATTGCGCCTGTAGCACGACTGAGTACCAGCATCCGCGCGGCATCGCGCTCGGCCGGAGGCTGCTGTGCGATTAACTCTTCTGGCAGATGAAAATCAAAGTCCGCGACTCTGAGATTGCCGATTCCAGGATCATCAAGCCTGCTCACTTGTCGCCCCAGTACTTCTCCGCCATCTCCACGCTGCGGTCGAGAGCAGTCTGTACCGCGGCGTGCATCGCCTCTGCATCCGGGTTGAACGCAACCGGCGTGGGGTATGTGATCACGACGCGCGAGAACGGCTTCGGGATCATGAACGCATCCCACGACTTCAGCGTCCATGCCCGCTGCGACAGCACATAGAATGCGCAGACCGGGCTGCCGGTCAGCTCCGCCAGTTTCACGGTGCCGGGCTTGGCCACATACTTCGGGCCTCGCGGACCGTCTGCCGTAATGGCCACCAGCCGTCCGTCGGCGAAGGAATGCTGCATCGCCAGCAAACCGGCTGCTCCGCCGCGTGTGCTGGAGCCGCGCACCGCCACAAAGCCGAGCCGCTCCACCGTGCGCGCGATAAGTTCACCGTCAAAGCTCTGGCTGATCAGGATGGCGATGCCCTGGTTGCGGAAGTACCCTGCGCTGGCCAGCAGCGCGCGATGCCAGAACGCAAAGAGAATAGGCCGTGGATGCATCAATGCGGACTCCGCGCCCGGCTCGCATATCTCCTCAAAGCGCAACGTCCTCATCAGCGCGCGAATGACGGCCGCCGCCGCGCGCGGAACCACGGCAAGCATCACACGCTGCGAGAATTTGTATTCGGAGGCCACGCTGCCATTCTAAACAGTGCGCGGCGGCGAAAGACTAAAAGCCTAGCTGTAGCGCATCCAGCGCAGTATCTCGCTCAGGCTGGGGCGCTTGCCGTACATCAGGATGCCGACGCGATAGATGCGCGAGGCGACCCACATCATGGCATAGATCGCCAGCACCAGGTCCACCACGGAGAGCGCGACCTGCCATAGCGGCGGATGCCCGACGGCGACGCGGGTGAACATCAGCAGCGGAGTGCATGGAGGCAACAGCGAAGTGATCACCGCAAGCAGGCCGTTCGGATGCTCAGCCACGCTATAGCTCACGATCAGGCAGAACGCGAGCGGCATGGCCAGGATCATGTTGAGCTGGCCCAGCTCCTGCTCGGAGTTCACGACCGCCCCCAGGATCGCCGCGATGCTGGCGTAGAGCGTGAAGCCCAGCACAAACATCAGCATGAAGAAGAGCATCTGCCCGAAGCTGAGCGCGACCGAGAGGCTGCCGCCCGCGATCATCGGCACCAGCGGAGTTGCGAGCAGCACAGCCGCCGCCGCGATCCAGATGGCGACCTGCGTAAGCCCGACTCCGCCCACGCCGATCACCTTGCCCGCCATCATCTCCTCCGGCGTGACCGTGGCCAGCATCACCTCAAAGACGCGCGACGTCTTCTCCTCCGTGATCGAGCGCGCCACGTTCACGCCATACATCATCACCGAGAAGTACATCAGGAAAAAGAGAAAGTAAGCGAGAGACTTGGCCGACTGCGATGGACTCAGGCTCGTGCTCTCACGCTGCGATTTGCGGATGCTTTGAACGCTTACCACGACCGGCAGACTCAGGTTGGCCTGCGGCGCCGCCTGCGTCAACGCATCCTCAAGTTCACCCTGCAGATGGTCGCTGGGCTTGCCGTAGAAGATGGCCTGCCGCGGAGCGGCGGCGTCCACCCAGAGAAAGCCTTCCATCTCCCGGTCCTCCACATCGCCGGAGAGGATATGCATCGTATCCGGCGTCGGCGGGGAGATCGCGTCCACGGTCATTCCCGGCTCCGCGGCCGCAAGCTCGTCCTGCAGCCTGATGGCGAGATCGGTGTCCGGCGAGACGATGGTGATGTGCGGCGCGCGCGCATGCGGGCTGAAGTAGATACTGGTGAAGAGTCCTCCGCCCATCAGCACCGGAATGAGCACCGTCATCACCACAAAGCTCCTGGCGCGGATGCGCTCCCTATACTCGCGCCGCGCAATCAATAGAGTGTTACGCATTGAGCAGGCCTCCGCTCTGGCCTTCACCGCCGACAGTCTCAATGAATATCTGCTCCAGCGTCGGCTCGCTCACCTCAAACCGCCGGATCTTCGCCACCTTCACGGCTGCGGCCAGTAGAGCCTGCGCGTCGTCGCCATCCTTCAGCCTGATCTCGGCGTGGCCGTTGTGCTGGGTCGCCTCCGCCACCGATGGATGCCGCAGGAACGCATCGCTGCCCTCAAAATCGATCAGCACGCGGTTATTGGGATAGCGCGACTTGACCTCGCGCATGCCGCCGGCCAGGATCTGCTTTCCGCCGCTGATCACGCAGATGGCATCGCACATCTTCTCCACCTGGTCCATGCGGTGCGTGGAGAAGAGGATCGCTTTGCCTTCCTTGCGCAGGTCGATGAGCGTCTCCTGCATCAGCGCGGCGTTCACCGGGTCCAGGCCGCTGAAGGGCTCGTCCATGATGATCAGCTCCGGCTCATGCAGCAGCGTGGCGATGAACTGGATCTTCTGCTGCATACCCTTGGAGAGCTCCTCCGTCTTCTTGTGGATGGCTTCCATGATCTGCATCCGCTCGCACCAGACCAGCGCGCGCTTCTCGGCCGTCTTTGCGTCCAGGCCATGCAGCTGGCCGAGAAAGACCAGCTGCTCCAGCACGGGCATCTTTTTATAGAGACCACGCTCCTCCGGCAGATAGCCGATGCGCTTCAGGCTCTCGCGTTCGAATGGTTTGCCGAAGAGGCTTACACTGCCCGAATCCGGCCGGGTGATGCCGATCATCATGCGGATGCTGGAGGTCTTGCCCGAGCCGTTCGGCCCGAGCAGGCCGAACATCGTGCCCGGCTCAATGCGGAAGCTCAACCGCTCCACGGCGATCTTCTTGCCGTACGCCTTCGAAACGCTGTCGAGCTCCACGATGGCCATTACGTTCAAGGATATCAGTATGCACAGGAGCCGCACTGGTAGCATCGCTCTCTATGGCGGCAGAGAAAAAGACCGGGGAAAGCGCATCTGCAGCGGCGAAGCGTGCCGCTACGATTCGTCCCGCCGCACTCGACCTGAGCACCAGCGTCGCCTTCGTCAAAGGCATCGGCCCGCGGCTGGCCGGGCAGCTGGCGACGCGCGGCATCCACACCGTCGAAGACATTCTCTACCACCTGCCCTTCCGCTATGAAGACCGTCTGAACCCGCAGCCGCTCTCGGCGCTCACGCCCGGCGCCATGGCCTCCATCATCGGCGAGGTGCGCGGCAGCATCCTTCTGCGCACGCGCAACATGCCCATCTTCGAGCTCACCGTCGGCCAGGGCTTGCAAACGATCAAGTGCTCGTGGTTCCACGGCACCTACCTGAAGGACAAGTTCCACGCCGGGCAGATGGTCGCACTCTACGGCAAGGTCGAGCCCTCGCGCAGCCGCACTGGTGCGATGAAGATGATCCAGCCGCAGTTCGAGATCCTTCCAGCGGACGGCGATGCCGAAGACATGCTTGAGGTCGGCCGTATTGTGCCCGTCTACGAGTCGCTCGGCGGCACCACGGCATGGGGCGCAAAGCTCACCTCGCGCTGGCTGCGCCGCGTGCTGTGGGGACTGCTGGAAGAACTCAAGAGCGCGGAGATCCCCGAGACACTTCCAGCGCCCATGCTCTCGGAGCTTGGCCTGCCCTCGCGGCTCGACGCTCTCCGCGCCGTCCACTTTCCGCCCGCCGGAACGTCCATCGGCGACCTGCAGGCGTCGAATACACCCGCGCACCGCCGTCTCATCTTTGAGGAACTCTTCTATCTGGAACTCGGTCTGGAGCTGAAGCGCAGAAGGATGCGCGAGCGCGAAGGCATCGCCTTTGCCACCGGCGAGTCCGTGCGCAACGCCATCAAGCAGATCCTTCCCTTCCATCCCACCGCCGCGCAGAAGCGCGTGCTGGGCGAGATCGCCGCCGAGATGCGCCGTCCGCACCCCATGCGCCGCCTGCTGCAGGGAGACGTGGGCAGCGGCAAGACCATCGTCGCGCTGCAGGCCGCGCTCATCGCTATTGAGAACGGCTATCAGGCCGCGCTCATGGCGCCCACGGAGATCCTGGCCACGCAGCACTACCTCGCCGCGCGCAAGCTGCTGGAGAGATCCAGCAAGCGGTACAACATCTCGCTGCTCACCGGCTCACTGGATGATGATGTGAAACGCGCCACACGCGGAAAGATCATGCGCGGTGAGACAAACCTCATCATCGGCACCCACGCGCTCTTCCAGGAGAAGACCGAGTTCAGCAATCTTGGCCTGGTCATCGTCGACGAGCAGCATCGCTTCGGCGTGCAGCAGCGTTTTGCGCTGATGAAGAAGCCCGGCGGAGTCGATCCCGATACGCTCGTCATGACGGCCACGCCTATTCCGCGCACGCTCGCGCTTACGCTCTACGGCGATCTCGACCTCAGCATCATCGACGAGATGCCGCCCGGCCGTACGCCCATCATCACGCGAAGGACGAGCGACGAGATGGCGGATGAGGTCTGGGGCTTCGTGCGCAAACAGGTGGAAGCGGGCCATCAGGCCTACATCGTCTACCCGGTCATCGAGGGCGCGAAGGACGACCAGCCGGAGCTGGATTTTCCGGTCGATGAACCGCCGGTCGAAGAGTCGCCAAAGAAAAAATCGAAGCAGAAGAAGATCCCTCTGCCAAAACCAAATCTAAAATCCGCCATGACAATGTATGACGAGCTGCGCGCCGGCGCGCTCAGCGGCCTGCGGCTGGGCATCCTGCATGGCCGTCTCTCGCCGGAGGATAAAGAGGTCGCCATGCGCCGCTTCCAACGCGGCGAGATCGACGTACTCATCGCCACTACCGTCATCGAAGTCGGCGTGGACGTGCCCAATGCCTCCGTGATGGTCATCGAGCATGCCGAGCGCTTCGGCCTGGCGCAGATGCATCAGCTCCGCGGACGCGTCGGCCGCGGCGCGGCCAAATCCTACTGTGTCCTGATGACGGGCGGAAAAATATCACAACAGGCCGAGGAGCGGCTGGACGCTATGGTGCGTACGCAGAACGGCTTCGAGCTCGCCGAACTCGATCTCGCCCAGCGCGGCCCGGGAGAGTTCTTCGGCACGCGCCAGACCGGCCTGCCGGAGTTCCGCGTCGCCAATCTGCTGCGCGACCGTAAGATGCTGGAGCTGGCCAAGCAGCAGGCGGCGAACTTCATCGAAACCATGGAGCCGCAGCTCACCGCGCCCGAGCGGGTGATGGTTCGTTCGCTGCTCAAGCAGCACTGGCAGCGCAAGTACGGATTAATTGAGGCCTGAAGCAGTATTCTGGTATTCATGCTCGTCGGCACCGGCACGGACATCATCGAGATCGCCCGCATCCAGCGGAGCATCCAGCGCTACGGTCAGCGTTTTACGCGCCGCGTCTTCACTCCGGGCGAGATCGCCTACTGCGAGGGTAAAAAGAACGCCGCCGAGAGCTACGCCGGCCGCTTCGCCGCCAAGGAGGCAGCGGCCAAGGCGCTGGGCACAGGCATTGCCCAGGGCGTCACCTGGCTGGAGATCGAGGTCCGCCGCCAGCCCGGCGAGCGCCCCAGCGTACACTTCACCGGCCGCGCCGCGACACGGGCCGCGGCCATGAACGTCGCGGCTGCCTCACTTTCCATCACCCATAGCCGCGAACTGGCGCTGGCTACGGTGCTTTTGGAATCCATGGAATCTCAGGAATCGAAGTAAGCCCCAAAACTCTTTCCCGCCTGCCTGCATCCAATGCTTGTAAAGTCCTGAGTGTGCAGTGTTATTCTTGGCTCAAGCCAAAGAGCCGTACATGGACCCTGTTCTTCAAACTTCGTAGAGGAAAGCCATGCCCAGCCAGAAGGAAGTCCGTTGGTCCCAATTGAAGGTCGGCCTGCTGGTCACCGTGGCCTCCCTGGCGCTGATTGCCCTGGTCTTTCTCATGACCGGCTCCGTGGGCGGGCTCTTCACTCCGAAGATCACTGTCCGCTCCTATTTTGAAAATGCAGCCGGGCTGGAGGTAGGCGCGCCGGTCTCGCTCGAAGGCGTCACCGTAGGCACGGTCACCCGGATCCGCGTGGTCAGCTCGCCGGACCGCAGGCTTACACCGGTCGAAGTGACCATGAGGATCAGCGGCCGCCGCGTGGAGCAGAGCCTGCGCACTGACTCCAAGGCCTCGCTCTCCACCATCGGCGTGCTGGGCGACACCGTGGTGGACATCAACAGCCAGTTCGCCAGCGGCCCGCTCGCGCAAGACGGCGACGAACTCACCACCATGGAGACGCCGAACATCACCGACGTCATCAAATCCAGCCAGGGCACCATCGAGCAGCTCAATGTCATCCTGGCCAAGGCCAATGCCCTGCTGGACAGCATTACCAGCGGCAACGGCTCCATCGGCAAGCTTATCGCCAGCGACGAGTTCTACCGCAAGGCCTACGCCGCCATGAGCGACCTGCAGACCCTGACCGACAACATGAACCAGGGCAAAGGAACCGTCGGCAAGCTCATGACCGACGACACGCTCTACAACCGCCTGAACGATACCGCGGGCCATCTGCAGCACGTCTCCGAGGAGATCGACAGCAGCAAGGGCTCCGCCGGCAAAATCATCAACGACCCCGAGCTCTACGACAACCTGAACCAGACGCTCGCCCATGCGAACTCGCTGCTGGCCGATGTGGACGCCGGCAAGGGCGGTCTTGGCGTGATGGCGAAGGACCCTGTCTTCGCCAAGAACCTGCAGGACACGCTCAGCCACATGGATGATCTCGTCACCAGCATCCAGCAGGGCAAGGGCACGCTCGGCAAGCTCGCTAATGACGACGCGGCCTATAACGACCTGGACAAGCTGCTCGTGGACAGCCAGCAGCTGGTCACCACCATCCGCAGCGACCCCAAGAAGTACCTAACCATCCACATGAAGATCTTCTAACCGAAGAACCCGCCTGGGGAAGCCGAAGTGCGCGGCTGGAAAGCCTTTAAAACCTCTTCCGGCAAAAACTGGCACAAACCCCCGCCAGCTTTTACAATGAATGCAGGTTCTTAACCCTCAAGATTTCTCGTTGCGGCTGGCAGCCAGATCACCGATGCCCGCAACCCAGGACAAAAGGAAACACATGAAGTTTAGTAATCTCGGCCGGAAAGCAGCGGCCCTCGTCTCCACGCTCGCACTGGGAGCCTGCTTGTCCTCCTGCGGAAGCGGAACCATTGGCTACCTTTACGTTTTGGGACAACTGACCAGCTCCGGCAGCTTCGGTCAGATCAACGGGTTCAAGATCGACGACCGTACCGGCAACCTGACCAATATGGTCAACTCGCCCTACAGCAGCGGCGGCAGCAATCCGGGCAATGCCGTGGTCTTCCCCGGCGGACAATATCTCTTCGTCCTGAATAAGGGCATCGCCACCACGGCGCCTTCCGGCCAGTGCCCGGCCAATACCGGCGGCGGCGTTGTCTCCGAGTTCCTTATCGGCGGCGACGGCGTACTCACCTTCCTGCAGAACTGGGTCAGCTCGGGCATTAACCCCGTCTGGATCTCTGCTGATCCCACCGGCAGCTATCTCTATGTGCTCGACCAGGCCGCCAGCACGCCGGGACCCCTCGGCAATACGTGCAATCTTGACACGACCAGCGCCAACTCGAATGTCAAAAATAAAGTACCGGATGGCGACATCACGGTGTTTGCCCTGAACAGCACTACCGGTCGCCTCACGCTCGTTCAGAACCAGCAGGCCAACGACGGCTTTGGTCATCCGCTCACCTTCTTCCCGGTCGGCCCCCATCCCACCATGCTGCATACGGCCGGAGGTTACGTCTACACGATGAATACCGCCGACCAGTCAGTCTTCGTCGACTCGACCATTTCAGCAGGCCAGCTCACGGCCACGCAGACCCTTACGCAGCCCACCGGCGGAATCAACATCACCTCCATCGGCACCTCGTCGAACGGTAATTACATCTACATCACGGATGAAGGCCTCGGCGGCAGCAATCCCAGCTACATTCGCATCTTCACCATCGGCAGCAATGGAGCGCTCAGCACGCTGGTCACCGGTGCCCAGACGAACCTCCCCCTGACATCCAATCCCGTCTGGACGCTGGCCTCGGCGAATGGCAAGTACCTCTATGTCGTCAACCAGGGCAATAACGCCAACCCGAATACCATCACCAGCAATATCTCGGCCTTCACCGTCGAAAGCACCGGCCAGTTGCAGCAGGTTGTAGACCCGAGCAACCCTTACCCGGCAGGCTCCGGCCCCGTCTGCATGGTGGAAGACCCGACGAACCAGTATGTCTATGTCTCCAATTACACCGACAGCACCGTGACCGGCTACATTCTCGATGCCAATACCGGCCAGCTCTCGCCGCTCTCGCGTACAACCGTCTTCCCCATCTCGGGTCAGGCGTCGTGTCTTACGGTCAGCGGATTCACCAGCTAAGCAGGTAGAGGCATAGAGGCCGGACAGTCCGGCCTCTACAATGAAGTTTCAACCAGAGTTTTGATCTCATACCGCTGCGGGGCGAAGCCCGCAGATGCAATTCGAAGGACACGCATGAAGTTCTCGCAAATCCGCCGCATCACTCAGGCAACCGTACTCTCGCTGGCTATCGGCCTCGGCATGTCCGCATGCAGCGAGGACTACACCATCGACTATCTCTACGTCACCTCTCAGCATGCGCTCCCCAGCACCTCAGACGGCGCCGTCAACGCCTACAAGGTCGATAACCAGTCCGGCGCGCTGACGCAGATCGTTGACTCGCCCTATGATTCCGGCGGACTCGCCCCCGTGGCCATCGCGCTCTCGCCCAATAGCCAGGCGCTCTACGTGTTGAACAACCAGAGCTCCAACTCCGCCATCGAGGAGTTCCTGATCGGCACGGACGGCAAGATCTATCCGCAGTTCGGTTACAGCATCGGCAACAACTCGGCCACAGACGGCTTCGCCCCCATCTCCGCCGTGGTGGATCCGACCAACTCCTTCCTGATCGTCGCCTTCACCTATCAGCACAACTTCTCCACCAGCGTCCCAGGGCCCGGCGGCATCGCCGTATTCCCTATCGCCAACGGCAGTAATCCGCTCTGTCCTGTGGTTGCAAACAGCCCGGGCCAAGCCATGAACACTCTCTGCGCGCCGATCCAGGTCGCCGGCTTCCCCTATACAGCGCTGAGCTTGAGTCCGGTCGCGGTCGGAGTCACTCCGAATCCCAGCAACTGCCCGCTCTCCGGCGGCACGGTAACGACTAGCTGCCCCTCCAATGGCGGCGACTACGTTCCCTCCATCTACGTCGTCGAGCAGACGGTATCCACGCTCGCCGCGCCAACCTCCACGGCCGGCACAGTTGCCACCTACCAGCTCTCGCTTACGACCGGTCAGCTCTCGTTCGTATCCAGCACCGCGGCCGGCATCGCGCCCACCGGCATCGCCGAGGATCCGACTGCACGCTTCGTCTATCTCACGGATGAGAATGCGAACCAGATCATCGGCTACCTTGTGCAGCCCAACGGTTCGCTCAGCCTCATGGTCAACGCACCCTTCCCCGCCGGTCTTCACCCGGAGGGCATCGTCGCCGATCCCCGCGGCAAGTTCATCTATGTGGCCAACTACAACAACAGCACCGTGAATGGTTATGCCATCGACCAGGCTACGGGCACGCCTGCCGGTGTCGCCTCCAACGGAGTCTCAGCCACCGGCACCGGTCCCACCTGTGTCGCCATCGAGCCTTCGCAGGGCATCTACCTCTATACCTCGAACTTCGTGGATAACTCGGTGAGCGGCCTGCAGCTTGATCCGCACACCGGTACGTTGCAGAACATCCAGAACACGCCCTTCAACGCATCCGCTCAGCCCACCTGCGCCGTCGCCGTCGCATCCGGCGCGCATGCCTTTGAGGCCCTGCCGCAGTAGTTCCACAGCCAACGCACTCCGCAACAAAAAGAAGCCCGCCAACCGGCGGGCTTTTTGCTGCTTCATTCTTGCTTGCACTCCGGAGGGAACAAGGGCCTTTAGGCCCCTGAAGATCGAGAGGAAAAGAGGGCTTCAGCCCCGGAAGATCAGAGCCCGGGCCTAAAGGCCGAATGCCATGGCATTTTTCGTGGGGCTTTAGCCCCACGCTCCCTTCAAGAACTCAGGTCTTGTAGAACTAGCCCCTTCTACCGCTTATGCGACCAGCGTTTCAATATCCATCGCCGCGCCGGGTTCTCCACCGCGTAGTAGGCTGCCAGCGCCAGAGCAACCGCCACGCCGTAGGAGAACCATGGCTCCCACGACGCAATACCCAGCCGCGCCGACACCTTGTACTTGCTCAGCAGCACGATGCAGTTGAAGTGCAGCAGATAAATGCAGTACGTCGCCTCACCCACGATCACCATCGGCCGCACGGCAAATATCTTCGAGATCCAGTGATCGCCGCTCAGACCGAGGATCAGCAGCGCAAAGACCGGCGTCAGCATGCCGGTATGCAGCATGGGATACGGCAGGTAGCCGATCCACCAATGAAAGATCGCGGCCAGCAGCAGCAGGCCGGTGCCGGCCATCCACGCCCGTGCGCGGTTGGAGATCTTCGCCCCGCTCTGCAGCATCCCCAGCGCCAGCCCGGCAAGAAACGTCGGAATATACGGCAGTGGCGTGAACTTCAGAGCGCGCAGATACATCCCCGGCGAGAAGCGGTTGGTGTGCGCGATGCCGTCCGGCTGAAAGACGAGATAGAGTACGGGCAGAATGAACCCCAGTGCCCAGAAGCCAAGCACCATCCACGCCAGCTTCTTTGTCTCTCGCGGCCAACGCATCCCGATGAGGTACGGAAAGGCGATGTAGAGCATCACCTCGCTGGAGAGCGTCCACGCAACCGTATTCCAGAAGGTCGCCAGCAGAGGCGAGAGCCCCTGCAGCATCAGCGGCGTCAGAATGATGCCTTCAAGGAAGTGCGTACGCGTCTGGTAGTGCCACTCCAGCTCCAGCATCTGGCAGGAGAGCAGCAGCGCCAGCACGTAGACCGGGTAGAGCCGCGAGAACCGCGCCAGCCAGAACTCGCGCTTGGTCAGCGTCGCGCCGCGATCCGCATAGTTATAGGCCAGGATGAAGCCGGAGAGCAGAAAGAAGCAGCCGACGAAGACGAAGGCGTTATTCACCACCGGCGCGTACAGGCCGAACATGGCCGGGTCCGAGAAGTGAAAGAAGATGATATTGACCGCAAGCAGGGTGCGAATGCCTGTCAGCGCAGGCAGTGCCGGTTTGCGATGCGATTTTGCGGGTATAAGCCCTTCGACGGAACTCGGGGCAGGCTTTACGGCGGTAGCGGCTGCTGTGTGGTCCAAGCGTATTCCTTTTCCTGTTTGGGGTTTAGAACAGAGAGTTTACACGCTCATCACAAAGGATGTTCAAAATTGACCAGACTAGGCCTCTGGCCCATCGGTACTCTGCACCAAACGGCCTAGATCCGGTACTGCGACGAGGCTCATTATGTTGTTCTCTCAGGCAAAGCCCAGGTTTCCCCACGGATATAATCGCGATGGCTCGTACGACTCCATCTGCGGCGTCTGCTTTATAACCATTAGCAGGGTAAAAGATGAGCGGGAGCTGGAGCAGAGCAA
>Ga0210398_10004095_pt1 | contig 13789 bp, 11 predicted proteins | sample IncBWC4OmetaG_FD_161047 | JGI IMG/M metagenome (GOLD analysis project Ga0210398, IMG submission 161047) | Forest soil microbial communities from Barre Woods Harvard Forest LTER site, Petersham, Massachusetts, United States - Inc-BW-C-4-O | ecosystem: Environmental > Terrestrial > Soil >... | reverse complement strand
GTGCGCTGGCCCCACATATATTCGAGGCCGATATCGACAAACGACACCGGGTTCCAGATCAGGTTGACGTGCGTGCTCATCAATTCCTTGTTGATCGCCGCCGCCTGACCGGCCGTCGACGCCGCAAAGGTGGTCGCGCCGGTCTGGTTCACCAGGTTGATCGGGATGCCGTAATGCGCGTTGAAGCCGCCGTTGAAATTGCTGCGCAGGTTGTCGGCCCACCAATGCTGGTAGCCAACCTCCGCGCCCATTTCCTGCGTCGTCTTGAAGCGGATCAGCGAGGCCGCGGCGGCCGAGGTCGGGCCGTTGACGCCGCCATAGGTGCCTGTCGTGGTCGAGGTCGACGGTGAGCCGTAGTTGGTCGCCAGGTCGAAGTTCGTCGAGCTGTTGAGGAACCCACCGATCGCCTCACCAACGGTGAAGTGGACGGTGATGTCGTCCTTGACCCAGCCCATCCAACCCGGCTTGACGTCGAGGCCGAAATGGCCGCCGCCGCCGATGTACTGGTGGTCGAAATTCTTGCCGTCGGTCACATCGATGCCCGGGCGCAGGACGGCGGAAACGTCGATATGGCCCCAGGGCTGCGGCAGATACCACGCCGCGGTCAGGTCGGGCGCCGTCGCCTTGGAAATGATGGTCGGCGTGACACCGGCGACGACCGCGGTCGTGCAGGTAACCGCCGTCGTCGTGCTGACCGAGGCGACCGTCGGGCAGGTCGTCGCGATCGAGGCGGTCGAGGCGCTGAGCGACGAGGAGCTCTGCGCGCCGGCATCCGACGCCTCGCCACCGGCCGCGGTCCAGACGACCGTCTCCGGGGTTTCGGCCGACACCGAGAACGAAGCACCCCACCAGGCCGGCATCGTGTAGCGAATCTGCGGCACGCGGACATGGCCTGGTTCGCCGACGTTGCCGCCGAAGTCGAGGGTTTCGCCGTTGGCATCCGGATCGGAGAAGTTCGAGGTCGCTTGACCGGCGAGCAACCCGCCCAACGTGCCATAGGCGTATTGCAGACGCGGGATGATGTTGTCGGACACCGAGGTCGGGTCACCGCTGCCCGGAGCGAAGGCGGTCGAGCCGGCCCAGTCGAACTGCAACAGGGTGCGCGCCTCGCCGAGCGGGGTCGGGGTGCGCGTCTCGACGGCGAGCTTCGATTCACGCGGCGACTGTGAGAAGACGCCATTGCCACGGGTCGAGCTGGTGGTGCCGCGCAGCGAGAGCGACTGCAGGATGCCGTTGGCGCCGATCGTCGTGGTCTGCGGCGAGGCGTTGACCGCGCTGCCACCGCCCGACATGAAGTAGTCGAGCACTTCGGTGATCTGACCGGAGATCTTGATCGAGGTGTCGGTGCCGGGGATCAGGATCGACCGCGGGAAGCTGCCGGCGGTGACCGCCGCGCCCGTGGCCGCATTCTGGTCGATCGAGAAGACCGCGCCGCCGCCGGGCTGCTGGCCGACCGCGGCCAGCTGGTCGATCCGCGTGTCGAGGAGCTGCTGGTTGATCTGCAAGTCGTCGGCGCGGGCGCCGTTCAACCCGGTGATCATCGCCAACGCCGCAGTGCTGCTGCCCAGCGCCGCGATGGTACCGATTTTACGATTGATGCTCATTGCTCCCCCAATTCTCAGGTTGGCCAACGCCTCAGGAGGGTGTCGACCCTCTTGCCTTATGATATTGTGCAAAGATATTGCGCGCTAGCCCGATTAGTGCCGTTTAAGCGAAAAAGTGACGTTTTCAGCGCAGCGTGGCGCGCCTGCAACAGTAGGGTCTACACCCTTAATAAATTTGATGTTTTGACGTTAAGGAAGAGGCGAATCGCGGCGCACACCGACTTTGCGACGTCGTGGCAGCCCTATCGCAGTAAGCGAATTCTAGAATTTGAAGCCGACGCGCGCGCCTGCGCTGGTAATGCCCGCGTTGTGCTGGCCTAGATCGGCATTCGAGATGTGCTCCAGGATCGCCGACACGCTTATCACCGGCGTGACCTGATAGCCGAGCTCGGCGCTTTCGCGGAACAGGATCGGCGAGCCCAATTCTTTTCGTCCAAGCGGTGCGCTGTCGATATAGCCGTCCTGATAGGCGCCCCCGAGACTGCCGGTCAAAAACACCGCATCGCCGGGACGAAACAGGTTCTGGATCACGGAGATGCCCCAGGTCAGTCCGGCGAAGACGTCGCTTGTCTGGCCAGCGGTGTTGTAGTCGCCGCCGATATGCGGGCGCGGCGAACCGAGGATCGCCAGGAAATCGGGCGAGGTGAACAGCATTTCGAGGTTGATATCGGCACCGCGCTCCTTGTGATCCCCGAGAAAGCCGACGTCATGCCACAACCCACCCGCCTTGACCTCGTCGATGATCCCGAGCGGGGGGTTGGCGTTGGGGTTGGTCGGCAGCGGCGCAAAGCCGAATGTCGTATTCGAAAACATTTGCGGGGCCTGAACCGTCTGGGTCGTCTGGGCGGTTTGAGCCGTCTGAGCCGAAGCGATACCAGGGACAACTAACGCCAGAACCACCGCAACAGCAGCCGCAACCGTCAACTTACGCAAGGTCAAGACCAGCAACGACCGCTCTCCCATCCCGCTTGTGTGCCATGCGGTATTCGCCAACAAGTTAACCGCCGCGCCCCGGTTTGCCAACCGCGATCATCGCCGATTGAACGGGTTGAGCGCCTTCAATCGCGCTGACCAAACGTGGCGGCCGAGTTCGCGGCGCACCACGCGGGCGTCGGTCACCCAATTGAGCTGGATCGACTGGCGCTTGCCGATATGCGCCTCATGGCCGTGAAACGAAGCATCGCCGCGACGAAACGCAATCATTGTCCCGGCCAATGGCGCGACCTCTTCGGCGTAGTCATCGAGATCGTCCGGACCGCGCAAAATCCTCAAGCGGCCGGCGGGGTCGGCCCACTGATGATTCATATATACGAGCACGGTGATGAGCTTGGTGAGAGAATCGGTGTGGATGCCGCCGTCCTTGCCGTCGCTGAAGCCGCGCAGCGTGATCATGGTCGGTCGGCCCGTCAGATCGAGCGCGAATTTGTCCTCGATCGCCGCGCGCATCTCATCCCCCTCGAGCTCTTGCATGAGCCGAGTGAAGACCGGCGAGCAGGCTAAGGTCTGCAGAGGATAACTGCCGTGCCCGGGGACGGCGGGAAATTCATCGACGAGCGCCGTTGCGTTATCGGCGGCGAAAAAATTCTCGACGACGATGTAGTCGAACGGGTCGCGGCGAAGCGGGCTGTCGCGCAGCCGCGCAAGATCGATAAGCGCCATTGCCGATATCATCGCCGTTTTGCCGTATGACGCAATCCCGTCGCTCGGGACCGTGATGATGCGCAATTCGCCGCTCGCGGCCGACGCCGCTCTGCGGTAGAGGTAGCCGCACCGACCGCAACCAGACAGATGAGAGGTTATGGAACAGCGCTGGGGCCTTCCCCTCATCGCCTGGCCGTCACGCTTGCGCCCCAACTACTGGGATCTGGTGGCGCTGCCGCTGGTGCTCGGCGTGATCGCGCTTGTCGCTTGGGGTGGCATGGCGATGGGCGCGCATTACCAGGTCGGCGAGCCGCTTACGATCAGCCTCGATCCACGGATGCTGCCGGAATACGCGCTTCGCACCGTGCTGCGCATGGGCGCCGCGCTTGTGGCTTCGCTGCTGTTTAGTCTCGCTTATGCGGCGCTCGCGGCGAAAAACCGGACAGCCGAGAAAATCCTCATCCCGGTGCTCGATATCCTGCAATCGGTGCCGATCCTCGGCTTTTTGTCGATCACCGTGACCGGGTTCATCGCCCTGTTCCCGGGCCGCCTCTTGGGTGTCGAGTGCGCCGCGATCTTTGCGATTTTCACGTCGCAAGCGTGGAACATGACGTTCAGCCTGTACCAGTCGCTGCGCACGGTGCCGGGCGAGCTGATCGAGGCGGCCCGCATGTACCATCTGTCGACCTGGCAGCGTTTCTGGCGGCTCGAGGTCCCGCACGGCATCCCGGCCTTGGTATGGAATATGATGATGTCGGTGTCGGGCGGGTGGTTTTTCGTCGTCGCTTCCGAGGCGATCACGGTCTCCGGCCAGACCATCATGCTTCCCGGCATCGGCTCCTATATCGCAACCGCGATCCAGCAGCGAAATCTGGGTGCGATCGGTTACGCGGTGCTGATCATGCTGGTCGTCATCATCCTCTACGATCAGCTGCTGTTCCGGCCGCTGCTCGCCTGGTCGCGCAAATTCCAGGGCGATCCGAGCGACGAGGACAATGTCCGCCCGTGGTTTCTCGTCACGATGCAGCGGGCGCAGGTCTTTGACCTCATTCAGGTCGGCGTCCTGATGGTGAATCGCGGTGTCGACGGCATCATCACGCCGTTGATCCGCCTGTGGAGCGCGCGCGCCCGCCGCGCTCCAGGCGAATCGGCGACCGAGGCCGGCCTGTTTGAACGGGCATTCGATTTTGCCTTGCTGATCGCCACGATTTCCGCGGTCGCCTGGATGCTCTCGTTCATCCTCGAAACGGTGCCGGGACACGAAATCGGCTGGACGTTTGTGCTCGGGGCGATCACCGCATTTCGGGTTCTCGTGCTGATCGCGGTCGCTTCGTTGATATGGGTGCCGATCGGGGTGTGGATAGGGCTGCGGCCGCGGATTGCCGATCGCGCTCAGCCGATCGTGCAGTTTCTCGCGGCGTTCCCGGCCAATCTGTTCTTCCCCGCGGCCGTCGTCCTGATCCTCCAGTTCCGGCTTAATACGGAAATCTGGCTCAGCCCGCTGATGATCCTCGGCACGCAGTGGTACATCCTGTTCAACGTGATCGGCGGCACCACGGCGCTGTCGCCAGAGCTGAAACTCGCGGCCGGCAATCTCGGGGTACGCCGATGGCTGTGGTGGCGCCGGGTGATGCTGCCGGCGATTTTTCCCGCCTACGTGACGGGCGCCGTTACCGCCGCGGGTGGCTCGTGGAACGCCAGCATTGTCTCCGAGGTCGTGCAGTGGGGCGACACAACGCTCACCGCCACGGGTCTTGGCGCCTATATCGCCCAATACACCGCTTCCGGCGATGCGGCCCGGATCACACTTGGTATCGGCGTGTTGTGCCTTTATGTGCTGGCCTTCAACCGGCTCCTGTGGCGCCGGCTCTATAATCTCGCCGCCGAGCGGCTGAGAATGGATTGATGCAATTCGCGAAAGCTGGCATGAGGCGCTCCCGATGACCGACAATCCGCCTCTGCTGCGCGCCGCGGCCGTCTGCAAGACCTACCGGACGCCGGACCATATCGGGCGGCTGGTGCTCGACCACGTCGATTTCTCGCTGCGCGAGGGCGAGATCGTTGCGATCCTGGGGAAGTCGGGCTCGGGGAAGTCGACATTTCTGCGCATTCTCGCCGGGCTCATCCCATCGACCGACGGCAGCGTCCAATATCGCGGCCAGACTGTATTCGAGCCGGCGCATGGCATCGCCATGGTGTTCCAGAGTTTCGCGCTATTTCCTTGGCTCACCGTCCTCGGCAATGTCGAGCTTGGCCTCGAGGCACAGGGAATAAGCGCCGCGGAGCGGCGCAAGCTGGCGGTCGCGGCGATCGATCTTATCGGCCTTGACGGTTTCGAGAACGCCTATCCGAAGGAGCTATCGGGCGGCATGCGCCAGCGCGTCGGCTTCGCGCGCGCGCTCGTCGTCAATCCCGACATCCTGCTGCTCGATGAGCCGTTCTCGGCCCTCGATGTGCTGACCGCCGAAACGCTACGCAATGACCTGCTCGATCTGTGGAGCGAGAGCCGCATCCCGACCAAAGGCATCTTGATGGTCTCGCACAACATCGAGGAGGCGGTCGAGATGGCCGACCGCATCTTGATCTTCGGCAGCGACCCCGGCCGGATCAACGCCGAGATCCCGGTGCCCATGGCCCATCCTCGCGTGTGGGACAGCCCGCAATTCCGCCAGATCGTCGACCATGTCTACGGGCTTTTGACGACGGTCCCGGGCCGCGACGGCCGCCGTGGCGTCAAGGCCGAACCGATCAGCGTTGGCTATCGCCTGCCCGATGCAGCGGTGCAGCAGCTCACCGGCTTGATCGACAGCCTGACCGAGACGCCATTTCACGGCCATGCCGACCTGCCGCACCTTGCCGACGAGGTGAGCCTCGACGACGACGAGCTGTTCCCTCTGTTGGAGGCCTTGCAATTATTGGGGTTCGCGCATGTCAGCGGCGGTGACATCGACCTGACTCCGGCAGGCCGGCACTTCGGCGACGCGGACATGCAGGAGCGCAAACAGATTTTTGCCGATGCGGTGCTGAAACATATCCCGCTCGCGGCGCATATCCGCCGGGTACTCGACGAACGCCCCGGCCACCGCGCGCCCGCGACACGATTTCTGCGCGAGCTTGAGGACCACCTATCGGAGGAAGAAGCCGAACGCGTGCTCGACACCCTGATCAATTGGGGCCGGCACGCGGAGATCTTTGCCTACGACTACGACGACGAAGTGCTCAGCCTCGAAAATTTCTGAAACCGCCGCTGCACGCGGCCGATCGTAGCGGCTCCTGGCGGCGTATCGACGGTCGATATAAACTGGCGGCGCTGTGGTTATATCGGGGTTGGGGGATGCGCTACCTGTTTTCGTTGTGTCTTTTTGCTGTCGCGCTTGTCGGGTGCGGCGGGCCAAACCAGTCCGACTTTGTCCGAATCGGCGACCACACTTTCCGCATCGAGGGTCCGTCGATCGCAGGCGGCGCGGTCGGCCCGAACCAGCGCATGGCCCAGCAGCTCTGCCCCGGCGGCTATCGTGTGCTAAGCAGCGACTCGCACCGGGGCGGTGTCGATCGCGCAACGCTCAATGACGCGAACAGCATGGGGATAACGACGATCTGGGTGGTCAAGTGCATTTGACCGCGAGCGCGGCTAGCGCGGGCGCATCGTCGGAAAGGCGATGACGTCGCGGATCGACGGGCTGTCCGTCAACAGCATGACCAAACGGTCGATGCCGACACCCAGCCCACCGCAGGGCGGCAAGCCGTATTCAAGCGCGGCGACGTAGTCTTCATCCAAGGGCTGCGCTTCTTCGTCGCCAGCGGCACGCGCCTGCATCTGCGCTTCGAACCTCTGGCGCTGATCGATCGGGTCATTGAGCTCGGAGAACGCGTTGGCGACTTCCCAGCCGTAGATATAGGTCTCAAACCGCTCGACCAGCCGCGAGTCCCGCCGGTCCGCCTTGGCGAGCGGCGAGATATCGCGCGGGAAGCCGGTGACGTGCGTCGGCTGGATCAGCGTATCCTCAACCTTGGCCGCAAACACTGCTTCTAGCGCGTGCCCCCAGCTCGGGACGTCGGGGTCGAGATGCATCCCGCGCAGAACATCGCGAGCCGCCGCATGATCGAGCCCGAGAAAATCGATGCCTGTCGCCTCCTCGACGAGCTCCGCCATCGTGCGGCGCGGCCAGGGCGAGGCGAGATCGATGCGCGTGCCGCCATACTCGATCTGGGCGCTGCCCGTCACGCGCTCGGCGAGATGTGCGATCAGGGTCTCGGTCAGCTCCATCATCGCCGTGTAGTCGACATAAGAGACGTAGATTTCGAGCGAGGTAAATTCGGGGTTGTGGCGCGGCGACAGCCCTTCGTTGCGGAAGCAGCGGTTGATCTCGAACACGCCGTCGGCGAGCCCGCCGACGACTAGCCGCTTCAGATGCAGCTCCGGCGCGATCCGCAGATAAAGCTCCATGTCGAGCGCGTTGTGATGCGTCACAAACGGCTTCGCCGAGGCACCGCCCTGGATCGTGTGCAGCATCGGCGTCTCGACTTCGAGGTAGCCGCGCGAAGCCAGGAACGCGCGCATCTCGGCGATGATGCGGCTGCGACGGCGCAGCGTCTCCCGGCTCTGCTCGTTGACGATCAGGTCGACATAGCGCTGGCGATAGCGCAGCTCGATATCGGAAAGACCGTGAAATTTCTCCGGCAGAGGCCGCAGCGACTTGGCGAGCACGGTCAATGCCGCGGTGTTGACCGTCAGCTCGCCGCGGGGGGTGCGCCGAATCTGCCCCTCGACACCGATGAGATCACCGATGTCCAAGAGCCTCAGCATCGCCAGCCCCTCAGCAGAGAGGAAGTCCTTGTGGCTGAAGATCTGAATTTTTCCCGACGCGTCGTGGAGATCGATGAACATGCCGCTGTTGCGCACCGCGCGGACGCGGCCGGCAACGCGTACCGTGACGCCGGTTTCGACGCCGGCGGGTAAATCGGCGTAGCGGGCGTCGAGCGTCGCCGCGTCGTCGGTACGGGCAAACGCAACAGGGTAGGGATCGACCCCAAGCTCGCGCAGCGCCTCGAGCTTGGCGAGGCGTATCGCACGAAGCGAGTCGTCGTCCCTCTGCTCGTCTTCTCTTCGGCCGTCAGTCATTATCGTCTCGTGCCCTTATTTCGCTGCGGCCTGCGGCGCATTGTGTTGTCCGAGGTCGATCACCGCATCGTGGAAGCTATGCAGCGAGCGGTGGTGCCCGACACTGACGATGGTCGGCCGCCAATCGGCTTCGCGCAACATGCGATAAAGCGCGGTTTCCCCGGCCTCGTCGAGCGCCGAGGTGGCTTCGTCGAGAAAGACTATCTCCGGGCGCATCAGCAGAACCCGGGCAAAACCGAGCCGCTGCTGCTCGCCGCCCGACAGGCGCTGGGCCCAGTTGCCGTCCTCGTCAAGATGATCGACCAGCCGCGCCAACCCGACCTTCCGCAACGCGTCAGCCATCGTTTCCCGATCCAGGCGCACGTTTCCGGGATAGCTGAGCGCGTCGGCGAGCGTGCCGAGCGGCAAATAAGGCCGCTGCGGCAGAAACAGCGTCGTTCCCTCGGCCAGCCGGATGCGCCCGCGGCCGAACGGCCAGAGCCCGGCGATCGCGCGCAGCAGCGTGCTCTTGCCCGACCCCGTCGGTCCCGTGATCAGCACCGGCGTTTCGGATGACCCGAGGAGCGCCACATCGCGCTGCAGCGGCAAGCCGTCCGGCAGATCGAGATCCAGCGCGCCAACCTCGACGCCGTCGCCGCCGCGGTTGATCGCGATCGGCTGTTCTTGTGCCTGGGCATCTACGATCGCTGTGATCCTGCCCTGGAAACCGGCGAGGCGGTTCACTACCGCCTGGTATTCGGCGATCGAGGTGTAACTGTTGACGATGAACGACAGCGCGTCTTGCACGGAGCCGAACGCCGAGATCACCTGCATCAACCCACCGAGCTGGATCTTTTTGGCAAAATAAGACGGCGCCGCGCACAGGAACGGAAAGATCACCGCGACCTGAGCGTAGCTGGTGGTAAACCACGACAGTCTCTTGCGGCGCCGGATAATGTCCCACCAATTGCCGACGACCCGACCAAACCGATGGTCAAACACATTGTACTCGCGGCCTTCGCCGCTATAGAAGGCGACGCTTTCGGCGTGCTCGCGCAGCCGCACCAGACTGAAGCGGAAATCGGCCTCGAAGCGCTGCTGGTTGAACATCAGCCCAACCAGAGGTCGGCCGATAACCTGGGTAAGCCAGGTGCCCACCGCAGCATAGATGAAGGCCGCGTATACGAGATACCCGGGAATCACGAAGCTGCTGCCGCCCCACAGCGGGATCGTCAGCGTCGGTGACAAATTCCACAGGATCAGAATAAACGACGCCAGCGTGACGACAGAACTCAGTAACCCAAGTGACAGGGTGATGCTCAGGTTCGCGAACTGGTCAAGGTCGTCGGCGATTCGCTGATCGGGGTTGTCGGTCGTCGACTGGTCGATCTGAATGCGATAATAGGCTTGATGGCTCAGCCAACCCTTGAGCGAGCGTTCGGTCAGCCAGCGCCGCCAGCGGATATGCAGAATTTGCTCGAGATAGAGCTTATAGACGCCCACCGCCACCCACACCGTGGCGAGCATGCAGAAGACCGCGAATTGCCACCAAAACCGTGGCCAATCGTATTCCTGCAGCGCGTCATAGAAATCGCGGTTCCACAGATTGAACCGGACATTGAGATAAACTTGCCCGAGATTCAGGGCAACGATCGACACGAGGAGGAGCCTTGCGCTCCATTTCTCGTCGGAACGCCAATACGGCCAGGCGAGCTTCCAAGCTTCGCGCAGAAACCCGGCTTTTGCCAATGCGTTGCGCACCCTCATACCAACCAGCCTCTTCCTCTGAACCCACGATGACCCTCGACCCCGCAGCCGCCAGCGATCCGCAAGACGACGAAGCGCTCGAACAACTCGGCTACGCGAGTCTCGTCGAAGTCCCGCTCGCCAACGGCCGGCGCGCCGACATCCTCGCGCTCCGGCGCGGCGGTGATCTTGCGATCATCGAGATCAAAACCTCGGTAGCGGATTTCCGCGCCGATCGCAAATGGGCGGAGTATCGCGATTTCGCCGACCGTTTCTATTTTGCAGTCCCAACGATCTTTCCTGCGGCGCTCATCCCTGAGGAATGTGGCCTCATAGTGGCAGACGCTTTCTCCGCTTCCTTGATCCGCGACGGCAACCCAAGAACCCTGGCGCCGGGACGACGGCGCGCGGTAACGCTGCGCTTCGCGCTAACCGCGGCGGCGCGGTTGCGCCGGCATATCGATCCGCAAGCCGGTCTCTCCGAGTTCTGACCGCGCCTCGCTGGCAAGCGCTGCCGCCAACTCACCGGCGGACGCGACCGCCGTTCCCGTCTTGCCGCTGACAATGCCGACCGCAAGCCCAGCAAGATGCGCCGCTTCGCTTCGCGCGAGGCCCGCGCCGAGCCCGGCTGCCAACGCCGCTACGGCGGTATCGTCGGCGCCGCCGGGGTCGTAATTGTCACCGTAAATCGGCGTTTCGAAGACCGAGCTGCTGCGCGGCTCGACAAAGATCATCCCGTCGCGGCCAAGCGGCACAAAAACGGCGCCAAATGTGCAGCGCTCGATAAGAGCGCGCGATGCGGCGACGATTTCAGCTTCGCTCGCCACCGGCATGCCCGTGGCCTCGGCGAGCTCGCGCCGGCTCGGCGCCAGCACATCGGCGCCGCGATAGCGGATGTGATCACCACCCTTGGGCTCGACAACGACCAACGCCCCCGCCTCGCGCGCTTCCTTGATGATTTCGAGGGCAACACCATCGGTCAGCACGCCTTTGGCGTAGTCGGAAATCACCACGACGTTGTGGCTGGCCACCAGCTCATGCGCGAGGCGCAGCAGATCGTCGCGGATATAAGGGCCGAGCGGAACCGCGCTCTCCCAATCGGCGCGCAGCAGATGCTGGTTGATCGCGATAAACCGGGTCTTGACCGTCGTCGTTCGCTGCGGCTGGACCAGCACGTGGATTTCCGCGCCGTCGAGCGCAGCGAGCAGGTTCTGCAACTCTCGTCCGGCTTCGTCATTGCCGACCACCGAGACAAAGGAAACGCCGGCACCCAGCGAAACGAGATTACGCAGCACATTGCCGGCTCCGCCCAGGTTGCGCGTTTCGCTGTCTACCGCCAGCACCGGCACGGGAGCCTCCGGCGAAACACGTCCGACCTCGCCGTAGACATAATGGTCGAGCATCGCATCGCCGATGCAAAGCACCCGCGCATCCCTCAGCCGGTCGATGTCGATCGTCATTTGCGCGCCCCGCTTCGCTTGCTCAGCCGGCCCGTGTGCGGCGCAGCATAACGTACAGCGCTCCGTTTCCGCCATCCCGCGGCTGCGCCGCGGCGATCGCCAGAAGATGCGAGCGGAATTCCGGCTCGTGCAGCCAGCGCGGCACGGCCTCCCTTAGCACGCCACCGCCAGCACTTCCGCGACCGGTGATGACGAGGACACAGCGCCTGCCGTCGGCGCGTGACGCGCGGATAAAGGCAGCAAGCGCGCGATGCGCCTCGTCTTGCGTCATACCGTGCAAATCGAGCCGCGCTTCTATTCTGTGCTTGCCGCGTTTCAATCGCTCCGCATTCGCGCGGTTGACTCCCGCAAAACTGTCGAGCGGCGCTGCAGGTTGGGGAACCGGCGTCGGATGCGCTGCCGCCGTCTGCTTCATCGCGTGTCTCGGGGCAGCGGGCGGCGACGGCGGCCCCGGGTTTGTCGCCAAGCGCTTCACGTCGCGTGTGGCGCGCTGCCACAACGCGGTGTCCGAGCTAGTGCGAAGCGCCATCGACGAGGATCACGTGCAGACGGCGCGGTCCGTGGGCGCCCAGTTCGATGCGCTGCTCAATATCGCCAGTGCGCGACGGGCCGGTGATGAAATTGACCGTGCGCGGCAAACCCCAAAGCTTGTCCGCGGCTTGCGCCCGCAGCAGATCCCAGCCGTCCTCATAGCTCGCCACCACCTGGCCGGCGCGCAGCACAACGATGTGGGTATCAGGCAGGAAATTGAGCGTCGTCGGTGTCGCCTCTCCGGAGGTCAGCATCAGCGTGCCGGTCTCGGCGATCGCGGCAAGACACGGCGTTAGCGAGACAGCATCCCCCGGCTCCGCTTTGCCGCGCTGCACCTGCAACAGCGGCCGGTCGCCCCACGGCAGGTCATCCAGGCTCGTATCGGCCGCCATCTTCAGTTCGGCTGGAAGGTTTTCCGCGGCGAGATAGCGCGCAACCTCGGCCGGCACATCGCTATTAGCGGCGACACGCGCGACAGTGGTCTGCACCGCCTCGGCCATCCGGACAAACAGGTCGACCCGGCCGGCAGTGTCGAGCGCCGTCGCACGGGCTGGGATCAAATTACGGCGATGCGCGGCGACCCGCTCTGCGATCCCGTCGGCCGGCGCGCCGCCCAATGCGCCCCGACCGAGGCTCCGCCGGATGCCGCCCAGAATATCGTCGCGCGCCGTCATTTTCTGCCCCGCTGCTCAGCCCACAGCGCGTGGAAGCTGCGGCCTTCCGGCGCCGGCATGTCGCGCGCCTGGGTCCAGCCAGTGGCGAGCGGCATGCTGCGGAACCGGCCGCGGCGCTTGCCGAGCCACCCAAGCATCCGCGCCTTCATCTCGACCATGGCGTGATAGAGCGCCGGGCGTCGCGCGACAAATGCCCAAAGACCCAGTCCATATCGATAGCTAGCCGGCGTCTTGCCCTGCGCAAATTGTCGCTCGCGCCAGTGACGCATCATCTTGGGCAGTGGGATCTTGACCGGGCAGACGCTTTCGCAGCGCCCGCAAAAGCTCGAAGCGTTCGGCAGATGGCCGGCTTCGTCGATGCCGATCAGCGCCGGCGTCAGCACCGCCCCCATCGGCCCGGGATAGACCCAGCCATAGGCATGGCCGCCGATCGCGGTATAGACCGGACAGTGGTTGAGACAAGCGGCGCATTTGAGGCAGCGCAGCATGTCTCGGAACTCGCCGCCGATCATCGCGCTGCGGCCGTTATCGACGAGCACGACGTGATATTGCTCGGGCCCGTCGAGATCACCCGGCCGGCGCGGGCCGGTCGACATCGTCGTGTAGGACGAAAATTCCTGCCCTGTCGCCGAGCGCGCCAGGAGACGCAGCAATGTCGCGGCGTCTTCCAGCGTTGGCACCATCTTTTCAATGCTGGTGACGACGATGTGCACCCTGGGCAGGGTCTGTGTCAGGTCGCCGTTGCCTTCATTGGTGACGATGATGCTGGAGCCGGTTTCGGCGACCAGAAAATTGGCGCCGGTGATGCCGACATCGGCGGCGAGAAATTGCGGCCGCAGCATGGTGCGCGCCTCGGCGCAGAGCTGTGGCGCCTCGGCCAACGGCCGCGCCGGATCGAGTTCGCTATGCGCCGCGCGAAACGCCTCCTCGACCTGTTCCTTCATCAGATGGATCGCCGGCGCGATGATGTGGCTCGGCGGCTCGTGGCGCAGCTGGATGATGTATTCGCCGAGATCGGTCTCGACCGGAGTA
>Ga0210398_10004094_pt1 | contig 13790 bp, 11 predicted proteins | sample IncBWC4OmetaG_FD_161047 | JGI IMG/M metagenome (GOLD analysis project Ga0210398, IMG submission 161047) | Forest soil microbial communities from Barre Woods Harvard Forest LTER site, Petersham, Massachusetts, United States - Inc-BW-C-4-O | ecosystem: Environmental > Terrestrial > Soil >... | reverse complement strand
ACCGTAAAAATTTGGCTGGGGTGGAAGGATTCGAACCTCCGAATGGCGGGATCAAAACCCGCTGCCTTACCACTTGGCGACACCCCAACTTGGAAAAAAACCGACGACCGGCATCAACCGGGCCGCAATCCCTCAAGCAAGGGTGAGTCATTCAGTCCGCGAGCCAGAAAGCCTTCAAACTCTGGCGGCACCTTGCGCATTATTTCTTGTGCAAGATCCTTCGTCTCGCAGGCCAAAAAAACACAGGCCCCCGTGCCAGTCAGGCGCGCAGAACCAAAGACCGATAGCCAGTCGAGCGCATGTGCAACCTCAGGATAACGGCGTCGCACCACGCCCAAGCAATCGTTCCTTCCACCGGACGCCAGGAAACCGTGAATTGTGATGGGCGCAGAATTTCTTGTCAATTCAGGATCTTGAAACACCGCCGCGGTACTGACAAAGACATTTGGCTTTAAAATCAGATAGTTAGGCTCGAGCGGGGCCAGCGGCGGGTATAAGGGCGTCAGGCGTTCCCCCACCCCTTCGGCCCAGGCTACCCGGCCATGCACAAATACGGGCACATCCGCCCCCAACTTGAGCCCCAGCGCCGCCAGTTTTTCTTTCGGCCAATGGACTCCCCAGAGATGGTTGAGTGCGAGCAAGCAGGTGGCGGCATCGGAACTGCCTCCTCCCAGACCCGCACCGACCGGGATTTTCTTTGTAAGGCCGATATCGGCCCCCAGGGCTGAGCCGGTTGCCGCCTGCAGCGCCTTGGCCGCGCGGATGCAAAGATCTGCCTCAGCGGGTAGCCCCGCTATCTCGATCGTGCGACGAATCAACCCGTCGGAGCGCACTTCGATGCTGATTTCATCGCAAAGATCGAGGAATTGAAAACAGGTTTGCAGCTCGTGATAGCCGTCGGGGCGCCGACCCAAAATGTGCAAAAATAAATTCAGCTTCGCCGGTGCCGGCCACACTGACCGGGTGGAGATCATTTCGACCAATTCCAGTGATCGATGACGATGCGCACGCGCACATCGCCGGCGGTCAAGACCAGCCGCGCAGGCAGCCAGTCGCCGGCCGCCGGCATATATCGATCGTACGCAATGTTCCATCCCGCCTGGCTCAATACTTTCGCTCGATCCTGATCGTTGCGCGAAAGATCGAAACTCGACTTAGGATTCGGCACGCCGAGCAACCAGTAATGCAGATTCTCGATCGGCAGGTCGAACCCCAACTTCTCTTGGACTTGCGACAATACGGCATCGCTCGGCGGCGCGCCGTTCAGTGACAGGCCCTCCGGGGTCTGTTTGAGCACCAACGCACCGATGCCGAAGGGCCCTGCCAAATGCACTTCCGCGCTGTCGTTCGTTTGCCGCCAAGCGAGCGTGGCCTGCCAGCCTTGCTGACCCAAGGCCACCGCAGCACGCCCGTCGAGTTGCCAGCCGCCCGCGCTTTGTAATTCGCCGACGCGCTGCTCCCACTTGATGGATGGAGGTACGGTGCGCGTGGCCGCGCATGCAGCCAGCGCGCAGCAACCCATCAACGTCAACGCTCGCCGCATGCTCAAATCAGTTTGCGGAAGTCAGACGATGCCGCGTCGATTTCAGCAATTGATTGTCCGCATCCAAGGCGCCGGCTTCGGACCAGATTCTCTGTGCCTCGTCTTGCTGTCCCATTTGCCACAGGACTTCGCCCAAGTGTGCGGCAATATCGCCGTCGTGGTCGTCCCCGTACGCCGCCCTCAGAAACGGTAGCGCATCGGCCGGGCGCCCTTGGCGGAAGTACACCCAACCCAAACTGTCCAGAATTGCGGGATTTTTTGGTGCCGCCGCATGCGCACGCTCGATCAGCTTGCGAGCCCGCGCGAGACTTTTGGTGTGATCGGCGAGCGTGAAACCCAAGGCATTCAAGGCCGCCGGATCGTTGGGCCGCGTCTTGACCACCAACGTCAATTCACGCAGGGCCTCGGAAACCAAGCCTTGTTCTTCATAGATCGACGCCCTCGCATAGCGCAGCTCCATGCTGTCCGGATAATCCACCTCGCCCTTTTCCAGCACCGCAAATGCCTTCGGCACCTCGCTGGACTGCACATACATCCTGGCGCGAGCCGTTAAGATTTCCGGCGCGCGTTGCGGTTCGTCTTCTAAAAGTCGATCGAGCAGCTCGTCGGCGGCGCTCGGCGCACCGTGCTTGTGCAGCAACGTGGCGGCGCGCAGCAAAGCCGGTACGACGTTCTCACCGTTCTGCACCTGCGAGAAAAAACGTAGCGCCCGTTCAGGATCACCATTGCGATCCGCCATCAACGCCAGGTAATAAAATGCATCATCGGGAAACTTTCCGGTGTTCAAAAGCTGTCTGAACTTGGCCGATGCCGCTTCGAAGTGTCCCTGCTGAAATTCCAGCAACCCCAACAGGCGCAAGGCCACGGCGGTCGACTCCGGATTGCGCGCTAGAATTTCCAGCTGCTCCGTGGCTTCGGGCAAGCGCTGCGCCGTCATCAGCAGGGCCGCGTAATTGAATCGATTGGTCGGCGAACCCTCGGCCTCGAGCTGCGCCTGCGCGGCGCGCAACGGCTCCTCGACGTCGCCCGCCAAAATCCGCGCGCGCAGCAGCGTCTGCGCCAACTCTTTATGCGCCGTCTGTTTGGCGTCGTTGGTGCTCGATGCTTCGATGGCCAGCGCGCCGGTCAAGCTGTGCACCGCGGCGGCCGGATCGTCCGCGCGCATCGCCGCAATGCCTTGGATCCGCAGCGCCGACGGGGAGGTCGGAAAATACGACGCCAATCGATCGGCGAGTTGATGCGCGCCGAAAACATTCTCATCGGTCCCCAGATCTGTTTCCACATCGGCGAACTCGGCATCGAGTCCCGCGGGAGAATTCAGCAAGACGACCCGATAATGGGCCGCGGCTTCGTCGACCTTGTCGAGCGCCAACGCGGCTCGGGCTGCCGCGCGCTGTGCCTGCAGCGATTTGGGATCGACAATGAGCCAGCGCGCCGCCACGCCGGCCATGAGCGAGGGCTGCAGCGTCTCGGCCGTCACTTCGGTGGCGCGCAGCAACAGTGCGGGATCCGTTTCGTGCGCCGCTGCCGTTGCATATTGAATCGCGGCCACACGCGGTTGCTGACGCGCTAGGGCTATCTCACCCGTGACGGTATAAAATGACTGCGGCGCCGGCTCAGGTTTGGAATGAGTAGCAGCGCAGGCGCTCAAAACGAGCACGCTTAAGCCCAAACCAGCCCTAACGATGATGGAAAACGAGAACACGGCCGCACTATAGCGAAATGATTAACCCGATGCCGCGGATTCATCCTTGATCTGGCGGTGCGTCATACACCAGAATCCCTTAAAACTCGGGCCAAAGCGCTTCCATGGCAGTCACTATCCTCGGTATCAACCATAAGACCGCACCGGTCGCGTTGCGCGAAAAGGTGGCGTTCACCGAGGATCGGCTGGCCGCGGCATTGTTGACCTTGCGACAAGAAATGGGGGTTGCCGAGGCGTTGATTTTGTCAACCTGCAATCGTACCGAGGTGTACTGGTCCGGCACGGCCAGCGGCTCCGAGCTGTCGCAATGGTTGGAACGGCATCACGGCAATAACCTCGATCTCGCCGCCAGTCTCTATGTCCATCAAGAATCACGCGCCATTGAGCACACCTTTAGCGTGGCCTCCGGTCTTGACTCCATGGTGCTCGGTGAGGTGCAAATCCTCGGGCAATTAAAAGACGCCTACCGTATCGCGCAGGAAAGCGGCAGCACGGGCCCGATCCTCAATAAATTGTTTCAGGCCGCTTTCTCGGCCGCCAAACGCGTGCGCACCGAGACTCGCATCGGCGCGAACGCCGTGTCACTCGCTTCCGCCACGGTCAGCCTGGCGCGGCGCGTGTACGAGGATTTGAGCGCCCACAACGTTTTGCTGGTCGGTGCCGGCGACATGAATGCGCTGACGGCGCGGCATTTCATGAGCGCGGGTGTCAAGCGCATGGTGATCGCCAATCGCACCTTGGAAAGAGCCCAAACGCTGGCGGCCGAACTGAACGCCCACGCCGTGCCCTTGACAGATCTGGACAAGGAACTCACCGAGGCGGACATCGTCATCAGCTGCACCGCGAGCCCCGAGCCACTGATCGCCAAACGGGCGGTCGAAGCAGCCATTCGCGCCCGGCGCCGGAGGCCGATTTTCATGGTGGACATGGCCGTGCCTCGCGACATCGATCCCCACGTCGCCGAGCTGGAGGACGTCTATCTTTTCTCCATCGATGACCTTCAGCAGCTGGTGGATGAGAATATTCAGCAGCGCGAAGTGGCTGCCGGCGGTGCGCGGCTGCTGATCAATGAAGAGGTGGCGCGTTTTCTCGCCGAGTCGCGCGCGCAGGACGCGGGGCCGGCCATTCGTGCGCTGCGTCAGCAAGCGGACGGGATTCGCCAGCAAACCGTGGAGCAGGCGCGGCGCATGCTGGCGGCGGGCAAATCGACCGATGAAGTTATCGATTACCTGGCCAACACTCTCACCAACCGGCTCTTGCATGCACCGACCCAGGCGCTGCGCCAGGCGGCCGAACTGGCTGATTTGGCGCTGGCGGAGACCGTTACCCGTCTTCTGACCGAAGAACGCGACCGGCACTAGGGGCCTGCTGGCGCCTCGAGGCCGCTATAATCCGCGCCCATGAAAGATTCCATCCGGCGCAAGCTGGAAAAACTGGACGAACGCTTCGAGGAAATCAGCCGGCTGCTATCCGACGCCGGCGTCATTTCCAAGCAAAATCAGTTTCGCGAGCTCTCCATGGAGTACTCGCGGCTCGAGAACTTGGTCGGCCGCTATCGGCGTTTTTTAAGCTTGGAGGCCGATGCGGCGACGGCGCGGGAACTGGCGGCCGACAAAGACCCCGCGACCCGCGCCATGGGCGAGGAGGAATTGACCGACTTGAATCCGCGTCTGTTGGGCGAGGAACTCGAGTTGCAGCGCTTGCTGGTGCCCAAAGATCCGCACGATGACAGCAATATCTTCCTGGAGGTTCGCGCCGGCACCGGCGGCGACGAGGCCGCCATTTTTGCGGGCGATCTGTTTCGCATGTATGCCCGCTATGCCGAATCCAAGGGCTGGGGCGTCGAGGTCTTGAGCGAGAGTCCCGGCGAGCACGGCGGCTACAAAGAAATCATCAGCCGCGTCATCGGGCGCGGCGCGTATTCATTGCTCAAATTCGAGTCCGGTACCCATCGGGTGCAACGCGTGCCGGCAACGGAAGCCCAGGGACGCATTCACACCTCGGCGTGCACCGTGGCGATCCTGCCGGAACTGGAAGAGGTTGAGGCGGTGGACTTGAATCCCGCCGAACTGCGCATCGATACCTATCGATCATCCGGTGCCGGCGGTCAGCACGTGAACAAAACCGACTCGGCCATTCGCATCACGCACTTGCCCACCGGCATCGTGGTGGAATGTCAGGACGAACGTTCGCAGCACAAGAATCGTTCGCGCGCCATGTCCTTGCTCAAAGCGAAGCTCCTGTCCGCGGAGCGCGAAAAGCAACAGAGCGCCCAGGCGCAATCACGCAAGTTGCAGGTGGGATCCGGTGATCGCTCCGAGCGCATCCGCACTTACAATTTTCCGCAAGGCCGCGTGACGGACCATCGCATCAATCTCACTTTGTACAAGCTCGATGACGTGATGAACGGCAACCTCGATGAATTGGTCCGTGCGCTCAATCAAGAACATCAAGCCGAAGAGCTGGCGAGCCAAGTCGAATGAGCACCGTGGCCACGATCGCTCAAGCGGTGAAGCATGCGGAGCTAACCTTGGAGCCGCACAGCGAATCGCCGCGTCTCGACGCCGAATTGCTGCTGGCCACATTGCTGGGCCTGCCCCGTTCGGCATTGATTGCGCGCGGCAATGAACCGGTCGCATTGAACGATGAAAACGCCTACGCGCAGCTTATCGCCAAGCGCGCCGGCGGGGTACCGATCGCTTATCTTACGGGCAGCCGCGAGTTTTGGTCGCTGCCGCTGAAAGTCTCGCCCGCGGTTTTAGTGCCGCGTCCGGAAACCGAAATATTGGTGGAGCGCGCATTGGCGTTGCTGTCGCCCGATGCGGTCTGCTCGGTTTTGGACCTCGGCACCGGCAGCGGCGCCATTGCCTTGAGCCTCGCGCACGAGCGCCCGCAGTGGGCGATCACGGCAGTCGATAGATCGGCCGCCGCGCTGGAAGTCGCCGCGCAAAATGCGCAAAGCCTCAAGCTATCGCAGGTTCGGTGGCGGCTGGGCAGCTGGTTTGACCCCGTACCTGCCGAGCGATTTCATCTGATTGTCGCCAATCCGCCCTATATTGCCGCGAATGATCCGGCGCTAACCACGCTGCGCGCAGAGCCCGCCGCGGCGTTGATCGCCGGCCCGAGCGGGCTCGAGGCCCTCAGTATCATCATTGCGCGGGCACCGATGCACCTGCATGCACTCGGCTGGCTGGCCTTGGAGCACGGCATCACTCAAGCGCCCGATGTCACGCGGTTGCTTCAGGCACAAGGGTTTGATTCGATTCGTACTTACTCGGATTTTTCAGGCAGGCCCCGCATTACGCTGGGCGTTCACACACAACACTAGGAATTCCCATGATCCGCTTCGAAACCAGCTTGGGCGACTTCACCATCGAACTATTCGAGAAGGAAGCGCCCGAATCGGTCGCCAATTTCACGCGCTACATTGACGAGGGCTTCTTCGAGGGCACCATTTTTCATCGCATCGTTCCGGGTTTCGTCATCCAGGGCGGCGGCTTCACCGAAGACATGACGCAAAAGAAAACCAAGCCGCCGGTCAAGAACGAAGCCGACAACGGCCTGAAGAACAAGCGCGGCACCTTATCGATGGCGCGCACGAATGACATCAACAGCGCCACGTCGCAGTTTTTTGTGAACCTGAAAGACAATGACTTTCTCGACCACTCGCGCGGCAATTTCGGTTATGCGGTCTTCGCCAAGGTGACCGAGGGCATGGATGTGGTCGACAAGATCGCGGCGGTTGAAACCGGGCGTAAGCGCGGATTCGATGATGTGCCGGTGGAAGCGGTGACCATGAAAAGCGTGCGGCGCGTGAAAGCCTAACGGGCGTGGCGAAGAAGAAATCATTCTTTCGGCGGCTGGCACTATCGATCCTCGGGATACTGCTCTTTTGCATCGCGGCCAGCGCCGCCGCCGTGGCGCTGCTGCGCTGGATCAATCCACCTTTCAGCGCATTCATGGCGGAAACGCAGCTTTCCGCCTGGGCGAAGCACGATCGCACCTATGTGTCTCGTCATCACTGGGTCGACTTGAATCAAATCTCGCCCAACCTGCCCTTGGCCGTGGTCGCATCGGAAGATCAGAAATTTCCGGAACACTGGGGTTTCGACGTGGAGGCCATCGAGAAAGCCTACGAGATGAATCAGCATAGTCATCGCGTGCACGGCGCGAGCACCATCAGTCAGCAGGTCGCCAAGAATCTGTTCTTGTGGTCGGGGCGCAGCTATTTTCGCAAGGCATTGGAGGCCTATTTCACGGTGTTGATCGAGGCCTGCTGGCCCAAGCGGCGAATCCTGGAGGTCTACCTGAACATTGCCGAATTCGGCTATGGCGTGTACGGCGCCGAGGCGGCGGCACAGCGCTTTTTTCACATCCCCGCCGCCAAGCTGAGCCGCAGCGACTCCGCGGTGCTGGCGGCGGTGTTGCCGAATCCTCAGCGGCTGATCGCCGCCGCGCCCTCGGTCTACGTTCAGCAGCGGCGCGATTGGATCCTAGGTCAGATGCAAGCGCTCGGCGGCCCCGAAATGTTGGGCGAGATCGACGCCTACCCGAGCCGGCGTCGCTAAGATTCGCTCCAGAATTTCCGGTATTTCAAACACCGCCCGATTCTTTATGGACCGCACCGCGGCGCGGTACAGGTCGATGTGATCCTCGACTCGCGCCACGCCCGCGCGAATTGCCTTGAACGAGTCCAGCACCACACCCACGGCATTCTCCTCGACCCATTCTGTGTTGTATCGCTCCTGCGGCATGGTCCAGGCGTTGCGGACCACGATCACCGGCAGGCCCTGCTGCACCGCTTCGCTGATGCTGCCGGGACCCGGCTTGCCGATGAAAAAGTCGCTCAATTGCATGTAGTAGCTAATCTGCGAAGTGAAACCCACGACCAGGCGGGGAGCCGTGGCACGCATGTTGCGCAACTGCTCCTCGAGCACGGCGTTGTGCCCGCATGCCAAGATGAGCTGAACATCATCGAGGCGCTTGGAGATTCCGCGCATCACCCGCGATCCATGACCGCCGAACATCACCATGCCCGTGGGCCGATCCGGATCCAGCTGCAATTTGCGCATTTCCTCGCGCCGATCGAGCTTCAGGTCGCGGTAAAAATTCGGATTGATGATCATCCCGGACGTCTCGTGAACGTACATGTCCCGAACTGCCGCGCGCGCTTGGGCTCCGGCGCGTGGGGTGCCGCAGATGAAGTGCTGCGCCTGATCGGGCTCAATCCAAAAGTGCGGCGGAAAATCCGCCAGATCGGTGAGAATGGTCGCATAGGGAATATGCGGATTGGCGAGCGCCGAGGCCTGATACATGGCGCGGTTGAAATTCGGCACCATGGAGACGATAAGATCGGGCCGCGTTGCCTGCCAATGCCGGCGCAGCTGGCTGACCCAGGTTTTGTGGCTCAACCGAATCAGCATCTGCAGGATGCGCAGTTCCTGCGCCAAACCCAAGGTCCAGCCGCGCGCGAGCCGCACGTTATAATAATCTTCCGGCTTGACGCCGGTGGTTCTGCGAAATATGTCTTGCGGATCGAGGACTTCGAACAAATTGACCAGCCTGACCTGCCAGTCTCTATATTGCTCGCGAATCGCCATCTCGAGAGCCACGGCGGCGGAGCGATGCCCTCCTCCCGCATTGATGTACACGAGATCAATCGTTGTCATTCGCTTTCATTTTGAGCGCCAAGTGTGACCAACCGATGAAATATTTCCTGTTTGTGACGGCGTTGGCGCTATTCGGCGAAATGGCCGCCGCGGCTCCCGCGCACTTGAGCCACGGACGCTTCAAGGATTTGGTCGTTTACAGCCCGCCGGCTGCGGCGTCGAGCTTTGTGTTGTTCTTGTCCGGCGATGAGGGCTGGGGCCGACGCGCCGAGGGCTTCGCGGAACAGCTTGCACAGCAAGGCGCCATGGTGGTGGGCATTGATCTGCCGCAATTCAAAGCGGTGCTGGAAGCGGACGGCGGCGACTGCGAGTTCCCCGATGGAGACCTGGAGAACTTAAGTCACTTCGTGCAAGCCTATTTTCACAACTCAACTTATATTGCGCCTCTACTCGTGGGGCTGGACGACGGCGGCAGTCTGGCTTACGCGATTTTGGCGCAAGCGCCGCCGGACACTTTTGCCGGCGCGCTCAGCTTAGGTTTCTGTCCGCACTTGAATTTGCAGAAGCCGCTGTGCAAGGGCTCCGGACTTGAGCTGACAGGCGGTGGCCGCGGTTCGGGCTTGAATCTGCAGCCCATTAAGTCCCTGAATAATCCCTGGGTAGTGCTCAAGGACCCCAAGAACCTCGAGTGTCCTGCCGCGGCGACCCGCGATTTTGTCTCGCGCGTGCATGGCGCGGCCATCGCCATGGTGCCGCAAATGAGCGAGCCGTCCGTCAACGCGGCTTTCGCCGAACTGGCCGCGGCGAATCTCAATCGCGGCGTCGCGCCGCCCGCTGAGCTGGGTGATCTGCCCGTCGTCGAAGTACCCGCGCAGCCCCATGCGACCCCGTCGGATTCCTTCGCCATCATCATGTCCGGCGACGGCGGTTGGGCCGGGATCGATCGAGACATTGCCACGGCGTTGAGTGCAAAAGGCATTTTCGTGGTGGGGTTGGATTCGCTGCGCTACTACTGGACGAGGCGCACGCCGGACGGATTGGCGGCGGATACCGACAAAATGATCCGTTACTATCTCGCGCACCTGAGCAAGAAGCGCGTGCTCCTCATCGGTTATTCCCAGGGCGCAGATGTGCTGCCCTTCGCGGTCAATCGTCTACCGGCAGCGACAAAAAGTGTCGTGTCACTGACGGCGATCTTGGGAATGTCCGAGCACGCGCTATTCGAATTTCACGTCAGCAGCTGGATTTCGGATGACAATTCCGGTCCCGAAACCCTGCCGGAGGTGAACCGGATCAGCGGCATCCCGGTGCTGTGCATTTACGGCGAAGATGAGCATGACTCGCTGTGCCCAAAACTGGACCCCGGCAAATTCAAGATCGTGAAAGTCAAGGGCGGCCATCATTTCGACGGCAACTATGCGGCCCTTGCGGATGACATCCTGTCGGCAGTCAAACCCTGACTCTTTAAATGCGCCCTTCCGCCGCCATCCAGTCGTAGCAGTCCTTCACCATGTCCTTTAAGGGTACGACTCGATAGCCTAGTTCGCGCTGCGCCTTCGCGGAGGAGGTGCTGACTTTTCGACTCATCAGACCGGCCATTTCAGGCGTGATGGGGGGTTCCTTGCCGGTGAATCGGCTGGCGAGATCGCCCAGCACCGCAATGACGCGCAACAGCGCCATGGAAGTCTCCTTTTTAGGCTCGGGCTTCCCAACGAGCGCGGCAATCTCTCTCACCAGCTGCATCATCGTCTTATTTTCACCGCCGAGCAGGTATGAGCCACCGCTCTGTCCCTTGTCCGCAGCCGCAATATGCGCCGCCACGACTTCGCGCACATGCGTAAAGGTCAGCAAGGAAGGCGGCACGCCGGGCAGCTTGTCGTCGCGAACCATCAAGAACAGGCGGGACCAGGTCCCAATGTCGTACGGGCCCATGATCGCGCCCGGCTGCATGATGACAACTTCAAGACCCTTCTGGGTCGCGGCGCGCGCCAGCTCCTGCGCCTGCCACTTGGTTTTCTGATAGTTGACGCTGGCGTGCGCTGCGAGGCTCGGCGTCTCTTCGGTGATCTCGCCATCCACCGGACCATACGCGGAGATAGACGAGGTCACGACGAGTCGCCGGACGCGCCTGGCCAATGCGGCCTCGACGACATGGCGCGTCCCGTCGACGTTGTCGCGGGTCTGCTGAGCATTTCCCCCGCGCCACATATTGGTGTTGCCGGCGACATGGAAAACCGTATCGGTTCCCGGCGGGATCGCGGCCAGCAGTGAATTCGGATCGCTCAACTCTCCGACCGCGAGTTTCGGCCGAAATCGTTTCAGCAACTTTAGGTCCGAGGATGGACGATGCAGAGCGGTCACATTCCAACCGCGAATCATCAGTTCCTTGACCATATTGAGACCGACAAAGCCGGTCCCACCGGTGACGAAGGCCGCCCGCTCCGAACTAGGCGGCATCAGCCGCGTCTCCCGCATCCGGCTCGTAGCCCAGGAGAGGCGCCAACCACCGTTCTGCTTGGTTCACCGTGAATCCCTTGCGTTGCGCATAGCTTAAGACCTGGTCGCGGTCGATCTTGCCGACGCCGAAATAATGCGCCTTCGGATGGGAGAAATAAAACCCACTCACCGCCGCTGTGGGCAACATCGCGAACGATTCCGTCAAATGTAAACTCGCGTTGCGCTCCGCATCCAGGAGGCGCCAGAGCAAGGCTTTTTCAGTGTGGTCCGGACAGGCGGGATAGCCGGGCGCCGGGCGAATCCCTTGATATTCCTCGCGAATCAAGCCGCGGTTATCCATGTCCTCGTGCGGCGCATAGGCCCAGAATTCTCGCCGCGCCCGCTCGTGCAGGCGTTCCGCCAGCGCCTCCGCCAGACGATCCGCGAGCGCCTTCAAAAGGATGCTGCTGTAGTCGTCATGCTGAGCTTCGAATCGCGCGACGTGTTCATCGATGCCGATTCCCGCCGTCACCGCGAACGCGCCGATGTAGTCGGCGCGACCGCTCTGCGCCGGCGCGATGAAGTCGCTTAGGCAAAGCTGAGCCTGGTCCAGCGGCTTGGATTTCTGCTGCCGCAAATTGTGCAAACGCAGTTGGACGGTCTGCCGGCTCTCCTCGGTATACACGTTGATGTCGTCGTCGCCCACGCTGTTCGCCGGGAAGAAGCCGACGACCGCGCGAGCTTTCAGCCATTTTTCGGCGATCAATGTGTCCAGCATGCGCGTGGCGTCCGCGTACAGGCTGCTCGCCGCTTCGCCCACGATCTCGTCTTGCAAAATATCCGGAAACTTGCCGGCGAATTCCCAGGCATTGAAAAACGGCATCCAGTCGATGTACGGCACCAGCTCCTGCAATGGATAGTCATCGAAGACTTTGGTGCCGAGAAACGCAGGCACCGGCGGCGCATAGGCTGCCCAATCGATCTTGAATTTCTTGGCGCGCGCCTGGGACAGCGATAACTGCGGGGCCTTGGCGCCTTTGTTGCGATGTTGCTCGCGCCGGCGCTCATGGTCCGACTTGAGGGTTGCGACATAGGCCGCGCGCGAGCTCTCAGTAACCAGCTGCTGACACACGCCCACAGAGCGCGACGCATCCTTCACGTACACCACCGCGCCGGCATATTGCGGATCGATTTTCACCGCCGTGTGCGCCGGGGAGGTGGTCGCCCCGCCGATCAGCAGCGGCTGCTTGTATCCCAAGCGTTGCATCTCCTTCGCGACATGCACCATTTCATCCAGCGACGGCGTGATGAGTCCGGACAGTCCGATGAGATTCGCGCCTTCCCGCGTCGCGGCCTCGAGGATTTTCTCGCAGGACACCATGACGCCCAGATCGACGACCTCGAAGTTATTACATTGCAGCACCACGCCGACGATGTTCTTGCCTATGTCATGCACATCGCCCTTCACGGTGGCGATCACGACTTTGCCGTTGGAGCGGCTCGCACCGGACTTTTCCTTTTCGATGTACGGAATGAGCACGGAGACGGCCTTTTTCATCACGCGCGCCGATTTCACCACCTGCGGCAAGAACATCTTGCCCGCGCCAAACAGATCGCCCACGACATTCATGCCGTCCATCAAGGGGCCTTCGATGACGTCCAGAGGGCGCTTCGTCTGCAAGCGCGCCTCTTCGGTGTCCTCGAACACAAATTCGTCCAATCCTTTGATCAAGGCGTGCTGCAAACGCTCGGCGACCGGCAGCTTGCGCCATTCCAAATCATCGCCGCGCTTCTGGGCGCCGCCGCCCTTGTAGCGCTCGGCGATCTCCAAGAGCCTCTCGGTGGCATCCGTCCGGCGTGCCAGAATTACGTCTTCCACGCGCTCGCGCAGTTCTTTGTCGATGTCCTCGTAAATAGCGAGCTGGCCGGCGTTGACGATGCCCATGGTGAGCCCGGCGCGGATGGCGTGATACAGAAAAACCGAGTGCATGGCTTCGCGCACGCGATCGTTGCCGCGAAAAGAAAACGACACATTGCTGACGCCGCCGCTGGTATGCGCCAAGGGCATGCGTTCTTTGATGGCGGCGACCGCTTCGATGAAGTCCAGGCTGTAGCGGTTGTGCTCTTCGATGCCCGTGGCCACGGCAAAGATATTCGGATCGAAAATGATATCTTCGGCCGGAAACTGAATCCGCTCGGTCAAAATTCGGTACGCGCGCTCGCAGATGCTCACTTTGCGTTCGATGGTGTCCGCCTGACCCTTCTCGTCGAAGGCCATCACCACGACGGCGGCCCCATATCGCAGACACAATCGAGCATGCGTCAGGAACGCTTCCTCGCCTTCCTTCAAGCTGATGGAATTGACGATACCCTTGCCCTGCACGCACTTCAGGCCCGCTTCGATCACGGACCATTTCGACGAATCGATCATGATGGGCACGCGCGCGATATCCGGCTCGCCCGCGATCAGGCTCAAGAATTTCACCATCGCGGCCTG
>Ga0210398_10004093_pt1 | contig 13792 bp, 14 predicted proteins | sample IncBWC4OmetaG_FD_161047 | JGI IMG/M metagenome (GOLD analysis project Ga0210398, IMG submission 161047) | Forest soil microbial communities from Barre Woods Harvard Forest LTER site, Petersham, Massachusetts, United States - Inc-BW-C-4-O | ecosystem: Environmental > Terrestrial > Soil >... | reverse complement strand
GATGAAGATGCCCGGGTCTTACTAGGAGGGATGTCCAACGGAGCCTTCTACGAGCTAAAAAGGAAAACGCCCGCTGCTCTGGATCAGGATCGCATGACCAGAATCTCGGTACTGACCGGGATCTTCAAGGCCTTGAACATTCTTTACGGCAAGAAGCTCGCAGACCGTTGGATTCAGTTGCCCAACGATAATTCGATGTTCGAGGGCGGATCGCCGCTGGCCTACATGCGCCGCGGAGGACTGCCTGGGATGCTGCGCGTAAGACAACTCCTGGACTCGCGACGGGGCGGCCGATAGGTGCTTCCTCCTACAACCTCTATCAGACAAGACGACACTCACCGCTTAATCCCCTCTCCCTACATCGACACAGACGAGACGGTTCTCACCAGGCTTACCGAAAAGCTACACGATCTGAACAAATTGCTTGAGCTCGAAGGTGCCACGAACGATCGACTTCTTGGAGAAGCCGGGCTTCTACCGGGGATCACCGTACGAGAACTCGTATTCGGTCTCTCCTATTCGCACATTGTCAATGCGGCATTCACGCATGCCAACCCCTTGGGGAATCGTTTCAACGGACCGGAGCGCGGCGCGTGGTACGCAGGCTTCTCGAGGAAAACCTCCGAGACCGAAGTGGCCTACCATAGATCAAAGGAGCTAAAAGAGGTCCGATGGGCCGAAAAGGAAGTTTTTACGTACGTAGATTTTCTCGCAGACTTCCGCGGAGAATTTCATGATCTTCGTGGCGCTACTGCATTTGCAGATTGTTTGGACCCATCGAGCTACCAGGCTTCGCAGCGTTTGGCGAGCGCACTGCTAGATACTGGATCCGCAGGAGTCATTTATCCGAGCGTCCGGCACTCCGGTGGCGTTTGCATCGGATGCTTTCGGCCCGCGCTGGTAAACAACGTTAGGAAGAGCTCGCAACTATCCGTTTCCTTCGAGAATGCTTTCGCGCCACCTGTGATCAAGGACATTTAATCAGGTGACGGTGGATAGGCGACGCCGGCGAACAAATCAATGACGTACGCGGTTGCCGCTGCTTTGAGAGAAGCAAACAGCAAAGTGGTTCGACTGGTGCTGTCGGCGCAGGTGGTGTGTGCTTAATGCTCCCTTAAGCTCCCTCGCAAATCTACGACCCACAGTTAAAAAAGGAGATGTTGGTAGGGGCGGTGGGGATCGAAAACACTACCGTGCGGAATTTCAAGGACTTGGAGGGAATGCTGGGGAACGCTAGGGCATTGAAAAGGAACAATTGGGAATCCAAAGGAATCTTTATTGGCCCCTTACCTTAATGGCCCCTCATTTTTCTCGACCACCGAGATTCCGTCACTGTGTATTTCACTCACTGTCCAAGTCACGACGTCGGCTTCGGGCTCAAATCTCGCGGTGCGGATGGCAAGCCAACGTAACTTCACGAGTGTGCCAGACCCGAACTACTGGCCCTGCGGGGGGCATCGTTCGAGCGGAATTTCTTCGACTTCGTCGAGACCTTCCAGGATCCGGATGTTCACAGAACCACTTCTACGGTAACCGCGTTTTCAGGACTTGAGCGTAGATGAGATTATTGCGGGGTCACAATCTTGACGGAGACTCGATATCGTCGATAGTCCGTATAGTGGTGCAAATTACGGAATTTTTGCTTCTCAATTTCCATCGATACATCCACGTCCCTGGGCAGCCACAAAGGATTTGGAATGTCCTGAAGTTGCACTTCGCCGAACGCCACTTCTGTTGTCAGCTGATCGAGTCGAATTTCATTGTTCGGCGTAAGTAGATCGCTCCGCATTCGGATGATTTGGAAATTATTCTTGTCCACCCACAAGATCCCCTGCGTCAGCATATCCACATCTACTCCTCCAGCTCCCCTCACCGAGTTGACAAAAGTAGCCACGCCAGGTCGCTGAGCAAACCCCACGACATAGGTCTCTCGTGAGTCCATCTTTTCCTCGCCCAGGTAGCGGAACCTCGACTGCGGCTGAACGACCGTAGAAAAACGGATACAGCTCAAAGCGTAACCGGCGGTGATCACATAACCCTTCTCGAGGCCTATCGGTCCCAGGCGATTTCCCTTTTCGTCCATCCGATATTCCGCGCTTGCCCCCAATTCGTTGCCGTGATGAAGGATCAAATAGTTGTCTTGAACGCGCTCCTTCGCTTGAATCTTTCCTTTTGCATTCAACTTTTCCTGGGTCACGTCTTCGTGGGCGATTAGGTCCCCAAGTTCGCGGACGAAATCGTCCACGCTTCGGCCCAACTTCTGCAGAATCACTGGCAAGTCTTGCTCGTCCGGTGCAGGCTGAAGGGTTTTCAGTTCTGGAACGCGCTCGATCAGCTGCGCCAGCGGCAAATCAAAGTATGGATGCGCCTTCGCATAATCGCTGGTCTCCGCTGGAACCGCACTCTCGGTGCCGGTCACCTCACCAAGCTTCTCAGTCTCAGTCGTAACCTTCTCTGCCGGGCTAGGTTGCGAGTAATACCCCTGCCGAGTGCGCGCCGTCAGACCCGGCTTTGCGATACGGATTTCCAGATCGTGATATTCGTTAGGCCGATCGGTGGTGACTGGATCGAAGGAGATCTCGTAGTAAGCATGCGTGTCGGCCAGGCACCGTTTCACGGGTGTGGTTATGTCGTTGCCGCCGGAGAGAGCAAGACCTCCGCTCTGGGTGGCGATTACCTGTAAAGCTAAGTCGGCCCATACGGTCTGGCTAGGTTTGCTGATTCCTTTAAAAAAGGGGTCCCAGCTGGAGCTGCCTCCGATACTGTGCAGGGTGATGCGCCCCTGCCGCAGCAGCGTCGACAGAGTCACGACATCGTTGAAGATCGTTTGCTCTTGCTTTACGTCCATCTGTTCCCTGTCGCCGGAGGCCGGCCAGCCCGGGGAAATCCACAGAATGATCTTGCGCCCTGGCCGGGCAGCCTCGCGAGTCGCAAGCTGAAACAAGGCCTTGAGGGAAACCTGCAAGCGCTCGATGTTGCTGTAGAAGCCGCCTTGGCGGTGCATAGTAGGTAACGCGCGGGTGTGCTGATCCAGAGCGGCACTGAGTGCGTTGCCATCACTCGAGAAGTCGTCCTGAACCTTGAGGCCGGCATCCGTAAGGAAGGCAAGAGCGGTCGGGTGCGCTAGCCGACCTCCATCGGTAGTAGGAATTTGTCGATCTCCGAACGTTCGAAGGCCATTCGTTCGAAGGCCATTTTCAGAAAACTGGTGTTTAGGTTATCCACAACAAGCACGACCTCTATCGGTGCCTCGCGCTCACGGAAAGCTTGGAACGAGAAGATGGTCTGCGGAAATTTATTATCCAAGACAGTGAAGTCTTGTTGCTCAAGGCCGCTCACGGGGAGGCCAGCCTCCGAAATAACTACCACGTCCAGATGGATCTTGCCGTCGCCGGGAAAGGTTGGCACATGATACTGGCGAGCTGAAATTTGAGGCGTACACAGAAAGGGGACCAGAAGAAAAAGGCCGAGACGTGACTTCATAGGCATACGCTCCCTCGTCCGAGCGAAGGCCGACCGAGGATCCCCACAGTACTCACCGATTCCGCAGCATATTGTAAGAGAAGCTCACTATATGAGACGCCGTCAACGGTGGCCCAGTTTCAAGCTCAACGTTCCGCCGACTGCTCTAGTAGATTTGAGATTACTCGAAAAAAGCCCAACTGCCCGGTTAGTCGTTAATCAGGCATTTGCGCAGTGTGCGGTGAAGATGTAGGCGCGACTATCAGGTCCCCTGATTTGCAAAACTGGATCAATCTGTTCCCGGTGCCACCGTCGCGGCGGCGTATCCGACCATGTCAAAAGGGCAGTAAGAATTTCTGTGCAACGCCGTGTCCCGGCCAGCTGATCCATGCGTGATATGCTCGTCCCTGATGTTTCGCTTCGCAGCCTCCGTCCTCGTCCTGCTTCTCTTCGTCTGCTCCGCAAGTTCTCAGACCGAAAATAGAGGCGCAACCATTCACGTCAATGTCGATCTCATCTCTGTAAACGTGCGTGTTACCGACAAGCAGGGCAGCGATATTCCGGGACTGACGGCGGATGATTTCACATTATTCGAAGATGGGCGCCGGCAGAAGATTTCTTTCTTCGACACGGAAAAAGAGCCAATCGCTCTAAGCATCTTGGTAGATTCCAGCAGCAGCATGGGTGCGGGCGACAAACTGGACGTTGCAGAAGGAATGCTGCGAGAGCTGATAAACCGCAGCCGGCTTGAGGATGAAATTTCGGTATTGCAGTTTACGGATCACGTGGTCGGATTCCGACAGATCACGCGCGAGCAGCGCTTGCTGACCCTCCCAGCCGCAATAAGGTCGGAATCGGGCGGGACCGCCCTATACGACGCCATAGCCTCTGCTTTGTGCCATCTCCGAACATCGAAAAATCTGCGGCAGGCTATCGTGGTCATCACTGACGGAGCCGACCAGCACAGCCGGCTGAGGCTGGAACAATTGATTCGACTCGTACAATCCTCCAGGGCCCAATTGTTCCTTGTCGGCTTTTACCGCGAACCTGAATATACGATTTACAAGCAATCTCAAGACACGGTGACGCTCGTGACCGGCCGGGAGATCGACAATCCCTTAGTCATCTTTGACCGATTGTCCAAAGAATCCGGCGCCGAGGCCTTCTTTCCAAGCACCAAAAAAAGTCTTGATCAGGCCGTGAGCGAAATCTTGAACATTCTCCACGCTCAATACACGCTGTCGTTCTACCCCGAGGGGGGCGCAAAAGCTTTGCGGCGCATTCAAATAAAGCTCAATCGCAGCGGCGTCAAGTTCAGGGCACGCCAGAGCGTGAGCCTGCAGGACCCTGCAGGGGAAGAAGTTCAGTTTGATGAGGAGACTTGTGCCGTATCGGCGAAGGCGCATCCTTATCCTTACGAGGCTCGTCTGACGAAGGACGGTGACACTCTCGACTATCGGGAGGACTTCTCCGATCCGCGAACGGGTTGGCCCAACCGCGCAGGCTCGCGCTACATCTCTAACGGCTACGAACTCTCCTATCAACTTCCGAAGCATAATGCCGACCAAGTGCTCGTTGAGGCAGGTCCGATTGGCACCGGCGCTCTGGCTGTTTATGGCCCCTGGTGGGACGATTTTCGCGCGACGGAATACGTGGATGCCGGATGGGCAAAAACGCACCCTCCCACGCAGACTCTCCCGCTGAAATCTCGGGAAATTCTGGACGCTTCATCGGCGGGAATTGCCTTTCGAGTGACGGGCGGTGGCTACTATGCTTTCGTGCTGAGTACCAGCCCTCAGGCATATAAGGCCGATGAACTTTCGTTCAAATTAGTGAAAAAAGCATTTCACGGAATTTCCGAGGAACAGATCATCCCCTGGACTCGCCTCTCCGCAAAACAAGTCCAACAGGAAATTGCAACTGGTATAAAGTTGACCGTCGAGTGCCAAGGGGACCAAATCACGTTGTTTGTCGACGAGCAGCAAGTGGGCAGCATGCGCGATGCAACTTATCGCAGCGGCTACGTGGGGTTTGTCTCGTCGGGAACGGGGCGCGTCATTTTTCGAAACCTACATGTGCAAGGAACACGCTGAGTTCTTTGCCGCACGTCCGCTCCACCTCTCGTCTCCTCGAAACCTCAGGCTAATTCCTTCCGAACTTCGGGGCGGTGGGGATCGAAAACACTACCGTACGGAATTTCAAGGACTTGGAAGGAATGCTGGGGAACGCCAAGGCATTGAAAAAGGAACAATTGGGAATGCAAAGGAATCCTTATTGGCCCCTTAATGGCCCCTCGTTTTTCTCGACCACCGAGATTCCGTCATAGTGTATTTCACACACTGTCCAAGTGGCGCAGTCGGCCTCGGGCTCAAATTCCACGGCGCGGATGGCAAGCCGACGTAACTTCACGAATGTGCCAGACCCGAACTGGTAGTCTGGCTAGGGCATCGTTCGTGAGGGATTTATTCGACTACGTCGAGGCCTCTCAGGATCCGGACGCTCACGGAACCACTTCTACGGTAACGGCGTTCTTGGCAGGCATTCGGATTTTTTCTGAGCACGCCGTCACTCGGCACCAGGCAAGAGGTGTCCCGTTCCGCATCATTCCTACCCCCTTGGGCTGCCACGGTCGGTCAGTCAGTTCTCTCAAAGGCCGCGCTGTTGAGCCACCGCTATTAGTCCAGCGCGCTGGCGGGTTCCAGGCCCTTCAGGCAGGATTTCTCTGTCGAACTTTTCACACATCGAGAGGAAGGACTTCAGCAGAACACCTTCATTCATAACGCGCCGCAAGACTTCTAGGTCACACAGTCCTGCAAGTGATCCGAGGCCACCGCATCGCAAAACCCGCATCCCTTCGGACTCCAATATTGCTCTCAGTTCGACCGGTAGGAACGCCTTGAGCGATCCCAGGTAGTTCTGAGTGACACCCTCCGCCAAAACTCTATTGCTCGGAAACTGTTGCTGATGCCATTCGCCACGATTGATCATCGCTTCCACTGCCGGACCGAGCTGACCGGTCTTGACAAGACTCGAAACAACCCACGCGGCTGTCATTTGTGCCTGATGTGAGACTGTAAGAATTACTGTCCTCCTCGCCACTCGGCAGGTCTCTTGAATTGCTTGGGGCGCTTTGGAGCCCGCGAACGAAATTGCACCGTCCAGATTTAAAACAAAATCGAAAGCCCGATCTGGAAAGCGAGATAGGTCACATGAGTTTCCTTTCACGAACTCTATAGTTTGCACTCCTTGAGCCTTTTCGCGCGCGATCACCAACATCTCTGGGGACAAGTCCAGATGGGTCACATGGAAGCCACGCTTGGCCAGGGGGATTGAAAACGCGCCTGTTGCACCCCCTACGTCAAGGATAGTTCTGACTCCGCCAAGATGCTGCTCAATCTCGCGCCAACGTAGAGCGCGATTGATGCTTTCGTCCGCCAAATCGCGTTCTTCTTTCAGCGCTTTGGCGTCCCACCACTGTTCTTCCCGATCGAAGTCTGTCTCTGGCAAGCTCATCGTGATACAACTTTTCTGCAATGTGTTCTCAACTGCAATCGCTACCTGACAGGCTATCTGGTCGAGCAAGATGACGTCGTCTTTCTCAAAAGTATTTTCCGTAAGACGGGGTGTTATCTTCCGCTAAAGCTGCCGCGACTTCAAGGCGATGTTCCACCGGCACTGACGCCAATCGTTTTGGGAAACTTGCTGCCGGGCGGCACTCGCGGATTGGGATTTTACTTGTCTAGCTAAGTGACCGTACCGTAGATTATGAGACGGCTCCGCATTATTCGATCTCTTCTCGTGGTCGCCTGCCTGTCGTATGTCCTCATGCTGCCCTGTGGACTTGAGGCCCAATCGAGCAGTGGGCCTGCGCCACAGACGCACTTCGGGCGATCAACGACCGGCATATGGATTTGCCGAAACTTCGGCAGGAAACGGAAGAAAAAACTCAAGGAATCCGGAGACGAGCAAACGGCTGGCCGCGCATTGGAACAATTCTTGAACGCATTTGGAGACGGCCATCTGTCGATTGAATGGCCGCGCAGTGACCCTTCCCCGCCGCACGCGAAATCGGGAACAGTTGAACCCTTGTGCAATCGTCTTGGATACAAATCCTCTACAAACGCCGGCATCGACTTTTCGTTGTTACCCGGCTTCACGGCTGTCCCGTCAACTGGGAGCGAGCTGTTTTCGGGAGGACTGCTGACGGACAGGGCACCTCAAGTACAGACTCAGCACGGTGGAATCGGATCTGAACAAAGGGGCAGCGCCGAGGAGCGTGCTTGAAGAAGCTGCGGGCAAGCTACGCTCAGCAATCACGGCGAGCCAACAGCCTCGCGACCGGAGCCGGGTCTTTGAGGGCGGCAGCCTGAACTGCTCACTGGTGTTGACGAACGTTCTGTTCTGGAGTGGAGTTCTACCCTACGCCAAGCCGGGATCGTTCGCTGCGCTGGAGTCGAAGACAACGCTATTTAAGCCGTTTCAATATGAATACATGGAGAACTCGGATCGACTGCCGCTTTACGTGGCTGTAGACCGTCATACCTGGTTTTCCGCCGAACGATTTGCCGCATTGTTGCAGGACAACGGTGCGGCGATGATTGTCGGCGAACTCACCGGCGGCGCGGGATGCGGCTACACGGGGGGAGGAATTCCGACGACGCTCGCGCATTCGGGCGCGCAAGTGAAAATGCCGGATTGCGTAGGTCTTCGGGGGGATGGGTCGAACGCAAATGACGGCGTAACTCCCGATGTTCTTGTACCTTGGGCGGCGCGTGATACGCCTTATACGAAAGCTAATAAACTGCTGGTCTATCTGGGAAAGATCACCTTCAAAACGAACTAGAAAGTCTCAGAACCCGATGCCTGAATTGAGTTGACACCGACATGTCGCCGGCTCCTAATTAACGCTAGCGTTAATGAGGATAGGAGTTATCGAGCCTGCCCACGGGATTCACGCGTTTTAGGTGCGAGTTCCTCAAGACACAGTATGTGTTTAAGGGGACTCGCTTCCACGGATCCAACCCATCGCCACTGGTCTTACTCGAATCGCGCAAAGTGGCTATTGCCCACCACACCTCGCCGAGAGATACTGCCGGCACTCCATGGCACGCAGCATCACATCAAATCTCGGGCTTTACCTCTACGGCGGAGCTGGCATCTTTCTCGGCCTCCTGGGCCTGGCCTCCGGCGACTTCGCCACCACCTGGCAGAACGTCGGCCCCAACATCCCTTTGCGCGTACCGCTCGCCTATCTCACCGCGGTCATTGAGCTCGTCGGGGGGATCGCGCTCCTCTGGCCCCCGACCGCGCGTGCCGGCGCTCTGACCCTGACGACTGTCTACTCTGTTTTCACGCTCATCTGGGTGCCCAAGGCCTTTGTGAATCTCGGCAATTACGACCCCATCGGCAATGTCTTTGAGGAGTTCGCCCTGGTCGCCGCTGGTCTGGTCCTCAGCGCGATCTTCTCGCCTGCGGGTTCATTCATTGCGCGTCGCCGGCCCTTCTTCGTGCTCCTCTTCGGTATTTGCCCGATTTCCTTCGGCATCGTCCACATCATTGACATGCCCGGCCTGTTGGGCTGGATCCCGGGTTGGCTGCCGCCGACCAAGATGTTCTGGGCTTATGCCACCACCCTGGGCTTTTTCGGGGCCGCCGTAGCCATCCTCACCGGCATCATGGCTCCGCTTGCCGCGCGCCTCCTCACCGCGGAGATCGTGATCTTCGAGTTGCTGGTCTGGATTCCAAATCTGTCTGCCGGGCCAAGCAATCACTTCAATTGGTCCGGCAACGCGATCTGCATCGCTTTGGCCGGCGCCAGTTGGGTCGTCTCCGACTCCATCAGCCGACACGCCCAACCTGCGACTTCGTAGATTCAGCTTAAGACAAGTCGTTCCATTCCAGCTCGGAACTATAGGCTAATTCTTGGTGACAAGTCGGAACTCTGCGATGTGGGTATCCTGATAATCCTCGAATACTTGCGTACTCACGGTTTCATAGAGGTCTTTGTGCTGATAAAACAAAAGTTCTCCCGGGAAATTGCGTGGGAACTGCTTTAAAATCGTGGCGAAGAGCTTTCCCCGCGCATCGCAAGCGTCCTGGTTCTTGTATTCCGTTAGTAAAACAATGTTCGGGTCGCTTTCCGAGGTGCTTTGTTCTGCGATGCGGTGATAACTGAGAACGGCACCCTGGCGCTTGGCTTCCTCGCGGATGCGCATCCAGTTGTCGTCCAAGTAGCCGAGCGTTGGCCCGAACCCTCCGGGCAGTACTTTAAGTATCTCCATCGTCCAGACCGGCTTCTCGCGATGCGAGGCTTTGCGCACCTCCACCGGCCACGGTAAAGAGATAGATAAGAAAAAGGCCAGCTAATATACGTCTTTGCATGAGTACACCTCCATGTATATATGGCACGGTAGCAGCAACGGCAATAAACAGCGAAGCGCATTTTTTCGGTACGGCTCAACTCCTGACATCATTTCCTCGAGCTGCAGGTGCCACCCATGAGGCTCGTTTTTCCCTTATTGCCGCCTTTTGGCGCCCCGCGAAATCGCTACGTCATTCTGAGCTAATGGGTTGGTTGGTAGGGGCGGTGGGGATCGAAAATACTACCGTGCGGAATTTCAAGGACTTGGAAGGAATGCAGGGGAACGTTAAGGAATTGAAAAGGAACAATTGGGAATGCAAAGGAATCCTTATTGGCCCCTTAGTGGCCCCTCGTTTTTCTCGACCTCCGAGATTCCGTCACGGTGTATCTCGCTCGCTGCCCAAGTCGCGCAGTCGGCTTCGGGCTCAAATTTAGCGGCGCGGATGGCAAGCTGACGTAACGTCGTGAATATGCTAGACCCGAGCTCGTAGCGCGGCTGGGGCATCGTTCGTACGGGATTTCTTCGACTTCGTCGAGACCTCTCAGGATTCGGATGTTCACGGAACCACTTCTGTGGAGTCGAGGTGTGACGCGGTGGTTTAGGTTCAGCCTATCCGTTGCCGACTCTTTCGTCTGTCGGTGCCTCACGAGCTGGACCATGCTTCCGTCTTCACACCCCGCTCATCGAACCGGACATGCGGATTTGCCGCATCCGGCTCTCGGAGAAAGGGTGGCGATGTTGCCCACGGGAGATTGAGCGTCCGCTTGGTAAGGCAGACGAGGCCCAGCACTTCATGCATCGAGGTCTCCGGAAACCTCTTGGTCCCCGGCCACGACACTTTGTGCTTGACACACAACCACTGACGCAGCCTTTTGCAGGCGTGCTTTTCCACCGCCCGATAGGCCTTGCTGACACGTTACGGCCTGCACGCTCACCAAGTCGCCTAGCGACTCTCTACACCAGAGGCTTCAGCAGTCTTGTTGCCTCCACTGCTGCTCTGATTGTTACCGGGTGGAGCGAACCAGTTCCCGCCGGGCGGGTTACTCCCGCTATGGACCACCACCTTTCACGGCGCACCCGGTTACCGCGTTACACCTTCACCGAGCGAGGGTTCCGCTTGTTCACCCATCCAGTTGAGTCTAGAATCAGGACTCACCTCGGGATTGCCGCGCATGGAGTGGGCCAAATGCTTCGAGCAATTCGCCTTTTTTCACCTCTCATTCTGATGAAACCACAACGAGTGTACTGGTTGGGGTTTGTGCTGTTTCTGGCAAGCGGAGGTCTCGCGCAAAGCCAGCAAGACGCACGGGATGTTCCAAACAAGTTTAGCGAGGGGGAAGTATTCTCGCACGGAGGGACGCTGATCGTCTGGGTCCCCAACAATTATGTTAGAGGTCGAATGGACGACCCCACAGCCCGGGTGATCAATGCCTACCCGTGGGGGATTCTACAGAGCGAGTTCAAGAGAGATTTCCCTAACTTTGATCTGGACTTCAAAATATTGGATCGGGATGAGTTTGTGAGCGCATTCCATGCCTCCCAACCGGATCCGTCGTATCCGGACGTGGCTTTTGTGGACAACTATAGTGAACTTCGTCCGCTCATGAATAACAACGCGGTGATGAAGATGTGGGGTCAACCGCGCCTTGAATCCGATGGCTGGTGGGTGATTTTTCGGCAAGCGAAAAATTTTGAAGCCAGTGAGGCATTCATGCTCTGGTTATCACAGTCCCCCCAGTGGAAGCCGATGCGAGTGAGCACTGTCTCCATCAGTCCGGCGGACATTGCGGTCGTTCAGGCCATTTCTAAAGAAGCCGTTCAGGACTTTGTGGACATGGATGCACACTCGCTTTTGTCGATCATGGATCCCGCGGCAAGCCATTTCGATGATTTCGGCGACAGGATCCAGACGATCCAGAACATTGAACCCCTTCTGACCTTCGGAAACTCAAGATTGGCGTTTGTTTTATTGGCCGAAGTAGGTCAAGGAGAGAAGGCTTTCGGGATGACGCATTCGGCGGTTATCCTGAGAAAGCTCGGCAACAGCTGGAAGGTGTTGCTTTTTCTGCCAAACAGCTCGCTTCCTACTATCGAGGGTCTGCTCGGAAATTTTGACCACTTGGGTTTGGACGAGGGACCGCGTGACGCGGCGCCAAACGTAACGCTGCTGGCCCCAGCCGATCATGCCCGATTAATGCGCTACCCACCATCCGATATCGAATGGTCGCCAGTTGACCCGAATCTGGCGACATATGTCATTGAGAGCCAATTTTGTCAACTTAGGCGCGAATATTGGTCACAGAGCGCAATCAAAGTTGTTTCACCTATTCCCTACGAATCTTCGATCCGCATGGAGATGCCCTTTGGAGTCGGCAAACAACCTCATCGCTGGAGAGTATGGGCCATTGACAAGAGCGGAATCGTATCGACGAGCGACTGGCGCGTAATCGATTTTACGAATTGACGCTTGGATGGCGCGCGGAAGAACGCTGCGAGATCAATACCGTTCAAGATGCGGGCGTTATCTGCGGTACAAATAAGATGTCGTGGCGTGCAACGGGCGCCCGATTGGTGAGAACCACTGGGGTCTTCAAAGTAGCGGGAAATGCTGGTGGCAAGCTCGGTTTCAGGAATGGGTTGCTGCCGAATATGGTTTGCCACCGAACACGAAACCAAATTTTTCCACCAAGTTATTAATTCGAGATGTCTCTCGCCGGGCTAACTCCTGCGTAGTCGCTTATCGGACAAGTCCCGTACTAGGACTTTTCCGGTAAGCGCGTTTGAACTTGGCTCGCAAGGCCCGCCTCTTCGTTGACTTGCCTTCTGGGGCAACCTAAGATGAGCGCCGAATGGCGGAGTATATATCTCTAATCGGTCAAACGATCTCCCATTACCGCATCTTCGAAAAACTCGGTGGTGGGGGCATGGGAGTCGTCTACAAAGCTGAGGATTCTCGTCTCCACCGTTTCGTCGCGCTCGAAGTTTCTGCCTGAGGACGTAGCCCATGATCCGCAAGCTCTCGCTCGGTTTCGGCGCGAGGCCCAGGCCGCGTCAGCGCTGAATCATCCTAACATTTGCATGATCCATGACATCGGTGAGCAGGGTGGGCACACGTTCATTGCCATGGAATTTTTGGACGGCTTGACGTTGAAGCACCGCATCGCCGGAAAACCTGTCGAGCCAGATGCCCTGCTCGGTTTGGCGATTGAGATTGCCGACGCGCTCGATGCCGCGCACGCTAAAGGGATCGTTCATCGGGACATTAAGCCCGCCAACATCTTTGTCACAGATCGTGGCCACGCCAAAATCCTCGACTTCGGCTTAGCCAAACTCTCTCCCAAACTCGTAACGGGAACGGAGCCGACTGCCTCGACCCTCGACGTAGAGGAGCATCTGACCAGCCCGGGCACGGCGCTCGGCACTGTTGCTTACATGTCGCCGGAGCAGGCACGCGCCGAAGAACTGGATGCCCGGACGGACCTGTTCTCATTTGGTGCAGTCCTCTACGAGATGGGTACAGGCAAGATGGCATTTCCGGGTAGCACCGCAGCAATCGTACATGACGAAATTCTGAATCGAGCACCGACGGCACTCACGAGATTGAATCCTCAGTTGCCACCGGAACTAGAACGCATCGTAAACAAGGCGCTAGAGAAAGACCGCAAGCTGCGTTACAAAAGTGCTGCAGAAATCCGCGCGGATTTCCAACGACTGAAGCGTTTGGCGGACTCGGATTCGTTACCTGTAACTTCGCGGACAAAGGGAGCAGAGCGTCGATACTACTACTGGAAACCAATTCCTGCTGTCTTAGTTGTAACAGCGTTGATGGGTGCTGCGAGCATCAGTTACCTATACCTACGCCACCCGAACAGCCCCAAGCTCACAGCGAAGGACCTAAATCCGGCGTGAATTTCGTTGTTTTTGTGCAAATCTGCCCAAAAATCGATATTTGCTCCCAAAATCTATGC
>Ga0210398_10004089_pt1 | contig 13799 bp, 16 predicted proteins | sample IncBWC4OmetaG_FD_161047 | JGI IMG/M metagenome (GOLD analysis project Ga0210398, IMG submission 161047) | Forest soil microbial communities from Barre Woods Harvard Forest LTER site, Petersham, Massachusetts, United States - Inc-BW-C-4-O | ecosystem: Environmental > Terrestrial > Soil >... | reverse complement strand
ATCCGGAGAATACCAGCCGTGGCGAAATCCCATGAACGCCTCGCAAACGGACCCAATACCCACATGATGACCGTCGCCATCACCGCTTTGTGCAAAGGTCTCCAGAGGGGAGAGGGTAGGGGTGAGGGGGCTCGGACGCTGGAGAAGAATTGCGGCTTCCGAACCCCCTCACCCTCGTTCGCTACGCTCACTCGACCTCTCCCCTCTGGGGAGAGGTGAAGCAAGTGCGGATCAAAAACGCAGCGGAGGGGCTACGAGCCCTGACCTTTGATGGTCCTGAACAAGTAGGTGACGATGTTGTTCTCGGCGCCGGTGGTCGGCGTCGTGCGGCTGATGAAGTCGAAAACCTTGCCGTCTTTCATGCCGTATTCGGCAAGCCGCTGCACTTTTCGGTTCTTGTCGAAATAGACCACGATCACGCGCTGGTCGGTGATCGTGGTGTCAACAAAGGAGATCGGGCGCTGCGCCCTTTGCGAGATGTAATAGAACGCTTCGCCGCTGACGGTCGCCACCGTCGACGGCGTGCCGAGTACGAGCAGGACCTGCTCCTGGGAGGCGCCCAGCGGGATCTGCTCGAGCGCGCCGTCGGGCAGCACGTAACCGCGCTGGAACGTTTCGCCGAAGCAGCCGCCCGGCAACAGCGCCAGCGTGAAGAGCACGGCAAAGGCGCGTATGGAACTCGTGTTCCTGATATGCCTGCCCCACATCTTCGAACCCACCTTGCACCCAGCCGTCGCGTGCCGTACCCCGAAAATCCAAAACTGGCAATCTGCCGCTCCAAAGCGGCTTTCGCGATTCAGGCTATCCCTATGATCCTAGCGCGGTTTCGGCGCAATTCCCAAGCCCGCACCATCCATGCCCTCTATGGCGCCATCGTGGCGCAAGCCCGTGCGGTGACGTTTTACGCCGATTACCGGGTTCCGGATACGGTCGAGGGGCGGTTCGACCTCATTGTGCTGCACCTGGTGCTGCTGCTGAACCGGCTCGGCCGTCCGGCGGATGTCGCGCGTGGCTTTGGCCAAGCCGTTCTCGGTCAGGAGCTTTTCGACGCGTTTTGCCGCGATCTCGACGCCAATTTGCGGGAAATGGGGGTCGGCGACCTGGCGGTGCCGAAACGGATGCAGGCCTTTGCCGAGGCCTTTTACGGCCGCCAAGCCGCCTATCTTGCCGCCCTTGAAGCCGCCGACCAACGGGTCTTTGAGAAGGCGCTGGCACGCAATATCTTTCCGGCAGGGAACGAGGCCGGAGCCGCTCAACTGGCGCGCTATGCGCGCGCGGCGGTGACCAGCCTCGATGCCCAGGACGATGGCGCGCTTCTGCGCGGCGAGGTCGTCTTTCCCGGGCCCGAGGCCTTTGTTCGTGAGCGAACGACACCATGAGCGAACGTAAAACAGACAAAGAAGCGCCGGCGCCCTGGCAGGTCCCGGTCACGTTCGAAGACGTGGCCGAGACCGGCCGGCATTTCGATCTGGTGGCGGATATTGACGTCCGCGCCGCCGTGGCGCGGCTGGTGGGCGTGCGCGACTTGCCAAGGCTCGAAGCCAATTTCGACGTGACCCGGCACGGCACCGACGGCTTGCATGTGTCGGGGCGAATGTCGGCGACGGTCGGCCAAAATTGCGTGGTCACGCTGGAGCCGCTGGTCAACGAAGTCGAAGAGGATATCGACCTCTTGTTCGCGCCACCGCCGCCGCCGCTCGCGCGCAAGGCCGGCGAGGCCGAGGCCGTCGAAGACGCTTCCGAACGGCCGCAACGGAGCTGGAACGGGCCGGAGCCGCTGGTCGGCGGTGTCGTCGATCTCGGCGCCCTGGCGACCGAATTCCTGATCCTCGGGCTCGATCCCTACCCGCGCAAGCCGGGTGCGGTTTTCGAGGCGCCACAAGAGGTTGAGCCGGATCCGGGGCCGTTCGCCGCGCTCGCCGGATTGAAGGAAAAGCATGGCCGCTGAACGCAGTTGTGTCCGGGCGCCGAACCGTTATTCTCCCGGCCGGTGTCGCCCTTCCGTCGTCAGGATCTTTCGTAGACAGGACCTAGGACCGCAAGGTCATTGAATGTCAGACAAGGTCCGCATTGCTCTCGATGCGATGGGCGGCGACCATGGTCCCGCAGTGGTCGTTGCCGGCGCGGACTTGGCGTTGACGCGTCATCCGGGAACCGAATTCCTCTTGTTCGGTAATTCAGCGCTGGTCGCGCCGCTCCTCGACGCGCGGCCATCGCTCAAAGCGGCTTCAAAGCTCGTTCACACCGACATCGCCGTGCGGATGGAGGACAAGCCGAGCCAGGCGTTGCGCTATGGCCGGTGGAAATCCTCGATGTGGCTCGCCATCGACGCGGTCAAGAAAGGCGACGCCGATGTCGCGGTATCGGGCGGCAATACCGGCGCGCTGATGGCGATGTCAAAATTCAATCTCAAGACCTTGCCGGGCATCGAGCGGCCGGCGATCGCGGCGCTGTGGCCGACGTTGCGCGGTGAATCCGTCGTGCTCGATCTCGGCGCCTCGATCGGCGCGGACGCCGACCACCTGGTCGATCTGGCGGTGATGGGCGCCGCCATGGCGCGCATCCTGTTCGGCCTCGATCGCCCGAGCGTGGGCCTGCTCAATATCGGCGTCGAAGAGGCCAAGGGGCTGGAGCCGGTGCGCGAGGCGTCAGCCGTCCTGCGCGAGCAGAAATTGCCGGGCCTCGATTATCACGGCTTCGTCGAAGGCAACGACATCGGCAAAGGCACGGTCGACGTCGTCGTCACCGAAGGCTTTGCCGGCAACATTGCGCTCAAGACGGCCGAAGGCACCGCCCGGCAGATGGCCGAATATCTCAAGGGCGCCATGACGCGAACGCTGAGTGCGCGGATCGGCTACTTTTTTGCGCGCTCGGCGTTTCGGGAATTGCGCGAGCGCATGGATACCCGCAAGTCGAATGGCGGGGTTTTTCTCGGCCTCAACGGCATCGTCATCAAGAGCCACGGCAGCACCGATGCCGAGGGTTTTGCCGCGGCGATCGGGCTCGGTCACGGCGTGATACGCGACGAGCTTTTGGCCAAGATCACGGCGGCGCTCGGGCGTCTCGGCAAGTCGCCGCCTCGGCAGGCCGTCGGCGGAGCTGCCTCGTGACCGCTCAACGATCGGTCATCCTCGGCTGCGGCAGCTATCTGCCGGCGCAGATTCTCACCAACGCCGATCTGGCGCGCAAGGTCGACACCACGGACGACTGGATCGTGCAGCGCACCGGCATCCATGAGCGCCACATCGCCGCGCCCGGCGAATGGACCTCGCACATGGCGGTGCACGCGGCGCGGGCCGCGCTCGCCCATGCCAAGGTCGATGCCCAATCGATCGATCTCATCGTGCTGGCGACCTCGACGCCCGACAACACCTTCCCGGCGAGCGCCGTGGCGGTGCAGGCCGAGCTCGGCATTACCCACGGCGCCGCCTTCGACCTGCAGGCGGTGTGCTCCGGTTTCGTCTACGCGCTGGCGACGGCCGATAGCCTGCTCAAATCGGGCGCGTTCTCACGCGCGCTGGTGATCGGCTCGGAGACGTTTTCGCGCATTCTCGACTGGACCGACCGCGGCACTTGCGTGCTGTTCGGCGACGGTGCCGGCGCCGTCGTGCTCGACAGCCAGACACCGCGGGAGAAGGGCGAGGAGCGCGGCATCCTGACCGTGCGCCTGCGTTCCGACGGCCGGTACAAGTCGAAGCTCTATGTCGACGGCGGGCCGTCATCGACCGGCACGGTCGGCCACCTGCGCATGGAAGGGCGCGAGGTGTTTCGCCATGCCGTGGCAATGATCACCGACGTGGTCGAGGACGCCTTCAAGGCCACGGGCTACACCGCCAAAGACATCGATTGGTTCATTCCGCACCAGGCCAACAGGCGCATTATCGACGGTTCGGCCCATAAGCTCGGCATTCCGCCTGGCAAAATCGTGGTCACGGTGGACCGCCACGGCAACACCTCGGCGGCCTCAATTCCACTGGCGCTTGCCGACGCGGTTGCCGACCGCCGCATCAAGCGTGGCGACCTGTTGCTGCTCGAAGCCATGGGCGGCGGCTTCACCTGGGGGGCGGCACTGCTGCGCTGGTAGGCCCGCTTAACCCTTGAGAAGGCCGGTTGACACCTGCAACGCCAAGCTAATATCGTAGATAATTCAGCACGATATGTTGATCGACGTTGGATCGATCGCCGTGCTCGGGGCTGGCGATGGCGGGAAAGACAGTCACGCGTGCGGATCTGTGTGAGGCGGTCTACCAAAAGGTCGGCCTGTCGCGCACCGAATCCGCAACACTCGTAGAACTTGTGCTCAAGGAAATCACCGACTGCCTTGAACGTGGCGAAACGGTGAAGCTGTCGTCGTTCGGCTCGTTCGTGGTGCGCAAGAAAGGCCAGCGCATCGGCCGCAATCCCAAGACCGGCAAGGAAGTGCCGATCTCGCCGCGCCGGGTCATGGTGTTCAAGCCTTCTGCTATCCTCAAGCAGCGAATCAATTCGGAACCGGACGGCGGCAGCGCGTAGCCGCGGCCGATAGAGAGTCAGGGCATTGGACAAGGCGCCAGACGCGTTTCGCACCATCAGCGAAGTCGCCGATGAGATCGACGTGCCGCAGCATGTGCTTCGCTTCTGGGAAAGCCGCTTCACCCAGATCAAGCCGATGAAGCGCGGCGGCGGCCGACGCTACTATCGTCCCGACGACGTCGACCTCCTGCGCGGCGTGCGCCACCTGCTCTATGGCGAGGGCTACACCATCCGCGGCGTGCAACGCATCTTGCGCGACGAAGGCTCGGCCTTCGTGCAGAATGTCTGGCGCCCCGGCGCCGAACTGCCGCCGCCGCCCGATGCGAATGACGAGCCCGAAAGTTTCGTTGAAGACGGTGCCGACGTGCGCACCGAGCCGTCGCTGTTCGCACGTACCGTCGAAGCGACGCCGGCCGAGCGGCGCGAACCGACGATTGTGCCGGTCGCAGCCATGAAGCCGTCCGCGCCATCCGGCAAGGCGGCCGAAGACACGCTGCGGCTGGTGTTGGATGAGCTCGTCGCCTGCCGCCGGCTGATCGACGTCGCGCTGGCGGGCCACGATGCAGCCGGGCAAAATGGTCGGAGCGCTGAGATTTGAACTCGGTACCTCCCGGTCGCCAGCTTATTATTTAGGATTGCGTTGCCGACGTTCCCGCGTACCTGATCTAGGTCAATGACCAGGAGGACTGGCGCACGATTGCAAAGTTTCGCGTCCACGTCGACGCTACACATCCGATTTCGGCGCTGCTGTTGCAGCCGCGCGACGCGATGGCCTGTTTGGTTTTGGCCCACGGTGCCGGCGCTGGCATGGATCACCCGTTCATGGATGCGGCTGCCCAAGGTCTCGCGGCGCGGCGGATCGCGACACTGCGCTATCAATTCCCCTACATGGAGCAAGGCACCAGGCGGCCCGATCGTGCGCCGCTCGCGCAAGCAACCGTGCGCGCCGCGGTCGCCGAAGCAAACAAATGCCTGCCGGAATTACCGTTATTTGCCGGCGGCAAATCCTTCGGCGGGCGCATGACTTCACAAGCCCAAGCGCAGGCGCCCTTGGATGCAGTCTGCGGGCTGGTGTTTTTTGGCTTTCCGTTACACCCAGCCGGCAAAGCGTCCGACCAGCGGGCTGACCACCTGTTTCAGGTTGCGGTGCCGATGCTATTCTTGCAAGGCAGCAAGGATAAGTTGGCCGACCTGACTTTGCTCGAGTCATTACTCCATAAGCTCCGACCAAGGGCCTCGCTTCACATAGCTAGAGATGCTGATCATTCCTTTCACGTCCCCGCCCGTTCCGGCCGTCGCGACGCAGATATCATGGCTGAAATCCTCGATGCAGTTGCCGCATGGGTCGGCAGGCTGATCGCCGCCTGACGCGGCGAGCAGGTATTGTTTTGAGCATCTTGAGTTTTACGAAGGCGCTAAGGTGGACCAAAAGTTCTCTCATGAAAATCGCTACGCTCAACGTCAACAATATCAATAAGCGATTGTCGAACCTCCTCGCTTGGATAAAGGCGGCAGAGCCGGACGTCGTGTGCCTGCAGGAATTAAAGGCCACCGACGCTGAATTTCCGCAGGCCGCGATCCGGCGCGCGGGGTACGACGCCATATGGAGTGGCCAAAAGTCATGGAATGGGGTGGCTATTCTGGCGCATGGCATGCAGCCGGTGGTCACGCGCACCGAATTGCCGGGCGATCCATCCGATAACCAGAGGCGCTACATCGAGGCGGCGGTGAATGGCATTTTGATCGGTTGCCTTTATCTGCCTAATGGCAATCCGCAGCCCGGACCAAAATTCGACTACAAGCTGGCATGGTTCGAGCGGTTGATCCGCCATGCCAGATCGCTCCTGCGGGCAAAAGTGCCGGCGATTTTGGCTGGCGACTATAATGTCGTGCCGACAGCTGCGGATATCTATCCGACGCATTCCTACGACAACGATGCGCTGGTGCAGCCGCAAAGCCGCGCCGCATTCCAGCGACTATTGAGACAAGGGTGGACCGACGCAATCCGTACCCTGCATCCACAGGAGCGGATCTACACGTACTGGAGCTACATGCGCAATCGTTGGCCGCGCGACGCGGGTCTGCGGCTCGACCACGTTCTGTTGAGCCCCAATTTGCGAGAGCGTTTGGTTGCGTCGGGCGTGGATCGTGAGGCTAGGGAGAAAGCCAACGCCAGTGATCACGCGCCGGCCTGGGTCAAGCTTGGCACCGGCTCTGTGAGCCGCAAATCGGCGGGAAGCGCGGTCCGAAGGGCTGACGCATCACCGCGACAAAACAGGCGTGTTGCAGAGACGGTGGTCCGCCCGCTTTTGGTGATCGATGGAGATTCTTTCGCACATCGCGCCTATCACGCCTTGCCCAAGAGCATCAGGCGTGATGGCGGCCGGCCAGCCGGCGCCATTCTGGGCTTCGCCAATGTGCTGCTTAGGCTTTATCTGGACGAAAGGCCACGTGCAGTGCTGGTTGCGTGGGATACTTTGGAAGCTGAGACCTATCGGCACCAGGCGTTTGAAGCTTACCAGCAGGGTCGGGAGTTCGACGATGAGCTCGTCGAGCAGCTGGACGTCATCCCGACATTTGTCAGCGCGTGCGGATTCCTCAATACCAAAGCTGCGGGCTACGAAGCGGACGATTTCCTCGCTGCCGCCTGTAGGCGGGAGGAGAAACGCGGCGGCGTGGTGCTGATCGCAAGCGGCGATCGGGACACGTTTCAACTGGCGTCACCGAACACCACCATTCTCTATCCGCAGCGGGGCGGCTCCATGGTGCGGATCGGTCCAGCGGAGGTGCGGGCGCGCTATGGCGTTGAGCCCGCTCAGGTCCCGGACTTCATTGCCTTGCGCGGCGATAGCTCAGACAACATTCCAGGCGCGCCGGGCATCGGCGCCAAAGGCGCGGCGGCGCTTCTGCGGCGTTATCAGTCTCTCGAGCGGCTGCTGGCTGACGGGCGGTTTCCAGCGTACCGCGAGCAACTGCGGCTGTTTCGCTCGATCGCAACGATGGATGCCAAGGCGCCCATTCCGCCATTGCGCAATCAGAATCCGACTTGGTCTCAGGCGGCTGCGCTGGCAAGACGATGGCAACTCAGTCAGCTCGCCGGACGTCTCGCTCGGCTGGCGGAGGAACCTCCTCGATAAGAGCGCGGAGCTCTGGAACCCGCCGCGACTGCCGGCATTAAAGACGGGACAGCGGTTGTGGCGACGGTCCAGGTCGCGTCGATCCTGCCGCATTGACCGACCTGCCGCCGTCCAGCGTCTTTCTTAATTGCTTACAAAGGGCGCGGCGAGGCGCCGCTCGGGTCATAAATGCCGTGGACTTCGAATGATGCCGAAAGGCACACGCACAAAGCGACAACGCCGGCGCTTCAACAGCTGTGGGCCAAGGTCGCCAACGATGCCTTGGAACGCACCGGCGATGAAGGTCGTGCGATCCGGGAAGCCAATGCGGTGGTGGGGCGGCAGGCGGATGCTGGCAGCTAGATGTGCTGCGCTCAACACACTGAGTGAAAACGATAGCCGGAGATGACCATGGTCCATCCATCAGTAAAAAAGCGTGGGGCGGATGCCCAAGTACCTCGCAAGCCAAAGCATAAAACGCCGAAGGACCCAGTGGAAAAGAAGCTCGAGCAAGGGCTTGAAGAAAGCATGGCCGGTTCGGATCCGGTGAGCATCACCCAGCCGGCGCCCAACAACCCCCCGGAGAAAGACGACAACGGCTAGGCGCGGAGCTGCCGAGCATTTCTCCCGCATGACTTGCGATAGAATAGGAGAGGGCAGTGATTCGCGAGAAGATGCATGCGTTCGGTCGCAAAACGAAGATCAAAGACCTTCCACGCCACCCTTCGCGTCACCCGCATTGAAGAATGGTTCGTCGAGGCGGACAGCGAAGCGAAAGCGCGCGTCCTACTTGAAAGCGGCGAAGGCAATCGCTCTCACATCGGCGAATGCGTTCAGATTGAACTTGAAAAGGTCATCGACTGATCGATCGCGCGACTGCGAGATTTTCTTCGCGAAAAACCCGACCAAGTCGGGCGCTCGGCGCGCAAAGATCCGGGCAGCTCGCGGACGCGAAGCCGACCGTTACGCCGCCTCGGCAGAAATGACGTTCGGCCGTCAGCGAGACGCTTCGCGGCGCACGCCGCCGCAAGGTTTATTGGTGGCCGTGGTCCCTTACATCGGTCGGTGCATCCGGCCTAACAGCCAGCCGACGCCGAGAAGCGCAATTGCCGTGACGTAAGGCTTGCTCCCGACCGTGTCTCTGAACCAATCGTCGAAGTTCTCGGCACCCTCGCGCGCGGCGTCGGCCGTCTGACCGTAGAGCTGCTGCGCGGCGCCTGCTGCCTGGTTGAGCCGCCCTTCCGCCTGCATGCTCTTGTCGCCGAAGACGCGGCCGGCGCCCTCTTCGAGCTTGCCAACGCCGCTTCGGGCTGCTCCCGAAACCCTGTTCTCGTCCATAACCATATTCCTCGTTTGATAGATCCGCAGAACCAACGCGAGGTCGTCGGGAAACGTTCCAAAATGGTGGCGGAAAGCGGGTCGCTGCATCTGCCTGTCGACAAGCGCCCGGCAAAAAGCCGGTTTCGACGGCAACAATCTGGGCGAAACAAAAGCGTGAAAAAAGCACTTAGCGTGGGGTTTTGGTCAGCGCCGATACGATCGCTACGGCTATGAGCAGCGCTACGGTTACGCGCGTTATGGTCGCGGAAGTGCCTACGCGCGACTTATGGCACGTCGATACGTACGCGACCTGCGAGTTCCGTTGGTGGCGAATTTCGGACGGGAGCGAGCGAGAGCCGACGACCCCTTTACGCTCACTGTCAGGGCCGTGGCGACCACCCGAGCAACGGGACCGGCGTTAGTCGCATGAATACCGGCAGCGGTGTCGGCCATATGAACGGTGGGCCGGGTGAAGCGGACAGAGGACATCCAGGTTTCGGCTGGAGTATAGGCGGCGCCCTTGTTGGGGCGATGTTCGTTTTGAACGCCTTCGCGCTCGCCATGCGGTAAGCCGCCAATTCCTAGAGGCCGCCCTTTATTCTTGATTGTGCCAACGAGGCACGAGGCAGGGCGGCGACGCTGTTGTCCTCGATCGCCCAGATTTCATAACGCTGGGGTCAGAGGCGGCGCGGTCAGGATACTCTGGCTTGAAAGTCGTGGGCACGCCGATGCATGATCGCCAGCACGTGCCACAGGGCGGGCGCGTGGCTACATGGTGACGATTTGGATGACAAAGTTAGAAAGTATAAGTTGAAAACACCTCTGAATATTATGCAAAACCAATGGCTTGGGTGGTCGGAGCGCCGAGATTTGAACTCGGGACCCCCAGTCCCCCAGACTGGTGCGCTAACCGGGCTGCGCTACGCTCCGAATATCGGGCCGCACTATAGTGAGCGGGGTCTTGCGCCGCAACACACCGACTCGGCGCTGCCGCACAGCCTGTTGCGTCGCGCCGTGAAGCGACTTTTCAGCGCCACCAAGAACTCACTGCGCGGGATGGTCGACGGCATCAAGACCGAGGCCGCGGTCCGCGAGGAGGCGATCATTTTCGTCATCGCGGTGCCGCTCGGCATCTTCGTCGCGCCGAGTTTTGCCTGGTACGTCGCCATGATCGCGGTGCTTCTGGTCGTGCTCGCCGTCGAGTTCTTGAATACCGCGATCGAAAAACTGTCCGATCACGTCACGCCCGAGCAGCATCGCGACATCGGCCGTATCAAAGACTTCGGCTCTTCTGCCGTGTTCTGCGGCCTCGCGCTTGTCGGCTTGGTATGGCTCGCGGCAATCGCGGTGCGTTGCGGATTGCTCTGAGCGGCTTGATTGAGGCCGCATCGCCGCCTGCCTACGCTCCATGCGCCGGCATAATTTTTTCATATATCTATTCGCGCGCTAAAAGTTCCCACCGTTCGCATAGCCTTCGCATATCTTTTACTTCGGGTTTATGAAGTCGCGCTGCGTATTTACGGGTTCAAATCTATATTTCCTCACTTCGACAAAACTAATTGCAAGCTCCGAGTGGCGGCCGCTTCGGTGGCCGTCAGAAAACCTCGGTTGGAGGAAAAATCATGAAGAAGCACATCACCATTGGCGTGGCTGCGCTGGCATTCGGCGTGGCGCTCGCTTCTGTTCCCGCATCCGCGCAGACGCACTACGGCAAAGCTTTGAACGACGGCGGACTGGTCGACGACTACAATTCGAACGGGACGCCGGCAAAGCCGCTCTATAACTCGGCGACGCCCGCAGCTCCGGCCACGCCGCACTACGGCAAGGCGCTCAACGACGGCGGCATAACCGACGAGCCGAGCGCAGCGCAGAAAGCGGCAGCTGCGAAGGCGCAGACCAAGACGGTTCAGCGGCAGACCCCGCCACACTATGGCAAGCCCCTGAACGACGGCGGCTTCTAGGCAGGCAAGCAGGCTTGACGCAAAGCTCCATCTTCCTTTGCGTCTCGATCAACGCGCCGCGGCAGGTTCCGCGGCGCGTTTCCATTTCGCCACGCCGTGGGGCGAGACGGCGGCGAGAATCGGTCCGCGATAGGCCGCCACGGCCAGATAGAGCGCGCCCGCGGAATAGACCGCGGCATAGACGCCGAGAAATTCGACAATGGTCAGTTTGGCAACGGCCGCGATCGCGGTTGCGAGCACCATGGCGATGGCAACGCCGACGCAGATGCGCGATATCTCGCGGAAGAAACCGGCATGTAACAGCAGTGATTGCGCGACCATTTGCACGAGGTTTGCCAGCAGCATCACGACAAGAATGGGCGTGACCGTCGGCGGCACGGTCGCCGCTGTACCGAGCAGGAACGCGAACAATTGCTTCGATGCGAAGATCAGCAGGCCGCAGGCAAAAGCCGCAGGCAGGCAGCACAGAGCCGCCGCGATCAGCGTCGTACGGATCAGCTTTTGCGCGTCGCGCGCCGCCAGCGCGCGGGTCTGTCCGGGGATCGCGAGGTCGCACGCCGCGCTATAGATGACGCTGGCGCCGCGGAAAATGCGAAAGGTCGCTTCAAGAATGATGATCGGCGCGCCGAGGCCGAACGCCCAAGGCACGACGTAGTAGGGGAAGGTGTAGATGAAAATATCGCTCAGCGCGAAGGTGCCGCTGCGCGCGATCGACCGCATATGGGTCTGAAAGAACGCCAAAAGCTCGCGGGTAAAGCCGTGCAACTGCGGCGCCATCGCGCTGCGGCTCAATAGTTTCGCCACCGCGCAAGTCACCAGCACCGCCCAGAGCACGTTCGATCCGATCAGAAAAGCGGTGAACGGCAGCCCGATCAGCATGGCGAGGATGGTCGCCATGTTGCCGATGCGGCGCACCAGCTCGAGCTTTTCGTAAAAGACGTATTCGTCGACGGCGATGCTGAGGCTGCGCAGGCAGACCCAGGTTAGATTGAGCGTGATATAAAAAAAGAACAAGCCGAAGTCGGCGGCTTCCAATAACGAGAAGGCCGGCCGCGCCGCCATGAAGCCAAAACAGATGAACGATCCGGCGGCGGCAAGCAGGACATAGAACACGATCACCGCCGTCGCCTGACTTGCGGCGCGCGCGTCGGTCTTGCCGGCAAGGTGGGCGGTGCGCAATTGCACGAACAGGATCTTGGCGAGGCCAAGATCGCAAAGCCAAAGCGAATATCCGATCGCTCCCACCAGGATGAACAGCGAGAACCGGTCCGGCGTCAGCACGCGGGCGAATACCAGCGTCTGGACCAGCCCCATGGCGAAGGCGCCGCCGGCGGTCGATATGCGCAGCAGCAGGAAAGGGATCGAGATCAACCGCGCCGCCGGGTCCGGCGTGCCGTCGGCCGGCAGCGATGCTGTATCCGCTTGCATGGATCGATCTTAATCGGGCGGGGCTAACCAAATCGTGAACCGGGCGGGCCCAATTCGGCAGGGTTCGCGCCTAAGCGACGGCCCCGATCAAATCTTCGTCGGCATCGAGCCCGTAGGCTTGGCGGCGGCGGAAATTGATCGTGGCCGCGCCGAGGCCCCAAACCAGGCCGAGGACGAGAAAGAAGTGCCGCCAGTGGTCGGTGTCGACGATCATCCCTTCGAACGCCTCGCCGGCAAACACCGCGTAAGCGGTGATCAGATAGTACTGCCAGGGCGTGCGCACGGAGACCGTCAGCAAGCCGAACACCAGCGTGATCGCGACCAGCGCCAGATAGGCCGCGCCGCCGAGCCAGCCGTACACCAGAAAACCCTGCATATAGACGTTGTGCTGCTGCAGCCCGAAGATGCGGAAGAATTCGAACGGCCCCAAGCCGTTCGGGTTGTCGAGAATGGCGTTGAGCGCCAGCTGCTGCTGCCAGAAGCGGCCGCCCGGCCCGACGTCATAGGGTTGGATCGCCTTGGCGCGCTCCACGATCATGTCGTGGACCGAGCCGATCGAAGACGCTGCGACCAGGAATAACGCCACGACGATCGTGCCGAAAAGGCCCAGCACGATGATGCGCGCGCGCATGCGCGGGTCCGGCGTGACCGCGAGCACGATCGCGATGCCGATCAAGGTCGAGATCGCGAAATGACCCCAGGCGCCGCGGGAAAAACTCAACAGCAGCCCGCCCATGAGGATCATCAGCGTCGCGACATCGAGGAGCCTGATGCCACGCACCAACAGGCTGATCAGGAGCCAGACGATCGGAAAGATCAGGAACGGCCCGTAGACGTTCGGATCCTTGAAGGTGGCGCTGACACGGTCGTTGTCGAGGAAAATGTCGGCGCCGGGCACGAGATGGAAAAAGCCGACATAGCCTGCCGCCGTTGCGATCAGCGCCGCGACGATGTAGCCGCGCTGCAGCATCGCCAAGCGCACCAGATTGCCGTCGCAGAACAGACACGCGAACATCACGGCGGCGATGCCGAGGTAAATCGACGTGCCGGCATATTGAATGTCTTTTGCCTGGTCGCCGACCTGGATCAGCGACAACAGCCCGCCGACCAGCCACAGCACGATCAGCAATAACAGCGGGATGAGCTTGCGGTCGAAACCGACGCGGGCGCCGACGCACGTGACCAGAAGCAGCGTCATCAGTCCGTCATGCGGCGACGGCTCGATGAAGGCGATCGAGCTGGTCAGGACGGTGACGAACAGGACGAGGTTGAGAAGCCGTTGCGCCAGCGCGGAAAACGGGCCGGCGCCGTCCGCGGCGGCAAGCGCCAGCGCCGGATTGCGCGCGTCCATCAGTAGGCGTTCTGCATGTTGAGGACGGCGAACGGCGTTCGCAGCAGAATGTAGATATCGAGCATCAACGACCAGTTCTCGATGTAATAGAGGTCATGCTCGACGCGGCGC
>Ga0210398_10004086_pt1 | contig 13804 bp, 10 predicted proteins | sample IncBWC4OmetaG_FD_161047 | JGI IMG/M metagenome (GOLD analysis project Ga0210398, IMG submission 161047) | Forest soil microbial communities from Barre Woods Harvard Forest LTER site, Petersham, Massachusetts, United States - Inc-BW-C-4-O | ecosystem: Environmental > Terrestrial > Soil >... | reverse complement strand
TTTGGAGTCATCGGGCGAGGTGCTGCGCGCATTGCATGCCGAACCCGCCTATCGCCGGCATCTCGAATCGCGAGGCAATCGCCAAATGGTCGTCATCGGCTATTCGGACTCGAACAAGCAGGGCGGAATTGCCGCATCCCGCTGGGCGTTGCAAGTGGCGCAGGTTCAATTGTTGGAGACGGCGCGCGCCATGGGAACCAATCTATTGATATTCCACGGGCGCGGAGGCACACCGGCGCGCGGCGGCGGACGCACCGAGCACTTGGTCGAGTCGCTGCCGAATGGTGCGATGCGGGGCGTCTTGCGCCTGACCGAGCAAGGCGAAGTCGTGAATCAGAGCTACAGTCTGCGCCCCATCGCGATGCGCACGCTGGAGCGAACCTTCGCCTCGGTGGCGCTCGCCACGAGCCAGGCTGCGGAGGCAACGCCGATTGCCCCGGATCTCATTGCGGCGATGGGCACCATCGCGGCGCAAAGCTTCAAGGCTTATCGCGAGTTGGTGTTTGGCAGCGCAGAATTTTTCGAGTATTTCCGCGTGGCAACCCCGATCGATGTCATCGAGCGCATGCACATCGCGTCTCGGCCCGCCGTGCGCGTGGGCGCCAGCGGCGTGCAGGCGCTGCGGGCGATTCCCTGGGTGTTCGCGTGGACGCAGAGCCGGCACATGTTGCCGGGGTGGTTTGGCTTTGGCAGCGGGGTGCAAGCCGCGCTCGAGCTTCATGGCGAAGAGGTTTTGACGCGCATGACGGCACATTGGCCGTTCTTCGGCCACTTGCTCGATGATGTCGAAGCCATGCTGGGTCGAACGGACCTGGATATCGCGAGCTACTACGATGCGCTGGCGCCGGATCGGCTGCGCATTCATGGGGAGCCCATCGCGACGGAATATGCGCTGACCGTGAAGCTCGTGCTGCGCCTGCGCGGCTCTGCCCAGTTGCTCGACAGCGACCCGACGCTGCAGCGCGCAATCAAGCTGCGCAATCCCTACATCGATCCGATGCATCTCATGCAAGTGGATTTATTGCGGCGCTGGCGCGCCACGCAGCGTCAAGACGAGGCGTTGTTCGGGGCGTTGCGCGCGACCATCAGCGGCATCGCCCAAGGGCTTCAGGCGACGGGGTAGGGCCTCGGCCCGGTGATTTTGATCGGTGTAGCGCTCGTGCCGATCAATGTCACATGCTAGGGCCCGGGAACTATGGTTTCAATTCGAGACTCATCGTCCCGCACCGTGAGATTGAGCGTCCCGCATGAAAGGCCTATGGGGATGGGAAGCGTCAAGGCACTGGTTCTTCGTGCCTTGACGATTCCCATCCCTATAGGCCATCCGAGCCGATCAAACTCTCAGTGCCGAGGCGCTGAGCATCGCTAGCATTCCGGCACGTTCACCGCGAGACCTCCCTGCGAAGTCTCCTTATAAATCGTGGACATATCGAGGCCGGTTTGACGCATGGTATTGATCACCTGGTCGAGCGACACCTTGTGCGAGCCATCGCCACGCAATGCCAGTCGCGCCGCATTGATGGCCTTGACCGACCCCATGGCATTGCGTTCGATGCAGGGAATCTGCACCAAGCCGGCGACCGGGTCGCAAGTCAAGCCTAAGTTGTGTTCCATGCCGATTTCCGCCGCATTTTCGATTTGTTCGTTGCTGCCGTGAAGTGCCGATACCAAACCGGCCGCCGCCATGGAGCACGCGACCCCGACCTCACCTTGACAGCCCATCTCGGCGCCTGAGATCGATGCATTCTGTTTGTACAACATGCCGATCGCCGCGGCGGAGAGCAGAAAGCGGATGACGCCGCTGTCGTCGGCGCCCGCTTCAAAGCGCCGGTAGTAGTGCAGCACCGCGGGTACGATACCGGCGGCGCCGTTAGTGGGCGCGGTCACGACCTGGCCGCCCGCGGCATTTTCCTCGTTCACGGCGAGTGCATAGGCATTGACCCAGTCCAGTGCATGCATGGGGCTCAAAGGGTCGCCGCTCATGAGTTGCCGGTAGAGTTTCGGCGCCCGCCGCCTGACTCCCAGCACACCCGGCAGAAGACCTTGTGCATCGAAACCGCGGCGCACGCAATCTTGCATGACCTGCCAGATACGCAAGAGCCCCGCGTTTATTTCCGTTTCACCGCGCCACGTGCGCTCTCGGGCCATCATCAATTCGTGGATCTCGAGCCCCTGCGCCTTGGCGAGTTCGAGCAACTGCTCGCCCGAAGCAAATTCGTACGGCGGCGCGTGGCGGGCCGCGCCGGCATTCATTTCCGCCCCGGCGCGAATGACGAAACCGCCGCCGGTACTGTAGTACTCCTCGCGCGCCAGGAGATTTTGCGCGGCATCGTGCGCCGAGAAGCGCATACCGTTGGAATGGCCGGGCAACACCTGATCTGTGTGAAACAAGAGATTCAAGGGTTCGTCGAAATCGATCGGGTGCTTGCCGAGTAGCTCCAAGCGCTTGGTGTTACGGATGCGTTGCAGCGCAGCCTCGACCGCACGCGAATCGATGCTGTCCGGGCTCATGCCCTCCAGGCCTAAGAGAATTGCACGGTCGGTGCAATGTCCGCGTCCGGTGAGCGCCAAGGAGCCATAGAGTTGCGCCGAGACTTGAGCGGTGCGGTTCAACAAATCGCGCGCGGCAAGCAACTCGGCAAAATCGCGCGCGGCGTTCATGGGTCCCATCGTGTGCGAACTGGAGGGACCAATGCCGATCTTGAGGATATCAAAAACACTCAAACTCATACGCGAGAACCATCTGTAGGGCGCAAGGCGCGCATAATACGCCGCCTGCTCAGTTAGCGCTTAGCCGGGCCGCGCTGACGCGGCACAAAATGCTAAACTCGGGCCATAACAAAGTGTTTCGCTGGCCGATAATTCAACGGAGTGTCATATGATTCGCTACCCACTGATTCTGGCAGCGTCGCTCGTCGCGTCGCTGTCGCTTTCCGCCTGCATGCACGAACCGAGCGCGCCCGCCGGATCAACCGCGGCGAGCAATCCGGGCTACATCGCGGCGGCGGTTGCCGACAGCAATCGGCCCGATGCCGACAAGCTGCGCGATGCCAACCGCAAGCCGGCGCAAACCTTGGAATTTCTCGGCGTGAAGCCGGGTCAGCAGGTCGCCGAGTTATTGCCGGGCGGCGGCTACTTCACCCGCATATTTAGCAAGGCGGTCGGTCCCTCCGGCCATGTGTATGCCCTGGTGCCTCAGCCTCCGGCCAATGCTCCGGCCGACATGCCGGATCTCGCCAGCAAAGTGAAAGCGATCGCCGCCGATCCGAACTATTCCAATGTCACCGTGGTGATTCAGCCCCTGACCAAATTGGTGACACCGGCGCCCGTCGATTTGGTTTTTACCGCGCAGAATTATCACGACCTGCACAATTTTCCAGTCGATGTGGTGGCGTTCAACAGAACCATCATGGCTTCGTTGAAACCGGGCGGTCTGTACGTTGTGCTCGACCATTCAGCGCCGGCGGGTTCCGGACTTGCTGATACGAAGACCTTGCACAGGATTGATGCCGACGTGGTGAAACAGGAAGTCACTGCGGCCGGATTCGAGTTCGTGGGTGCCAGCGACGTCCTGGCCAATGCCGGCGATAGCCGCACCACGATGGTGTTCGACCCCTCGATTCGTGGCAAGACCGATCAGTTCATATTAAAATTCCGTAAGCCCAAGAAGTGACGGCTTTCGGGCAAAACCTTGAGCCCGGGGCCCAAGCCCCGGGTCTTCAGGGCGGTTGCGGCCTTAAAAAGCGAACTCCGACCCTTGTTTCCTGTCAACTGAGAACAATGTTCTACGTTGAATTTGAAAGGGACTAGAGGTTTTAACGCATGAAATTCGTCAATCATCCACGCCTTGCACGCGCCAGCGTGGGGGCTATTCCGGTCGTGCTGCTGGGACTCTTGAGCGCCTGCGTGACGCCGCCGCCGCGCACCTATGCCGTGCCGGCACCGCCGCCGCAGCGCGTGTTCGTTTATCCGGCCCATGGTCAGAGCCCGGAACAAACCGAACGCGATCGCTACGAGTGTCATACCTGGGCGGTCCAGCAAACGGGCGTTGATCCCAGCCGCTCCGATGCGAATCCCTACGAGCGCGTAGTCGTGCAACCGTCAACGCCTCCTGGGGCGAATGCCGTCGGCGGTGCCATCGCCGGCGCCATCATCGGTTCGATTATCGGCGGGCCGCGCAATGCCGGCGCAGGCTTGGTGCTGGGCGGCGCGACCGGCGCCATTGTGGGCTCAGCCGCGGACGCAAACGCACAGCAGCAAGCGCGAGCGACGCAACAGCAAATCAATGAAACGGCCGCCGAAGGTCGCGCGCGCGCCGATACGTATCGACGTGCGATCGGCGCATGCCTGCAAGGGCGTGGCTACACGGTCACCTAAACAACCGGACAGGTCATGAACAAGACAGTAAAACTTTCCGCCTTGAGTCTTTCAATGCTGCTGCTCGGCGCAGGCGCCGTGCAACTGGCAGTCGCCGCCGATGAGCACGGCCGGCCCGAAGCGGCGCGCGAAGAGCGCCCGCAGAACCGAGGAGCGGCGCCGGGCCGGGCGGGTTTTGACGGTCGCGGTCAGGTGCTCGATTCTCGCTACAACCATGGCCGCTACTATCCGCCGATGGGATCGGTGAGACCCTCGTTGCCGGAAGGGTACCGGCCTTACTACCGGGGCGGCAGTCGGTTCTATTTCAGTGGCGGAATCTGGTACGCGCCGAGCGGACCTGGCTTTGTGGTTGTGCGGCCGCCGGCCGGCCTGGTGATATCGGTGCTGCCGCCCTATTACTCGACGGTGTGGTTCGGCGGCGTGCCTTACTACTACGCGGACAACGTCTACTACTCGTGGCAGCCTGACCAGAATGGCTATGCGGTGGTCGATCCGCCCGAGAACGCCGATACACCGTCCCCGCCGCCGGACACGGCGCAGGTACAGCAGCAAGACCTGATCATCTACCCTAAGAACGGGCAGTCGAAGGAGCAGCAGGCCGCTGATCAATTTGAGTGCCATACCTGGGCCAAGGGCCAAACCGGATTTGACCCGACGCAGCCGGGCGGGGGCACACCGGGGGGCGCTGCGATGAACCGCAGCAACTATGACCGCGCGATGTCGGCCTGTTTGCAGGCCCGCGGCTACCAAGTTAACTAAATCGGTGGGTTAAATCCTACGCCCGTCGCTGTTTGGCGCCGACTGTTAGTTAGCCGCCGATGGGACGATGATGGAGCCCATCGGTGGCGAATGTTCTGAAGGTAAATTTGCGATGCTCATTAGCGAAACCAGCGGCCTCGATGCGGAAAACGAGATCAACGTCGTTCGCTTGGGGCTAGATCTTCCCGCCGCTGCCGCCAGCGCGTTTGAAGACATTAAACAGAAGTTCACCAACCAGCGTCAGTGGCGCGAATTCGTGTCGGCAGTTCAATGCACGGTGAATTATCCGGCTGCGATCAATTCGGTGCGATCCGGCACCAAGTGGTTCAGCGACGGACTAGCGCAAGCATCCTCTTGTCTTGCGCGAACGCTGCGCGTGGCTCAATACCGCTAGCCGCTCGATTCCGTCAGCGGCTCAATTCCGATACGTGATCGTGAGGCCCACGGTGCGCGGCCTGAACGTGTACTGCCGCTCGAGCGATGGGGCGTCGCCCGGATAGATGCTGAAATTATAGTTGTTCACCGTGTGCGTGTCGGTGAGATTGTCGACGAATAGCGCCGCCTGCCACTCGCCAAAAGTCATCCCGGCGCGCGCCGACGCGAGATTGGTCGAGGACAGTGTGTAAAACGCAGGGTTGTATTGCAGAGTATTCGGGTTCTGCGGCGTTCCGTCCTGAGCCGCGGATGGCCATTTGTTGCGGCTTTCGTATTCATCGTCAACGCGCACGAACGCGGGTAGATTGAACAAGTTGAATTTGTATTCCAATCCCAGCGTGAAGGTGAAAGGCGCGCCGGGCTGCCCGGGCGGCTCGCCGCTTTGGCCGACGATCGCATCCCCTTTGGCGACAATGGGCAGAGCTTGGACGTCCGAGAACCGTGAATCCTGCGTATAGCGCGCACTGGTGTAACCGGTCGCGATCTCCGCCGTGAAATTGTCCGTCAGCGCGACTTCGGCTTGAATATCTCCGCCCTTCGCAACCGCGGTGCCTAAATTGGCGATAAAGGTGATTTGACAGGTCGGCGGCAAGACGCTCTGCTGAATGTTGTTCCAGCGAATGTAGTAAATGCTGCTGTTGATTTTTATGCGGTTATCGATATTGTTCTTGGCCCCCACTTCAAAGCTGTTGACGGTGTCGGACTGAAATGTCGGGGGCGATTCCGTAATGCCAAAAGACGCGAAATCCGCGGCACATGCCGCCTGCGGAACGGGATTGTTCGCGCCGCCCGGGCGGAAGCCCTTCGCGTAGGTCGCGTAGTATAAATTGCGCGGATCGTATTGGTAGGAGAAGCTGACTTTGGGCGTAAACGAATTCTCGGTTTGCGAGACATCCACGGTCTGCGGCGGCAGAAATAATTGCGGGCCCCCGGTAAGCGAATCATTGGTGAATTTGATCCTCGAGTAGCGCGCACCCAGCGTCAGCTTGTACTGATCGGTAAAGCTGTAGGTCCCCTCGGCGAACAGGGCGTATTGCTGATCGTTCGCCTTGGTTTGCAGAAAATAGGAATCATTCGGAAAACGCGGATCGTACTCGACAGGCAGGTTGGTGTTCGGATCCACGAACCAAGACTGGTAAGGCAATCCCGTGGCCGCCATCGTCAACTCATTGAGCAACGGATCGTGAATCTGCTCGAGATACGTCTGCCGGTCGCTGCTGAAGAAGACGCCCGCGGTCCAGAATAACGGCGAGGTCGCATCCGCCGATTGCAGGCGAATTTCCTGGGTGATGTTTTGCTGTCCATTGTCGATGGAGTTCGGCGAACGATAATCGGTTGCACCGGCGGGCAGGTGCAGACCCAGATTGTCGAGCAAGGGATAGGGCGTCGAAGTCCCTCCAAAAACTGTTTGCTGATAAAACCCTAGGTTATACAGCGTGCCTTCGTAGCCGGTCTGCTCTTTGCGATGGAAGTACGAGGTATTGGAGATCAGTTTGGCAAATCCCAAATTCCCTTCAATCTTCATGGACGCCAGATAGAACCGATCCGGATCGGAGCGCTGATCCGGATCCGCGCTGACCAGATCGTTGCGGCTGGGATTCGAATACAACGGCCAGTAGTCCTCGACTTGGTTACGGTACCGGTCTTGGTAGTAGATGCTGGGTGTGATTGTCCATTGATCCGAGGGCGCATAGATGAATGCCAGCCGATACAGCACGGTCTCATCGAAATTGGCATTCTTTTGCACGGTGGCGAGCGATACCGGATTGATCAGATCGATGTAGCCGCCGTCGCGGCGGTACCAAACGGTCAAGCGCGCCCCCAGCGTGTTATCGATCAAGGGTCCGCCGGCCGCAATGCCCCCTTCGTAGTTGAGGGATCCGCCCTCGGTGTAGGAGACCTCTTCGCGGCTGTAGAAACTATTGGTGGTCAGGCTCGGCTGCGTGGTGATATAGCGCACCGTGCCGCCCTCGGATCCTGCGCCGAAGAGTGTGCCCTGTGGCCCGCGCAACACTTCGACCCGGTCGATATCGAAGGATTTCGGCAGGGCATCATCGGGATTAAAGGCGGTCCCGCGGATTTGGATCGGGGTGTCGTCGATGTAGATGCCGGTTGTGCCGGCGCCTCCGGTGGAGGCAATGCCGCGGATGGCAATGTTGTTGGTGCCAGAATTGTCGATATTCACGCCGGGTGTGAAGCGCACGATGTCCTGGAAATCTTTGATGCCGCGCAGATCCATGGCGTCCTGAGTCAGTGCCGTGACGCTGATCGGTACCTTGCTGAGGCTCTCCTCGTGGCGCGTCGCCGTGACGGTGATTTCCTGCAATGGTCCGCCGGTATCCTCGGCCGCGGTGGTATCGGCCGCGGACGCGGCCCCCGCGCAGAGTGCGGCCAACGCGCCGCAAATCGCGCCGAGCCGCCGCGGCTCGATGGGGCTCCAATGCAATTGGCGAGGTACTCGGATATCTGACATGGCATCCCCAGCATATTTTAGGCGCACGCCGCGCAATGGTTGCGTGCACATTGCAACATATCGGCATAACGGTTGAAAGGCCAGTTGTGGGATCATGTCCCCATGAGCAGCCCCGCCGAGCGCCCAAAAGCTAAATCGCTGAATCCCCTGTTGGCGTTGCGGCCTTTTCTGCGCCCCTATTGGCCCATGATGGTCGGCGCCGTCTTCGCGCTGCTGATTGCGGCGGCCGCTCAATTGGCATTGCCGGTGGCATTGCGACAGCTCATCGACCATGTGTTTGCCGAAAAAAACCTTGGGACCATCAACAAATGGTTTCTGGGTTTCCTGGCCGCGGCGGTGATTTTCGGTGCATTTGCCGCCCTGCGCTTTTACATGGTGACTTGGGTCGGGGAGCGGGTGGTCGCTGATTTGCGCAGCGCCATTTATCGGCGCGTCGTGCGCATGGACCCCATGTTCTACGAGACCACTCGGGTCGGCGAAGTGCTGTCGCGCCTCACCGCCGACACGACCCTCGTGCAAGCCATCGCCGGTGTCAATCTGTCCATCGTGCTGCGCTCCACATTGAGCTTGATCGGCGCGCTGGTGCTGATGGGCTTCACGAGCGCCAGACTCATGGGCGTCATCATGCTGATGATTCCCATCGTCATCGTGCCGTTGATTCTGACCGGCCGGCGTGTGCGCGGCTTATCGCGCGCTTCGCAAGATCGCATAGCGGACACCAGCAGTCTGGCGGACGAGACGTTGAATGCCATCCAAACGGTGCAGGCCTTCACGATGGAGGAACTGCAAAGCACGCGCTATGAAAAGGCGGTGGAAGACAGCTTCGCGACGGCAGTGCGCCGCACGAAGGTTCGCGCCGCGCTCACCGCCATTGGCATCATGCTGGTTTTTGGCGGTATCACTTTCGTATTGTGGCTCGGCGCGCGCCAGGTCATATCCGGCACGATGACCGGCGGCCAGCTTGCGCAGTTTTTGCTCTACGCCGCGTTCGTCGGCACGTCGGCTGCGGCGCTCACGGAAATGTGGGGCGAGATTCAACGCGCCGCCGGCGCCATGGAGCGCTTGAGCGAGTTGCTGCAGGCGCGGCCTGTCATCAGAGCGCCGGAACGGCCGCTTGAGCTGCCGGCGCGCGTCCAGGGCAACATTCGCTTCGACAACGTGACGTTCCACTATCCATCACGGCCGCAGCATCCGGCGCTCGACAATTTCAATCTGGAGGTGACACCCGGGGAGACCATTGCATTCGTGGGTCCTTCCGGGGCCGGCAAGAGCACCACATTCCAGCTGCTGCTGCGCTTCTACGATCCGGATTCAGGACGCGTACTGATCGACGATAAGCGCCTTGCCGACTTGCGCCCGGAAGACATCCGCGCCCAGATCGGCCTGGTGCCTCAAGATACGGTGCTATTCGGTGCGAGCGCGCGCGAAAATATTCGCTACGGACGCCCTGCCGCCAGCGATGCCGACATCGAAGCGGCCGCGGTGGCCGCGGCGGCGGATGAGTTCCTGCGAAAATTGCCGCAAGGCTATGACACCTTCCTGGGTGAGCGCGGCACGCGTCTCTCGGGCGGCCAACGCCAGAGGATTGCGCTGGCGCGCGCCATTCTCAAAGACCCGCCCATTCTGTTGCTGGATGAGGCGACCAGTTCATTGGATGCGGAATCCGAACGCCTGGTGCAGCAGGCGCTGGAAAAGCTGATGCAGGGCCGCACCACCATCATCATCGCGCATCGGCTTGCGACCGTGCTCAAAGCCGATCGCATTGTGGTGATGGACCATGGTCACAAAATCGCCGTTGGAACTCATGCCGAACTGTTGATGCGCAGCCCGCTTTATGCGCGCCTGGCGGCGCTGCAGTTTGCCGCCGCCTCCGCGGAAGCGCTGGAAGCGGCGGTGACCTAAAGGGCTTACTTGATCAGCCCTTCGGCTTTCATGGCTTCGATGACTTTGGGGCGTTTCGCGATCCGCGACTTGTAGTCGGCCAGGATTGGCCACTTGCCCAGATCAATCTTGACGTGCCCGGTCCAGTTCAGCACGGTGAATAGATATGCATCCGCGGCCGTGAAAGTATTTCCGAGCAGAAAAGGCTTCTTGCCCAGGAAGCCGGACAGCCAGTCGAATTTCTTGCCCAAATTCGTCAGCGCGGTTTCCTTGACCTCCGCTGAGCTTGCCGGATTGAACAACGGCGAGAATGTCTTGTGAACTTCGGAAGTGATGTAGTTCAGTATTTCCATCAGCTGGTAGCGCTCGAACGTTCCGGCGCGCGGCGCCAAACCCGATTCAGGCTTAAGATCGGCAAGATATTGAACGATCGCAGGGCCTTCCGTCAGCACACGACCGTCATCTAATTGCAGTGCGGGTACGGCGCCCTTCGAATTGACCGCCAGATAGTCCGCGCCGCTGTCGGTCTTCTTGGTCTTGGAATCGATCTTGACCATGGTGACGGCCACGCCCGCTTCGAGCGCGACGATATGCGGCGACAGCGAGCATGCGCCGCTAAAGTAATAGAGCTTCATACAGGCATCCTTAGTGTGGGGCAGCAGATGATACTACGCGCCTCGCGGCCATGAAGCCTCTCGCGTAGGGCTCGGCGAGCAGCGAGTCGACGCGTACACGGCCGCCGCTCGAAGGCGCATGCACAAAGAGCTGACGATCGAGCGCAATGGCGACATGCAGTTCCTTGCTGGAAAGATGCATGAACACAAGATCGCCGGGTTGCAGTTCCGTCCTTCCAACCGGCACACCGAATTGCAGCTGCTCCGCAGCCGTGCGCGGCATGCGAACTCCCGCGTTTGCGGCCGCGTAAAACACCAAGCCGCTGCAATCGAATCCGCCCGGTGCGGCGCCGCCGAACCGATAGGGTTGACCGATCATCGATGTCGCGCTGTCGATCATGAGTTGGGTCGGCGTGGGCTTCTGCTCGGCCGCGATCTCAGTTGGGGGCGCCAAAGCCTCCGGATGCAAGGCAGCGCGCGAAGATTCGTGCGAAGTTGTCGCGCAGGCGGCGAGTGTCAGCGACATCAATCCCGCGAGAATCGCCTTATTCAGGACCGCGGCGCGGATATCGTCGTGGCAAACGCCGCCCCAACGATGCCGGCCTCCGCACGCAAAGTTCCGACGCATAGACGCGCCCCGCAATGCAGTTTATCCATGAACATTTCGGGCTCTTCGGTAATGCCTCCGCACAGGACGATGAGATCGGGCCACAGCAGGGAGTGGTATTCGTTGATCACCAAATTCAATTCGCCCGCCCACTCATCCCAGCTCAATCCCCCCTCGACCTTGGCGCGTCCCGAGGCGCGCTTTTCCGCCTCGCGCCCGCCGACCTGCAGATGGCCGAATTCGGTGTTCGGCACCAGCCGGCCATCGACGAACAGTGCGCTGCCGATTCCGGTGCCGAGCGTCAGCAACAGCACGGTGCCCGGGACGGCGCGCGCGGCGCCATACTGCAATTCCGCCAGCCCCGCGGCGTCGGCATCGTTGATGGCCATCACCGGCCGCTTCAAATGCTTGGCGGCGAGGTCCGCCAGCGGTTGACCAATCCATGCCTTGTTGAGGTTGGCCGCAGTTCGCACGACGCCGGCGCGAATTACACTGGGAAATGCCAGGCCCACCGCGTGATCGCCCGGAATCTTCGAGACGACGGAGGCGAGTGAGCGCAGCAGTGCCTCGGTGGAGTCTTGCGCCGGTGTCGGCGTGCTGAAGCGTTCGCTCGCGAAAGCTCCCGTGGCCAAATCAATGAGCGCGCATTTGATGCTTGAACCGCCGACGTCAACGCCGACGGCCAGGGAGGAATTTTTCAATCCGAGTGCCGCACTGTTAGGTTTGCCCCGCGTGCCCGATAACAACCCTATAATAACCCCTTATATGGACTCATTTGACACCCAATTCGCCACGCGCCGAAACGTCGCCCTGCAGCCGGGCACGTTGCATGCGGCGCTCTTGGACCGACTCACCCGTACCCTCGGAAAGAATCCGGACTCGGCGACGCCGCGGGATATCTATGATGCGCTATCGCTTGCGGTACGCGAGGAACTGACGCTGCGCTGGTTGGCAACGCAACGGCGCGTCGCGAATGCGCATGTCAAGAGAGTGTGCTATTTCTCCGTCGAATATCTGCCCGGCCGCTCCCTGATCAACGCCCTTTCCAGCTTGGATGGAGATCTGGTGCACGAAGCGCGCGCTGTATTGCGCGGCATGGGATATGAGCTCGAGGACATCGCCGCGCAGGAGGTGGATCCAGGCTTGGGTAATGGTGGCCTGGGCCGGTTGGCGGCGTGTTTCCTGGACTCACTGGCGACGCTGCACTATCCGGCCGTCGGTTATGGCATTCGCTATGATTACGGAATCTTCACCCAGGTCATCGACGCCGATGGCGGCCAGCGCGAAGTCGCCAGTAGTTGGTTGCGACTGCGCAATGTTTGGGAGACGCCGCGGGGCAACGCGGGCTATACGGTGCGCTTCGGCGGTCGCAGCGTGGCACCGGCCAATGTGGAGGTGAGCGAGGCACACCGTTGGGTGGACACCAATGACCTGTACGCCATCGGATTCGACCAGTTGATTCCGGGAAACGGCGGACCCACCGTCAATCACTTGAGACTCTGGTCCGGCCGCGCGATCACCCCTTTCAAGCTCGATACTTTCAATGCCGGCGACTATGCGGCCGCGGTACAAGATCAATTGGAGGCGAAGAACCTGTCGCGGGTGCTGTACCCCGACGATTCCACGCCGCAGGGCAAAGAGCTGCGACTCAAGCAACAGTACTTCTTCGTGAGCGCAAGCTTGCAGGATATTTTAGTGACTCATTTGAGCGAGGGACGCTCGCTCGCCTCACTGCCGGACTCCATTGCCATTCAGTTGAATGACACGCATCCGGCCGTGGCCATCCCGGAAATGATGCGGCTGCTCGTCGATGAACACGGCCTCTCTTGGGCGGAGAGCTGGCAAATTACTCAAGGCGTCTTTTCGTACACCAATCACACATTGCTGCCCGAGGCGCTGGAATCGTGGCCGGTGGCGATGTTCGAGCGCTTATTGCCGCGGCATTTGGAAATCATCTATCTCGTAAATCGGGACTTTCTGAAGGCCGTGGCGACGAGCTACCCCGATGATCCAGAGCGTCTACGTCAGCTGTCCATCATAGACGACGGCGGCAGCCGGCGCGTGCGCATGTCGCACCTCGCCATCGTCGGCAGTCACAAAGTCAACGGCGTCGCGCAGCTGCACTCCGATATCATGCGCAAATATGTGTTTCGCGATTTTGCGCAGATGTATCCCGACCGATTCATCAACGTCACCAATGGGATCGCCGTGCGGAGCTGGCTCAAGCAATCCAATCCCGGGCTCTCGGCACTGCTCACGCAACATTTGGGTCGAGCGTGGGAGAATGACCTCGAAGAGCTCGGCCGCTTGACCGGCGCGGCGGAAGATCCGGAGTTTCGTCGTCAGTTTCGCGGCATCAAGCGTACCAACAAGCAAAGATTGGCCGATGAAGTGAAGCGCCGCACCGGGCTGGCAATCAGCGTCGATTCGTTGTTCGACGTCCAGGTCAAGAGAATCCACGAATACAAGCGTCAGCTGCTGAATCTTTTGTATGTCGTGACTCGCTATCAAAGAATTCGCCAAAACCCGCGCGCGGAGATTGTGCCGCGAACCGTAATTTTTGCGGGCAAGGCGGCGCCGGGTTATGCGATGGCCAAGTCCATCATCAAACTCATCAACAATGTGGCGCGCACGATTGATTCGGACGTGCTCGCTCAG
>Ga0210398_10004084_pt1 | contig 13809 bp, 10 predicted proteins | sample IncBWC4OmetaG_FD_161047 | JGI IMG/M metagenome (GOLD analysis project Ga0210398, IMG submission 161047) | Forest soil microbial communities from Barre Woods Harvard Forest LTER site, Petersham, Massachusetts, United States - Inc-BW-C-4-O | ecosystem: Environmental > Terrestrial > Soil >... | reverse complement strand
AGAAACTGAGCCCTAGCGGCCCGCCACTCGCTCCGGCCGGTGGAACATTTCCACTTCTGCCGATACCTTTTCGGCGCGCCGCTTCGTCCCATGCTCGTAGGCCGCGCCCACAAACCGTTGGAACAACGGATGCGGCTCCAGCGGCTTCGACTTGAACTCAGGATGAAACTGGCAGCCGATGAAATGTGGATGATCGGGAAGCTCGATCATCTCCACGTAAGTCCCGTCCGGAGTCGATCCGGAAATGCGCATCCCCGCCGCCACCATCGGCTCTTCATATTCGCGGTTGAATTCATAGCGGTGCCGGTGGCGTTCGCTGATTTCAAGCTTGCCGTAAATCTTGTAGGCCAGCGTGTCGGGCTCAATCTTGCACGTCCACGCGCCCAGGCGCATGGTTCCTCCAAGTTCCTCCACTCCCCGCAATTCGCGCAGCTTGTAGATCACGCGGTGCGGAGTCGCCGGATCGAACTCGCTCGAGTTTGCGTCCGCCAATCCCACCACGTTGCGCGCAAATTCGATGCAGGCCGTCTGCATGCCAAGGCAAATGCCAAAGTAAGGAACCTTTTTCTCGCGTGCATAGCGAATCGCAATCAGCATTCCCTCGATGCCGCGCTTGCCGAATCCGCCCGGAACCAGAATCCCGTCGTAGTCTTCCAGTTGCGCCTCGCAGGTCGCGTCGCCAGCCTCCAACCCCTCAGCCTCAATCCAGTTCAGTTGCAGCTTCAGATTGTGGGCCAGCGCGCCATGCACCAGCGCCTCTTTTAGCGACTTGTAGGAATCTTCATACTCCACATACTTGCCCACAATTCCAATCGTCACTGTGTCCTTCGGGTTGTAGACCCGGTGCACAATGTCTTCCCACTTGGAGAGATCGCGCTCTTTCGCCTCCATGTGGAGGTCTTTAAGAATCAGAGTGTCGACGCCTTCATTCGCGAAAACCAGCGGCACTTCATACACCGACGCCACGTCTTTCGCGGTGACCACCGCTTCTTCCCCCACGTTGCAGAACAGCGCGATCTTCGACTTGATCTCCTTCGCCAGAAAACGGTCAGTGCGGCAAAGCAGAATGTCGGGCTGAATTCCAATACTGAGCAACTCTTTCACCGAGTGCTGGGTCGGCTTGGTCTTGAGCTCCTGCGCCGCCGCGATGAACGGAACCAGCGTCACGTGAACAAACAACGTATGCTCGCGTCCCAATTCCTGCCGCATCTGCCGGATCGCTTCCATGAACGGCAACGACTCGATATCGCCGACGGTCCCGCCGACCTCCACGATCGCCACGTCCACATCCTGCGCGACTTTCTTCATCGCAGCCTTAATCTCGTTGGTGACATGCGGAATCACCTGCACCGTCTTGCCCAGGTAATCGCCGCGCCGCTCTTTGGCAATGATCTGCTCGTAGATCCGGCCCGTGGTCCAGTTGTTGTCGCGGGAAAGTTTGGCGTGGGTGAACCGTTCGTAGTGTCCGAGGTCCAGATCGGTTTCGGCGCCGTCGTCCGTCACAAAAACTTCGCCGTGCTGAAACGGCGACATCGTCCCCGGATCCACGTTCAGATACGGGTCGAACTTCATCAGGTTGACCTTGAGACCGCGGCTCTCCAGCAGGCAACCGATGGAAGCTGCGGCCAATCCCTTGCCGAGTGAAGACACAACTCCGCCCGTTACAAAGATGTACTTCGCTGGCATCTCTTCCTCGCTCTAAATTGTGTTGGAGAAGTTGTGCAGGTGGGGTGCACAATCAATTATGGCAGAAAACCCTGTGGAAAGAAAATGAAAGAAATTCAAAATCAACAGCGCGTTGACTATCGCGCCACGGTAAGCGAGAATACCTAAGGTTCCTTCCTGAAACTCCGAACCCTAGGGAAATTTCTCCCTGCAAAAGTGGGCCTGTGGCGCAGCTGGGAGCGCGCTTCCATGGCATGGAAGAGGTCGCCGGTTCGATCCCGGCCAGGTCCACCATCTTTTCAAGTACTTACGGATACCCCGGTTTTCAGTTTGGTGTCATTTGGTGTCAAAACGCTCTGACTTCGTCTAAATTGAGAAGCGGTCAGCCGCTCGTTCACCACAGTTGATTTCCGCTCACGCACAGACGTTGATTTCCTCCTCAGCTCCGAATTGATGGAATCGACCGTCGCCTGCACGCTCTTCGGAATCTCCTGCATATACACATCCGTCGTGGTTGCAGCGCGAGAGTGCCGGAGCACGCCTTGCACGTCCTTCACCGTACCTTTCTTTTGGGTCAGCGTCGCAATCGTGCGCCGTATGACCTGGAAGGTGAGCTTTGGGAGTTCCATCTCTGCCGCGAGCTTTTGCAACACGCGCTTGCGATAGTTGCCGGTGTCCATAAAGTCGCCGTCCTTGTCCGGGAAGATGAACGCCTTCGGCGTTGGATCAGGACACTGCCGTTTCCATCGCAAGAGGTCGGCCGCCAGATTCTTGGCAATATGAATAACCCCTAGACTCTTTCGGGTTTTGCCCCACGGCGGGGTACAGGTCCAATCCGGCTTTGCAGAAATCGCCTATGCCGGTCGAGCCGGAAGATAAAGTCTGGGGCCTTCATCCTGATATCCTGATACTGTTAGAGTGTGAGTCGAAGAGGGTGAAATGAGCCTTCCTGAAAATTCTTCGTGGAAAACGCGACTGGTGGAGCGTGGGTTCCCGGATCGTTCATTTGACATTGAGTTTTGGCAGGAGCAGGGAGATGAGGCCATCTTTGCGGCTGCATGGGAAATGGTGGAAGTAGCTGAGGAAATCAACCATGGCAGAAAACCCACACTACAAAGAACTGCTACAACTCTTAAACGAATTTGAAGTTGAATATTTGATTGTCGGTGGCTACGCAGTCATGAAGTACGGGGAGCCACGTTATACGAAAGATCTCGACGTGTGGGTACGCAATTCAGCGCAGAATTCACTTCGAGTAGTCGCAGCGCTCAAACAGTTCGGGGCTCCTCTGGATCATGATGGGATAAATGCAGAAACATTCACGGGAAAGCAGGTGGTCTACCAAATTGGAGTCGCTCCCGTGCGCGTTGATATACTGACCGAAATCACCGCCGTCGAGTTCTCCGATGCGTGGCAAAAGAAGGTCGCCAGCAGTTTCTTCGGTGTTCCGGTGCATTTCATTTCCCTGGATGACCTTTTGACCAACAAGCGTGCTTTAGGTCGTGACAGCGATCTGACAGACCTTAAGCGGAATTCGAACGCAGCAAAGCCAGAAAGATAGGGCTGCAACAAGCCCTCTTCCGATTCTGGCTCGCACACTCAAAATCTGAGCCGCCTGAGCAATCGCTAGCGGGGCTGAAACCGATCGGAGAGGACGCACCACCTGGTGCAACTAGACCTCCCCGTGCCCACCCGATATGGTGAACAGAAGTGCCTTCCGGGGCATAACGCTCGCTAATCGTCGCGAGACATAGCAGTTCCTGTTCTGTCACCACTTCGCCGGCGAGCTTTCGGACACCAAATATCACGCTCATAAAAACACTCCGCCCTAGCAGCGCTCCAATGGCCTGTAAACTTCCAACATGTACGGTTTGTCATTGACGACTGCGCCGTCGATTTCCACCCAGGCATGAGACTTGAATCGAAGGAACTGCACGCCAATTACCATTTCTGCTTTCTTTCCGTAGCGTCGCAGCAGGAGAGTCGTCGCGGCAGATCGCTGAAGGCAAGCCTGCGCCATTGCAGCAGATTGAAATCACGCAACTGACTACCAACGGAAAACTGGAGAGCGCCGCGATCTCGCGCGACGGGAAGTGGATCGCCTACGTGACCGGCTGCGATCCGTCCATCTCGACCGGCACCTCGAATCCATGCCAGTGCATCGATGTCGCTTCCGGGAGGTGGTTGTCGACGATGATGCGAACGCGATCACCCTGATTCACTTGAATTGTTGGGCCCGGAGCGCTTCCGTTAAAGCCCCACAGGTCAATCACACGTCCAGGAACAATCTCCTGTCTGACGGGCTCGGCGGTGAGATGAAATTCCTTTATGCCCTCGTCCATGCGCCACGGAAGTTGCGGAACGTCGGGCGTTTCCGCGCGAACGATCAGACCGCTGCCGCGCTCGGGAGCATGGCTCATGTGTTTCATGTCCACGCCATTGGATAACTTCCACTGATCAAGTTCGAGGCTTTGCGCCAGGTCGTCAGTCCGGGTAGGGCTGGCCGCGCTTCACAATACGAATGCGGTGGTCGGTGAACGGTGCGTGCATGTTCGGAAGGTCCACCCGCGGCATATGACACGTAACGCAGTCTTTCTTTCCAACCGGACAGCGCTTGCCAGCATGGTCGTTCGAGGTCTTGGCCGCTGGCGCTATAGCGTGGCAGGCCAGGCACTTCCCGTCGTAAGCCGCCGCTTCGCGGACGAGCTGCTGGTGCGGGTCGTGGCATGCGGTACAGGCGAGGCGCGCGTCGCCGTCACCCCAGCAACGGCTGCTTTCGAGACGATAGGGTTGAAAGCGCACAGTCTCGACCCCGGTGGAAGCCATTTCCACTACATCGTTCATTGTGCGATGGCAGGCTCCACAGAAATCGACTAGAGCGACGGGATTCAAGTCTTTCGGATTGAATATCGCGCGGCGGCCGGCTTCTGTTTTTTCATCCTCCATGAGAGCCACGTGTTCCGCTCCAGGTCCGTGACACGCCTCGCAGGTTATTCCGGGCATAAGATGCAATGGATCGAACCCCGCGGTGGTCGTAGCCGCCGTGGTGTGGCAGCCAAAGCAAAGCCTCAGGGTAGAAGGCGCAAGCAGACGTCCCATGGCGTCTTCGCGGTTTGCCGGCGTTTGTGGGTCGTGGCCAGGAGTGAGATCAAGACCCTGCAGACTCTTGAAAAAGCTCATACGGCCTTCGTAGTAAGCGCCGTTCCGTTGGTAGATGTAAGTCTGGCCCTTCTGGTTCACGCCAAATGCCCAGTGCAGCGGTTCAGAAATGGACTTACCATCCTCGCTAACGGAATAGATGGCCTCCTCACGGCTGCTCGAAATCGCATAGGTATAGACGCCGACCTTACGGGAAATGCGCTCGTGTTCCCTGAGCACGCTTGAGCTGGATGCCAGCGTGGAGGCACGCGCCATGGGAGTTGTTAGCTGAGTGACCGTTCTCTTCGCGTGGCACCTGGCGCATTCCGCGGTGCCGACGAAGTCCTGCCTGGAAACGGAATGCTTGGTCGGCCACCAGCCCTCTGTTTCCAACCGTTCAGCGGTCGCCATCGGAGTCTCGATCTTCTGACGAAGCCCGGAAGGATCCTCGGAGGCGACCGGCGACGCGGATGCTTTCTCGTTTGCGATGACGACGGAGTCCGCCCGGCTTGTCGAGGTCGAACGGCTGACCTCTTGAGTGTAAGCAAGCACCGCACCCGAGGCCAGGAGGGAACCGCAGACTAAAACACACGACAGGCTTCTTCCGACCATTCTTCGTCTCGATGGTTTTAAGTAGGTTCTCACAGCGCGCTGATCATCGCCGGCGCTGCAAACAAGTAGCCGGTTACTTGATGCCAGCCCCTTCGATGATCGTAATGTAGCGGTCGATGGGCAGATCGGTAAAAGTTTCAATTCTGCCGCTGGGCTGTGGCCACTGAATCTCCAGCCGGTCGATTTTCGTTCTGGAACCGACGCCCAACACGTCGCGCGGGTCGTGGGAAGAGAGATAACTGCCTCCGCCGACTTTGAGCCGGCTCCGTCTCAGGTCTCCCGCCTGCCAACGGATTCGCGCTCCGATGGCATCGGGATTCGATCTTTTCCCCACGAGCCGCAGTCCTAGCCAGTGATTGCCGACTGCGGCGGAGTTGTTGAGCAACAGAGGCGCCCCGCCATTCACCGCCACCAGGACGTCGACCGCTCCGTCGTTATTGAAATCGCCGATGGCCAGCCCTCGCGCGGCGTAGTTTTCGGCAAACACCGGGCCAGCGACAGCGCCGACATTCTCCAGACCTTTCCCGGTATTGTGAAACAAAAGCAACGGCTCAAGATAGCTCACGTGTGTGCTGTGAGATTCGATCTTGTCATCCGGGTGCCCGTTCGCAAGGAACAAGTCGAGGTTGCCATCGTTGTCGTAGTCGAAAAACTTGGCACCCCAACCGCTCATCAACCGGGTAGCGCGGCTGATGCCGAGCGGTCCTGACATATCGTCGAAAGTAAGATCGTGGTTGTTGCGATACACGGAGTAGATTTCCTGATCAACGTTGGCCACAAATAAGTCCTGCCAGCCGTCCTGATCGTAGTCGGCGGAGTCAACACCCATGCCGGATCGGGCGCGCCCATCTTGGCTATAGGCCACGCCGGATTCCAGCCCGATGTCCTCGAATTTTCCTTTGCGGTTGAGGAAAAGGAAATTGGGCACGGTGTCATTGGCCACAAACAGATCCGTCCAGCCATCGTTGTTAATATCGGTGGCGACCACGCCCCAGGCTTTACCGAGGGCTTTGGCGATTCCGGTTTCCTGGGACACGTCGCGGAACGTGCCATCGCCATTGTTGTGAAACAGCCAGCTGCGAGCCGGGGGATAGACGCGCGGAACGCAGTAATAGCGCTCTCCGCCTTGCACGTTGCCACAGAACTGGTTGCTCGCCTTGTTGAACTCGACGAAGCGGCATACGAACAGGTCAAGCCGCCCGTCATTGTCATAGTCGAACCATACGGCGCTCGACCCCCAACCCGGCGCTGCCACACCGGCGGTTTCCGTGACGTCGGTGAAAGTGCCGTCGCCGTTGTTGCGGTACAGAATGCTGCGGCCATACTGCGTCACATAAAGATCGGGATAGCCGTCCGCGTTGTAGTCGCCGACGGCAGCGCCCATGCCGTAGCCCCCTCCCAAGACCTTAGCCTTTTCGGTTACATCCGTGAAGGTGCCATCGCGATTGTTGTGGTAGAGCGCGTTGCGCAACGTCGGCTTCGGGTCGTAGAAATCGCATTTCCCGCTGTTGACGAGATAAATATCCATCCAGCCGTCATTGTCATAATCGAGAAAAGCGCAACCCGCGCCGGTGGTCTCGGGCAGGTAGTAGTCGGCAGAGCGGCCGTTGGAGTGGCGCCAGGTGATTCCGCTGACGGAAGGCTGGACAAGTTCGAAAAGATTCCCCTTCGGCACCGCTGCAGCGGTCTGTGGAGCGGAGGCCGACCCGCGCATTGTTCCCAAGGCCGCCCCGGCGCCATACGCTGGCAGCGCCATGGCGAGCGCACGCAAGAAGTCCCTTCGAGGAATTTGTGCCATCAGGGTTGCTTGTGCCCTTCAGCGGCGGGAACTGAGCCAGTGGAATCCAGGCGCAGAGGACGTTGTTCACCGTAGGTTGTAGGTTCGCCGGGTGTTTGCGTCTTCTCCTTTAGACGAAGGAATAAAACGCGGGCGCGGGCGGCATCTTCCCTTCGGCCTGCTCTGGCGTAGGCGTTGCCCAGAGCGAACTGAAATTGCGCTTCTTGAGGAACCATGCGCGCTGCAGTTTCAAGCTCAGGAATCGACTGGGCTGTGTCACCCGAGTCGTAGTAGAGCAAGCCCAGAAGATAATGGCCAAAGGGATAGTTCGGATCGAGCTTTACGACCTCCAGCGCATAGGGAATTCCCGCGGCGGAATCGACGCGATAGTGGGTAACCGCAATCTGCAGACGAGCTCGGGTGTGTCCGGGATTGTTCTTGATCTCCTCCTCGAACTGGGCGACACCGCCTTCGGGATCGTCAACCGTGAGCAGAAACCGGCCGTAGGCGTAATGAAGGTTGGGGAATTCAGGAAACTCCTGCACCAGAGCCGCGTAACTCGTCCTGGCTTCGTCGAGCTTCTTGGCCAAGCTGAGTTCTTCGGCGCGACCGGCGCGCAAGATGACTTGCTCGTCCGGTGAACCGTGCGCCGGAGCATTCTTGGGACGCAGCAGGAGAACGCCCATACCAAGGGCGGCATCCAGTTCTTCGCTGTGCACGCCTTCCTTGACCAGGAAGTGAAGCGTTTCGAGCGCACTTTCATACTGCCCCTTGCGAAGGTGCAGCATCGCTTCGTGATACAGAAGCACTTGCGGAAGCTGGTCATCCTTGCGAACGCCGAGTTCCTTGGCCTTCTGAAGGTCTTGCAGGGCGCTGTCGTCGAGGTTGAGCTGATACTCGCAAAGGCCGAGCATGAGATGAGCCGTTCCGTTCTTGGGATCGTAGACGAGCAGGCGGCGAAAGGCGTGTGCCGCATCGGGATAGGAGTTCTGATCGTAAAGGATAGTTCCCAAGGACCACCAACCCTCTTTCCAGGCCGGGCGCATGGAGAGAGCCGCTTTGTATAGCGGAATCGCTTGCTCCAGGCGTTCGGCATCTCGGGCAGCATCGGCTTTTGCCGAAATGGTGGCAAACCTGGCGGCCGAATCGGGCTTGCTCTGCGCCAGACCTGGCGAGACCCCGAGCAACGCCAGGCTCAGGAACAGAGGCAAGGCCCCGCCCGCCGCCAAGCGCACGCCTGCAGGCCGATACAACGCAAGGCGGACGTGGCCATAACCGCTGATCACAGCTCGATTTTACAGAGATAAGGTTCCAGATTGTTGAGTCGAAAGTGGATTCGTTTCCGCCAGGACGGAGAGCGAAAAAACTGAGGCGCACCCCGAAGGGTACGCCTCCAGGGGAAGCGTCAGAAACTGAAGCGAGCCTGCATCTCGATCGTCCGGGACCCCAGCGCATTCTGGGCTTCGCCGAAATGTGGATCGTTCAAGTTGTTCTGGATGTTCCAGAGGTTCAGCTTGTTGAACAAGTTGAAGAAGTTGGCGCGGAACTCCAGCTTCGCGTTCTCGCCCAGCACCTTCATGTTGGGGAAACCGAACGCTTTGCTCAGCGTAGCGTCAATGTCAAAATAGTGAGGCCCCACGAACGCGTTGCGTCCGATGCCCGGCAAACCCGGAACCGGTCCATACGGGGCACCCGCCACCACCGCCGAGAACGATGGTCCGGGCGTAAAGGAAGGCGGAGTGAAGTACGTCGGCACTCCGTTGGGGAACAGAGCCGTCGGCACACCGTTGGAGAAGTCTCCGCCGGTCCTCCGGAACGCATCGTTGCTGTGATCCTGCGACGCGCCACCCAAATATGCTCCAGGCCGCAGATTTGTGGTTCCGCCACCGTTGCAGCCAGTCTGGTAGACGGCATCGCAGGTGGATGCCAAGGCCGTCACTCCACCACTTGTGACCGGCACCGAGTTAAACACAGGGTTGTAAGGAAAGCCCGAGTGTGCGTTCATGATTCCGCTGACGTTCCATCCGCCGGCAACCTTCTCCATCCAGCTCTGGCTCCCGTGGAAAATCGTCGGAGACCAGATGCCGAAGATTTTGAGCGTCTGCGTGGTGTCGAAATCGGACTTGCCGTAGTCCTGGTTCAGTGAAAATCCGTAGTCGCTGTTGGCGTAGTTGTTCGATCCGGTGTCCATCGCTTTGCTCCACCGATACTGCGTGTTCATCTGGAAGGAGCGGGCGAACTGATGACGAACCTCGGCCAGCAGGGCATTGAAGTTGGAGCGGCCGCCATTGTCGAACCAGTCCACGTGCTCCACGACCGGGTTAAACGCCGACCCCTGCGTGGCAGCCAGCAACAGGGCCAGATTGTACTGCCGGGTCAGGTGAGCCGATTTTGTCCCTTGATAGCCGAGGGTCGCCACCCACTCGTGTCCCAGGTCGTACTGCGTTTCCAGCGAATAACGGTAAGTGCGGGTGTCTGGCCAGCTCGAGGGAAAGCCGGTCACATCGATGGGAGAGAAATTCGCCGTGCCCGGGACCGGCAAATTGTTGGTGCCAAAAGTGGCTTCTGCAAAAGGGTTGGACCCATATCCATAGAACGAATGCGCATTGGATGGGAACGTGTTGGGTCCGTAGACGACCTGGTTTTCGGTGGTCGTGCATGCGGGCGGATTGGTGCAGAAATTGTACGCCAGGTTGAATGCTGGTGAGAGGAATGGCGGGTTGTTGCGGCCGCTCAGAGAAGTCGCCTCCTCCTGACCGCTGAAGCCGATTCCGAAGCCGCCCCGCAAAACCAGCTTGTTGGCGAAATCATGGCCGATGAGATGGTGGGGACTCCAGGCAAATCCAAGCTGCGGCCCGAAATCGCTCTTGCCCGGGCTATACAGCGTGCCGCCTCTCCTCACGCTGAGTCCAGAAAGGGCGGCGGTCCCGGAGCCCAGCTGCACGACTCCAAGGTTCCCCTTCTGATCGGAGATGGCGCCGTTGTAATCCCAGCGCAATCCCAGGTTAACGGTAAGGTTGGGCCGCAACTTGTAGTCATCCTGTACGAAAAATCCGTAGAGGTTGGAGCGCGTATCTTTTCTGAAATCGGCAGGAACGCCGGTGAGCGGATTGAACGTGGCCTGCTCCTGCGACGGGGCATCGTTCATGAAGTCCCAGAGATTGTGAAAATAGTAGTTAGGGCGCGCGTTCCAGGGAGCCAAGTCGACAAATTCCAAGCGAGTGATCTCCCCGCCCATTTTGATGGTGTGGCTGCGGTGCACTTTGGTGAGCACATCTTTCACCGCATAAGTCCACTGGTCAAAAGTACCCGGGACTCCTTCGCCTAGATTGTTAACGCTTACCGTTCCATAGCCATCCCCGTTCGGGGCATTCAGGTCCTGGAAATATTCATCCGGCAAACCCCAGGCTCCGTTGGGATTGTTTTTCAGATCTTGCCAGCGCCAACCGGCGGCGTTGACTCGGGCTTCATTCAGCAAGGTCGGCGCAAACGTGTGATTCCACAGGAAAGTCTCGGCTTCGTTGATCACCTTATGGTGAAACAGATTCATGGGAACAAAAGCACCGTTGTAAGAGGTGCTGCTCACGGGCACGTAGTACATGCTGAAGGCAAGCAGGTCTTTGCTCGTGGCATTGAAGTCCACGCGGAAGTTGTACTGGGCCTCGATCGTGCTATTGGGACCGTTGATGTTGTAGAAGGCAAAATCAGGGGTGGTCGGGTCGAGGTTATTTGCGCTCCCGGTCCCATCCCCTCCCGTTCCCGGAGCGGAGTTGCTTGCCCATGACGGATCCTGAGAACCAAGTGCAAACGAACTATTCAGCGGTCTGCCTACATTCAGGCCCTGCCCAACGATGGTGATGCAGTTCGTGCCCTCGGCCAAGCCAATGTCAGAGCAAGCATGGTGGTCGTTAGCCCCCTCTAGGAGCGTGCCACCAGAAATGTTAACTCCCGGATACGCCGAGTACAGGGCTGCGGCGCTGCCCGAGGGTGCCAACCCAAAGTACTGCGAAGTCGGGTACCAAAACTGCGAATTGGAAGTTCCATTGTTGCGAATGGTTTCGTAAGAAAAGAATCCGAAAAGTTTGTTGTGCAGGATGGGCCCGCCCACCGAACCGCCGAAATCGTTGAATCTGGCGTCGTCCCTCAAGGGGGCGTGGCTGTAACCGTTATAGGACTGGTAAGCATTGAGCCCGGGGCGGTCCCCCTTGAAGAAGAAACTTCCGTGGTACTGGTTGGTGCCGTTTTGAGAAATAACCTTGATCTGAGCTCCCGGGTAACGGCCGTCCTCGGCATCGTAGCTGTTGGCGACCACGTGCACTTCCTTCACCGAATCTTCGTTGGGCGTGACCACAGCCGATCCCGCCCATGAAACGCTGGTGATGCCAACGCCATCCAGTTGGATGTTGTTCAGCTCCATGCGTCCGCCGCCGGCGGAAATCTGCGGGCCGTTTTCGGTCTTAAAGATTCCGTCCTCGGGTCCCGGGCCGCCCGGGCTGGCAAAGCTCGGCAAAGAGTTCGTGCCGCCGCCGTTTCCCTGAGAACCGTCTCCGAAGACTCCCGGGGCAAGCTGCGCCAACTGAAACACATCGCGGCCAAACGACGGCATGGTCTGGATCTGCCGCGCGGTCACAGTGCCGCTGATGGTCGCGTTTTCTGTGTCAACCGCAGCCACCGCGTCGCCGTTTACAGTCACTGTTTCGCCGGCTCCGCCCACCGCAAGTTGCACATTGAAGGCGTTCGATTGTTCGCCGATGATCTGAACGTCGGAGGCCAGGTACCTTTTGAAACCAGTTTTTTCCACCGTCAGCGTATAACGGCTTGGAGCCAGCTCGATGAAGTTATAGACGCCCGCCTCGTTCGTCGTTGTCTGCAACTGCCGGTTGGTTTCCTGACTCTTCAGGGTCACCGTCGCGCTCGGAACCACGGCGCCTCCCGGGTCCGTCACGACTCCCTGGATCGAAGCGCGATATTGGGCATGCGCCGTGGCGGCCGAAAGCAGAACAACCACGAAAAACAGAGAGCGGTGGGATGAAACAAAGCGGCTCATTGACTCCCCCTAGAGTGCAAGATGCTTTGGAGAACCCAGCCAGTTCAGTCGCTGGGGATGACTACTAAAACAGTAGCAAAACGATTTAGTAGCACTTGGCCTGATGGTTGATAGCACAGTCCTTTTTCGACAGTCAAGCGGATTGTGGGAGATGAAAACGCATCGCCACCCCGCGAGAATCGGCATTCGCTAGCGGGAGATCGGCAAACGGCCTACCATATCGTTTTTCTAGAATGTCCCGGCCTGCGCTTGAAAAAGTTTGGCTGTGGTTACTCAACCGGCACAACAAAACTCAATCTGCGCGAGTCAGGGTTTCCGCCCTGTCGACTCATGGGCCCGTCGCGCGGCGTTGGGGACGCGGCAAGTAGTTTCCCGGAGGATGAGTTCGGGTTCCACGGTGGTGCGCCGGTCGTGAAAGTCAGACCCCGGCCGGTTGATACGCCGCAATAGAATTTCAGCGGCAATCCTTCCCATTTCGCGCAGCGGCTGCCGTACCGTAGTCAAGCCTGGATTCTGATACGCAGCATTTTGGATGTCGTCAAACCCCACGACCGATACATCGTCCGGTACCCGCAATCCTGCTTGCCGCAGGGCGCGGATTGCGCCCATCGCCGAAATGTCGTTGAAGGCAAACAACGCCGTAAAGGGTTCATGCGACGACAGGAGTCTCTTTGTGGCTTTGAGACCGACCTCAGGAGAAGGCGAATCCTCTTCCAATTGAGCGACGAGCGAACTGGAGATCGACAGTCCCAGTTGGCTGGCAACCTTTTCGATGTTAGCCCAGCGAACTTCTGTGTCCGAGCTGAAGGGTTGTCCTTTGAGGAAGGCGATCTGGCGATGACCCAGTTGAAACAGGTGCTTGAGGGCGCACTCGGCGGCTCGCTGGTGATTGAGGACGATGTTGATAACGCCCTTTACATCGTTGTGCCCCGACACCGTGACGACGGGCACCGAAAGGTTGTGGTGCCAGGGCGTATCCACTGCGATTAGTCCGTCAACCGATCGTTCCAGAAACAGTCGGGGGTATTCGTCAATCAAGTCGTGCCGGTGGCGATGGCTGGCGACAAGATAGAAATATCCCTCCTGCAGAAGATAGTCCTCCACGCCGCTCATCACGGTGGCGGAGTATCCCTCGCTGACTTCCGGGACGATCACTCCTATGGTGAAACTGCGTTGCGAACGCAGAGATCGCGCCAGAAAGTTTGGGCGATAGTTAAACTTCCGTGCGGCGGCAAAAATCCGGTCCTTGGTCTCTTGCGGGATGGAGTCGGCGACGGTGGACCGGTTCATGACCAAGGACACGGTCGCCGGCGAGAGCGCGAGGTGCTCCGCCAGAGTTCTCAAGCTCATGGGCTTCCGGCCCAGACGTCCCGCTGCATTGCCGCTCTTGTTGGCTTTCTTGGTCGCCACGCTGCTAATCTCGCACAACCGGAATCGTCGGGCAAGCTAAAGTCTCGACTCGGTGCGTTTCTGCGCTTGCGTTTCTGCTATTGACATCGGCGGCAAAAACATATTCTATAAACTGCTATCACGACTTACTAATCCGATTTAGTGGCTGATAAACACAACT
>Ga0210398_10004082_pt1 | contig 13812 bp, 8 predicted proteins | sample IncBWC4OmetaG_FD_161047 | JGI IMG/M metagenome (GOLD analysis project Ga0210398, IMG submission 161047) | Forest soil microbial communities from Barre Woods Harvard Forest LTER site, Petersham, Massachusetts, United States - Inc-BW-C-4-O | ecosystem: Environmental > Terrestrial > Soil >... | reverse complement strand
GAAGGGCTCAGGATGACATTCGACAGGGCCTGTCCTGAGCGAGCGACGCGAGCCGAAGGGCTCAGGATGACAATCGACGGACTCAGGATGACAGAGGGAGAGAAAGTTTTCGACGATTTGTTCGCCGCTTTCGCTGAGCACCGACTCGGGATGAAACTGGACGCCGTGAACCGGGCGCTCCCGGTGCGCGACACCTTGAACGACGCCGTCTTCGCTGCGCGCGTTGACCCGCAGGACTTCGGGAATTGTCGACGGCTCCAAGCAGAGCGAATGGTATCGTGTTGCCGTCAACGGCGAGGGGAGGCCCGCGAAGAGCCCGCTGCCGTCGTGATCGACCCGCGAGGTCTTGCCGTGCATCTGACGCGGCGCGTGCGTCACGGTCGCACCCGCGACTTCACCGATCGCCTGCAGACCCAGACAGACGCCCAGAACCGGCACTCCTCGTTCGATTGCCGCGCGCAGCACGGCCATCATCTGCGGCGCGTGCTCGGGACGACCCGGCCCCGGGCCCACGACCAGCGCGTCATAACGGTCGAGAATTCCAGGCTCGAGTCGTGGATCGTCGTTGAGCAGCACGTCGGGCGCGGCGCCGCGCGACGCCAGCAGGTGCACTACGTTGTAACTGAAGCTGTCGAAATTATCGACGAAGAGCACTCGGGGCGCGCGCGTCACGGCTGCGTTCCGAGCACCGCGCGCGCGATGCGCGTCTTGTGTAACACCTCTTCGTACTCGGCGACGGCTTCCGAGTCGGCAACGATGCCGGCCGAGGCCTGCCACCACGCGTGCCGATTGTGTACGTGGATGCTGCGCAACGTGATGCACGAGTCGAAATCGCCACCGAAGGACCAGCGGCCGATGCTCCCGGAGTAAAAGCCGCGCGTCACCGGTTCCAGGCCGTCGATGAGCTGCATCGCACGCAGCTTCGGCGTCCCGGTCACCGTGCCCGCGGGAAAGCCCGCGCGGAAGAGGTCGAGCGCGTCGCAGTTGGCGCGAAGCTCACCGACGACGTTGGAAACGATGTGCATGACGTGGCTGTACCGCTCGATCTGCAGCAGCTCGTCGACCCTAACGCTTCCGTACTCGCAGACCGAGCCGAGATCGTTGCGCCCGAGATCGACGAGCATCACGTGCTCGGCGAGCTCCTTTTCGTTGGCGAGCAGCTCGTCGGCAATGCGAGCATCGTCGTCATCGTCGCGTCCGCGCGAACGCGTGCCGGCCAACGGGCGCAGTCGCGCTCGGCGCCCTTCCAAGCGCACGAGAAACTCGGGCGACGCGCCGAGCAGCTGCCCGAACTCCGTGTCGACGTAGAACATATAGGGCGATGGATTGTAACGCCGCAGGGCACGGTAGAGATCGAAGGCTTCGCCCTCGAGCGCGGCGCCGAAGCGGATTCCCAGCTGGAGTTGATAGACATCGCCTTCGAAGATTCGCCGCTTCACCTCCGCGACCAGTTCGAGGTAGCGTTCGCGATCCAGCGACGCAGAGATTGGCCCCGTCGCGCGCAACGGTTCCGGAAACGATGGCTTTGCCGCGAGCAACCGCTCGACGTAGCCGTCGATCCGGCGCTCGAGCGCATCGGGATCGTTGCCGCTCGTCCAGATCGTGAGCAGATCGGTGAAGTGATCGAAGATCAGCCACGTCGCCGGAACCGCAACGTAGGCTGCCGGCATCGCCGGTTCCGAGGGTATCCTGGCGGGCAAACGCGCATCGGGCCGCGCCGCATCGTACGAAAACGCGAGCAGGGCCCCTCCGAGTGCGCCGCCGGGCGTCGCAATGCGATGCTCCGTAACGAAGGCGCGTACGCGTGGATAGAGTTCGGCATCGGCTTCAAACTCGGCCGCCGCAACGTAGTCGATACCGATGAAGGAGTAGCGCGAAATGCGCCCCCCGCTCTCCACGCTTTCCAGCAGGCACGAAGCTTCCGGGTTCGCGAGGGCGCGATAGGCACCGATCGGCGTCAAGACGTCGGCCGGCACGACGCGGACCGCAGTGTTGGTCATCCGAGAAGCGCTTGTAGGCCGGATTCGTCGAGGATGTCGATCCCGAGCTGCTCCGCCTTAGTCAGTTTGCTCCCGGGTTCGCTGCCCGCTACGACGTAGTCGGTCTTCTTGCTCACCGAGGCGGTAACTTTGCCGCCCGCAGCCACGATCAACTCCGCCGCCGCCTCACGCGTAAGGCTCGGCAACGTTCCGGTCAGCACAAAGGTCTTGCCGCTCAACGCTCCAGCAGTCTTAACGCGCTTGGGCGCGCTCATGACGACGCCGGCCTCGCGCAAGCGCTCGATCATCTCGCGGTTGGGCTGCTGTTTGAAGAAGAGCGCGACGCTGCGCGCCACCTCGGGCCCGATGCCATCACTGCGTTGCAGCCCCGCTTCATCGGCTGCGGCGATCGCGTCGATCGCCCCGAAATCGTCCACCAAAATCTGTGCCGTCTGCGTCCCGACGAAACGGATGCCGAAACCGTAGAGCAGCCGTGCCGGCCCGCGCTGCTTCGACGCCTCGATGTTGCGCAAGAGGTTCTCGATGCTCTTCTTTCCCATCCGGGGAACGTCTGCAAGCGCCGATTCGTTTAGCTTATAGGTGTCGGCGATGTCACGCACCAGCTTGAGCTCGGTCAACTGCTGCGCCATAACGTCGCCGATACCCTCAATGTCCATCGCCCCGCGCGAGGCAAAATGGCGCAGGCGCTCGTAGGCTTGCGCCGGGCAGGCCGCATTGGTGCAACGGGACATCGCTTCGTCCGGGGGATGATCGACGTCGGAGCCGCAGACGGGGCATCGCTGCGGCATTTTGAACTTGCGCTCGCGTCCGGTGCGTTCCGAGAGTATCGGGCCGACGACGCGGGGTATCACGTCGCCGGCGCGCGTCACGAGCACCGTGTCGCCGATGCGGATGTCGTTATTTTTGATGTAGTCGACGTTGTGCAGCGTCGCGCTCTTGACCGTGACGCCTCCGATCTGCACGGGGGTCAGGACGGCGCTGGGGTTGAGCGTTCCGGTGCGTCCGACGGTGATCGCGATATCGATAAGCTTGGTGCGCGCTTCGCGCGGTTTGAATTTGAAGGCAATCGCCCAGCGCGGATCGCGCGCGACGACGCCTAGGCGCTCCTGCTGCGCGAAATCGTTCACCTTGATCACCACACCGTCGATCTCGTAGTCGAATGAGTCGCGTCTCCTCTCGGAGTTCGTACAATACTCGACGACTTCATCGAGCGTCGCAGCCCGGTGGACGTGTGGATTGACGGGGAATCCAAGAGTTCGCAACCGCGCAAGTGCATCCCACTGCGTCTTTGGCGCCGATCGATCTCCCTCGTCGACCGCGAGCTGATAGGCAAAAAACGAGAGCCGGCGCTTTGCCGTGAGCGCCGGATCGAGTTGGCGCACGCCGCCCGACGCAGCGTTGCGCGGATTCGCAAATGCCGCCAAGCCCTCGCGTTCGCGCTCGGTATTGAGTCGCTCGAAATCGCTTTTGCGTAAATAGACCTCACCGCGCACTTCAAACCCTGTCATTCCGAGCTTAGCCTGCCCTGAGCTTGTCGAAGGGTCGAAGGACGTCGAGCGCAGGCGCAAGGGAATCGTCTTGATCGTTCGCAGATTCGCAGTTACGTCTTCGCCGACGCGCCCGTCGCCGCGCGTCCCGCCGCGCGTCAGCGAGCCGTCGCGGTAATCGAGTGCGATCGCGAGACCGTCGATCTTGAGCTCGCAGACGTACTCGACGCCGGCACCGGCGAGCTTACGGGCGCGCTCGTCAAACGCGCGCAACTCGTCGACCGAAACGGCATTGGCTAAGCTGAGCATCGGACGCGCGTGCGCGTACGGCGCGAAGCGTTGCGAGGCGGCTGCGCCGACGCGCTGGGTCGGCGAATCGGGCGTCTGCAGCTCGGGGCGCTTGCGTTCGAGCTCGACGAGTTCGCGCAGGAGCGCATCGAACTCCGCATCGGTTATCTGCGGATCGTCGAGTGCGTAGTAGCGGTAGTTGGCTTCTTCGATCTGCGCGCGCAGCTCGTCCGCCCGAGCGGCCAGACTGGTCATCCTGCCTCATTGTTCGGTGACGCCGGAGCATCCTCGGGCCTACCGGCAGCACATTGTCATCGCAGCAAGTTCGTACACTTTCGATTTTGGGGACCTGAAAGGAGACCCGAGCAGCGTACTCCAATCCACGCGACAGTGTAGTCAAAACGTACTCGGATTGATGGGGTACATGATTTTGCGTTCGACTCGACTAGTACGCCTTTCCGTACTTCTCTTAGGGCTCAGCGCGTGTGCCGGCGGCGGCGTAGGCACTGGACCGCCGGCCGCCCTCGCCCCACGCAGCGGCGAGGCATCGTGGATGGCTCGCGATATCGGAACGCAGTCCCTTCTCTACGTGTCGAATCGGAAAGACGGCAGCGTCTTTGTTTATTCCTACCCGCAAGGCAGGTTAAACGGCTCGCTCCTCGATGTACGAGCCAGCGGTCTATGCGCGGACGCAAACGGAAACGTCTTTATTCCGCAAGGCAACGAGATACTCGAATACGCCCACGGCGGCACGGAGCCAATCGCGACATTGCGTAACCCGCTCGGGGGCGCCGTGCAACTCTGCGCGGTCGATCCGGCGAGCGGAAACCTCGCCGTTTCGGGAGGCATGTCCCGCGCGTATGGTCTCGCCGTCTATACGAACGCGAGCGGCAGCCCCCGAACGTACCGCAGCCCCGACGGTGACGCATATCGGTCGCTGACGTACGACAATCTGGGAAATCTCTTCGTTGTGACGGCTCCCGGCAGTTCCGATCGCGGTGCCGGCCTGATCGAGTTGCCGAAGGGCGATTCGCGAGTGGAACGCATCGGCTGGAACGGAATGAGTCCGTCGCATCTCGGCGCGATTCAATGGGACGGTCGGTATCTCGCGATAGCAACGCAAGAAAGCGGCTCTCGCTCGATAACGATCACTCGATACCGCGTCAAGGGCGCCCAAGCCACCTCGGTGGGTCAGATCGCGTTCGCAGGCGCCGGAAGCCCCCTGCAGTTCTCGATCCACGGCGGCCAGGCCATTCTGCCCAACCCCGGCGCTACGGGCTCTGCCGGCGCTATTGCGCTCTACGGTTATCCCGGGGGCGATGGCCCTAGACAGAGCGTCGAAGAGGATCGCCAACCGCAGGCCGCAGTCGTGAGCGCGGGGCGTGCCGGCAAAATCGCGGTTACCACGTACCACTACGATAATATGCGAACAGGCTGGGACGATAAAGAGTCGTCGCTGACCTATGGAAATGTCAACAACTCATCGTTCGGCCTGTTGCATACGGTGACGCTCAACGACCAAGTAGATACGCAGCCCCTCCTGGTTCCGGATGAAACGACGACGACCGGCAGCGATCCTGGGAAGCACGACGTGGTGTACGTCACGACCGAAAGCAACACGGTCTATGCGATCGACGCATCGAGCGGCGCGGTTCTCTTCCAACAGAGCCTGGGAAGCCCCGTGCCTACGCCTTTGGGCTGTAACAACAACGGGCCGAACGTCGGAATCGACGGGACACCGGTCATCGACCGCAATGCCAACGCAATGTATGTCATCGCGTACACGTTGCAGACGAGTAACGAACCGGTCTACTACATCCACGAACTCAGTCTCGCCAATCTGACGGACATGGTGCCGCCCGTTCTGGTCTCGGCTTCGCACGACTTGACCACTGGGGCCCCTTTCACGTTCAATGCGACCTATCAGCGACAACGGCCCGCGCTCCTCGAGTCGAGCGGGAACATCTACGCGGGGTTTGGCAGTTTCTGCGACTTCGCGGGATCGAATTCGCGTGGCTGGGTGCTCGGCTGGCAGGCCGGCTCATTAACGCCGCTCGGCGCCAACGAGCTCCCCGATACGCTGGCCACCTCGCCGAACGATTTCTTTCTGTCGTCGATCTGGATGGCGGGTTACGGCATCGCGGCCGATGCGGCCGGTAACCTATACTTCGTCACCGGCAACTCCGATCCGTCGGGGACGTCGTATAACAGCGTTGCGAATATTTCGGAGACCGCCGCCAAGGTTAGTCCGGACTTAACGCAGCTCCTCAGCTTCTTCACGCCGAGCGACGTGGGCAACCTCGATCAGGGCGATGTTGACTTTGGGTCGGGTGGCATGTTGCTGCTGCCGCAGAAGGGTTCGCAGCCGCCGCTCGCCGCTGCAGCAGGCAAAGAGGGCACGCTGTTTCTGATGAATCGGAACCACATGGGCGGCTACTCGCGGCGCCGCAACCACGTCGTCGACTCGGTGAACATCGGCGGGTGCTGGTGCGGCCCATCATACTTCGATGCTGCGAGCGACTCGGTTCCGCGCCTCGTCACCAGCGGCGGAAATACTCTCACCGTCTGGAAAGTTCCAAAGTCACACCGGGTCAAGTTGGTTGAAGCAGGATCGTCGTACTACTTACCCGGTGGGCAAGATCCCGGTTTCTTCACCGCCGTCTCATCGAATGGAAGGAAGCCGGGTGCAATCATCTGGGCTCTCGCGCGACCGGAATCGGTACCCGGAAACGTCACACTGTTTGCGTTTGAATCCGAACCCTCCACCAGCGGGTACTCGCTCCAAGCGCTCTACCAAGCGCCGGCGGGTGTATGGGATTCAAGCGGCGGAGACGCAAACCTAGTCCCGGTCGTAGCGAACGGCAAGGTGTACGTTGCGAGCTACGAGCAGCTCGACATCTTCGGGCTCCTCGGTTCTAACGCAAAGGCAGTAACGCCGGCGGTTCCAGTTGTTAAGGCCCCCCGTGCTAACGCCGGCGCTGGGCACGAGGTTACCGGGGTGCTGGTCGCCGTCAAGGGCTCACAACTTACGCTGCGTACGCGCACCGGGCGCCTCGTTCGCGTCGACGACGCGGACGCCGTTCGCCGCCAACGCAGCGTCGATTTGCTCGTCGGCGAGCCTCTCGGTGCGACGGGAAATCGCGACGCCGCCGGCATCCTGCACGCCGAGGTAATCGTGCGCGCGAAACGTTCGCCGACGACGTGGCCGCCCGATCGCTAAGCGGCAGATTGAAATATCTGCTCTTTTTGGCGTGCGTGCTGGTCAGCACCACGCCCGCTTTTGCTCAGCAACCTCCGTCACCAACGGCCTCTCAGATCGAGCTGCCGAGGCCCGATCCTTTTTGTGCGATTCACGTCGTAGCCGTCCCCTGGGACCAAGCCTCAAGCTCGCCTTCAAGCAATGTCGCAGACAGCATCGTCCTTTCCCTCTCTTCCATGTCGGGATCTGAAGTTGACGCTCACGTAAAGTTGATTTCCGAAACCGATGCGTACGACGTGGCGCTCACGGGCCTCGCGTTGAATGGCACACCATCTGCCCACTCTACAGCGGCGATTTTTGTGACGTTGCCGAAGCCGACCGAGCTGCGTTACGCATATGTGGACTCCTATCGGCTCGATGGAGCGCCGGAAAAGAGTTGCGCTACCGAACCGTTCGACCTGCGCGCATGGGAGAATTTGCGCCAGCCTCCGCCCGCCCAAGCACCCGCGTGGCCACGGTTTGCCGCCGTTCTCAGTGGCCCGCTGCCGGCACTCCCCTGTGGTAAATCCTTCACCGACGCGCGAGTGACGCACGCGTTTCAACCGCCGGGTGTCAACGTTCGGAAAACCTACACAGTACAGGTCGGCGTCTTCATCGACTCCGAAGGACGTCCCGTCGACACGTGGATTTACAAGTCGAGCGGAATGGACAACGCGGACGCTTTGGCCAGAGACAGCGCACTTTTGTCACAATACGCGCCCGCCACGTTTCTTTGCACGCCGATTGTCAGCGAGTACCTGTTTCGCGTCGATTTTGCTCCGTAGCGGGAGCTAAGCCTCGACGGCGACTCGACCAGTCTCCGCGAGGTCCTGGAGCACCAGCAGGTTCTCTTGTTCGATGCGATCGAGCTCCCCGGCGTCGGGACGATGATGTCCGACGGCCCGCTGATCGCGAAGCACCGGAACGAGGTAGGCGCCCGTAAACGACAGCTCGTTCTGCGCAACCTCTTCGGGTGTACCGGTCGCGACGACGGTTCCTCCGCGATCGCCGCCTTCGGGGCCGAGATCGATCAGATAGTCGGCGGTCTTGATGACATCGAGATTGTGCTCGATCACGAGTACGGTGTTACCCAACGTAACCAACCGTTCGAGCACCTCGAGAAGCTTATGGATGTCGGCGAAGTGCAATCCGGTCGTCGGTTCGTCGAGCACGTAGAACGTGCGGCCGGTCGACCGCCGCGAGAGCTCCGTGGCGAGTTTGACGCGCTGAGCTTCGCCGCCGGAGAGCGTGGTCGCCGGCTGGCCCATCTTGATGTAGCCGAGCCCGACGTCGCAGATCGTGCGCAGCTTATTGTGCACGCGCGGAATGCTGGCGAAGAACTCGTTGGCTTCGTCGACGCGCATCTCCAGTACGTCGGAGATCGTCTTCCCTTTATACCTTACCTCGAGCGTCTGCGCGTTATAGCGACGTCCCTTGCAGACTTCGCACGGCACGTAGACGTCGGGCAAGAAGTGCATCTCGATCTTGATGATGCCGTCGCCCTGACAGGCCTCGCAGCGCCCGCCTTTGACGTTGAACGAGAAGCGTCCGGGTGTGTAGCCGCGCATGCGCGCTTCGGGAACGAGCGAGAAGAGCTCCCGAATAATGTCGAAGGTGCCGGTATAGGTCGCCGGATTGCTCCGAGGCGTACGTCCGATCGGCGACTGGTCGATCACGACCATCTTGTCGAGTTGCGCGGCGCCTTTGACCGATCCGTACGTTCCGCCCGGCGGCTGGCGATGCAGATGCTGATTGAGCGCCCGCACGAGCACCTCGTTGACCAGCGTGGATTTGCCGCTGCCGCTAACGCCGGTCACGGCCGCGAAGACGCCGATCGGAAAGCGCACGTCGATGCCGCGCAGGTTGTTGGCTTTGGCGTTGCGGACCTCGAGCCACCCGCGCGCCTCTCGTCGGCGTCGCGGGATCGGAATGAACTTGCGCCCCGAAAGGTAGGCGCCCGTCTCCGAAGCGGGATTGGCGATCACATCGGCGAGCGTGCCCGCGGTGAGAATTTCCCCGCCCTCTGCTCCCGCGCCGGGTCCGATGTCCACGACGACGTCAGCGGTCCGCATCGTATCTTCGTCGTGCTCGATCACGATCAACGTATTGCCAAGGTCGCGCAGCGTCTGAAGCGTCGCCAGCAAACGGTCGTTGTCGCGCTGATGCAAGCCGATCGACGGCTCGTCCAAAATGTAGAGCACGCCGACCAACGCGCTCCCGATCTGCGTCGCCAGCCGAATGCGCTGCGACTCTCCGCCGGCCAGCGTCGTCGCCGAGCGCGAAAGCGTGAGATAGTTTAACCCCACGTTGGTCAGGAAGCCGAGGCGTGCTCGAACCTCCTTGACGATCTGATGCGCGATCTGTTCTTGTCGCGGCGTCAGCGAGAGCTCGCGAAAGAAGAGTTCGAGCTGCTCGATGGACATCCGCGTCAGTTCATCGATATTCCGCCCGCCGACGGTTACTGCCAACGCTTCGGGCTTGAGCCGAGCGCCCTTACAGGACGGGCAGACCGAAGCCGACATGAACTTCTCGATCTCTTCCTTCACGTAGTCGCTCGACGTCTCGCTGTAACGCCGCTGCAGGTTGTTGACGACGCCCTCGAACGAGGAGCGATACTCCCACGTCTTGCCGCCGCGCGACGTGTAGGCGAAGGTCTGCTCGCGGTCGGTTCCATAGAGGATAACGTCGAGCACTTCGTCGGAGAGTTGTTCGATCGGTGTGGACGTCTTCACACGGTACCGTCGCAGCACGCGTTCGAGCTGCTGCATGTAATACGGATTCATCGAGGGATACCGCCCGCTGCCCATGTTGCGGCTCCACGGCACGATCGCGCCTTGGGCGATCGACTTGCTGCGATCGGGAATCACTTTCCACGGATCGATCTCGATCTTCTCACCGAGACCGCTGCAGGCCGGGCACGCCCCGTAAGGCGAGTTAAACGAAAACAGCCTCGGCGCCAGCTCTTCGAACGAGAGCCCGCAGTAGACGCAGGCGAAGGCTTCGCTGAAGGTCAGCTCTTTCTCATCCATTAAGACGGTGACGATGCCGCTGGAAAGGCGCAGCGTGGTTTCGACCGAGTCGGCGAGCCGTTTGCGGACGTCGGGCTTGCGAACGAGCCGGTCGACGACCACTTCGATCGTGTGCTTGCGTTTTTTGTCGAGAACGATTTTCGAAGAAAGCTCCTTCGTCTCGCCGTCGACGCGAACGCGCGTGAAACCCTCTTTCGCAATCTCCTCAAAGAGCTTGGTATACTCGCCCTTGCGACCGCGAACGAGCGGCGCCAGCAGCACCATGCGGGTGCCTTCCGGCAGCTCCATGATCGAATCGACGATCTGCTCGCTGGATTGCGTACTGATCTCGCGACCGCATTGATAACAGTGCGGCGTTCCGACGCGCGCGTAGAGCAGCCGTAGGTAGTCGTAGATCTCCGTCACCGTGCCGACGGTGGAGCGCGGGTTGCGCGAGGTGGATTTCTGATCGATCGAGATCGCCGGGGAGAGTCCCTCGATGTAATCCACATCGGGCTTTTCCATCTGTCCGAGAAACTGACGTGCGTACGACGAGAGCGACTCGACGTAGCGGCGCTGCCCTTCGGCATAGATCGTGTCGAAGGCCAATGAGGATTTGCCCGAGCCCGAGAGGCCGGTTATCACGATCAGCCGGTTTCTGGGCAGCACGAGATCCACGTTCTTGAGATTGTGCTCGCGCGCACCCTTGATGACGATGGAATCCAGGGACACGGTATCTAGGAGACACCGATCGGCGTAAGAAGTATGCGGCCGACGTCGGCAATCGAGCTGCAGGTTGCGTCGGGAGGGGGTGAGCCGGGCGGCAGCTCCTCGGCACGCACGTTGAGCCAGACGGTGAAGAGTCCGGCCTCGAGGGCTCCCTTGATATCGCGGTCGTAGCGGTCCCCAACCATCGCGGCGCGCGCCGGCGCGCCGTCAAGCGTCCGGCACGCGTGCGCGAAGAGTAACGGGTTCGGTTTGATCATGCCGACCTCGTCGGCGAGAAAAATGGCATCGAAGAACTCGCTGATGCGCAAGAGCGCGATCTTTTCACGGTGAGTTTCGGAGAGCCCGTTGGTGACCAAACCCAACTTCATGCCGCGCCCTTTGAGCGACCGCAAGAGATCGAGCGCCCCGGGGAAGAGCGTGTAGTACTTGGAGCGATAGGCGTTATAACGATCCGCGCTTCGCTCGGCCAGCTCGGGATCTCCGACCCCAACGCTCTCGAGGGCGGCCTGCCACATGCTCGCGCGAACGCGCGAGAGCTTGACCTTCAGATCGTCGGCCGAAAGGCGATGCCAAAAGCCCTCGGCTTCCGCAACGTAGGCGGCCTTGAGCGCCAGCGCGTCGATGCCGTGCTCCGCTGCGACCTCCCGCGCCACTTCCTCGGCCGCGCTCTGATAGGCATACGTATCGTCGTGCAACGTATCGTCGAGGTCGAAGAGCACGAGATCGAGGCGGCGCAACGAGCGTATCTCGCTATTGGTTCGGCATCAGGCGCATACCGGCGATCTTTCCCTGCCCATCGACGGCGACGAGAAAGTTGAGCGTCGTGCGATCGATCCTGCCGGGCTGCGTCACGGTCGCGTTGCCCCCCGGGGGTACCGCGGCGATCGTAGCGGCGTGGAGTCCCAGTACCACAAGCATGTTGCGAATCATGTGAACTCCTTTCAAAGGATCGCTATCGAATCTCGTGCATCCGGTGCGTGAAGTAGCTCCAACCGTCCGACGAGATCGTCACCGAACCGGAGAACGGCGTGGCAAACTCGTAGACGACACAGAAGAGTATTGCGATCAAGCCGACCAGAATCGCGGTCATCAGAAGCTGCGCGGGCCGGTTCTCGACGCCGAAGATGTAGCAGAAGGCGACCATCGAGAGCGCCCCCATAACGAGCGCGAACCAGAGCACGACCGGTACGGATGGTGCCGCATGGATCAGTCGCTCGCGCCGGGCGTCGAAAAGCCGTTGCTGGTCCTGCAGCGCCGCCTGCTGCACGTTGCCTTGCCGGATATCGACCGGCGCAAAAGTATCGATGCTATACGAGATCGCTTCGAGCAGGTTCGCTCCCGTATCCGGCACGTCTCGATTGGCGGCCATTGCCGGCCATTCAGCGTCATTGACGGCCCTCGCATAGCCGGCAAGCTTACCCCGAATGGCGTCTCGAGACTGGGCCGGGAAACCGTCGACCACATGATACAGGTCCGCCGCCGCATCGACCTCGGTTTCGACGTTGGAGACGGTCGCATCGTACTTCTGCCACACCACCACCACGGAGAAGCCTAGGAGCACCGCGTAGAGAACGCCGACCGCCGAAAAGAGGTACCCGGCGACGTCGTTGTGCCGCCGCAGCACGTCGGTCTTGAAGCGGCGCTGCAGCACGGCGTGCAACGCGACGAAACCGGCCACGACGGCGATAATCACGACGAGCTCGCCCAACGCCTCGGGCACGTTGAGGAGCGTGCGGGTAAGAACGGTCACGACGCCGATTTAGTTACTGACCAGCTCGGCCAAGGCCTTGTCGAAAATCTTTGGCGCTCTCCCGCCAAAGAGAACGCTTTCGTTGCCGCCCATCTGGTTACGCAGCTCGATAAGCTCGTCGCGCAGCGCCGCGGCCTTCTCGAACTCCAGACTTGCGGCCGCTTCGCGCATCTTGCGCTCCAAATCGCGGGACATCTTGAGCGCGACGTCACGCGGGAGCTTGTCGAATTTGAACTTCGCAGCGCGCTCGTCGCCGCCGCCGATCATGCTCAGGATGTCGTGAATTTCTTTGCGGATCGATCTCGGCTCGATGCCGTGCTCGAGATTGTACTGCACCTGCCGTTCGCGACGACGGCGCGTCTCGCCGATGGCGCGGGCCATCGATTCGGTCACGACGTCGGCGTACATGATGACCTTGCCTTCCACGTTGCGCGAGGCGCGCCCGATCGTTTGAATCAGCGAGGTTCCGCTTCGCAGATATCCCTCTTTGTCGGCATCGAGAATGCCCACCAGCGAGACTTCGGGAAGGTCGAGCCCCTCGCGAAGGAGATTGATGCCGACCAAAACATCGAAGACGCCGGCCCGCAGGTCGCGCAGAATCGCAACGCGCTCGAGCGTATCGACTTCGCTGTGCAGATAGCGGACGCGCAGACCGTTCTCGATCAGGTAATCGGTGAGATCTTCGGCCATCTTCTTGGTGAGCGTCGTGACCAGCACGCGCTCCTTGCGGTCGGCACGCTGACGGATCTCTTCCATCAGGTCGTCGACTTGATTGCGCGTCGGGCGAACCTCGACTTCCGGATCGACCAGTCCGGTCGGTCGAATGATCATCTCGACGACCTGGCTGCTGCGGCCCGTTTCGTACGTTCCCGGCGTCGCCGAAACGTAGACCGCCTGCACGATATGATCGTCGAACTCGTCGTAGGTCAGGGGACGGTTATCCAACGCGCTGGGGAGACGAAAGCCGTGCTCGACCAAGACCTGCTTACGCGAACGGTCGCCCGCGAACATTCCGTGCACTTGCGGAAGCGTCACGTGCGATTCGTCAACGAAAAGCAGCCAGTCTTTGGGAAAAAAGTCGATCAGGCACCACGGCGTCGAGCCCGGCTCTCGGCCGGTGAGATGGCGCGAGTAGTTCTCGATCCCGTTGCAATAGCCGACCTCGCGCAGCATGTCGAGGTCGTAACGCGTGCGCATCTCCAGGCGCTGCGCCTCCAACAGCTTTCCGTGTCCCTTGAAATACGCGAGCCGCTCTTCCAGCTCGGCCTCGATCGAAACGATCGCGCGCTGGAGCTTCTCCTCGGGTGTGATG
>Ga0210398_10004079_pt1 | contig 13816 bp, 17 predicted proteins | sample IncBWC4OmetaG_FD_161047 | JGI IMG/M metagenome (GOLD analysis project Ga0210398, IMG submission 161047) | Forest soil microbial communities from Barre Woods Harvard Forest LTER site, Petersham, Massachusetts, United States - Inc-BW-C-4-O | ecosystem: Environmental > Terrestrial > Soil >... | reverse complement strand
ATAAGTTGCAGCATCTCCTGGCCCGGCAGCCCGCTGCGGTCAAAGGGGTGGATTTCCGCCTTGATGCGCCCCCCCGATAAGGTCTCGACCTGCTCCTCCCAGAACGGCCTTTCCAGGCGATCATACTGGCTGACCCCCGCCAGACCGCCCACGATCTTGAGGTGAACCTGCTCATCGGCACGGACGATGGGAGCAACACACAGGGCCACCATCGCGATCACAACCAGTCCAAGCCGGCGCACAGCAGAGCACCCGGAATGTTCCTGGGCTGGCAACCCGGATGCGTGATTGATCGTCATTCAGAACGCCCTCCCATGCTTCAGAGTGCCCTGCCGGTGCAGCGTCGGCATCTGAATAGACGAATTTGTTTGCTTGCCAAACATTAATTTACCAGTCGTTTCTTAGGACGGACCGTTTTCTCTCCCATTCGCCATCGCAATGTATATATATTCGCCCAGGTGCATGGTGGCGTGGGGTCGTGTGATCATGTCGATGGCGGCGACGGACTATCGGCCCGTCAGGCTGATCGGATTGGGCTGCCTGGTTGTGACCGCGTTCGGTTGGGGTCTCAATTGGCCAGCCACGAAGTTCCTGCTCGAGCAATGCCCTCCCCTCACTGCACGTGGCATCGCTGGCTTGGTGGCGGGCCTGGCGCTGGCTGCGATCGCGGTAGCCCGAGGAGAAAACCTGGCAGTACCGCCCAGGCTTCGGTTGCGGCTCGTGGTATCCGCATTGCTCAACGTCAGCGCCTGGATGGGGCTTACGACTCTGTCGCTGCTCTGGCTGAACGCGGGTGAAGCGGCAACCCTCGCCTACACCATGCCGGTTTGGGCGGCTCTGCTCGCCTGGCCGATTCTCGGCGAACAACCCGGGCTACATAAAATAGTGGCCCTTATGCTGGGCATTTCCGGCGTTGCCGTGCTGCTCGGCGGAAATGTATTCCATGCGGAAACGGACAAACTGCCGGGCGTCACGATTGCGCTGGCGGCAGCCATGCTCTTTGCTCTGGGTACTGTACTTTCCAAGCGCTGGCCGCTCGTCATGGATCCCATCGCGATGACAGCTTGGCAAGTCGGGATCGGCTGCACGGTGCTTCTGGCAGCAAGCCTTATATTGGAGCGCCCGCATCTCCTTGAAATGCACTGGTTCGGCTGGGCGGCTCTGACCTACACCGCCGTCGTCTCACTCGGGATTTGTTATCTGATGTGGTTTGCGGCATTGCGTCGCCTAGAGGCGAGTACAGCGGCGATTGGCACGCTGCTGACGCCCATCGTCGGTGTGGTGGCCTCGGCCGTTGCGCTGGGCGAGCCCCTCTTGTTTCCACAGTTCGCGTCCCTGGCCTTGGTCGTATCCGGCATTGTTCTTGCGGTACGGCAGTGATTACCTGCCAGCCGGAGCCGGGACTTGCTCTGTCAAGTCACAATCGCGGCTGTGCAATAATGATGCTGGCTCCGTAAGACTATGTGATAGAGTTTGTAGCTTGCCCCAGGGGATTGTCGCAGATGCTCTTCTCCGTTATCCGTATTGATAAGCCGAACAGCGTCGCACTTCGGCAATCCACACGGCCAAAGCATCTTGTTTACTTGGAGCGCGTCATGCCCTGCATCACGACTGGTGGTGCGTTGTTGGATGACCAGGGCCAACAGATCGGCTCAATCCTGATCATCGACGTGGCGGATCGCGCGGCCGCGGAAGAATTCGCAGCCACGGATCCATTTGTGCCTGCCGGCCTGTTCGCCAGCACCCATATCGCGCCTTTCCGGCAAGTGTTCAGGGATGGCGTCAGGATCTGAGCACGTCCAAGAACAAAGGCGCCTGAAGGGACCTGTCCAGCCCCCGGTCCGCGTTTTGCCGCGCAAGCCCTAAGCGCGCCCCGGTCAACCCTAGAGCGACGCAGGGGCACGCGGCGTCTTGCCAAGTGCGTTGCGCTGCGGCGGTATATGGCCTGGCCGCGATCAAGAGGTCGACCGTCCGGCGATGGCCGGCCTCGGCCGCGTGAGCAGCAGTGAGGAAACGATGGCAGAAATTCTGGCACTAGGCATATCGCATTATCCGCCACTGACCGGGCACGATAATCGGATGGCCCGAATTCTCCGGCGCATGATGCAGAACCCGGACCTGCCGGCGAATCTCCGGACGCCGGAGGGCTGGCCCGAGGCGATGCGCACTGAATGGGGCGACGACGAGGGCACCACGTCGGCGGCCCGCCACCGCGCCGATCTGGTCGGCTGGATGCAGCAGACCCGCGCCGCACTCGACGCGTTCGATCCGGACTTCGTCCTGATTTGGGGCGACGACCAGTACGAGAACTTCCGCGAGGACATCATCCCGCCGTACTGCATCAACGCCTACGACAAGTTCTCCTTCGCACCGCCGCGCGACAACGTCTGGGGTGAGACAAACAAGACCTATGAGCTGGCTGGCAATCGCGATGCCGCGAAAATGCTGGCGAGTCGCCTCATCGAGCAGGGCTTCGACACGGCCTATTCCTACAAGCCGCTGCATCACGCGCTCGGCCACGCCTTTACCAATGCAATCTTCTACCTCGATTACGATCGCAAGGGATTCGGCTACCCGATCGTGCCCTTCGCGATCAACTGCTACGGCAGCAAGGTGGTTTCTCAGCGCGGTGGGGTGCCCGCTTTTGACAAGGCCGCCCCCGATGCGGACCTGGACCCACCATCGCCCGCACCCTGGCGGCTGTTCGACCTCGGTGCCGCGACGGCGCGCATCCTCGCGGAATCGCCATACCGCGTGGCGCTGCTGGCGTCGTCCGGCTGGTCGCACGCCTTTCTCACCGCCAAGAACCACTACTTGTACCCCGACACTCCGTCGGACCGTCAGATGTACGAGGAGCTTCGCGACGGCAACTACGAGGCGTGGCGTAGCTACACGACGCATGCCGTCGAGAACAGCGGACAGCAGGAACTCCTCAACTGGATGTGCCTGACTGGGGCGCTGAGCGCGCTTGAGCGCAAGCCGAAGGTGACCGGCTTCGTCGACACTTGGATCTTCAACTCGTCGAAGGTCTTCCTGATAGCACCGCCGGCCTGACAGCGTGTCCTCGGATTCCCCACCCGCGGCGTATCACGTGATCGTCGCGGGTGCCGGTCCGGTCGGGCTGACGCTCGCCATAGATCTCGGCCGGCGCGGCGTCAGGTGCCTGCTCATGGAGCGTCACCCGACCACCTTGCCGTGGCCGAAGATGGACCGCTCGAATGCACGCACGATGGAGTTCTATCGCCGGATCGGCATCGTCGACCGGGTGCGCGCATTGGGCTATCCACCCGACAACCCAATGGATGTGTTTCTGACCACCCGCCTCAGCGACCCACCGATCACGGTCCTGAGATACCCGTCCGTGACGGAGCGTCGCAAGCAGATTGCCGAGTCCCCCAACGGTGCCTGGCTGCTCGAGCCGTATCAACTGGTCTCGCAGAACAAGCTCGAGCCACTGCTGAAGGAAGTGGCCGAGGGGACGCCCAATGTTACGGTGCGCTACGGCTGCGAATTGATCGGCTTCGACCAGGACGAGAGCGGCGTGACGGTTCACGCCCGCACTGTCGACGGCGACGAGGGGACGCTGCGTTGCAAGTACCTTGCAGGCTGCGACGGTGGGACCAGCACTGTCCGCAAGAAGCTCGGCATCAGGCTCGAAGGCCGCGGCGGCATCCGCGAGCTCGTTCAGGTCATCTTCCGTTCGGATACCCTGTATGAGCGAATCGTGACCGGCAGGGGACGCCATTACCAGTTTGCCGACATGGCCGGCTCCAGCATGGTCGCACAGGGCGACCGCAAGGAATTCACTCTGCACTCGTCGCTGCCACCCGATACCGATTTCGCGGCGGTTATCCGAGACCTGATTGGCTTTCCCTGCAATTTCGAGATCCGTCACGTCATTCCGTGGCGTCATCACCTTCTGGTCGCGGAGCGATACCGTGATCGGCGCGTGTTTCTTGCCGGCGATTCGATCCATCTGGTTATTCCGACCGGCGGCCTCGGCATGAACACCGGAGTCGGCGACGCTTTCGACCTGTCGTGGAAGCTCGCCGGCGTGATCAACGGTTGGGGCGGTCCCGGCCTGCTCGACGGGTACGAGCAGGAGCGCAGGCCAATCGGCGTACGCAATGTCGCCGCGGCGGGCTGGGCCGCCGCAGGCGTGCCGATCTGGCGGGCGCTGGTCACCCCAGCGGTGTACGAAGATACGCCCGAAGGAGACGAAGTACGCCGGAAGCTGGCAGCATCGTTCGATGTCAACCATCGGCGCATGCACGGCATGGTCGGCGTGGAGTCCGCGTATTCGTACGCCGGCTCGCCGCTGATCGCCGATGAGCCTGGCAATGTCGCGGAGTGGGAGACCAGCAAATACACGCCGCATGCGCGCCCTGGCGTCCGTATCCCGCATATGTGGCTAAAGGACGGGCGCGCGATGCAGGACGTACTCGGGGATGACTACACGCTGCTCGACCTTCGCGGCAACTGCGACACCGCTCCGCTCGAGGCGTCATTCCGCGCCCTCGGTGCACCGCTCAAGGTCCTTCGTCTCGACGAGGCACGCGTGCGACACGTGTACGGTGCCGCGGTGTTCTTGCTGCGCCCCGACCTGCATATCGCCTGGCGTGGCGATGGACCGCCCCTGGACGCGGCTGGGCTTGCTGCATTGGCCACCGGTCACAGGAAGACGACGCGCGCGGCAGCTTGAGGATGCGTCCGCCGGCCTGCGCGTGATGCCGACAGGCCACGGCGGCCTCGATCCTGATTGTCGCGAGGCTGAAAGAGAGTATCATGCCGAGGTCTCGTCCCGAGCGCTGCAATGGGCGGCCGAAGAACAGCGAATGGCGCTCGCCAGCGCCGGACCTCGGGGGGAAAGTTGGCCAAACATAACACTCGGGAGGTACTCATGCGCGCGACAGACGTGATGACGCCCAACGTGATCACAGTCGATCCGGATATATCGGTTCAGGACTTGGCCAAACTACTGTCAGAACGCAACATCAGCGGCGTCCCCGTTGTCGATAAGACCGGTGGAATGGTCGGCATCGTCAGCGAGGGAGATCTGCTGCACCGCACCGAACTCGGCACGGAGCGTCGCACTCAGAGGCGGCGCTCGTGGTGGCTCGAACACTTTGCCTCGGAACTCGCCCGTGATTACGTCAAATCACATGGCCGCACGGTCAAGGATATCATGACGCGCGATGTCGCCACGGTCAGCGAGGACACTGATCTTGCCGATATTGCCACGCTGCTCGAGACGAAGCGGATCAAGCGCGCGCCGGTCATACGTGATGGCAAGGTCATCGGCATCATCAGTCGCGCGAATCTGGTGCGCGCGCTGGCCGCGGCGACGACGAATGCCCCCCTGCCCGCTGCCGACGCCGACGATCGCGCGATCCGCGCGCGGCTCCTTGCGGAACTGGAGAAGCAACCATGGGCAACCAAGCTCTGGGCGCAGGATGTTATCGTCAACAACGGCGTCGTGCATCTGTGGTTCGGGTCGGACGAGCCCGAAGAGCGGCGACAGGCCGCGCGCGTCGCGGCAGAAAACGTTCCGGGCGTGCGAAGCGTCGAGGAGCACGAAGTGCCCATTCCGCTGATGCCCGCCTTCTGACCACGGTTGGGCGGCTTCAGTTTCACAGGCCAGGCTGGCGCCGCAAAGAATGAGCGCGTGCCAAACGACATTATGGAATCGCAAATGGCCTTGCGCATTAACCAAGGCCCCGGCTGAGAAAGCAGAACGGCCAACAGATGCAGAGCACGGTCTGCGGAGGCCTCGGCTGCAGTGTTGGTGTGGGAAGTTGTGCGTCGCGCCGTTGGACATGACTTGCGACCGGTGTTGCGTTGGTCGCCTATACCCCCCCGGGGAGGTCAGGATCCGGTGGCGGCGACCGGGGGTGCATAGCCCACCCTCGTGCACGTTGTCGCGGCGGCCTGGGTCATTCCGGTCGCCCTCGCCCAGCCCGGCCGATCATCATATCGCGTATCGTAGCTTCTGAATGTGGTCGCGTTGATCCGGAATTCTGCCCACCGCTTTCCGTCTGTCGCGACAGGATCGGGCACATCGACAAGGACATCCCGCTTCGGGTGTCGCTGCAACCACATACTACCGATCAGATTGGCCAACTTGCCAACGCGTGCCAACCCATCCTCGACCGAACCGGCCAACTGATAGGCACTGGTGAACGGGTTCCATACCTCAACGATGAAGTGGGTGGCCCGATTCTGATCGGCCTGACGCGTGATCTTGAGTGACGGTCTGCTCAGTCGGTTCCTGTTCATGCATCTTCTCCAAGGAGCTCAAATCCGAGCACCGTCGAGACCGAACGGGTACCGCTGGCGGCCGTCCCATCCCTCAACTGGTCTTCGTCTCATAGAGCTTCACTGAGCAGGCACGCGCCAGCGCGCTGTCGGGAGTCTTTGCGACCCCGAACGTCGCCCAACCGGCCTGGCTCACGAGGTCGCTCCGCGAGAAGGAGGACTGCTCGGCTCGGAACTTGGCGAGCGCCACCTGTTCGGTGCTTTCCTGGGCCTTCGCAACGCAGAATGGCACAAGTGCTGCGACGACAGCGGTTTCCGCCCGATCCTGGGCGAGTTGATCGGCACTGGTTGCCGTTCGCCACCCGAGTTGCGAGAAACCGACTATGGCCAGAGCGATCGCGCCGAGGGCCGCGCCCCAGAGTCCGGGCTTCAGCCAAACTGGGATTTGCATAGGGTTTTCTTTTCACGCTGTGAGAGGACTGATCTCCTCCCATCGGTAAGTGCTGCAAAATTAAGATGGGGAGCCGCAACGGCATTACAGGACCCGGGGCCAAAAGAAAATTGCGCGATTCACCCGCGGGTAGCCGCTCGCCGTCCGATGCGCCCTTGCACTGGCAGGCACGTTGGCGATATAGAACGCAATCCGTGAATGCGTGATTGGCACTGGGTCGAAGAGACTGCGTGCCCTCCCGGAACCTCATTTGCAACGCGTTCGCCCCATTGTCGCGCGGGCAGGCGAACATCAAGGCACTCGCCCTTTGCCGCCGTCATGAACGCGCGGTGGCGAGCGCTGGAGCATCTATCTTCGTGTCATTGAACACCTTTGCCGCCCTCGGCCTCGCCGAGCCTCTTCTTCGCGCCCTCGACAAGGCGCATTTCCTTCAACCGACCCCGATCCAGGAAAACGCTATTCCTCACCTGCTCGCCGGACGCGATCTGCTCGGTATCGCCCAGACCGGCACCGGCAAGACGGCTGCATTCGCTCTGCCGATGCTCCAGCACCTGGCGGGCAATCAGCTGCCGCCGCATCGCTATGGCACACGTGCCCTGATCCTGGCGCCGACGCGCGAACTCGCATTGCAGATCGAGCAAAGCCTGCGCTCGCTCGGCGGACAGAGGTGGCGCATCGTTGCCATCCTTGGTGGCGTCAGCCGCTTCATGCAGGTGCAGCGAATGCGCGCGGGCGCCGACATCGTGGTCGGCACGCCAGGCCGCGTCTGCGACCTGATGGGCACCGGCGAGTTGAAGCTGAACGCGGTCAGCCATTTCGTGCTCGACGAGGCGGACCGCATGCTTGACCTCGGATTTATTCGTGATGTTCGCCGTATCGTCGCCGCACTACCGGTCGAACGCCAATCGTCACTGTTCTCGGCAACCATGCCAGCGGAGGTCGCCAGGCTTGCCGAGACCCTGCTACGGAACCCGGTGCGAGTAGATGTCGCCCGGAGCGCCCCGGAGCAACTGCCGATCGAGCAATACGTGCATTTCGTCGAGCCGGCAGGTAGGCGTGCGCTGCTGGACCGCCTGCTGAGGGATCCTGCATTGTCGCGGGTCATCGTTTTCACCCGTACGAAGCGTTCCGCCGATCGCGTCGCAGAATCGCTTGATACCGGCGGCGTTCGGGTAAGCGCGCTGCACGGCAACAAGAGCCAGCCGGCGCGGCAGAAGGCGCTCGAACAGTTTCGCAGCGGCAACGCACGTGTGCTGGTCGCGACCGACATCGCAGCGCGCGGCATTGACGTGACGGGCATTTCGCATGTCATCAACTTCGATCTGCCCGCGCAACCAGAAGATTATGTGCATCGCATCGGCCGGACCGCGCGCGCCGGCGCCAGCGGCGTGGCAATATCGTTTTGTGATGCTGCCGATCGTGCTACACTGCTCGCGATCGAGCGCATGACCGGAACGGCAATTCATATCGCGGGAGGTTCGCCAGCGGCCGTTCAGGCGCCGCGCGGACCATTGCCGCCGAACGTCAATCGTTCGCCAAACAGGCGCCGACGGACGCACCGCTCAGCCAAACTTCGGACGGCGGCATGACATCGGAGTCCAGAAGAGGATCTGTCCCATGACGTCGGGCACAAACTCAGACGACATCGCCTACCCCTCCAGCATCGGTTTTGTGCTGATCCATGTCGGGTGCCTTGCCGTCTTCTGGACTGGTCTGACATGGCGCGCAATCGTGTTGGCAGCCGTGCTGTATCTGGTGCGGATCTTCGCCATCGGCGCAGGCTACCATCGCTACTTCGCCCATCGCGCCTTCCGCACCTCGCGCGTTTTTCAGTTCTGTCTGGCTTTCGTCGCGCAGACTTCGGCCCAGCGCGGCATCCTGTGGTGGGCCGCGAAGCACCGTCAGCATCACAAGCACTCGGACACGGCGGCCGATGTCCATTCACCGGCGCAGCATGGCTTCCTTTACGCCCATCTCGGCTGGATCTTCGTGCCGCGGAATGACGTGACGGACTATTCGGCCGTCCGCGACCTCGCCCGGTACAAGGATCTCGTGTGGCTCAATCGGCAGCCCTACCTGCCCGCGGCGGTGCTCGCCTTTGCGACATGGTTGCTCGCCGGTTGGCCAGGACTGGCTGTCGGCTTCTGCTGGAGCACCGTCGCGGTCTGGCACGCGACCTTCAGTATCAATTCGCTCGCCCATGTCATAGGGCGCCAACGCTACGTGACAGGCGACCAGTCCAGGAACCATTGGTTGCTGGCACTGCTGACGATGGGCGAAGGCTGGCACAACAACCATCACGCTTATCAGGCGTCGGTTCGTCAGGGTTTCCGCTGGTGGGAATACGATCCCACGTACTATACCTTGCGCGTCCTGTCCTGGGCCGGATTTGTCTGGGATCTCCACGTTCCGCCCAAGGCGGTCATTCGAGGTGACCACAAACTCGGACGGCAGGTCATCGACAAGGTTGCCGGGCAGATCGCTGCGTCCTTCCCGATCAATCAGATTGCCAATCAAGTGTACGAGGCTTTGGCGCACACGCCTCGCTGGGCTGAATTGAAGGCGCGTATTTCATCCGCCCGGACCCATGCGGAGACATTCTGGAGCGAGGTCGATCTGCCAGTGGTGCCCACTCTGGAGGAAGTCCGCCGCTATGCCAGGGAGCGCTTGGCGCAAACGCCGTCGCTGGAGGATATTGCCCTACGTGCCCGGGAGAGACTGCTGGAGCTGATTTATTCGCGCCTCAGCGAAGCTACGATGCTGCCGGCAAGCGCGTCTATCAACTGAATCTGGTTTCCGCGGTACACCGCCTCACGCCGGCATTAAATCCTGCGATTGGCCGCCCTGGCCACGATCTGAGCGAAGGCTGCCCGTGCAGCGGCATCAGCCTCGCAAGAGGCGGCACGGCACCATGTCGAGAATTGAACCGGGTCGATAACAACCCGGAGAACTGGCGTTGCTCGCGTCAGGCCACCTTCAGTATGCGCCAGCCATTCGTCGAATGTCGCAGGCAGCCCCCCAGGATCCAATGCACGATGCTGCAAATAGTTCCTGCGTGTGAACCAGGCGACCGCACGACGGCGCACCGACGATCCGTTGGCGCCAGCCGCCGCGTTACCGCAGTCAGACCCCACGCCACCTCCGGCCGGCCGGTGTCCTGAAGGGGTCAGCGGCTTGCCACAGCCTCTTGTCCTGCGCGACCCAGTCATTGGCCTCGGCCTCGGTCGCGAAGCCGACTGCCGTCTGAGGCAGGACCCCAGATCTGGTTATCTCGACAGAGAAGCTGTCATCTTCCCTATGGATCACTCTGTAGATTGCATCTGCCATTGTCTGTTCGTAGCTCATTGAGTGTCTGGTTGCACGCGCTGATGGCGCGGCTGAAGCGTGAGGACCTCGTCTTCCCAGGGTCCCCGGACAAAGCTCGCCACTTCGATCACTCCGTCTTCCGCCCACAGGATGCGGAGCACCTTCGCTCCACGCCAAACGTCCAGCCCGTACGGCAGCGCCTGCTTGGTACGCTGTCGCTCGATGGCGTGACGATAGCCAGGCGACGATGCCTCCTCTCGGCCGAGTTCGTTGAACGGTGTCCAATGCCGAAACGCCCAGACGCCCATCCGAAGCTCGGTCAACCGCACCGTGTCGCGCTGAATTTGCACGGCACCGTCGTGCCGCAAGAGAGTCAGAATATGGTCACGGATTGCGATGGCCTTGTCATCGCTGTTCGATACCAACCGCACATTCATCGACGATTGGACAATCCGAGGCGTCGGGCCACGGACACGATCATTTGCCTCAATGAGCTTTTCGTGTGTCCACCAAGTCTTCTCCATTGAGGTCGAAGACAACCTGGCTGGCACAAACCGTGCCCTCGACGTTCGCATACACGTAGGTCACCGCGTCATGGGTAACCTCAAATGTGAACAATTGACCCGCTGGGTGGCCGTAATCCTTGCAGAATTCCTCGAGATCGTAGGCTATCTGGCCGTCATATTCGAACGCCGTTCGCATGACCGCTCCCTATTCGCTTCTCGCCGCTTCCGCGTCAGCCGCGGCGGAGGCAACCATAACAGCCCGTTGGACGGTGGTGTCCTTGAGCACGTGCACACCAGCGGCTGTCGTTGCAAGTTTCACAACGCCCTGCTCGTCGTATATTGCAACGATATGTTGCAATTGCACCGCAACCAGGCCGCCTCCCGCGACTTCGAAGGAGACCCAGTTCACTTGGCTCCCCGGTCGATCATGTACTGAATGTATTCGGCAGTCGTGCTTCCGTCGTACGACATCGAATAGGGTTTTGATTTTGCACCTGCCGGCGCCGGCGCGGGCGGCGCGCGCTTCGGGGTCCTGGCTCGGGGGGCCGGCTTGGGCGAAGTCGGCCTGACCACCGGAGCACTCGGCTCGACAGCATCCCGGGGGGAAGTCTCGTTACGCGCCCTCGACCACGACTCAACGTCCTTCCGCAACTGGGCCTTCATTGCGTCAGCCCGTGCGTCGGCGTCTCGGTCTGGCTGGTCGTCCTGGCCCTCAGGCACCGTGCTCATTGATCTGTTCCTTGTTGCAGGTGGTCACCGCAAGGCGAGGGACGCGGATCGACCTTTGTCGGGAGTCGCTTCCGGCCCAGGCAGGCATGACCCATCAGATCAAATCGCGCCGACATGAGATGCCAGGGGGTCTCCGCGTCTTGGTCGCCAAAACCCTCCGGGCTCATGGGGCGCTCGCTCAGCCATTCAGCTGACGCAGGGCCTGATCCGGACCATGGTAGTGGAAATCTGCCTTTTATTTGGTGATGAACGGTTTGAATACAAGTCGCACCCATTCGGCTGCTGGGCGCCTCCCTTGCAAAGCGTGCGCCAAACCGATCGCCCTTCGCTGGAACTGTCTTGATCCTTCCGGAATTCAACTGGGTAGCCGCATCCGGCTACCGTTGCGACGCAAGATCGCCCCGACCATGGCCAGTTAGACTTCAGCGCTTCTGCTCTCGAAATATTCCAGCCGCGCGGGCGTTTAGCGGTCGACGCAGCCGTGTCGTTGCGTGATGTGTTATTTCGCCAACACAACTTTTAGCACTCTTCATCTCGGGTTGCCATGGCCAATATGACCCACGCAGTGCCACCAACAAACCGGCGTCGCGAAAGAGGGATGTCAACCCTGACTGAAGCGCCTTTGGGCGACGGGCGCGAAGTTGTGGCCTACAATCGCACCTCGTCAGGTCGATCCAGCCGGAGCCGATCCGAGCCCCGCCGTGAAGGCGTCGGGACTACAGGGCAAACAATCGGATCGCGCGTTTCCATCTGTTCGGGTGCAAGCATCTCGTCCAGATCGGCCAAATGTTCGACTTGGGATGTCCCATGAGGTCGACCTCGCCTGGCAGCTCCTGTGCACAGCCGCGGAGCGAGTCTTTCGGCAGGTCCCTAGCCTTAACCGCATGACGCACCGCCCAGAATAGCAGTTCATCCTTTTGGGGGCTGCCACGCACGGCGATACGTGCCATCTTATGGCATGGTTGATACGTCCTATCGGGTGATCCCGCGAGCGAAGCATCGCTTCGACGTGGAGATGGCAAAACCTGGCGGCTCCCGAACCACTATAGAGGGATTCGCCAGCGAGCATGAGGCAAACGCCTGGATCGTGCAGGCCCAGCACATGATGCGCGCTGCCAGCCCGTGGTCTCCGCAGTCGACCGGAAAGCAGGCGCCGCCAGCGACGCCGCTGCTTTTGCGGGAAGGATTGCGCCTGCAAAATGAGCGCAACCGTGCGGCGATACGGCGCGCCAATGTCAGAGCAGCGCGCGAACGGACCAACGTGGCTTCCTGACCAGGTCCACCGCGTCGGGATTAATCGTGGGTGATTATCGACCTGTCCCGATGCATTTGTCGCAAAAAGCGCCATATCAGCATGTCAACGAACGAGAAGGTAAACGCGGGTGGCTGCGACACCAATGACTGATGCGATGGTTACGGCCGCCCTCAAGGCCACAGCGTCGAAGATCAAACCCACAGATGCAGACCCATTTCGCAAAGGCGACGCCGTCGTCTATCCCGCGCATGGCGTCGGCAGGATCGACCGCGTGGGCTTTGAGGAAATTGCCGGACATCGGTTGAATTTGATCCACATCTCGTTCGATGAGAACCAGATGACTCTGCGCGTGCCAGTGGCACAGGCACGTGCTGCCGGTCTACGCAAATTGGCCAGTCGCAAGCAATTGGCTGAGGCATTGACCAGAGTGAGAGGCAGGCCTCGGGCGAGCCGGCTCATGTGGGCCAAGCGCGCTCAGGAGTATCTGACCAAAATTAACTCTGGTGACCTCGCTTCGCTGGCCGAGGTGGTTCGGGACCTCCAGAGCGCCGGAGACGGCTCGGGCAGCAGCTTCAGCCAGCGCAACCTGTTCGAGCTCGCTCTGGACAGACTCGCTGCCGAATTTGCCGCCGTTAACCAGACTGCGAAGGTGGACGCAGTCGCGCAGCTTAATCAGGCTTTGCTAGAGGCGAGGACAAGCGTCGCGCAGCCGGCGCTGCCGCAACGCGTCAGCACCTGATCCAAGGATTTTTGTCTGGCAAAGCTGCACCCAATTCCCTATATGCCAGCAACGGCGCTTTTCAGCGTGGTGTATCGTACCTTGCCTACGCGACCTCGTCGCACTTCGGTGCTCCCAATTTGAAAAGCATTCCGGTCCACACGGTGTGGATCGCCGGATTGCATGGAGGAAGACGCGATGTCGGAAGGCACGGTCAAATGGTTCAATTCACAGAAGGGTTATGGCTTCATCCAGCCGGATGATGGGTCGAAGGATGTCTTCGTCCACATTTCGGCAGTGGAGCGCGCTGGTCTCACCGGGCTCAACGAGGGCCAAAAGGTCAGTTTCGACCTCGAGCGCGGCCAGCAGGGCAAGACCTCGGCGACAAATCTGAAGACAGTCTGAGCTACGATCGGTGCTGCCGGTGGTGGCACCGAATCGCCGATTGACCCTCTGCTCGAAGCTGCGCCCTGGGGCTAATTTGCGCCCCATGAGGCGGCCACAGTCGAGACGAGGAGCATTGTCATGACAGTCTCAGTCGCCCACATTTACCGTAGTTCCAACGGCGACCGCTGGTCGTTGGTTCGTCATACCGA
>Ga0210398_10004077_pt1 | contig 13818 bp, 12 predicted proteins | sample IncBWC4OmetaG_FD_161047 | JGI IMG/M metagenome (GOLD analysis project Ga0210398, IMG submission 161047) | Forest soil microbial communities from Barre Woods Harvard Forest LTER site, Petersham, Massachusetts, United States - Inc-BW-C-4-O | ecosystem: Environmental > Terrestrial > Soil >... | reverse complement strand
TCTCGTTTGGGGAAGCTCGGCGGGAGCGGCGTGCGGCATGAGGCCGGCTACGGCGGGAACCAGATCCTTGCTGACGATGCCGCGAGCCACATCAGTCAGGGCCTCAAGCAGATCGGGGCCGGTTACGGTTTGCACGACGTCGGCCGCCTTCACGCCATGACGCGCCAGCTTCTCCACCTCGGCCCACTTCTTGGCCACATCAAGGGCAACTTCTTCGGCCCCGACGGAGTGCTGCATCTTCCTGAAGTGTTTGATCAGGGCGCCGGTATTGATTCCGATCGGACAGACATCGGCGCAGGTACCGTCGACAGCGCACGTCTCGATAGCGTCGTATTCGTACTCATGCTGCAGCTGGGTCAGCAGCTTCGACCACTCGGGCTGCCGTGACATCTCACGACGAAGAACGATGCGTTGTCTCGGGGTGACCGTCACGTTACGGCTGGGGCACACCGGTTCACAGAAGCCGCACTCAATGCAATGAGAGGCGGAATGAACGTCTTCGATCGCTGGAGTGGTTTTGAGATTCTTCAGGTGAATCAGCGGATCGTTGCTCAGCAAGATATTTGGAGCCAGGATTCCGTGCGGATCAAGGAGGTGTTTTGCGCGCCACATCAGGTCAGTGAGCTTGTCGCCCCATTCGCGCCGGACAAAGGGAGCCATGTTGATTCCTGTTCCATGCTCCGCCTTCAAAGAGCCGTCATATTTATCCACCACCAACTCAACAAGGTCATGGATGAAACCATCGTACTGCTTACGGCTCGCGTCTTCGCTCAGTCGTGCAATCATCACGAAATGCAGGTTTCCGTAAGCAGCATGCCCTGCGGCCGAAGATTCATATCCGTGTTTGGCAAGGAGACCGAGCAAGTCACGGGTCGCATTCGCAAGTTGTGCAGGCGGAAAGCAAACGTCTTCGATGATGAGGTTTGTGCCTTGCGGACGCATTTCACCGACGATGCCGAGGAGACCATCACGAATATGCCATGCCAGCTCAATGGCTTCGGCTTCGCGAACGAATTCCAGCGGCTGCAGCATTTTCACATCGCGTAGAGCGTCTCCGACCCTCTTCTCGATCGCCTCAAGTTCTTGCTCGCTATCAAAGCCGAATTCAACCAGTAGCGCCGCATTCTTCGGATCGAGATCTTTCCAATACTTTGGCGTGCCTTTCATCAATTTGGAGGCTGCGGTCAGGGATGAAGCGACCATCAGCTCGACTGCCTGCGCTCCCAGTTCGACCAGCATTCCGACCTGCTCGACCGCCGCGTCGATGGTGTCGAATGGCAGCCATGCCACCGTCGTTTTTGCGGGCAGGGGATAAGTCTTGTAAACGGCCTCGGCCACGAAGCCGAGCGTGCCCTCTGACCCGACCATCAAGCGGCGCAGGATTTCTACTGGCGTTTCACCGTCCAGAAACGCATGCATGGCATATCCACAGGTGTTACGGATGCCAAACTTTCGAACAATTCGGGCAGAGAGTTCCTTGTCACTGAGAATCTCCTCACGGATCTTCAACAGTCCCGCCGCCATTTCTGGCTCGGATGCGGCAAAGCGTTCCTCAGCGTGCGGGTCTTCGGTATCGATGATCGTGCCGGTCGGAAGAACGATTTTCATGGCAACGATCGAATGGTAGGAATCGATCGCTGGCCGGCAACGCATACCACCCGCGTTGTTGGCCAGTACGCCACCGATGGTTGCGGCATTAAAGCTCGCAGGATCCGGGCCCATGCGGCGGGCGTAAGGTTTCAACACTTCGTTAATCCGTCCAAGTGTAGTGCCAACATTGCAGCGAATCCGCTCCCCGTTGTCCTCGACTTTCCAGCCGCTCCAGTGCTGTCTCACATCGAGCAAGATGTCGTCGCCTTGCGATTGGCCATTCAAGCTGGTCCCGCCGGCCCGGAAGGTCGCGTGGCGACCTTGGCGAATGCAATATCGAAAAATGGCGGCTACGTGATCGATGTTCTTCGGTTGTGCGATCACTTTCGGGATATATCGGTAAGGGCTGGCGTCCGATGCATAGCGCACCAGGTCGCTGATACGATGCCGCACAACATCCTCGCCAAGTATCTCGATCAGCTCTCCCTTTAGCTCTTCCGGAGTTCCCCGAGCAAGCTCTTCGTCTACAGCATCCGCAGAGGGTGGTACATCCGGACGGCCGAGGCGTGTGGGGTCTGCTGATAGTAATCTATGCATGATCTTCTCCTATTCGTGATGCGGTACGACACCGAGTTCTGCAATCAGACAGGCGGCGGTGAATGGCCCGATCCCATCGATCATGGTTGGATCCGATGCGCAGCTGCCAGGCCGGCGAATACGGGCGCCTCGTCGTTGAATGAGGAGCACTCCTGTAGCCGGGATACCACCTCAAAAGCGTGTAATCGATTCCCTTACCGTTAAAGGTTGCCTGCCCGGACAGCATTTTCCAGGCTACGATCCGGAAACCCAGGCTGGCCGACCCATTTGATATCGTCCGGCCGCCATATTTTCGTTTGACTGCTATCGATCTTGCTCATCGCGCTCACCCGATTCGTTCGCGAAGTCCGGCATGCTGCAGTTACAGGACGCTTCCCTCGTGGACGTCTTCGAACAACTTGACGTTGTCTCGATAGTCGACATCGACTGCGATGAGCACCGGACCGGGCGTATCGAAGGCTTTGTGCAAGGTTGGTGCAATTTCGTCGGGCTGCTGAATTCGCAGGCCCGTGGCGCCGAAAGCTTCGGCGTACTGGAGGTAATCGACCGGACCGAAATCCACTCCTGAAGTGCGGCCGTACTTGATTCGCTCCTGCGTGCCGACCATGTTGTAGTGGCCATCGATCCAGATCATGTGAACAAGGTGGGAATTCAGACGGACCGCCGTCTCCAGCTCATTAGAGGAAAATAAGAACCCGCCGTCTCCGGAGATGGAGAGCACTTTCTCGTGGGGACGGACGATGGTGGCAGCGATGGCCCAGGGTAGGGCCACGCCGAGCGTCTGCTGACCGTTGGTGATTAGAAACTGGCGTGCGCGAAAGCTGAGGAGATAGCGACACAAATACATGCTGAAGCTTCCCATGTCCGAGCAGACGGTTACGTCCGGGGTCAGCATGTTCTGCAGTTCGCGAATCAGGCGCAGAGGATGAATCGGGACACCAGACTTCGCAGCCGCCTCAGCCATCAGCCGTTTTCGATCCCCGGCGATCATCTGCAACAGTTCAGCGGATTCGGCGGCCAGGTGCGGGCGCTGGAGCAGAGGCAACAGGGCAGTCAATGTCTCTCCAATATTCCCAATCAACTCGATGGCGGGAGAATAATCATTCTCGATATTCGCCGGAGTCACATCGATGTGGACGATCGGCCGGTCTTTGCCCTCATTCCACTGCGACGGCCAGTACTCAACTGCGTCATAACCAATCGTGATCACGACATCTCCTGAGTCCAGAAGCGCATCTGCCGGCTGATTGGCGATCTGCCCAACGCGCCCGCCGAAGTAGGGGAGTTCCCGCTGCGAGACAGCCCCGGCCGCCTGAAATGTCCCGACAACTGGCAGCGTGCTGGTTCTCAGCAGATTCCGAACCGCATCGGCAAACTTCGGCTTGCTCGCCATCAGGCCCAGCAAGATGACAGGAGATTTTGCGGAATTGATGAGACAGGCGGCTTCAGAAAGAGATTTCCTGGCGGCCGGACCCTGCTCGACGAATGCCGAGAGTCGGATCGGTCTGCACTCTGCTTCGCCGGTCATAATGTCCTTCGGAAGGCTCACAAACGCCGAGCCGGGACGGTCGGCCTCGGCTGCACGAAACGCTGCAGACATTACTTCTGCTGTAGCCGCAGGAGAATCAATCTCCGCCGCATACTTGGTTACCGGTCGGCAGACGCCCACCGAATCCATCGTCTGATGAAGAGACTTTAGACGGTCGGCAACAGCGACGGCGCCCCCCAAGGCAACCATAGGGTCACCTTCCGAATTCGCAGTGGCAAGGCCGGTAACGAGATTCGAGACACCTGGGCCTGAGGTGACAATTGCGACACCAGCTTTCCCAGTCATGCGCCCGATACCGCCGGCGATAAACGCGGCATTCTGTTCGTGCCGGCAGACTACGGTTTTTATGCTGGAGTCACGAAGTCTGTCGAACACTTTGTCTATCTTTGCTCCGGGAACGCCAAAAACGTGCGTCACCTCCTGCGCCTCCAACGTCTCTACAACTACGTCGGCCCCCGTTTTTGTCTCCCGAGCCTCGTCAGCTCTTGGATTTGCGATTTGTTGCGTTGCCATTTGCTCGATCCTTTTCCGTTGATTTACTCCGTCTTCGCCAGGTCGGAGGCTGGGTCTCTGCTGAGATCGGTTGTAAGGAACGATCCGGCTTCCGGCAACCGAACGTCGTATTCGGACACCATTTGAATGCTTACGCGAAGTTGCTGCGCGGAGCAGTCTAGGACGTGGCCACCTTTTGTGCGGTCCTTCGAAATGAAGTGAAAGTGGTATCCCGGCACGCTGAAGGAACTCGCATACCTCGGAGACCAAAGGCAGACGAGCGTGCCCTCGACGTTGTGAAAGTCGAACTCCAGTTCCGTTTTCGAAGCGTCGAGAAGCCGTGTGCCCTGCGGAACCGGATGCACTGCACGTGCACGCATGGTGTCAAAGACACCGTCCAAGCGCAGGGCATAAAAGAGATTTCCAGAGACACGATGGGGATCGCAGGCGAGTTCGATGTCCTTCAAACATGCGACCTTTTTAATTTGAAAGACTGCGTCTTCGTGAAAGTGGGTTACGGAGGCGAAAGGGACGAGGAAGTCGTCCGGCCTGCGCCGTATGCTTCCGGTAGCTTGATATATTTCGCCGTCGAGAATGACCATCTCGCCATTGAGACCTTCAAAAGTACCGACGCCAAAGTCACCGTGCTTCAGAAGGGTCAAAGAAGAAACGGAACCGCCGTAGACACCCTCGACCAGGGCGGTTGAAGTTGAAATCTGGTACATACGGCGCGCCGAGGAGGGCAGGTATTCCCTCAGCGCCGCGCCTACCAGGTTGTCGAGCGAAGTGTTGCGTTGCGTTGAAAGTTGTCGCGCCGCAACCTCAATGGACGACGGTATTGTCACTGCGAGGTTTGCCATATTTTTTCTCTGTCCATTCGCGCGTGTCGCAAGCTATGGCGTCTACCAACCCCGGTCCGTCTTGTACTCCGCGCCTCAAATTCATTTTCGATTCGAGTCTCGACTGGCTTGACGAAGTGGGTCGTGACTACCAATGTTGGCTTCTTCACAGACATTCTGCTTGATGCTTAACTCCCGAATGCCCTCTATTCGCGGCCCACGGCTTGCATGATCTGCCCCATCTCCATCGCATTGCTCGACGGAATTTCCTGGAGGGATATAACCAACTGATCGTTCGAGACCGCGGTGAGGTCCTCGAACATCGACCATAGCTGCTTCAGCATCTCGGTCTTGTCCTCATTGCTGTGGCCGCTCCGCAGAACACAGTTCAGCGCCGCGGTGGGAGCCGCCTTACCCGCCGCAAATCCAGAACCCTTGGGATAGGAGAGGAAGACCACTCGAACGAAGCTATTCGGGACCTTCATGATCGTGGTGTGGATCCGCGTAATTTCCTTCGCGATCTTCGCCTTCGTCTCATCGGATACAAATCCATCTTCGGTGATAGCGGTGTACAACGGCATTCCTTTTACCCTCCTAACGAGACGCCCCCCGACATAACCGCACTGGCTACAAGTGCGCTAATTACCTGAGACTGATATGCAAGAGAGCGGCACAGTTTCGCTTCTATGCGGGCTTATGAGTGCCCGTTTGGAACGAGGATCAGCTTCTTGTTCACAAACTCTTCCAGGCCGAGGTTGGAGAGTTCTTTGCCATAACCGGAGCGCTTGACTCCGCCGAAAGGCAGATCCGGATAGCTGACATCGGGATAGTTGATGAAGACCATGCCCGTTTCCATGCGACTCGCCACCCGCTTGCCTCTTTCGATGTCTGAGGTGTAAACCGATCCGCCGAGGCCAAATGGCGAATCGTTGGCGATCGCAATGGCTTCTTCCTCGTCTTTGGCTGGAAAAACGAGCGCGGCTGGCCCGAAAAACTCCTGCTTGTAAGCCGGGTTGTCGGAGGTCACGTTCGTCAAAATCGTCGGCTCCAGGAAGGCTCCGACTTCGCCGGCGCGCCGGCCACCAAGGGCTATCTGCGCCCCGTGACTCGTCGCCTCCTCGATCTGTTTCAGGATGAGCTGCAGAGCTGCATCGGAAGAGAGTGGTCCCAAGGTCACCGTTTCATCGAGCGGGTCTCCCAGCTTCAGCTTCTTGGCTGCAGCGATGAATCGAGGGAGGAATTTGTCCAGCATCGATTTGACCACGATGAATCTCTTTGCTCCGATGCACGTCTGCCCGTTGTTTCCAAACCGACCTAGGATCGCCATGGCTACGGTATGGTCGAGGTCAGCATCTTCCAAAACAAGGAACGCATCACTGCCGCCGAGCTCCATCGTCGATTTCTTCAGATTCTTTCCCGCGCGTGATGCCAGTGCCTCGCCCGCGCGCTCGGAACCGGTGAGAGCCAAACCCTTTACCCGCGGGTCGTCGATCAGCGCCCCAGCTTGATCGTTGCTCAGGAACAGATTGGTGTAGACGCCTTCGGGTACGCCGGCCTCGCGAAGAGCTTGTTCATAGGCCAATGCACATTGGGGAACGCCAGGCGCGTGTTTGAGAAGGATCACGTTCCCAGACATCAGATGAGGGCCGGCAAAACGAGCCAGCTGATAATAAGGATAGTTCCAGGGCTGAATGCTGAGCAGGACGCCGAACGGTGAATATTCGAGGCGAGCATCACCCATGGCAGAGTCGAGCTTCTTCGGTGCGAGGAAGCCTTCGGCCTTGTCCGCGAAGTACTGCATGATGGAAGCGCTCAGTTCCACTTCGCCGCGGCTCTCGGCGATTCTTTTCCCCATTTCCAATGTGGCGAGGCGAGCGAGTTCTTCCTTTTTCTCGAGAAGTACCTGAGCGGACCTCGCGATAACTTTCGAACGCTCGCGGAACGGCCGCGCCGCCCAGGTTCGAAACGCCTTGTCCGCCTTGGCCAAGGCGCTCCACATCTGCTCATCGGTATGCTCAGGAAAGGTCTTGAGTACTTCTCCCGTTGCTGGATTGACACTGCGGTATGGCACAGTTGGCTCCTTCGTATTTCAAACCGATTCCTCAAACTGCCCGCTACCACCAATGTGCACGAACCGTGCCAAGTCAGTGATCCGCCGGACAAATTGGTAAATGATTGAGTTTGAGAGGATAGGAATACCAACCGGAGGACGGGACTATCGGCCACCGATGAAAGTCCCGTCAGTGTCAATAACGCGTCAATTTCTTTGAGCACACGATTGACGAGACGAATTCTCGGCTAACTCAAGCTAACTCACAAGAGAAGGAGCAGGCCTTCCTCCGAGCACTGCATCAATGTTGTCGAGCGCCAGCATGCCCATGGCCGTTCGCGCCTCGATCGTGGCTGCACCTATGTGCGGCAGCAGGAATGTGTTCTGCAGCAACAGATATCCCGGATTCAGATTCGGCTCTCCCTCATACGTGTCCAAGCCGGCGGCTGCGACTTGGCCACTCTTGAGGGCAGCAATCAGATCCTCATCGACCACCATGCCACCTCTGGCAGCGTTCACGACGATTGCGCCACGCGGCAAGCACGCCATCGCTTTTGCGTCGAGGAAGTGATGGGTTTGCTTCGTTTCGGGTGCGTTTACGCTCAGAAATGGGCTGACCCTGAGCAAATCGTAGAGGTTATCGTGGAATATGGCGTCCCCTTCAATTTCGGGAGACAAGCGATGCGGATCGTGGTAGTGGATCTTCATCCCAAAACCGCGAGCGCGTTTTGCAACCGCCTGTCCGATGCGCCCCATTCCATAAATTCCGAGAATCTTCCCTGTAAGTTGCCAGCCCAACAGCAACGTTAGGTCCGATGGATTCCAGCTTCCGCTCCGGACCACTTGCAGGGCCTCATGCGCTCGTCGCGATGCCCCCAACAACAGCAGCAGGGTGATGTCTGCGACCGCATCTGTCGAAATTCCGGGGAGATAAGCTATCGCGATCTTTCGCGCCGCGGCAGCCTTGAGGTCAATGTGGTCATAGCCAACGGAGTGGGTGGCGATGACTTTGACTGAGGAAGCCACGCGAGTGAAAAATGCAGCGTCTAGCCTGTCTGCCGGTGTGACCAACATCGCATCAGCCCCGTCGGCGGCCAAGAGCAGTTCCTCGAGTGGGAAGCGAGAGCCGTTCTTCTTGCGGCGCAGCTCGAAATCCTGCTGGAGTCGAGATTCCACGGCATCGACGAAATAGGCCGTTACCACCAGAACCGGTTTGCGCATGGAACTGCCTCCTCTTTCCGCTGGTCGCGCATCAGCATCGCTTGCATAAGCTAAGGTGCACGACCGCACTGCGAACTCAAGAGCCACTTCAGCCGAACTGCGGGGAGAACATGCAAGACTTCTGCCATTCAGCCTCTACTGAACGGATCGATAAGTGATTTTCGGATCGATGCGGTACAACGGGATTTCAGGAAGATTCGGACGACCGGTTCACAGTCGAAGCTTTGGCGCGTCAATAACGCCGCAATCTTCCTGAGCACAGGATCCTGAACTAACCAGGACCAAGATTTTCCCAGAGCCGAAAAATACGCCTTGCAAACTGCAGAACATGGTTCGACATGCGCGATGAGGCCGGCTTCTCGACGCAATCCGTGATTTGGCAGGCGACGTGCATTGTCCAGCGATGCGAATCGACATGCGAACTGCAAACCCAAACCACCCACGGTGATCCCTGCATGGATGTGTCCCACCAGAGCGCAGTTCTTGAAATGAAAGAAGTTCTGTCACGCCGCCTGCCGTCTTTTTATCGATGCGCTTTGCGAATTCTGGGCAACGCAGCGGATGCGGAGGACGCGGTGCAGGAAGCTCTGTTGGCCGCTTACCGGCATATCGACCAGTTCCGGGGGCGGTCGCAGTTAACTACCTGGCTCACGACCATTGTCCGCAACTGCGCGCTGATGCAATTGCGTAAACGGCCCCGCCAGACGCATTTGTCTTTGGATGAGCCGATGGGAGGGGAGGAAAAATACGTCGCTGGGGAGGGACTCGCGGACACGCGCCCTAGTCCTGAAGAGGAGTGTCGCAATTTGGAGCTCATGGCACGCCTGCAAAAGTGCGTCGCGCTGTTGTCGCCTACTTTGCGGAAAACATTTCAGCTGCGAGTCTTAATGGGTCTCTCGATCTTGGAGACGGCCCGAATTTTGGGATTGCCACACGGGACGGTCAAAGCGCAACTGGCACGCGCGCGCGCAAAAATTGCGCGGCATATGCAGCCAGTGCTTTCGCCAAGCTCTCGTAAATCAGACAGTGCTTCCAAGAAACAGCTGACGTGAGAGATCGGTACGGAACCTCGTTCAGGGGAGCCGCAATGCGCTCCTCCCGCTCCGCTCTTTTCGCATCGGGACAGCCTGGAGTCACTTGCGCGCTTTTCCTGTCCACCCCTTGTCGTCATTCGAGAATTGGAAGTCGATTTGCTTTTCTTGAGCTGTAACATGACCGGCCAGTCGCAGATCATGGGAGGTCGAAATGTGGATGCGGTGTTGTGCAGCGTGCAGACGGGTACTCAGGAAAGCCAGGCCAGCCGATCCCATTCGCTGCGAGTGCGGTTGGGACTGGTAACGACAGTGGTAATCCGAATCGGCATCGCGATTATCTCATAGGAGCACCCATCTGCTCCGCTAGCGATGCGTGACATCAATTTGACACGTCAACATCGTCCGACTCTAGCCTCGGGGCACGCGCTCGGCGAGATGGTACGTTACGTGCTTCTAGAAACGTTGCATGCGATGCATCGACGCAGACGATTGGCATGGGCTTGAGCTTTTACTTCTTGGCGCCAGTACCGACAACTCGGGTTGATTCACCTGCCGCTCGGCATTGCGAGCACAACGCTCAAAGGAGAACTGTAAAGATGAGATTTTCTAAATTAACTAGCTTCGCCGTTCTTATCGCACTCTGTCTGTTCGGTGCTGTGATCGTTCGTAAGGCGAGGGCTGATGAGTGGGACAAGAAGACAACGCTGACTTTCAACGAACCGGTTCAGGTTCCTGGGGCCACGCTTTCACCCGGCACCTACGTTTTCAAGCTGCCCGACAGTAGCGACCGCACAATGGTGCAGATATGGAACGAAGACGAGACGAGGTTGATCACCACCATTCTGGCAGTCGCGGACTATCGCGAAAAGACACCGGATAAAACCATCGTCAGTTTCGATGAGCGCCCCGCCGGGCAACCGGAGGCGCTCAGAGCATGGTTCTATCCCGGGGATAACTTCGGTGTGGAATTTGTCTACCCGAAGCAGAGGGCGACAGAGTTGGCACAGGCAAATCAGCAGCCGGTGCTTTCAGTGCGTCAAGACGCAACGGACGCCGCCTCATTGAAAACTGCGACCGTGGAGTCTGTAGCTCCTCCCGCGGTTACGGTGCCAGATGATCCTCAGCAGTCAATGGAAATTGCACAAGTCACAGTGGTAGACACTGAGGAGTTACCGCAGACCGCAAGTGCAATGCCCTCGATCGCGATGGCCGGGATCCTTCTCCTGGCCGGAGCTTTCGGGGTTCGCCGTTTGGCACTGAACTCCAGATAGTTCTGCCTTCTTACATCTGGCGCATCAACCAATGCGCCAGATGTAAATCTTTGCCATCTGATGACCTCGAGACAAATTCATCTTCGCTGCACCTTGGCTTGGCTGGAGCGCGCGCTCTGGACTGCAGGATGCTGCGCTCTGGGGTATTACGTATTTACGAGTATCGATGCATCACTCACGCAAAGGCGGTTGGCGCGGTCATTTGAGGAATCAAGGACCCGCGTTGGTGTCACGGCCCCTTTAAATTATTCAACCGCGGATGTACATAAGGCTCCTGCCCGGTCTGGGCGCCAGCTTGTCGGACGTCTGGAGATTCCCAGGCTCGATATTTCGTCAGTTATTCTGGAGGGGGTCGGGTCTCAAACTCTTCGCATCGGTCTCGGACATGTTCCAGGCACGCCCTTGCCGGGGCAACCGGGAAATGTGGCGATCGCGGGCCACCGTGACACTTTCTTTCGCCCACTCCGGAAGATAGAAGTTTGCGATAAAGTGTCGGTCGCGACGACTGCCCGTACTTATGATTACCAAGTACGCTCGTTCGAGGTCGTTGATCCTCGCGATGGGAACGCGTTGAGATTTCACAACAAGAACGAACTTACGCTCATCACTTGTTATCCGTTTTCTTACATCGGTCCGGCTCCGAAACGATTCGTCGTCCACGCCGAGCCTCTACTTGCGCCAGAGCAGTGCTCACACTCGTGAGTTATCGGAGTCGTTCGGCCAAATGCACCCACGGTCGACCGTTCTTGCGTTGCGGCGAGTGCCGGCGAAAGCCTGAGCGAAGTCCACGAAGTAGGACGCTGCGTCACTCATCGACAAGCGTTAACACTCTTGACACAGATGCGTCGCTCACGGCGTCGTTCGAATACAAGGCGGTCGATGCAAAGCGAGTAAACTCGGACATCGCGCCCCGGTCGAGAATGGGAGAGCAGGATAGTCGTGGGCGAGAACGTCGAGTCAGGTGTCATCACATCATCCCACGCAGACGGAGATGGCTAAAGGCCATGTGGGGACGAAACCCGTCGATGACGAGATCCGAAAGTCCCATCGGCGCGAGCCGTTTTCTCTACACTCGATGCTTTGCGCGCGATCTCCCAAATCGTGGTCCTCGACTCTTTGATCCAGCGCACATTGCCCGCTCCCACTCCTGACGCCAGTTGCTGCGACAGCGACCGAGACATCGAAACCCCAGCATGCTTGCTCCGCAGAGCGGACAGACCAGGTTACGTAGAGCCGAGATCAAGCGGATGTTAGTGTTTCTAACTACGATATACGAAGCCATAGTGTCTCTCCCTTTTTTGCGGCGGTTGTTCACCGCCGAATGCACAGAACCTTAAGCGCGGGGCCGCAGGCGCATTTTGGGGAGGGCGCCCTGGGTGGACAGGAGCGGCGGCCCCTCGCTTCGGATTCCAACGTAAGAGCAACTGAGTCTCCAAATGCTTTGCTGGCAAGAACGCTCCCCGCTCCCGGGAAATATTGCGCTGCCGTTTTCGGCACAAAGCTAGTTTGAACGAAGCATCCGCTTCGACTTCCGTGCTGCAAAAGATCGAATGGAAGTTCGAGTGCAGAGGAGACGGGTGTCGATGCGTGAACTTGGCTTACGCCACTGTCAACGTCAGACGGAGATCACCAAGTGATGACTGCCTGGCAAAGTGTCACCGTATTGACAATTCGAAGAACGAGCTCTGCAGGTACTGCTCTTCTTAAAGGCAAGGTAGCCTTCCATGAAAATCGTCTGGCGCAATCCAAGCCCGATAAATCGCACGTCGTTTTCGATAGTGAAGAGGCTGGCTGTAGAGCAAGCTGCTGAGTTGCGGGTGTTCTATCGCAGCTCTAGGGGACCGGGGGCCCTTGGCACCCTATTCGAGCTACTGGTCAATCGTGACGCGGTCTCTTGCGCGGCATAATCCAAGTGTCAACCATGCGGTTGCCTTTAGACGCCGACCTGCTGCACTGCCGCCTCCAAGATCGGGGAAACGCTGCATTCCTCGCGCTCGGTTCCGGATGCTTCGCATCACAGTCTCTCTTAGCCTTTGGAAGCCGCGAAGGGCAGATCGAGGAATCGCAGTCAAGATGCAAAGGCAAAGCGTAATTCCCGAGGACATCTGCCTCGCCGCCATGGAAGCCGCCGTGGATAGCTCCCCGGTTCCGGCGCGACTTCTTCAACTCCCCCACCGCGCGGGTCTGAGCCGCACAACACCCGGCCGGAACCTTCCTCCCAACCTCGCCCGTTGCCGACCTGAACTGGTAACGGCCTTGGAGACGGCCTATGCGGTCAGGAGGAAGGAGATCGGGTAGTGGTCCGACGCTTTGACATTACCGTGCACTTGGCCAGAACCCGCCCGTAGTGGTCCACGAATGAAAGCCCAATCAATCGGGCGACGGCCTTCAAACAGCCCGCGTGCTGGAGTGGTAGGGGTGCGAGGGGAGGCCACTGCATCTTGAAACCCAGCTCCCGCAAGTTGCGGCGCCACTGCCGCTTTCGACGCATCCGTATTGAGGTCGCCTGCCACGATCACCGGACATTCAGCGTCGTGGCAAGTCGCGTCCGCCAACGCCTCCCCCAACTGTGAAACGCGTATTTCTTCACTTCCGCGGCTCTCCAGATGAAGGTTGTAAGTCACGAATTTTCTGCCCGCAACGTCGATCTGCGCTACCAACGCGATTCTTCCTCCGAGTCGCTCCTGAAAGGGCTCGATCTTCGGCAGAAACCAGCGGGGCTGCCAGAAGTGTGACTGTCGAGAGAAGCGGATAAGGCGTGGTTTCGAAATGGGCCACTTCGAGAGCGTCGCCTGGCCGTGGTACGCTGGAGAGTCTTTGGATCCCTGGACTAACTCCTGAAACTCGCGGCCGAACACATAGTTCATTTCCAGCGTGCGAGCGATCGTCTCGGCAATATTCAGGCGGTGCGTGCGTCGCGCATTGAGGTCCACCTCCTGCAGCATCAAGATGTCAGCATTCACGCCGCCGAGGAAGTCCATGACAGCTTGCAGCTGCTGGCCTCTTTCAATGTTCCAATCCACAATCCGTAGCGATTTCGGAGCCGAAACGACCCGCCGCGGTGGCGCGAAGTTACCGGTTACGATGTCGGGCATTTCCATGTCTACACTGTAGCCGTTAGGGCGAGCGGCGGACACGCATTTGGGCTCCCCCTAACTGAGAGAGGTGGAGCTTT
>Ga0210398_10004076_pt1 | contig 13819 bp, 6 predicted proteins | sample IncBWC4OmetaG_FD_161047 | JGI IMG/M metagenome (GOLD analysis project Ga0210398, IMG submission 161047) | Forest soil microbial communities from Barre Woods Harvard Forest LTER site, Petersham, Massachusetts, United States - Inc-BW-C-4-O | ecosystem: Environmental > Terrestrial > Soil >... | reverse complement strand
CGGAAGAAGTCGAACTCGAATTAGCGTTGCAAGCGCAGTAGAATGAGAAGAGTAGCCAAGGATGCGCCCGTAGCTCAGTTGGATAGAGCGTCTGCCTTCTAAGCGGGGAATCGAATTTACCAAATCTTGCCGGAGCCGACGCAACCCGCTAAAAAGTGACAAGTTGTGACAAAACGTAGCAAGCCGTTTTTCTCCGTTTTGTTCGCTTTCTCTTTGTAATTTACGGGGATTTGTCGCAACTTTCACTACGTTTTTACTACGGTGCGAATCTGCCTCTGGGGCAGAAGTCCACCGGGTAAAACAAGGGCTTCACCTCGACAGTCCGGAGATCGCTTTGAAGGCTAGAGGGGCAGTAGCTTGATAAACTGTGCCGGCCTGACGATCCGGATCCCGTGGTGATTCTTGAGACTCAGAAGGGCCGCATCACCGCTCACGACATAGTCGGCATCAGCGGCGAGCGCCGCCTCCAGGAATTTGTCATCGTCGGGATCACTGCAAACTTTTCTTGAGAACGAAACGGGTTCGATCATTTCGGAGTGAAGCTCGATGAGCTCGAGGATCGAGCCGAGCACAAGGGACGGACGTTTTTTGGTCATCTCATCCAAGACTCGACGGTATTCGTTCAAGATGGGCAGCGATACCGCAAGGAGGAAGCGTCGTTTCTGCCAAGCCTTCAGAATCTCAAACGGCGCACCCTGCCAGAAGATGCCGGAGACAATGACGTTAGTATCGAGGATCGCCTTGATCGTCACTTCGAGCGGCGCCTGGCTTTAGCAATCGCGGATTTCAAATCTGCTTTCTTGATCCCCGCTTTTTTGGCCTCCGCACGAGCTTGACGCAAGAGCTCGCGGAATTCCTCAAGCTTGGGTGGCGTGATGACCTTGAGGATTACGGCATCGCCTTGGCCAATGACCACGAATTGGTCGCCTTCGCTGAGCCCAAGATCACTGCGGACCTCTTCGGGAATGACGACTTGTCCTTTGGACGACAGCTTTGTGGTGGCGTAACCAGTCATAATCGGATGCCTCCAATCTTACTAGTAAGACTAGCATGACATCGCGCCTGCGAGCAAGTGGTACCGACGACTAGCCAAGGCGAGCCTGTGGCTGGCGAATTCCTATTTCGCCCATGATTCCTCAGGATTCCCCCTCCTGCCACCATTCTGCGATGCGCCATCTGGCGGTTCTTTTCATCCACTTCATTTCTACTCTTGCCCAGTTGCTCGGTCCTGGCGGCGTCCGTTCACTCGTTGCGGAGTCGTTTCTCCTCAAGCACCAGCTTCTGATCTTGAATCGCCCCAGGAAGTCTTCTTGCGATGGGACATTCCCGGTATCCTTAATATATGCGCTGATTGTGAGCCCAGCGCCGCTGTCAAACTCCCGACGTTCTGGTTCGTAGGGGAATTTGCGCTACACGCCAACACGCGCGGTACAACAAGAGCCAATGAAATCAGCGCGAAAGACCAAAAGTTTTAGGCTGGTTTCGGATGGGTTTGTACATCGTTCACGGACAATTACACGGACAAAATATCAGCCCTGCATGCGGTCGCTGAGAGTAAATCCCCAGACCAGAAAACTAAACATTGCGAAGAAGATGAGCCCAAGGCACCACGGGCTGAACGGAAGCGGAAAGAGTAAAAGCAGCCACCACGCTAGCTTGTCCGGGAAGCGCTTCGGGCCATCGCCAACTTTTTTGCACGGAACTTAACCTACCATACGGCTGGCCGCACGGGTATCGTTCTTCCGCACAATCAAGCCCATCACCATCACGCACGCGGCCATTTTCGGGTGATTTAGCGCACGTCCTCACGCGCAGCAACACACATTTCCGTCTGATTGCTTACAAGATAGTACAAAACTCGAAGTGCTGCTGCTGGTGTCGCTTACAGGGGAACGCGCCATTTATCTCGCTCTTGAGTTGGACTGAAGTTGGACCGAAACGGTTGATTTGAGCGTTGTGGACGTTCCGTTCGAGTGAAAAGCCTGTCGCTGCGCGTGATGATCTCCCTGCTCGCCGCCTTTAGGGCGTTGACCAAGTTTGCTCGATCCAGGACCTGTCCTCCTCTGAACTCCTTTACAGCTGTGTCGCCCATGTAACTTTGTTACGCGACCTCCTCATTGGGAGACAACAACGCCCAGTTATTCAAACAGGCACTCTCCGGATCAGACATATTAACGGTCTCAGCTTCTCCACTGTTACATCGACCTCGCCGCTCCGAGCCGCTGCTATCTTAACTCTGGGTGATTTTCATGAGCTTTCGCGGGCCGCAGGCCCTCAATGACATGTTACATGACCTCCTCGTATCTCGTTCATTTCAAATGCGCTCCTGATTTTGGCGAGGCACACCCTGCACTTGGATGCACTCGACGACTGAACGAGGCAGAGACCGCCTTTAGACTCCGATGTGCTTGCCAACGAGGAAAGTGCATCGACGAGATCTGCGATTAGCGTGCCACAAGGATGCTGGTTGATGGTTGATACGGACGGAATTCTCGGTAGGGACAGGCGGCCGCGTCATCTCAGGCGGGCACTCCTTACGAAGGCGATCCCACGCTACTGAGGGTCTGCCACCGTTCTGGAGTAGAAAAGCCAGGCGAATCCGGAACCAGGAAACACAAAATAAAATAGCGTAGGGGACCAGAGGGGTATCCGATAAAATATCCACCACACCTCACCCGTCCACAACGTGTAATGAAGCAAGAGGACGACCGCACCAAGCCAAACTTGATGCCGCCACTGTCTCGTCAAAAAAAAGATCGCACAAACTAGCGGCACTTCCACGGCGAAAAAAGACAATGGAGCAGAGCGCCAAAATGGATACAGCACTGCATCACCTAACCACGTCGTCTGAAGAGCGTATAGCCAAAGTAAGGGAAGAAGCGCAATTGCTGCCAGACCACCTAGGGGATAGAGAACAGCTCGGATCGAGGCAGTCCGCTCAATGAGACGCAGGAGAAAAAAGACCGATAACGCAATGAGAAGTATGGACGCGCATGAGATGATCTCACGTCCTGTATCGCTCCCGGGATATAGGTGTAATAACCGATTGATTTTGTCTGCTTGTTTAACGAAAAGGTGCTCCCCAGGAAGGAAGAAATACCTTGCGGACATGCGGTATCCTTGGCCTCCGTATGCAAACGCTAACACAGCAAACGTGACTGAGAACCCGATGTTGACCGAGAAGAAGGTTTCGTGCACGACTTGTGCAAGACTGCTGTTACGTTTCAAATTTTCGTTCACCGATCCCCCGATCACTTTTTCAAGAGCTTCAGGGCAAGAATGATTGCGTCCGCAATATTCCATTGGAGTGGAGGCCCGATAAATGAAAACTGTGGCACGGAACTATCATAGTATTCATAAAGGGTATTGTGAGGAGCGGTACCGGGACAAGTACGGGCCGCGGGGGTCGGGGGAGTTGTGGTCGGATCCGCGGGCTTATCGCAATCCATATACGGGAGGCTGAACTGGTGCCCTATCTCATGGGCCGCGGAGTTGCCGATTCCCATGCCAAGCCCCACGAGCATACTCTGGAAAGCTGAGGATTGCGTCGGTGTCATGCCCTGGGATGGGTCAGTCGTGGGCAGTTGGTTTACAAGGTTTAAGTCTATTTGAACTCCGTTCAGTAGTGTTCCATAGTAAACGGAGGACGGAGATATCCCATCAAATGTGAGACCAGCCATGTTGAGAAAAAGGTTTCCGCTGATACGAACAATATGTTCTTCCTGCAAGGCGCCTGCGGGCGGAGATTCGCTAAATAAACCCTGGAAAAACCCCGGTTGGATTGGGGGAGTAGCTAGTTCCACAACCAGGGCGGGAAACGGAGCATAGGCCTTTTTCAATGCGCTAAAAGCTTGCGCAAGGATCACGCCGTCCCAATCTAAGTGAGCCGTGAAATCAAACACCGAAGGAGGAGGTTGCCAGAGCCCATTGAGTGAGGGAACGAGAAGGGCGGGGCCATAATAAAAGCCTAAATCGATTAACGGAATGCCGTTAGCATCTGAAAGACCAGCACAAGTACCGCTGAAACGTTGTCCACACCAATATACTCCAATGGTGTTGTGAACGACTGGAGATCCGTTGCTTGTGAGATTTCCGGCGAACACGGCAGCGAAGCTTGGCATAATCGTGAGCGGTGATGGAACCACAGAGTCTTCGGAACCAAGTTGGTAAGCGCCTTTCCACGAAAGCGTGGGAAAGCTGGCGATTTGTCCGTTGGCAACACCGTTCTGATCGAAACTGGCGTAGGTCCCTGCCTGCGATTGCGCGATAATACTTCCGTCGATGGTTAGCACCACCGGCGAGTAACCAGGTACGCTCCATTTTACCGTTCCCGACTGGTCGAACGCGCTCAGTGAACCTTCGTTTGTGGACCCGTAGAAGATTCCGTTCACGTCCTGGAGAACGGGGCCGTAATTATCAGCCGAGGTTGTTTGGCTCGTGATGCCGGCGTTTCCAAGGATCATTACACCAGACTGACCCGGCATAGCCGGAACGCATCCCATTGTTGAGGAACCGCCGTCAGGCGGAGTAATGTAATGAATCTCTTCCGAACAATAAGCGCTGGTTCCTGCTAGGCTCCAGGTGGCGAAAATACCCTGATCCGCATTGGTGATCATCGCAGTGATTTGCGGAAGATATCCGGATTGTGAATTGGTCTGTATGAAATAGTCAATAAATGGAGTTTGATTTTCGGAGACGTAGGTTGTCTGACCGCTAGTAGTGAAGCTACCGAGGATAACGGACGTGGAGTCCCCAGCCGGTCCGACCCGGAGCACCACTCCAGTTGTGGTTGAATAGCCAGCGCTACCGGTGCACGAGGGCACTGCGTCTTGATCTGAAGAATTCACGTACTCGTAGGATACATACAAGTATCCGTCTCCTGCCAGAGCTGACGCTCCCACGAATGGGAGAGAGTTACCGTTTGACGTTGATTGATATTCGCAAGTATGAATTGAGGAATAACTTCCCTGCCGCATCGCCACACTAAACTTAGTCGTGCCAGTCGCCGGGTCGATGCCGACGACAGAACCGCCATCGATTGTGAAAATCGTTCCGTCGGTGCCGAAATAGACTCGATTGGAAAAGCCTGGATTGCTGTAGGTGTATTGCGATGCCTGCTGGCCGGTAATTCCATCGTACTTGGTAACTGTGTACGGAGACGCCGCTACCAAGCCGCCTTGGAAATCGGCATTCAGTGAAGTGTAGCCGGTCCCTACATTTGCTGTCCAAGCGACTAAGCCGTCACCCGTGATGGCTTGCACGTTGCCGGAAGCCTGCACAGCAAACGTGTCCGCAACACCGGACGGACTAGGTACGGCCGGGATGATGGAAGTTACGCCCGATCCATCACCCGGCGCGGACCAAATAATCGTGCCAACGGGAAGGGCAAAACCGGAAGAAACCGTGACGTCGGAGGACGAATCGCCTGCGGTGATCGTTATATGACCAGGAGCGACAGCGGTAAGAATTGGCGGATCATCTGTCGAAAGGGAAACCACCGTCGAATCGCTGGAGGTCCAAGTAAGACCTGTAACCGGGGTTCCCGTCGGGCTCAAGGCCTGAATGGTCCGCGTCTGTCCCACTAGCAAGTTAAGCAGGCTAGGCACGAGGGTGTCGCTGTTTCCTGTCCCAGATGTCGGAACGACAAAGCGGAGGGAATTGCTCGTCGTACCATTCTGTTGAGCCTGCACGATTCCGGTCAGAGAACCAGAAGCGACACTGGCAACAATCTGCGAGTCACTCCAGCTCGAAACCGAGCCTTGCATGGTTCCCAACTGGAGCGTGCCTGTTGAGGATCCAAATCCAGAACCTGTGATTGTGATTTGCGTTCCCGAGGCTCCAGAGGCGGGTGTTACAGATGCGATGTGGGGCGTGCTTGAATTGAAGGGAACGGAATTGCTCCAAACACCGTTCTGTAGAATTTGTGCGTATCCGGAGGCCGAACCGGGCGCGACAGTTGCGATAACCTGCGCGTCACTCCAGCTGACAACCGAGGCATAGGTGCTTCCGAGCCAGGCATTTCCGCTGCCCTGAGCAGGCCCGAAACCTGATCCCGTGATCGTCACCTGGGTCCCGGCCGCACCGATGGCTGGCGATATGCTTGTGATTGTAGGTGTGATGACATTGAAGGCCAAAGCATTCGAGCTGACAGCACCCTCTACGATTTGGACACTTCCCGAGGAGGAACCCAGTGCGACTGTGGCGACGACTTGGGTGTCGCTCCAACTGACAACCGCTCCATAGGCGGTGCCAAGAAGAACCTTTCCATTTCCCTGACTTGCGCCAAACCCACTTCCGGTGGCCGTGACCTGAACGCCCGCTGCACCAGTGGAAGGAGACACAGTGGAAATAGCTGGGGCAGAGCCAGAGACTGTGAAGGCAACGAAATTCGAGGCAATTCCGCCTTGGAGGACTTGCGCTCTGCCGCTGGAGGATCCCGATGTAACGGTGGCAACTATTTGTGTGTCGCTCCAGCTTATGATCGCACCAAGATTTGTGCCCAGCAGAACGTTTCCGGTTCCTTGCGATGCTCCGAATCCACTGCCGAAAAAGGTGACTTGGGTCCCAGGTGCACCATTCACAGGCGATATGCCGGTGACATTAGGCGCGGCAACTATGAAGTTTAGGGAATTTGAGGTTTGTCCACCCTGTGACACTTGGACCAAGCCGGATGTGGTGGTTGGGGGCACAACAGCGACGATTTGTGTGTCGCTCCATGTGAAAACGAAAGGCTGCAAGCCGCCAATACTAAGCGAGCCCGTCCCCTGAGAAGCGCCGAAGCCAGCGCCGACGAGCGTTACTGTTGAACCGATGCCAGCAATCGAGGGAGAGATGGACGTCAGGTACAGGTTGAGAACCTGGAAATTGACGGACGCTTGAAATCCATTTGCGGTTATCACAATTGGGCCTGATGTGGCGCCGTTAGGAACCAGCACCACGATGCTGGATGCGTTCCAAAGTGTTGGCACCGCTGCAATACCGTTGAAGGTGACCGTGCTGCTTCCTTGGGTCGGGCCAAAGTTAGTCCCGGTGATCGTAACTGTGGCGCCGACTGGACCTGAGGTTGGAGAGACATTTGAAATGCCGGGTAGCGGAGTATAGATTTCCGCGCTGGACAAAGTACTTAAGGTCGCTGTCATGCCTCCCGCAACCAAAACCGTTCCATTATTCAGTAGAGTTGCGGTCTGAAGATATCGCGCTGTGGCCGGGTTAGCTGTGGCAGCAAACGTCCCAGCGGTCGGGTCGTACAGTTCGGCGTCGGCCACGTTAACACCCTGATCGGCACCGCCTACGAAGAGCGGTTTCCCATTGTTCAGAAGTGTTACGGCCGGGGAGTTGCGGCCTTCGCTCAAACTGCCCGTGAGAGTAAAGGTTCCGGCGACGGGATCGTACAATTCCGCCGAGGCTAAGGTCGCGAAATTGAGGTCGTCACCTCCCGCAAGGAGTACCTGCCCGCTGTTCAGTAGCATCGACGTGTGAGTGAATCGCGTAGCGTTCATCGCGCTGATCGTCGTAAAGGTTCCAGCCGTAGGATCGTACAACTCCGCGCTGCTGAGTACGTCACCGGAGCTGTCGAAGCCTCCCGTGACCAGCACTTTCGAGTTGTTCAAAAGCGTCGCCGCGTGAAACTGCCGCTGCGAGTTCATGCTGCCCGTGGATGTAAACGTTCCACTAGCCGGGTCGTATACCTCCGCACTGGAAAGCGAATTTCCGTTCAGGTCGGATCCTCCGGCAATGAGAACTTTTCCGGTCGCCAAAAGTGTCGCCGTGGGTAAGAACCGCGCCGGAGCCACCAAGCTGCCAGTATTAGTGAATGTTCCTGCAACGGGGTCGTAGAGTTCGGCAGTGGTTACTGCGACGGCGTTACCGCCGTTAACGTAGTAACCACCGGCGACCAGAACCATTCCATTGGGCAATGCAGCCGCCGAGTGCCACAATCGCAGTGCATTCAAGTTGCCGGTGGACGCGAACATGCCTGTCGCGGGGTTGTACAGTTCAGCGCTGGCTATGGCGTTGCCGCCGCTGTCGCTGCCCCCAACAACGAGCACCAGGCCGTTACTCAACAGAGTGGCAGTGTGACCACTCCGGCCAGTGTTCAGGCTTCCCGTCGCGGCCCATGTTCCTGAGTTGGTTTGGGCATCGACCGGGAGCACCCAGGCTAACCCGAAGAGTGTGAGCGTAAGAAATATGGCTGAGCGCATGTATCCCCTTAAGAGCCAGGCCCATGGGTCGCCTTGGCGACCGCGGGGACGTGGCACGAAATGTTCTTGCATTACGAAAAGTGGACAGCTGAGGTGTAGTAAGCTTTATACACGGACAGATACACATGTGTCAATAGTCATATTTATGATAAATACTTAATAAACAACAACGGAAACCGTGAATATTTCGACAGGCCGGGTAGCGCAGAGAATGCCCTTGCGGCACCTCCAGCACGGCCGATGGGATTCGAATCTACCAGCGATATGGAAACAAAGGAGTTTTGCGGTGCAGCCCGGCCTTCTAAGGTATTGAAAGGAAAGAGAGGGAATTCTTAGTGCCCCCTTAGTGCCCCCGAAAATTCTTGAGGTTAGATCGGCGGTTGAGAGACCAGTCTCGTCCGGCGAACGGTAAAGACGTCCGTTATGGGCATTAATGTGCTGTGTCAGCAATCCCGGCTAATTTGCAGTTTTCGTCGCTATTGACCCTTGTGCTCAGCATCGGCGCCAACACCGCTATCGTTCAGCCTCGTGGATGTCGTAATCCCTTCCAAAGCGTCGCCGGATGGCTGGTCCTGCCCGATTCGGTCGACTTTATTCACATACTGTTCACGGATTGCCATCGCAGTACTATTGACAATACATTAAATACCCCCTACAAGTGATACCTCCAGTTGGAATCGCGGAACATTTAAAACGTGTTTCTCTGAGATTGCGCAGGGGTGTGTGCTTTGTGTCCCGCTGCGTTCTACGAGAAGTGTGTGTCGCATGGGGCATGGAGATAATCGTGACTAAGAGAATTCTTGGCGTGCTGCTCGTTTTAGTTGTCCTTCAGTGCGTTCTTAGCGGTCCATCAGCAGCGCAGACTTGCGTTGGAAAATTCGGAACTGAATTATGGAATTGGCCGAATCCGATTCCTTCAGGATCGTTCTACTTCGCTCCCTCCCCCGTGCCTTTTTCCTATTTGATTGCATCGTGGACAGGCAGTTGTCCACCGTCTGGATGGCGTCCCGTTTGTTGCGAGGCAAAGGCTGGCGACCCGATCAATTTGACGAACGGCAACACCTACATTCAACAGAATGACGTGGGAGTTCCGGGGTTGGGAGGAGGTCTAATGCTGGAAAGAACATGGAACAGCATGTGGCCCGCGATTCTGAGCCCGTTTCAGACCGGTATGTTCGGCCCGAATTGGCGATCAACCTACGAAGAGAGAGTGTTCACCGGGAGTGGCGAATATACCGGCTATATGGTGTACCTGCGATCGGATGGAGGCCTCTGGGTTTTTGCCTCCAGTACCGGGTCCACATGGAATTTGTCGGCGCCCGCGAACGTCATCGCCACGCTAACGCAGAACGGTACGCAGTCCTGGAAACTCGCCTTTCAGAATGGCGAGCAGAGGGTCTTTGGTTATTCAAGTGGGTCGCTGACTTCGATCGTCGACCGCAATGGCAATACGACGCAGCTTTCCTACGATGGTTCCAATCGTCTCGTTACGATTACTGACCCCTCTTCACGCACGCTGACGTTCACCTACGGAAACAGCGGCTTCCCCAATGTTGTGACCAGTCTGGGTTCAAGCGTTGGAATCTCCCTGTCGTACTCCTACGACACTCAAGGGCGGCTGAATCAATTCACGAAACCGGATCAAACGACGGTCTCTTTCGCCTATAACACCCAATCCTTGATCACCGCTGTGACGGACTCAAATGCAAAGACCTTGGAGTCGCATACCTACGATAGCAGCGGTCGGGGATTAACTTCCTCCCGAGCAAACGGCGTTGAGGCTGTGACCATTTCATACCCGCACTAAACAAATTTTGTTGTCGAGAAGCACGTTTTCAGGGAACGAGTTCGTTGGATCTCGGTCCCGGAGGTTCGACCATGCGCCCGCACAATTGGAAGCAGATTCTGATTCTCACATTCGCTCTACTCTTCTGCCTTTGTGGTCGAGTTGAGGCCCAAGCTCCGACGGTCACGAGCATGTCGCCGACTTCCGGGCCGGTGGGCATCGCGGTGACGCTTACGGGAACGAACTTCGGGGCTTCTCAAGGAAGCACTAGCACGATTTCACTCAATGGAACTGCTGCGGTTGCCACGAATTGGTCAAGTACCAGCATCACCGCGATGGTGCCCACGGGTGCGTCGTCTGGAATCTTCTCCGCCACAGTTAATGGCCAAACGGCGCAGAGTACTTCCTTCACCGTGACTGCGCTGCCTTCCGGGTGGTCGGATGGGGATATCGGAACGGTGGGAGTTGCAGGAAGTGGAACTTATGCGAATGGAGTCTTCACCGTACAAGGAGCAGGCCAAGAAGTTTATGGCACCTCAGACGCTTTTAATTTCGCTTGTCAATCGATGACGGGTGACGGGACCATATTGGCACGGGTAGTGAGCGTCCAAGGGTATTCCGGCTACGCTACTGCAGGGGTGATGATTCGGGAGACGCTGGACGCAGGTTCGACCAACGGCGCGACGGCTGCCTGGCCTAACTACAATACCATCTCTTTCGATTTGCGGACCTCTGCAGGAGGAAGCAGCTCGCAGCCCGGATATGTTTCCCAGAGTCTTCCGTATTGGGTGAAAGTGGTTCGCAGCGGGAGTACATTCAGCAGTTTCGTGTCAGCGGATGGCGTGAATTGGACGCAACTGGGATCGAATCAGACCATCAGTATGGCGCAGAGCACATACGTAGGATTGGCAGTGAACAGCGGCACTACATCATCTTCCGCAATAGCGACTTTTGACAGCGTGTCGGTTAGTCCGACCGCTTCCCCGGCTCCCGTGATTACAAGCGCTTCTCCGGCGTCTGGAGTTGTGGGCACTCAAGTGACGATTGCCGGGAGTGGATTTGGTTCCTCGCAAAACGGAAGTTTGGTTACATTTAACACCACTCTCGCAACGATCGTATCTTGGAGCGATACGTCAATCGTTACCAATGTCGGGACAGGAGCAACCTCGGGACCCCTGATCGTTTCCCTTGCTCCGAGCATGAACGATAGCAACCCCGTCACTTTCACTGTTCCGTTGCCGTCTCCGTGGACAGATCTGGACATAGGCACCGTGGGAACTGCGGGGAGTGCGGCCTTTGCGAATGGGGCGTTCACTGTCCAGGGCGCTGGCACGGGAGAAGGGGGCAGTGCGGATGGACTCAACTTTTTGTATCAACCGTTGTCAGGAGACGGAACGATTATCGCTCGCGTAGCGAGCGTCAGTTCTGCCTACGCGCAAGCAGGTGTGATGATTCGCGAAACGTTGAATGCCGGTTCAACGCACGCGTTCATGATGAGCAACGTAGGTGCCATGTATTTTTATGGCCGGGCTACCACCGGAGCAGGCACGTCGTACCAACAGTTCACCCAGAACCAAAACCTCCCGACAATTTCCACGACACTTCCGTTTTGGATGAAGCTCGTTCGCAGTGGGAATGTTTTCAGCACGTACATAGCGACTGATGGCGTGAACTGGATGCAGGTAGGAACGAGCGTAGCGATCAATATGGCCCAGAACGTTTATATCGGGCTGGCGATAAGCAGCGGGAGTACGAGTAGTTTGTTCACAGGAACATTCGACAACGTATCGGTCAACTCGACGGCGAGTCCGGCACCGGTGATTACCGGCGTGTCTGCAACAACCGTTTCGGCGGGAAGCCAAGTGGTGGTCAGCGGCTCGAACTTTGGGACTTCGCAAGGAAGCAGTGTGGTTCTTTTGAATGACACGCCCGTGACGATCAATTCCTGGAGCACGACATCAATTAGCATAACGATTCCTAGCGGGGCAACTTCAGGGTCGCTCGTGGTTTCAGGCGCACCGAGTATGATCGACAGCAATCCGGTGGAGTTCACAGTAACTTCAGCCCTGCTACCGTCGGGATGGCTTGACCAGGACATTGGGGAAGTAGGCGCAGCTGGAAGCGCGACGTACACAAGCGGGGTGTTCACGGTCAAAGGTTCAGGCTGCGGTATCGACGCAAATTGCGGATTCGGCGGAGCACCAGCCCCAGACTCATTTCACTTTGTCTATCAGCCACTCTCAGGTGACGGAACCATCATCGCTCGTTTGACCAGCGTCAGTTCCGCCTACGCACAAGCGGGAGTGATGATACGCGAAACAATGGACCCGGCAGCGACAACGGTGTTCGTTGCTGATTACGCAGGTGCTGTCTCCACGTACTACCGTACGCTCAGCGGCGGAACGCCAAATGCTCTTTCCAACAGCGTGTCGGCTCCCGTGCCATATTGGGTAAAGCTGGTGCGCATCGGAAACAGCTTCAACGCCTATCAATCTATCGATGGAATCAGCTGGACGGCAATCGGCGGGGCCGTCGAAATCAGCATGGCCCAGAATGTCTACATTGGTCTGGCGATGAGCAGCACGAATAGGTCCACTCTGTTCACCGCAACTTTTGACAACGTATCGCTCAGTTCGACTGCAATAACCGCTCCTGTGATCACAAGTCTATCCTCAACGACTGGACCGGTGGGCAGCCAGGTAGTCATTTCAGGCTCGGGGTTCGGAGCCTCGCAAGGCAGTAGCGCCGTTCTTCTGAATGACACAGCCGTAACGATAAGCTCATGGAGCGCAACCTCCATCACGATCACAATTCCGACGGGCGCAACATCAGGGCTTATGGCCGTCTTGGTTGGTCCGAGCATGGACAGCAGCAATTCCGTGGTGTTCGCAGTCACGTCGCAGCCCCTCCCGTCGGGTTGGTTCGACCAGGATATTGGGCAAGTGGGCAAGGCTGGGAATGCCAGCTACGCGAGCGGCGTATTCACCGTGCAAGGTGCCGGAACCGGTTTGGGCGGAAGCGCAGACGCTTTTCACTTCGTCTATCAGCCGATGATTACGAGTGGAACGATCATCGCTAGAGTGGTAAGCAACAACACCTACTTCGGGCAAGCAGGCGTTCTGATTCGCGAAACTTTGGATGCGGGCGCGGCGGAGATGTCCGCATTCACGACGAATTACACTTCATCGATAGGCACGTATATGGACTACCGCATATTCCCCGCCACGACTATGCTGCAGGTAAGTGGTCCGGGCGAGAATTTGCCGTATTGGCTGAAGGTGGTTCGCAGTGTGAATCAGTTTAGCGCTTACATCTCGGCGGACAACGTAACTTGGACGCCGATAGGGACTACGCAGACCTTCACCACGGCGGAAACAGTGTACGTGGGTTTCGGCGCGACCAGCGGCACTATTTCATCGCTAGGCACGGTGACATTTGACAACGTCTCCGTGACCTCCGGAGCATCGGTGCCCGATCCAGTGATAACTGGCATATCGCCCACCACAGGCGGGCCTGGGGTAGCCGTGACTGTTTCAGGTGCGGGATTCGGCGCGACGCAGAATGGCACGCTAACCTTTAATGGGGCAACAGCAACGATCTCCAGCTGGAGCGACGGACAGATTGTCGGAATTGTCCCCGCTGGGGTCACCACTGGCCCCGTCATGGTCACCGTGGGAAACATCACGACGCAAGGTCCAACGTTCACGGCGGCCTTTGGCTTAACGCTTACAGACTCGCTGGGTAACCAGACAACCTTTAGCTCTTCGCCCTCAGGCGGGCAATGGTTGTACACCCAGGCCCAAGGTTCAGGGTGTTCCAGTTGCACCACACG
>Ga0210398_10004075_pt1 | contig 13821 bp, 10 predicted proteins | sample IncBWC4OmetaG_FD_161047 | JGI IMG/M metagenome (GOLD analysis project Ga0210398, IMG submission 161047) | Forest soil microbial communities from Barre Woods Harvard Forest LTER site, Petersham, Massachusetts, United States - Inc-BW-C-4-O | ecosystem: Environmental > Terrestrial > Soil >... | reverse complement strand
TGCCTGGCCGTTTTGTTGGATGGTGGATGCGGGAACCAGCGTGACGCCCTGCAACGTATTGACCAGCAGTTGCGTGTTCACAAACTGGTTGGGGAAGAGCCCGCCATTCTTATTGGCGAAGAGCGCTCGCGCTTTTACCGTGCCCGTTGTGGTGTCAATCTGATTATCGAGGGTCAGAAGCTTGCCGCTTGCAATTTTGGTTTGCGCGGCGCGGTCATAGGCATCCACGTCAAGGGTAGCCTTTTTCTGCAACCGGGCTACAACCGGGCCGAGACTGTCTTCCGGTATTGTGAAAACTACGGTGATCGGGTCCAGTTGCGTGATGACAGCGAGAGTAACGGTTCCAGCGGACTGAACCAGATTGCCTGGATCCACCAGCCGCAAACCAACGCGCCCAGAGATGGGCGCAGTGATATGACAGAAGTCGACCTGGACCTGATCGAATTGAACCGTACCCTGGTCGTTTTTTACTGTCCCCTGATCCTGCAACACAATTTTTTCCTGGTCGTCCAGCAGTTGCTTTTGGATCGCGTTGCGCGCCCAAGCGGCACGGTAGCGTTCCACATCCATCTGCGCCTGGGCGAGTACGTTCTCATCGCGCTCGAGCGCGCCTTGCGCCTGCAAGAGAGTCGCGCGAAAGGGACGCGAATCGATGTCAACGAGCGGATTACCTTTCTTTACAACCTGTCCTTCTTTGAAGTGAACCGCGACCACCACTCCAGTCACTTGGCTGGTAATCGAATCCGTATAAACGGGAGTGACCGTGCCGATTGCATTCAGGTAAACGCCGATGTCACCCTTGTTGGCGGTCGCAGTCGTGATTGTGGTCTTCGGCGCTCCCGGAACAGCCTTCTTCTTGGCGTTCTCGTGGTGGCCCCAAAACAGATAGGCCGCGATTGCCAGCAACAATACAATCCCCAGGATTATCCACCATAGCCTGTGTCTGTGAGATTCCGAACCATGAGCGGGGAGTTGATGGCTGGGATCGGTGATGGGATTTTCCTTTGTGTCGACGGTCAAAAGAAATCTCCTTTTTCGGCTCAGAATCGTTCAAGATTATAGGCTAGGAGAAATGGAGTCCAGTTCGCAATCGCGACGCCCGATCGTCCTAGCCCGGCTCATTGCCGAAAGTGAGCTGTTCTGCACAATACTTCGAAAGGGAATGAATGATGCGCCGGGGGCTCAGACTACAGTTTATTCGCTAACCAGATAGCCCATGTGTGGCGACGGACAGACTTGCGGCCGCTCCGGTGCAACTCGACGGCACGCGCCAAAAACCGAGAAGAATGATTTTGTCAGAGCTTCTTTCATCGTTGTTCTCCACGGAAAAACCCCCATCCAAGGCTGCGGTTCGCCGCAATGTCGTCCCACACTCTCGCCTCAATTCTGCGACAATGTGAAGTTTGTGTGCCGGTCGCAAAAGTTCGCGAAAAAACCTGGCCCGGGCATAGAGCGCTGCATCAAACTCAGGTCAGGTTTGTTTGTACAAGATACACAGTTCCGCCACGGGAGAGAAAGGCTACTAAGAATGAAGGAAATACTGCAGCCCGCCGATGGACAACGTCGTGTAGTGATTGAAAGGGTTTTGCCAGAAATTGATTGCGGCCGATTCCCCATCAAACGCGTAGTTGGCGAAGCAGTAGTTGTGGAGGCCGACGTGTTTGCCGACGGCCATGACCAGGTCACCTGTCAGTTGCTTTATTCGCAGGGGGGTAACAAAGAATGGCAATCGTCCCCCATGACACCGCTCGGTAACGATCGCTGGCGAGGTGCGTTTTCAGTCGCGAAAGAGGGACGCTACGAATACACCATTGAAGGATGGATCGATCGTTTCCAAACTTGGCGCGACGCTCTTGCCAAACGAATCTCCGCTGGACAAGACGTTCACGTCGATTTGCTGATTGGAACCGAGTTGATTGAAGCGGCCGCGGCGCGCGCTGCAGGGGAGGACGCCGGCCGACTGCGACAGTGGGCGAGCAGAATCCGCAAAGAAAAGGACTTAGAAACCGCAACGTTCCTCGCACTCGAAGAGGAACTGTTCAGAGCGGTCCGCTGCTATCCCGAACGCCAGTCCGCTACCCGGTGGGAAAAACCTTTGGCGGTGGTGGTGGACAGAGAAAAAGCGCGCTTTTCGGCCTGGTATGAAGTTTTTCCTCGATCGTGCTCACCCCAGGCTGGACAGCACGGGACATTCCGGGATTGCGAGGCTTGGCTTCCTTATATCGCCGCCATGGGTTTTGACGTAGTCTACCTACCGCCGGTCCATCCCATCGGCCTTGCTTTTCGAAAAGGAAAAAACAACGCGGTCGTGGCCAAGCCGAACGATGTTGGTAGCCCCTGGGCGATCGGATCGGAGGAGGGTGGCCATACATCAGTTCATTCCGAGCTGGGTACTCTTGAGGACTTTCGGCATTTTATGTCCCAGGCGACGGAACAGGGCCTCGAGGTGGCTCTCGATATCGCATTTCAATGCACTCCCGATCACCCTTACGTGAAGCAGCATCCGGAATGGTTCCGGAAGCGTCCGGATGGCACCATACAATACGCGGAGAATCCGCCGAAGAAATACCAGGACATTTACCCGCTGGACTTCGAAAGCCAGGACTGGCGGGCATTATGGAACGAGTTAAAGAACGTTTTTCAATTCTGGATCGATCAGGGAGTGCGCATCTTTCGTGTCGACAATCCTCATACGAAAGCATTTGCCTTCTGGGAATGGGTGATCGGAGAGATTAAGAAGGAACATGGCGACGTGCTCTTTTTAGCGGAGGCGTTTACCCGGCCGCACGTTATGTACCGGCTAGCCAAGCTCGGTTTTTCTCAGTCCTATACCTATTTCACCTGGCGCAACACGAAACAGGAATTAACAGACTATTTCACCGAGCTTACGCAAACTGAGGTACGAGAATACTTCCGTCCCAATCTCTGGCCTAACACGCCCGACATCCTTCCGGAGTTTCTCCAGGTCGGTGGTCGTCCGGCGTTTATGATCCGATTGATTCTGGCGGCTACCTTGGGCGCCAGCTATGGTGTTTATGGACCTGCGTTTGAGTTGTGCGAAAACACGCCCGTGAAGGCGGGCGGCGAAGAGTACTTGAATTCCGAGAAATACGAACTCAAGCATCGCGATCTGCATTCCGCTAGGAGTTTGAAGAACATCATTTCCCGCATCAACCGTATCCGCAAAGCGAACCAGGCACTGCAAAGCATCCGCAACCTGCGCTTTCATGCCACTGACAATCCGATGCTGATTTGCTACAGCAAGACGACGGACGACCTGAGCAATGTGATCGTGGTGATTGTCAATCTCGATTCATTCCACCGGCAGGCGGGTTGGGTTGATCTCGATCTCCCTGCCCTCGGGCTGGAGTCGGATCGAGCGTTTCAAGCTCACGATCTGCTAGGCGAAGGCAGATATTTGTGGCAGGGTTCACGGAACTATGTGGAACTGACACCGGAAAGTCTCCCGGCACATATTTTGAGGATGCGCCAGTGAATTCCGGCGGAGCGCGATTTCGAGCATTACCGCCAAGTGTTATGGAACCGCTTTCTTCAATTCGCGGTGGAATGGAAGGTGAGAACCATGGAGCAAACCTTGCAGCCGTTAACCGACTTCGACGCATATTTGCTTGCTGAGGGAACATTTGACCGTGCCTACGAGAAGCTCGGTGCTCACCTTACGGAGCGGGATGGACGTCAGGGCGTGCAGTTTGCTGTATGGGCGCCCAATGCCAAGCTGGTTTCGGTAGTGGGCGACTTCAACCGGTGGAATCCCGCTGCCATCGTGATGCGCTCCAGCGCCGCCGGCGTGTGGGAGACCTTCGTAGCAACTCTCGGTCAAGGCGCACTATACAAGTATCACGTGGCGTCCAACTACGGAGGCTATACGGTCGACAAAACCGATCCCTATGGATTCGCCGCGGAAGTTCGTCCTCAGATGGCCTCTCGCGTGTGGAATCTAGAAAATTATTCCTGGAATGACGGTTCGTGGATGACGAGCCGGGCCAAGAGCAACTCCTTGGACTCTCCCATTTCCATTTACGAATTGCACTTAGGCTCCTGGCGGCGCGTGCTTGAAGAAGGAAACCGCTGGCTGACTTATCGGGAGATGGCGCCACTCCTGGCGGATTACGTTCGGGAGACCGGTTTCACTCACGTCGAATTGCTGCCAGTTATGGAGCATCCTTTCGATGGCTCCTGGGGATATCAGACCACCGGTTACTTTGCGCCTACCAGCAGATTCGGTACGCCGGACGATTTCCGGTATCTTGTGGACTGTCTTCACCAAAACGGGATCGGCGTCATCCTTGATTGGGTTCCGGCCCACTTCCCGAAGGATGAGACGGGTCTCGGCTATTTCGATGGATCTCATCTCTACGAACACGGGGACCCAAGGCAAGGTGAACAACCGGACTGGAACACTTTTGTGTTCAACTACGGTCGGAACGAGGTCCAAAGCTTTCTCATCAGCAACGCCCTGTTCTGGCTCGACAAATATCATGTGGACGGTCTGCGGGTCGATGCCGTGGCCTCAATGCTCTATCTCGATTATGGACGGCGCGAAGGAGAGTGGGTACCAAACCGCTTCGGCGGAAAAGAAAACATAGAAGCGGTTCACTTTCTGAGACGGCTGAATGAGCGTGTTTATGCAGCATATCCCGACGTAATGATGATCGCGGAAGAATCGACCGCCTGGCCGCAAGTCTCGCGGCCCACTTACATTGGAGGACTGGGATTCGGTCTCAAGTGGAATATGGGCTGGATGCATGATGTGCTCGACTACTTGTCGAAAGATCCCGTATTCAGAAGCTATCAGCATAACAAGATCACGTTTGGTCTGGTGTATGCCTTCACTGAAAACTTCCTCCTGCCTTTCTCTCACGATGAGGTGGTCTACGGTAAGGGATCCATGCTGCGCAAGATGCCGGGGGATGAGTGGCAGAAGTTCGCGAATCTGCGGCTCCTGTACGGGTTTATGTTCGGCCATCCCGGCAAGAAACTCCTGTTCATGGGAAATGAGTTCGGCCAGTGGTCGGAGTGGAATCACGATGCGAGCCTGGAGTGGCACCTGCTGGGAACTCCACTTCACGCTGGGCTGCGGCATTGGCTGAGTGATCTGAATGGTCTATACCGCAGCGATCCCTCACTGCAGCGGGACTCCGATGCCGCCGGCTTTGAATGGATAGATTGCAATGACGCGCAGAGGAGCATCATTAGCTTCCTTCGCCGAGGACGGAATCCTAATGAGCAACTGCTCTTTGTCTGCAATTTCACGCCGGTCGTCCGTCAGAACTACCGCGTAGGTGTGCCGTTGGACGGTTTTTGGGGAGAGATCTTGAACAGTGACGCAGCCATCTACGGCGGCAGCGGCCAGGGAAACTTCGGTGGTTTATCGGCTATACCACTCCCGATTCATGGACGGCCATTTTCCCTGAATATGACACTTCCTCCTCTTGGGATTGAGGTTTTTCGCCCGGAATCTTCCAGCAGCGTTTAAGGAGAAAGGAGACAGGAAAACGCATCATGTCAAAGCGGCCAGGCAGCGGCGGAGATCCTCTCTGGTACAAGGATGCAATCATCCACGAGTCGCACGTCCGCGCATTCAAAGACAGTAATGGCGACGGTATTCGTGATTTTCCTGAATTGACCCAGACGCTGGATTATCTTCGGCACCTTGTGGTCACCCGCCTGTGGTTGCTGCCCTCCGTCCCATCACCCCTTAAAGACAATCCCCATGACATTTCCGACGACATGAACGCCCACTCGATGCACGGGACGATAGACGATTTCCGGGCTTTTCTTGCGGCGGTTCTCGAGCGCACTTTACAGTTTCCTCTAACTAGAGCTACAAGGGAGGGAGACGCCGGCTGGCGTTAATGTGAATCTGAAAGAACATTTTCCGTTGAACGTAACCGCGGGATGGGAGAGTCTCCTCGAGGGGCTCGGCCGCCTGCGCCTTGAAACGGTGGAACTCCCCGAGTATCTGCCCAAGCAGCGCTGGTTTGCGGGAAAATCTCGGGGCATCAAGTCCATTCGAATTGCGGACTGGATTCCGTTAAATGTTCTGTTGAACGCTCCATCGGACGCATCGCAATCGGCGCTGGCACTGGTCGAAGTAGAGTTCGACACTGGGCCTGCTGACTTATATTTGCTGCCGCTGGCGATGAGTTTTGGAGACGCCGAAAACGAATTACAGCGGAGCGCTCCGCATGCCATCATCGCCCTGGTCCTCTCGCAGAGAGGAGCGGGATTGCTCTACGATGGAGCCTTCGACGACCAGACTTGCGCGTTGTTGTTCTCGCTGATCGAGAATGCGAGCAGGATAAACGCGCGCCAGGGGTCCCTCCGGGGCATACGCGGGAAGGCGTTTCTGGATCTCATGGTGCCGGCCGAGACAACATTGCAGGTGCGCCGTAGCTCGGCGGAACAGAGCAACACGTCAATTCTGTTCGGCGACCGGTTCATACTCAAGCTGTTCCGCCGCCAAGAGCCCGGATTGAATCCGGATGCGGAAATTGGACAGTACCTGGCCGAGAAAACGAACTTCGACCGGATTCCTCCTTTTGCGGGCTCGATTGAAGTTGACGGGCTAACCGGGTTCGATGGCAAAATCGCGAGTCTGGGAATGTTGCAGGGTTTGGTGGCAAACGAAGGTGATGGCTGGAAGTGGACCTTGGAAGACCTTGACCGCTACTACGAGACCTGTGCACGATTGCCATTTCCGGAAAACTTGAGTGGCGAGCTCCGCCGTCCACTGGAGCTCTCTGACCAACCCCCAACTCAGGTGGCCCGTGACCACCTCGGCTTGTACCTCGAAGCTGGCGCAACCTTGGGGCGCAGGACCGCGGAACTTCATCTGGCGCTGGGTGCACCCACAGACGATCCTGCATTTGCGCCGGAGGCATTGACGGGTGTGGATCTTCAGGCGCAACTTACCGGCATCCGACAGCACGCCTCCAGCGTCCTGGACGTGCTGCAAGAGCGTCTGTCGCACTTGCCCGACGAAGTGGTCAAGGTTGCGGCTTCTGTGCTTAGCCGTCGCCGCCAGATTCTCGATCACTTCGGGTCCCTAAACGATGATTTCCAGCAGACACAACGAATCCGAATTCACGGAGACTACCATCTAGGACAAGTACTCCGCGTAAAAACTGATTTCGTGATCCTGGATTTTGAAGGCGAACCGGCCCGGCCGCTGGCTGTGCGGCGCTCCAAGCAGTGTCCACTTAAAGATGTGGCTGGCATGTTGCGGTCCTTTGGTTACGCCGCCTATGCCGGTCTGATGAACTATACCGCCCGGCACCCCGAGGATGTGACTGGGCTCGAACCCTGGGCGCAGCTTTGGGAACGGTCGGCGGCAACGGAATTCTTGCGCGCGTACCGTGAAGCCGCGCAAGGCGCCGATTTTCTGCCGCCCCGGCAAGTTGATTTTCGCAAGCTGCTCAATGTCTTCCTGCTTGAAAAGGCGGTCTACGAAATACTCTATGAGTTAAACAGCCGACCCGCGTGGGTACGTATCCCCCTGATGGGGATTATGTCGCTTGTGCCATAAATGGCTTATGCCACGTAATCGCCTTGGGCGGCGGAAAGATGATTTCCTAGCAGAACTGTACTTTCGTAATATGGGAGTCAACCGTATTGAAGCGACCGCTGTTGCTTAAGCCTCGGACTTAATTTTCTTCTCCGCCTGCGGGGCTGGATAGTCCCGCTTGACACCTCCTGCAAGAACTACTCTTACCATGCAAACACTAACCCGCGTGAAGATGAGTTGCTCACACCGGAGCAACGGCAAACTGCAATTGCCTCCATCTTTTGAGGATATTCACCAGATGTAAAGAGGAAGTGGACAAGCTTGCGATCAAACTGCAGATTGCCAGCCCGGAAATCCCACCGGCCGCAGGGGAAAAAGCCTCCTGATGTTTCTGCGTCCGGCGATTCAGTCACTGACATAAATTGTCAAAGCCATAACGATCAGAAAACACTGGCACTATAGCTCTCGTCAAAACGCCGCGCGGCGATCTACACTCTTCGATCCAGTTTTTTATCTGCAAAAGTCACTAACTTGCGCAAGATAACCAAACTTGAATTTCTGGAAATCAGCTACCGCATTTTGCTTGCGCTCGGCTGCCTTGCACTGGCGCGCGCAGTGTGGCTGTGGGTTGAGTATCGGTAATCGGGCCATGTCAGAACTGATTCTCGGGCGCAGTGTTGCTTCATCCCGCGGCATGGGTTTCGCCGCGCGAACTTCCAGCGAGGCGGGCGAGCTGCTGATTTACACGGGTGACGGCCATCTCATCACCTTCGCCCCTACGGGCACGGGCAAGACATCGGGACCGGTTATCACGAATGCGCTCAGGCATCCGGGACAGCTTGTCGTCCTCGATATGAAAGGCGAGGTCTATGCTGCGACTGCGCGCGCAAGGCGGGCGATGGGCCAGGATGTATGCGTAGTCGATTTGCGGGATGGAAGCGAGGGCGGTTCACTCAATCCGCTCGATTTGACGATTCGGTGCGGGACAGACCCGGCAGCGACGGCGCGTAGTTTTGCGGCGGAATTGATTGAGCGTGGAGGCGATGAGCGCGAGAGGTTCTGGAACGATTGGGCGGAGACGATGATTGCGGGCGCAACTGCCTGGCTGCTTGCGGACCGGCCGGCTGAGGAGCGACGCATAAGCAGTCTGTTCGATCTGTTTACGCAGGATGATGTCGTGTATCGGATGGCCGTGCTGCTCGATGAAAAGAAAGTGCAGAACCGCGCTGCCCGAGCGGCATTTGCTTCTTTCCTGCAGTTGCCTGAGCAGAACACGCGTCCGAGTGTCCTGGGCACGGTGCAATCGCACTTGAGGCTGTTCGACAGCGATCTGACCCGCAGGCTTACGGACACGACCACGATGGATATTGACGGCTTTCTTGCCGGAAAGCCGATGTCGCTTTACATCATCGTCCCTCCCTTTCGGCTTGCCGCCTATCGTCCGCTGCTGAGGATGTGGCTTTCCGGGTTGATTCTGCTCCTGACCCAGCGCAGGCATCCGCCCGAGGAGCGCACGCTCATGCTTTGCGATGAAATCGGAAACCTTGGGAAGCTGGAGGCGCTGCTGATGGCGACAACGCTACTGCGGGCCGGGGGTCTTACCGTGTGGTCGTTCTGGCAGAACGCCGCGCAGCTCCAGATTTACGGCCCTCAGGCGAATACCCTCATAGACAATGCGGGCGTCATCCAGATCTTCGGTATCCGGAATTACCGGATGGCCCAGGATCTGGCGAATGTCATAGGCGGGATTTCAGCCGACGCATTGTTGGGGCTGCCACGCAATGAGCAAATACTGCTGATTGAGAGCAAGCTGCGGCGCTGCAGGCAGGTTCGCCACTATGAAGACCGCGAATTTCTCAAGGGAGCCTAAGGCGGGTGCGCAAACCCTACGGCGCTCTTTTGCAGGCGCGGGGTTTGCTTCGGCTTCGCTTTCAATCAGATAGAAGCATTGTGCAAATTGCTGTGCCCTGAATGAGTCCTCATAAATGCTGCTTGAAATAGGGACTTCTCGAAGAGGTCGATGAGGACACGGGCGGTTCTTTCTTGCTTTAGACGCGGCGGTCAGCGGCGGGCGATTGTTTGCTCGCCCTCTCGGCGAGTTCTTCCGGAAAGTGAAGCCACAACGAGAGATGTGAAGCCCCTTGAAAACCGACTCGTGTTTCCGTGTTTCGAGCCTCCGGCACCAGGATCCTACTTAGTCTTGGCTGCTGGGCACCAGTTTAGTTGTGCAGCCTGCCTATTGCACTGAGTGGCGAAGTCGAGCCCATCACTCCCCCCACTCTCGGAGTCGGCATGAGAACTCTGCATATGATGGCAAACAGGGACCGTATGGGCGTGGACTCCAATCAACGTCACGCGTGTGTTTCTCGACGACATAACTCTTCGGCACGCTCACGGCTGGTGTACCCGGTGGCCACGATGGACGGTGCGGCCAAGAGGTCTCGCAATGCTTGTTCGGAGGTGTAGGAGATCACAAAACGTTCCGCGGGTCGATCAGGGCAACGGGCCTGAATTGCCGCGTAAAGCGTGCGAGATTCGTCGATTAGCGTTTTCATAGTCTCAAATCCAGTTCGAAAAAATTGATGAACACCTCCGAAGAAAGCAAGTTGCATGCCAAACTTAGTTCTGATATCACGCCCATGCCCCACATTCTCTTGGGAATCCCGACTCGGATTCAAGAATATCTGTCCAGATAGCGTCACCTAGTCAATCCGCGGACTAAGGCCACCACGTGCTACCAGGAATGGATTCCTCACAGGAGAAATCGGTGGAGCTTTTGAAATTGGCCGGCACGTATACGGTTGCTGCAGCGGGAAGTTTAGCGGAAGGCGGGAGAATTAATGTAAGTAACTATCGCTAGAGTAATTCGGCCAGGTGGTAATGCGCGCGAGACACCCTACCGGAGAGGAAGTCGGCTAATGCAACCCCCTGAAGATAACCTTGGCGACGCAACAATCAAGTCACGTCAAGCGAGCTACTGAAACAAGAGCGGTGAATCCGTCTGCTGCCGCGCCGGTTCCATTACATCTGCGACGCGTTGCGGACCAGGCCGGGAAATCCCCAGCTTCTCCATCTTGTGGATCAGTGTCGTACGCTTTAATCCAAGTTTGGCCGCTGCGCCTTTCGGGCCACCAATCACCCAGCCGACTCCTTCCAGCGTTTTCAGAATCAAAGTGTGCTCACAGTCCCTAAGGGTAGTCGCCCCTCGAGAAGCGACGACAGCCTGACTCCGTTCGGTTGGTAAAGGATTGGGCAGCTCGCCATTGTTTGAAAGAATCACGGCACGTTCAATCAAGTTCTGCAGCTCGCGGATGTTGCCTGGCCATTGGTAGGACGTGAGTGCAGACATTGTCGCCTGAGGAATGTGTTCAATCTGGCGATTCATCCGGCGGCTGTAGATCTCCACAAAATGGGCAATGAGGGCCGGAATGTCTTCGCGACGTTCACGCAAAGGCGGCAGCAGGACCGGAAATACGTTCAGACGGTAGTAGAGATCGCTTCGAAATTCATTCCGGTTCGCCATCTCCGAAAGATTACGATTAGTGGCAGCCACCAGCCGTACGTCTACCTGATGAGTGCGCGTGCTGCCCAAGCGTTCGAATTCCTGTTCCTGGAGAACGCGCAGAAGTTTGGGTTGCAGGGCCGGTGGAATATCCCCCACCTCATCCAGGAAGAGTGTGCCTTTGTCCGCCAGTTCGAAACGTCCAATCTTTTGTGCGATGGCTCCAGTGAACGCGCCTTTCTCGTGGCCGAAGAGTTCACTCTCCAAGAGATCCAGTGGAATGGCGGCGCAATTCAGCCTTACGAACGCGCGTCCGCACCGCGAGCTGAGGTTGTGAATCGCGTGTGCGATCAGTTCCTTGCCGGTGCCAGTCTCTCCCTGGATGAGAACGGTGCAATCCGTAGGTGCGACTCGTTCGACTTGCTCGAGCACCGATTCAAGAGCAGGACTATTACCGATGACCTGCTCGAATCTGCGCTCATAAGAAACCTGATCACCACTCCCGAATTTTTGGAAAGCTCCCACAGAGATCCTCCTGGGTGCACGCCCTGTTTATAGGCTCAATTCTCCAGAGCCGCTCGAACGCTCTCGATCAGGACCCCGTCGTCAAACGGTTTGGCCATGAAGTCTACTGCGCCTGCCATCAGCGCCTGCATGCGCATTCTTGTATCGCCGTGCGCCGTGATGAAGATGGTCGGAATCCTGCAGTGTTCAGCGTTCAGTCTGGCCTGCAATTCCAGACCGGACATTCCCGGCATGCGGATATCTGCGATCAGACAGGCAGTCAGCTGCTGCTGGCCGGACGCTAGGAATTCCTCCGCCGACGCAAACGCTTGTGACGGTAGTCCGACCGATTTCAACATTCCCTGCAATGCGCTGCGTATCAAATCGTCGTCATCAACAATCGCAACCAATTTCGCCTCCCCCTGAATACCCATAGTTGTAACCTATCCTTCCGCCCACGACGGCGCAATTATGCCTTGGTATGAGGCTCATAATACCGGCCTAAATATGGTGAAAGCGGCTGTGGGTGTCAGTCGTGAGCCGCAATTTTGGTGGGAAGGGTGAGGTGAAAGCTTGCGCCGCGTGGAGGATTATCGGTAACCCACAAGCGCCCGCCATGCGATTCCACGATGGAGCGGCTGATCCGAAGTCCCATGCCGGTGCCGTGAGGCTTCGTGGTAAAGAACGCATTAAAGATCTGGTCCGCTTGCTGAGCAGGAAGCCCCGGGCCGGTATCGCTAACCGACACCACAAGTTCCTCGTTCTCTCCTCGCCGCGACTTGACGTCCAGTTCGCGCGTCCCATCCACATCCTTCATCGCATCGATGCTGTTCATCATGAGATTCATCAGCACTTGTTGCAATTGGACTCGATCTCCCATGACCCGGGGAATATCTACCTCCAGCTGTGTCCGGAGCGACATGGAGTGCCGCGTTGCTTCGCTGCGCAGGAGGACCACCATCTCGCGAATGACCTCGTTTACATCAACCAACTCTCGTTGCGGTGCTCCCTTTTGGAAGAGCGAGCGGATTCGATTGACGATGTCGGAGGCTCGGGTTGCATCCTGGACGACTCTCGACGCGGCCTGGCGTGCTTCTTCCACATCGGGTTGATCGCGCGCAAGCCATCGCAAGCACGTATTGCCGTCGGTGACGGCGGCGGCAATCGGTTGATTCACTTCGTGCGCGAGGGAAGCGGTCAACTCTCCCATGGTGGTCAGCCTGCTGATGCGTTCGAGATCCGCCTGCGACTGACGCAAAGCCTCTTCGGTGCGGCTGCGGGACTCCTCCACGCGCCGTTTTGTCTCCATTAAGCCGGTAATCAGCAATGCCGCAGCCAGGAAGACTGCAAATCGCAAATAGGTAGCTGGCTCGGTAGCTATCGAGAAAGTCCTGCGTAGAAAAAAGTATTCGAAGGCTATGGAGGAGAAAGCAACCGACAATAGACCTGGCCCTAAGCCCCCGAAGAGGCCGCTCACCGTAACGGCGAGAAGGAAACAGGACGAAGGGGCATCGATGGGCCAGGCCACCGCTAGTGCGACACCGCAGCAAATCATCGCCAGACTATAACCTTCGAGTTTGGAACGGCCCTTCATCCGCGACTGGCGGGCGGAAGTTCCAGCTTCGCCGCCATTCTAACCAATTCCGCCAGCGATTCCGCGTTCATCTTCCGCATCACGTGCCCGCGATGAATCTTGACAGTGATTTCGCTGGTTCCGAGGTCAAAAGCTATTTGTTTATTTAGCATACCCGAGACCACCAGGCCCATTACCTCACGCTCCCGTGCGGTCAGCGCCTCGTAGCGCTTTCGCAACTCGCTGATCTCGCTCTCCTGTTGACGGATCACCCGGTCACGATCCAAAGCTTGATGGATGGCGTCCAGCAAGTCCTGGTCGCGAAATGGCTTGGTCAGGAACTCCACCGCGCCCGACTTCATAGCCTTCACACTCATCGGAATATCCCCATGACCGGTAATAAAGATGATGGGAATCCGAAAACCGGCGTCAACCAGCTCACGCTGAAAATCCAGACCGCTGACTCCGGGAAGTCTGACGTCCAGAACCAGGCAACTTGGCCCGTCCGGTCGCTGGCAGCGCAGGAACTCTTCCGTGGTTCCGAAAGTCTCGGAACGCAAGCCGACCGACTTCAGCATGCCTTGGATGGCTGCACGCACCAAGTCATCGTCATCGACGACGAAAACCGTGGGGACGGCTGCGGACATCAATCACCTGCCTCGGCTTTGATGGGTAGGGTAACGTGAAAGCTGGCGCCGCGGGGAGAGTTGTCCG
>Ga0210398_10004074_pt1 | contig 13822 bp, 16 predicted proteins | sample IncBWC4OmetaG_FD_161047 | JGI IMG/M metagenome (GOLD analysis project Ga0210398, IMG submission 161047) | Forest soil microbial communities from Barre Woods Harvard Forest LTER site, Petersham, Massachusetts, United States - Inc-BW-C-4-O | ecosystem: Environmental > Terrestrial > Soil >... | reverse complement strand
CGCTCTCATTGATTTCATCGCCGAGATTCTTGATGGCCGCCTGGTCCAGGGTCCCCCGACGCTTGGCCCGAGCAACACTGTCAATGAGATCCTGCAGCACGATCCCGTCGGCACGGCGCGGTTGATTCTGCTCTTCTCTTCTTCCGCCGCCATCGCAGCGTCTGGGCGTACGGACGTCTGGTGCTCGGAGGCAGAAAACTACCCTCCGTGCGAGTCCAGCCAAATCATCTCGCTGTGGCCCGATCAGGACAACGCAACTGGCGTGCTCGACCACATCAGGTCGCAGCCAGAGCGAGACCTCAACCGGTTCTACGTTTCCCAGGGACAGATCACCCCAAGTGAACAACTAATAAGTCTGTCGTCGCATCCGGGCAGTCTTCGGGAGGCGGCCAAACTCTATAATCCCGAGGTTATCTCGATGGCTGCACGAGAATGGCGGGGCGCGGGCGCCAACATCATCATCCTGGACTTTTTTGAGACCCCCTCTCGAGGACTGCTCGACGTCTGCCAGCTCCTGAATGGTGCCTAGCCGCGCTGGCGAACGCTCCACTACCGCAAGGAAATCAGCGATTTAGGCCACCTGCTCAGGTGACGCCGACCGAGTGAGGGTCCTGGCAATGACCACTTGTTCGAACCGAAATCGGGCCAATCATTACAAACGTCGTTCTGGGTCCCGCGTTGCTAGCAAACTATAGACTTGCGCCACGGGCAGCGCCTAGGCCGGGAGCGTGATGACGAATCCACATGATGGTGCCAAGTCGGCGGTGAGTGCTGCAACCGCTGTAATCGCGGCGGTCCTGGCGATATTGGGCGGCCTACTATGGGCGCTCGCTATCAGCGACGCTGTGCGCTGGATCGGCTACACGAGGGCGCAGCCGAACCTTTCGGATCAGGCCAGGTCATGGTTTAACGCAGCCGCCTTGGCGTTGACCGTGGTTATGTTGCTGTCGGGCGCGACACTGCTCTTGGCGCGCAAACTGGTGGGTCGGCTTCTTATCGTCATCGGCTGTGGCACCAACATCGCCATGCTCGTCGTCCAAGCATTTTTCCCGGCCAGCGACGCGATCGCTGACATGGCGTGGCCGCCCCTCGTGGTGTTCCCGCTTGCCACCATCGTGTTAGCGCTCGCACCGTCGACCAGACGATGGTGCAAATCCGCACTTTAAGGTGTCGAGCGCAATAGCGTTCAACGTGCGGCGCATCACCCTGCCGGGCGAGCGTAGGCGGGTCGTACCGCGCACCAAATCCCCCCGCAGCACGAAGGGGTCAGAGGGTAGGGTCGTGCCGTCGGCCGCGGCCATAGGAGGCGCGGGCAATTGAGGCACCGAACTACTACCGCCGCGCCCGCCCGGGCGCTCAACACCGGCTCAAATTTATCAGCGACGCGAGGGAAATCCATTGTCCGAAACCAAGATCACGGTCATCTATGACAACCCCATCGACCCGGCCGCCTTCGAAGCCGCCTATGAATCGGAGCAACTGGAGGCCGCTCGACGGATACCGGGATATCTCCGGCTCGAGGCATCGAAGGTCTGGCCGAAAGAAGATGGTAGTCCGACGCCTGCTTACCGCATGATCGACCTGTACTACTCGGATTACGCTGCCGTCAGTACCGCGGTGACCACACCGCAAGCAGGCGAGTTCTTCGCCGCCATGGCACGACTCTCCACCGGCGGCGTACGTGTACTTGTCTCCGACATCGAGGTGCCGCAGCACTGATCTCGAGGCGTCTTTTCAACAGGGGACCCTGACCGTATTGAACCGGCAGACCTCGTTCGGCACGTTCGGCGGCGGTGACGCCGCCAGCTGCAACATCCTCGCCCACACCTGCTGCACGTCCGGCGCCTCCAACTGCGACAAGTCCACGGGCGACGGCAGCGGCGGCAAGTCCGGCCCGCCTGGCAGCACCACCGCCCCTTGCGGCAACACCGTCCCCTGCGGCATCGGCGGCACCGGCATCCCGCCCGGCAGCAACACCGTCCCCGGCGGCAACGCCGCCCCTGGCGGCAGCGGCAGCCCCGGCGTCGGGGCCGGGAAGTCAGTGGCCTGATCGACCAGGCGCACTGACCCCGATGCGACCGTGGTTTCACCCTTACCCAGCGGTGCGGCGTCACAGAGCGCGGCCATCGCGATGGCCGCCGCGGCCCCGACGAAAATCGCTTGCATTACACGGCGACGTTGACACCGACCGTGGCCTGAATTGATTCCATGCCACTGGTGGTCGATGGGTGTTGACATCCCTAAATATTGGGTGTCGCTTTTAGCCCCAGGCTTGGCGGCAATTATCGATCCGCTGTGAGGTGCAGCCTGAAGTTCGGCTTCACGCCGCATCTGGACGGCGGCCCGAATACCGCGCCCGCCTAGAACGGCGGTGGTTCGTCGGGATCTCCGAATGGTGCAGCGCGAGCATGCGCGTAGGCGCGTTGTCGGGCCAGCCTGTCGTTACGGTTGCGATTGCGCTCTGCGGAGACGCGCTGCGATCGCTGCTGAGCGCGAGTGCGTCGTCGGATGGGCATCATGGCGGTGCGTTCACCACAGCGGTCGCTGGAATTCGTTGTGGGTTCGGACAATTCGCCGGTCGGTACCGTCATCGCCGGAAAGAGGATTGCACTGCCGGGGCTGGTGACATAGGTCTGCCCCGAAGGCAGCGTCCAGATGACCGTACCGTCGGCCAGCTGTTTGTCCCGCCACCCCCAAAACGTCTTGAGTAAATGGTGTTTGCGGCATACACACTTCAAGTTGGACGGGTGGGTGCGCCCACCGTCGGCATAGGGAATGGTGTGGTCGATGTCGCAATACACCGCAGGCTGATCGCAACCGGGCGCACGGCAGGTCAGATCCCGGCATCGAACAAACTCGGCCAGTTTCGCTGACGGGATGTAGTGCGGCTCGGCAGCTAACGGAAAGGTCAACGGCCGCAGCGTTGCTGACTTGGCCAATTCGGCGACAACCTCGGGCGGAATAAGCCCGTCCGCGCCGGCCATGTACCCCGGCGTGGTTCCGTTGCCGTCAACACTGGCCTGTTCGGCGACCACATGGATCACCACATTGCGGTTTCGCATGCGGCCCCGCGTCTCCGCGCAGTCCGAATCCCCGCAGGTACAGATCAACCGGTCGGCGCCGGCGACCAAGGCGCCCAACGCATCGGCGCGCCGCTGCGCCTTCGTCCGCGGATCGGCCTCACACACCGTGCCCGCGAGCTCAGCTAAGCGACGATCCAGCGCTCGGCCAGTGCTGGCGAACACATTGCCATACACCTCGGCGATACCCGGTGCCGATTCCGACACATTCAGGTAGCGGGTTTTGACCTCTTTGTTGGTCCGGCGGATCGCGTCACGATCGACTTCGGCCACGATGGCATCAACCCGCAACGCCAGATTGCCCCGGGTAAGCGACGGCCAGCGCGGGGCGCGCATCGCCACCTGTGCATCGACTGCAGCCAGGGCCTTCTCGTCGGTGATCAGCGCCGTGCGGTCGGCGATCACACGGAACATCGCGTAGTTGATGTCCCCGACCTCCAGACATTGCCCCACTTTGGGCAACCGCTCGCGCATGACTTCCGCATCGGACATGTAGCTCGACGCCAGCGCCCGGCTGACCCGCAGGGCCGCAGCCAGTTCGGCGGTGATCGCGTCCCACAGGTCGGCGACCCACTCCGCGCAATCGCCGTACTGGCGATCCCGCAGCCGCATCAGGTCGGCGACCGCGTTGAGGCGCCGCGCCGTGGCCTGCGCTTCGGTTCTCGCCGCCGCGCACACCTGATCGAGCAGCACAGCCGACTCGCTCGTGGCCGATAACTCCAGCAACTCGAACATACATTCGATCGTAGCGCGGGCTTCTGACAAAGGCTGTCGCGGCGCAAGAAAACTAGAACGTGTTTCAGAAATCGGGTTCCGAGACTGCTGCTGCCTTGTTACGGTGGCGCCCGTGATCCTGGACAAATTCCGACTCGACGACAACGTCGCCGTCGTCACCGGTGGCGGGCGCGGACTCGGCGCGGCCATCGCACTGGCCTTCGCTGAGGTCGGCGCCGACGTTGTCATTGCCTCGCGCACCCAATCCGAGCTAGAGGCCGTTGCCGATCAGGTCCGCGCCGCCGGACGTCGGGCCCACGTCGTCACCGCGGACCTGGCCCACCCCGAGGCGACCGCGGAACTCGCCGGCCAGGCCGTCGAAGCCTTCGGACGGCTGGACATCGTGGTCAACAACGTCGGCGGCACCATGCCCAACGCCCTGTTGAGCACGTCGACAAGGGACCTCAAAGCCGCGTTCACCTTCAACGTCGCCACCGCGCACGCGTTGACCACCGCCGCGGCGCCGCTGATGCTTGAGCATTCCGGCGGCGGCAGCATCATCAACATCACCTCGACGATGGGACGGGTGGCCGGCCGCGGTTTCGCCGCCTACGGCACCGCCAAGGCAGCCCTCGCCCACTACACCCGGCTGGCCGCGCTGGACCTGTGCCCGCGAATCCGGGTCAACGCGATAGCACCGGGCTCGATCGCCACCTCGGCACTGGACATCGTCGCATCCAACGACGAACTGCGCGCGCCGATGGAGAAGGCGACACCGATGCGCCGTCTCGGCGAGCCTGACGAGATCGCTGCCGCCGCGGTGTATTTGGCGTCACCGGCGGGTGCCTATCTCACCGGCAAGGTGCTCGAAGTCGACGGTGGCATCACCTTCCCCAATCTCGACCTACCGATCCCGGACCTGTGACCATGGCCATTCGCGTCGCCCAGATCGGCACCGGCAACGTCGGTGTCCATGCGTTGCGGGCATTGGTCACCAACCCGGGGTTCGAGCTCACCGGGGTATGGGTATCGTCGGAATCCAAAGCCGGTAAAGACGCCGGAGAGCTTGCCGGACTGAAGGATTCGACCGGCATCATCGCGACCACCGACCTGGACGCGGTGCTCGCCACCAACCCGCAATGCGCGGTCTATACCGCGATGGCCGACAACCGGTTGCCCGACGCCCTCGACGATTACCGGCGCATCCTGGCCGCCGGGGTCAACGTCGTCGGCAGCAGCGCGGTCTTCCTGCAATACCCTTGGCAGGTGCTTCCACAAGAGATGCTCGCACCCATCGAAGATGCTGCGCGGGAAGGCAATTCGAGCCTGTTCGTCAACGGCATCGATCCCGGGTTCGCCAACGACCTGCTACCGCTGGCGCTGGCGGGCACCTGCCAGAACATCCAGCAGATCCGCTGCATGGAGATCGTCGACTACGCCACCTACGACAGCGCGACGGTCATGTTCGACGTGATGGGGTTCGGCAAACCGATCGACGAGATCCCGATGCTGCTGCAACCGGGCGTGCTGAGCCTGGCCTGGGGATCGGTAGTGCGGCAGCTTGCCGCCGGGTTGGGTCTCGAACTTGACGCCGTCGAAGAGATGTATGTGCGCGAACCAGCGCCCGAGGACTTCGATATCGCCTCCGGACATATTCCCAAGGGCAGCGCCGCTGCGCTGCGATTCGAGGTCCTCGGATTGGTCGACGGCGATCCCATCGTCGTGCTGGAACATGTCACCCGACTGCGGGATGACCTCTGCCCGGACTGGCCGCAACCGGCCCAGGCCGGCGGGTCCTACCGCATCGAGATCACCGGCGAACCGTCGTACGGCGTCGACGTCTGCTTGAGCAGCCGCAAGGGCGACCACAACCACGCGGGCCTGGTGGCCACCGCGATGCGCGTCGTCAACGCCATCCCCGCGGTGGTGGCCGCCCCGCCCGGAATCCGGACCACGCTAGACCTGCCGCTGGTCACCGGCCGTGGCCTTTACACCGCGGGCTGAACGTTTCGGCTAACCTAACTTTCTTATTCGTAGGTTGAAAGTGAGTTAGGTGACGCAGGAGACCCGGGCCCCGCTCAAAACGGGCTGGTATCTACTCGGCCCCGCATTCGTCGCCGCGATCGCCTATGTCGACCCGGGCAATGTCGCCGCCAACGTCAGCGCCGGCGCACAGTTCGGCTTTTTGCTGCTGTGGGTCATCGTCATTGCCAACGTGATGGCCGGCCTCGTGCAATATCTGTCGGCGAAGCTCGGGCTGGTCACCGGGCGATCGCTGCCGGAAGCGATTGGTGCGCAGCTGAGCCGGCGAGCCCGGCTGGCTTTTTGGGCGCAGGCCGAGGTCGTCGCGATGGCCACCGACGTTGCCGAGGTGGTCGGTGGGGCGATCGCTCTGCGCATCCTGTTTCACCTGCCGCTGCTGATCGGCGGGCTGATCACCGGGGCGGTGTCGCTGCTTCTGCTGAGAATCCAGGACCAACGCGGACAGCAGTTGTTCGAACGGATCATCACCGGATTACTGCTCATCATTGCGATCGGCTTCACGGCCAGTTTCTTTGTCGCAACGCCGCCTCCCGATGCGGTGATCGGCGGGCTGGTCCCGCGGTTCCGCGGGACGGAGAGCGTGCTGCTGGCCGCCGCCATCCTGGGCGCGACGGTCATGCCACATGCGGTGTATCTGCATTCCGGTTTGGCTCGCGACCGGCACGGCCATCCCGAACCGGGCCCGCGGCGGCGTCGGCTACTGCGCGTCACCCGGTTGGACGTCGCGCTGGCGATGGTGGTGGCCGGCGGGGTGAATGCCGCCATGCTGCTGATGGCAGCGCTCAACATGCGGGAGCGCGGCCGCACCGGTTCCATCGAGGGCGCTTACGCCGCTGTGCGCGACACCGTGAGCCCCACGATCGCGGTGTTCTTCGCGGTCGGACTACTCGTTTCGGGTTTGGCGTCGGCGTCGGTGGGGGCCTACGCCGGCGCGATGATCATGCAGGGGTTGTTGCACCGGTCGGTTCCGATGCTGGTGCGCCGGCTGGTGACGCTGGCGCCCGCGCTATTGATTCTTGCCCTGGGTTTCAACCCGACCCGAACGTTGGTGCTGTCGCAGGTCGTGCTCTCGTTCGGCATTCCGTTCGCGCTGCTTCCGCTGGTTCGGTTGACCAGCAACCACGCGCTCATGGGAATCGACGCGAATCACCGCATCACGACCGCCATTGGGTGGGTGCTCGGCGTGACGATCAGTCTGCTCAACGCAGTGCTGATCTGTCTTACTGTGGCGGGCTAATGCCCTGGCTCACATTCCCGCCTAAGTCGTCAGTGTCGCCGAGCGGGGGTGTTCATTAAGGCGCGTTGGGCGGCGCAGGCGCGTCCGGTGTAGGTGCTGCTGGCGCGGGCGGAGGCGCTGCTGGCGCGCGAGCTGGACCTTGAGCTGGCGGGGGGTTTGGGATTGCCATGCACGCAAAAAAAGTCGCAGGCAGGCACTGGTTAGGCCCGAGCGGCGAGATGGATCCAAAGGCCAGGGCTGCTGCCGCAGCGGCGGCAAATGCTTTGTTCATTTTCTTCTTTCGGAACCCCGACGGCAAAAATTGCCGCGCCAAGTTGAACGCTACGCGCATTCGCAGGTAGCGATGATACGGCTATGTTGCGATTTCTTTTTGAACGCGCGGCCACCGGAGCCGCAGGTCAAGGATGACGCTTGCTAATGGGCAGTGCTGATGTACCTCACCGTGAGCGGGTCGGCATAGCGCGGTTGGCCTTGGCCTTCGGCGTTATCGTGGGGCGCAGCTCGAGGAGTTCGTCCAACAGGGCATCCATCTGAGTTATCGACGGGAGAGCCCCACCCCGTTTGCGGTAAGCACTACGAACGCTGACCAGCAATCGCAATTCCCGTTCGATCGTGTCCCGGTCTCGCGTGGTGTCGCCCACCGAAGCGTCCATCAAATAATCCTTGCACCGAAACGCCGACGCCAACAGCGTGACGCGCCGGAATTAACCTTGCGGTCATTACCCGATCAGATCACCGTGTCGGTGTCGCCGCCCAAGAGTTGTTGGGGGACTTGACCGAACGGGGACTCGGCCGGTTCGTGCCATCCGAACCCCATGACCAGCGCATGCGACGGGTGATGGCCCGTTTAATTCGCCCCGCTAACATCGAAGCCGTGATGCCGGCGGGCCGTCATACCTACTTTGCGTACGGGTCAAACCTGTGCGTGCGGCAGATGGCGCAACGTTGCCCCGATGCCACCAGTCCCCGGCGGGCGGTGCTGGCCGACCACGACTGGCTGATCAATCAGCGCGGCGTGGCCACCGTCGAGCCGTTCAACGGCACTCATGTGCACGGGGTCGTCTGGCAGCTCTCCGATCGCGACATGGCCACCTTGGACAGCGCCGAGGGCGTGCCGCTGCGCTACCGGCGTGACCAGCTGACCGTGCACACCGACGACGGTCCGTCGAAAGCCTGGGTCTATATCGACCACCGGGTGAATCCGGGTGCGCCGCGACCGGGTTACCTCGAACGCATCATCGACGGGGCATTGCATCACGGGTTGCCGCAGCGCTGGATCGACTTTCTGCGCCGATGGGACCCTGCGCGTTGGCCTCGGCCACGGTCGCGGCCTACAACGCCCGCGCCACAGTCGCTTTCCGAGTTGCTGTCCGAGGCCGGGGTGGTCGAGGTAAGCCGGCTGCGGTCGCGCTTCGGCTTTCTCGCCATTCACGGTGGCGGCCTGGAGGAGATGACCGACGTGATCGCCGAACGGGCCGCCGACGCGGCCGACGCGTCGGTGTATCTGGTGCGACACCCCGACCGCTATCCACACCACTTGTCGTCGGCTCGCTTCCGCGTGGGTGAATCGGCCCGACTCGCGGAGTTCCTCGACCACGTCGACATCGCGATCTCGCTGCACGGATACGGGCGGATCGGCCGCGGCACGCAACTGTTGGCCGGAGGCAGCAACCGCGCGTTGGCCGCTCACGTGGCCGGCCACCTCGACCTGCCCGGCTATCAGGTCGTCACCGACATCGACCGGATCCCGCTCGAGCTACGCGGGCTGCATCCGCGCAACCCGGTCAACATGACCCGCGACGGCGGAACCCAGCTGGAATTGCCGACGCGAGTCAGGGGCATCAGCCCACGCAGTCCACTCCCCGGCGACGACGGCTTGTCGCCGGTGACTTCTGCTCTGGTGCAGGGCCTGGCCGCTGCCGCGCGGTCCTGGAAATCGCATTCCGCATAACAACACGATCGGAGTTGGGTGATGGCCGCACAGACGTCTCGCGCCTTTCGGTTTTCGATAGGCATTCACAGCGCGAAATCAAGCGCGGCGCTGCGGGACAAGGCAAGACGTTTGGAGGATGCCGGATTCGACGCCCTTTACCTGCCCGACCACATCGGTGCGCCGGCACCGTTTCCGGTGCTGACCGCGATCGCGGCGGCCACCTCCGCCGTGCGGGTGGGGACCTATGTGCTCAACGCGTGCTTCTACAAGCCGGCCCTGCTGGCTCGCGATGCGGCGGCCGTGAATGACCTGAGCGACGGCCGCCTCGAACTGGGCCTCGGCGCGGGTTACGTGCGGGAGGAATTCGAGGCCGCCGAGCTGCCGTACCCGAGCGCCGGGCAACGCGTCGACTACCTCGAGCACGTCACCACTTACTTGAAGAAGCACCTGCCCAGCGTGCCAATCCTGATCGCCGGCAACGGAAATCGATTGCTGACGATCGCAGCCCAGCATGCCGACATCATCGGCCTGACGGGTGCCAACGACCGCGGAGCCGGCGATGCGCTCGCCGAACGCATCGAGTTAGTCCGCGCCGCCGCCGGTGACCGGTTTGCCGATCTCCAGTTGAACCTGGCGATCACCGGCGTGTCAGACAGTTCCGGGAAACCCGACCTGTCGATGACCCGGAGGTATGCGCCCGACCTGTCCGACGAGCAGTTGCTGGCACTGCCCGCCGTGCTGAGCGGATCGCCCCGCGACATCGCCGACACGTTGCGCGGCTACCGCGAAACCTACGGGCTGACATCCGTCACCGTGCAGGAACACCACGCCGAGACCTTCGCCAAGGTGATCGCGGAATTCCGATGACTGTTGTCGATGAGCTGCCGAAGTCGGGTGAGGGCTCGTTTCGGTTCGACCGGGCCGAATTGGCCGGAGCGGTAGGCGATCTGGGAGTGCTGGTGCCGATCGCGGTGGCACTGATCGTGAAGAACGGTCTCATGCCGACGGCGGTGCTGCTGCCGGCCGGACTGTTGTACGTGGTGGCCGGCCTGGTGTACCGGCTTCCGGTGCCGGTACAGCCGTTGAAGGCCTTCGGAGCGATCGCGATCGCGCACGGTTTCGGCGCCGACGACATCGCCGCGGGTGCCCTGCTGATGGGCGTCATCTTTCTGACGCTCGGGGCATCGGGTCTGTTGGATTGGGTCGCAAAAGTGTTCCCGCAACCGATCATTCGGGGGATCCAGCTCTCGGTGGGACTGCTGTTTTGTCAGTTGGCCTGGAAACTGGTGTCCGCGCCGCCGAAGGCGTTCACCGACCACCGGCACTCGATCTGGTGGCTGGGGATTGTCACCGTGGTCGTGATCGCTGCGGCATTGTTGTTGCGGCGCCACCAGATCACCCTGGTCTTCCTGGTGATTGCCCTAGTGGCGATGGTGTTGACCTTCCACGGCTCGTTCCGCCTCGGCCCGTCGGCGGTGCACACCCCGCACCTGGGTTGGGCCGCGTTCTCCGCCGCGGCTGTCGCCCTGGTGCTGCCCCAGTTGCCGTTGTCCTTCGCCAACTCGTGTTTGGCCACCGCGGACACGGCCCGCGCCTACTTCGGCGATGCCGCCCGCCGGGTGCGGCCAGGGCGGCTGGCAATCACTCTCGGTTTGGCCAACCTTTTCGCCGGCGCGATCAGCGGCATGCCGGTGTGTCACGGCGCCGGGGGGATGACCGCGCATCGCAGCTTCGGTGCCCGCAGCGGTGGGGCACCCATCATGTTGGGCAGCGTGCTGATCGCGCTTGCGCTCGCGACCGGAGCGACGCTGACCGCTGCGCTGGCCGGGTTCCCGGTGCCGATTCTGGCAGGCCTGCTGACCGTCGCCGGCTTGCTGCACATCGCCCTGCTCAAAGACCTGCGGGGACCGTGGCATTGGGCGCTGGCCCTCGCGGTCGGGATCACCGGTTTTCTCAGCAACCTCGCCGTCGCCCTCGTTGGGGCACTTCTGATTTGGTTTATCGGGGGTGGTCTTTACCGGCGATTTGGTCCAGCGCGTGGTCCAGCACGTCGGCAAGCACCCCGAGACCGTCGCGCACCCCGCCCGGTGAACCCGGCAGGTTGACCACCAGGGTCCGCCCGGCCACCCCGCAGACGCCACGGGAAAGCACCGACGTCGGCACCTTCGGTAAACCGGAACGCCGGATGGCGTCGGCCAGCCCGGGAATCTCGTAGTCGAGCACCGCCGTGGTCTGGGCCGGGGTGTCGTCGGTCGGCGAAATGCCGGTGCCACCGGAGGTGATCACCACGTCGACACCGTCGGCGATGGCGTCGCGTAGCGCCTGGCCCACCGGTCCGCCGTCACCGACCAGCACCGGCTCTGCCGACGAGAAGCCACGCTGCGCAAGCCATTCGGAGATTAGCGGCCCGCATCGATCGTGGTAGACCCCGGCCGCCGCGCGGGTCGAGGCGATGATGATGTGCGCGGACCGGTCTGCTAACACCGCACCCACGACCCGTGCCGGCCGCCATCCTTCCGTATCACCCGAATGTCGTCGATGCGCGCAGCCGGGTCCACCGCTTTGATCATGTCGTACAGCGTGAGGGCCGCAACGCTCACCGCGGTCAGCGCCTCCATCTCCACCCCGGTGCGATCGGTGCTGCGGACCGTCACGGTGATGTCGACGTCCGTCTCACCGACGGTGAAATCGACGTCGACGCCGGTCAAGGCCAACTGATGACACAACGGAATCAGGTCGCTGGTGCGTTTGGCGGCCAGAATTCCGGCAACCCGCGCGGTGGCCAGTGCATCGCCCTTGGCCAGTCCGCCCTCCGCGATCAACTGCACCACCTGCGCGGAGGTCCGCAGCGAGCCTGCGGCAACTGCGGTGCGTTTGGAGGCGGCCTTCTCGGTGACGTCGACCATGTGAGCCGCGCCCTGATCGTCGATGTGCGAAAGCGGACCCGCATCAGCCACGCGTGCCATTCTGACAGGTCCGCGCTAGCTGAGATCCCAAATCTGCACCTGCGAACCAGCTGCCAGTTCCGTGACCTCTGCCGGAATGTCGAGCAGGCAGTTCGCCGACGCCAGAAACCGCACATGGTGTGACCCCGGCGGGCCGTGGCTGACCGCGGTGCCGGCGGAGGCATCGAAAATTCCGCGGCGAAACTGGCGCTTACCGGCCGATGAGGTCAACGTCTCGGTCAGCACGGCGGATCGGCGCGGCCGTTCGGGAGCCGACAGCCCCATGGCTGAGCGCAGCGCCGGACGGATGAACACCTCGAAGCACACCAGCGCACTGACCGGATTACCGGGCAGGGTGACGATGGGCGTGCCCGCCACCCGGCCGGTGCCCTGCGGCATGCCCGGCTGCATCGCCACCTTGACGAACTCCACGCCCTGATCGCCGACTCGGCCGAACGCGTCCTTGACCACCTCGTAGGCACCTGCGCTGATGCCGCCGCTGGTGATGATCAGATCCGACTCTGCAGCGTATCGGTCCAGCACTGCGGTGAACTGGGCGACGTCATCACTCACTGTCGCGGCCGCGACCACCTCGGCACAGGTCTCCCGGAGGGCGGCGGCCAGCATGACCGAGTTGGATTCGTAAATCTGCCCCGGCCGCAGCGGCGTACCCGGCGACACCAGCTCCGATCCGGTGGAAATCACCAGGACCCGCTGCGGCGGGATCACCGGCAGCTGGTACAGCCCCAGTGCCGCGGCCAGTCCAACCACCGCCGGCGTGACCACCTGCCCGGCTCGCAACACGATGGTGCCGGCGGCGACGTCCTCGCCGGCGCGGCGGATGTGGCGCCCCTCGGCGCTGGGCGCGTTGATCGTCACCACATCGGTCCGCCCGTCGGTGGCCTCGACGGGCACTACGGCCGTCGCTCCGGCCGGGATCGGCGCTCCGGTCATGATGCGATGGGCCGTCCCCGGCTCGAGCCTGGGGATGTCGATGCGACCGGCCGGAATATCTTCGGCCACAGGCAATTTCACCGGATGGTCCGAGGCCGCTGATGCTATTTCGTCGGCACGCACCGCGTAACCGTCCATTGCGGAGTTGTCGAAAACCGGCAGCGACACCGTCGCGGTCACATCGTCAGACACCACCCGGCCCTCGGCGTCGGCCAGTTCGGCGGCGATGGCGGGCCGGGCAGCAATCAGCCCGACAACAACGCGTTGATGCTCCTCGACCGACCGCATGGAATCACTAAATATAGTTGGTCTCTGTGGAGTGTCTGGTCGTGCGTGCGGCGCTGACCGATCAGCCGATTTCGCTCGCCGAACATCAGGAACTGGTGAGCCATCAGGCGGCGGGAGCCGTTGTGGGGTTCGTCGGCATGATCCGCGACCACGACAACGGACGCCGCGTGGTGAAGCTGGAATACTCCGCGCATCCGTCGGCCGCCGATGTCCTCGCCGAAGTGGTGGCCGACGTCGCCGCGCAGTCCGCTGGGACGCGGGCCATTGCGGCCAGCCACCGGATCGGCGTACTCCAGATCGGCGAAGCGGCGTTGGTCGCCGCGGTCGCCGCCGACCATCGCCAGGCGGCATTCGCCACCTGCGCGGAGCTGGTGGACGCCATCAAGGAGCGGTTGCCGGTGTGGAAACGCCAAATCTTCGCCGACGGAACCGACGAGTGGGTGGGCTCGGCCTAAGTGAGGACGCCGCTGTCTATCCTCCGGCGAACGGCGGCAGCACGTCGATCGTGTTCCCCGCCTGCAGCAGGTGAGCTTGGTCCCGAACCGCCACACCGTCGCATAGAAAAGAGCACCGGACCAGCACGCGGGCGAGTTCCTGGCTGCGGCCCCCCAGCCCGTCGACCAGCTCG
>Ga0210398_10004073_pt1 | contig 13823 bp, 14 predicted proteins | sample IncBWC4OmetaG_FD_161047 | JGI IMG/M metagenome (GOLD analysis project Ga0210398, IMG submission 161047) | Forest soil microbial communities from Barre Woods Harvard Forest LTER site, Petersham, Massachusetts, United States - Inc-BW-C-4-O | ecosystem: Environmental > Terrestrial > Soil >... | reverse complement strand
TCATGCCTCTTCTAGAGGTATTGGCGAAGTTGTTGAGAGCCGAAAAACCGACCAACAGGACAATTTGATCTATGAAGCGACTTGGCAGGCCAGGAATGGAGGTTTTGTCGTTACGCAGACCAATTCATTGCCCCGTTCCAACCTCTTTATGTTCGGAATAGACCTTATGGATGACCACGAGATTATTTGCAGCCACATGAGCGTCGGCGGACGAACTGTTTTCAAACGATGATGACCAAGACGATGCTAAACTGAATGACCTAAAGCCCGCGGAACACAGCTGGTAATCTGGTCGATTCACAAAATCACCAAATCGTCCCGGTGCACCAGTTCTTCCTTGGGCAGCTTGTGACTGCGGACGGCGGCGGAATCGAAACGCGCAATGCCCCGGGCAAATTCCTGTCCGTCACGCCCGCAAATTCGCAGCACATCGCCCGCCACAAATTCTCCTTCGCACCGCGTGACTCCCGGCGGCAGCAGGCTGCGGCCTTTTTCCACCAGGGCCGTCCGTGCGCCGTCATCCACGAACAGTGTGCCCTTCACATGATGGAAGAATGCGATCCAGCGTTTCCGCCCGCGCAAGCCGCCGGTTTGCGGGATAAATATCGTTCCTTCGTCCGCGCCGGCCATGATGCGCGCCAGCGCCGTTTTCTTGCGGCCTGATGCAATCACCAGCGGGATGCCCGAGCGCACGACGATTTTCGCCGCCTGGATTTTTGACGCCATGCCGCCCACGGCGGTTTCGCTGTCCGTGCCCCCGGCGAGTCCTTCGAGCCGTGCGTCAATTTTTTCAATGACCGGAATGGTATGGGCGTCCGGCTTGCCAAAATTCTCGATCACCCCGTCCACCGTCGTCAGGATGACCAGCAAATCCGCCGGCAACAGCGACGCCACCAGCGCGGAGAGCCGGTCGTTGTCGCCGAATTTCAGTTCCGTGGACGAGACGGCATCGTTCTCGTTGATGATGGGCACGACGCCGTGCTTGAGCAGCGTGACCAGGGTGTTGCGCGCGTTAAGATGGCGCTCGTGGTCCTGCAAATCCTCATGCGTGAGCAGCACCTGGGCGGTGTGCAGCTGGTGCGCGGCGAAAAATTTCTCATAAGCTGTCATGAGCCGCGACTGCCCGACCGCCGCGCAGGCCTGCAATTGCGCGAGCTGCCGCGGGCGACTCTTGTAACCCAGCGCGCCCATGCCCGCTCCCACCGCGCCGGAGGTGACCAGCACGATTTCGCGCCCTGCCCGGCGTTGTTCCGCGATTTGCGCCGTCAGTTGCTCCATCTGGGCAAAGTCCGGCTGCTTGCTGGCGTCCGTCAACACGCCGGTACCCAGCTTCACCACCAGACATTTTGCCTTCCGCAACAACTCGGTTCGCATCACGCAGTCGTAGCAAATGGGGGCGGGCATGTCGAGAAAGCGTTCGCCGGCGGCAAGATTCGACATGGCCGGAAATTCCTGTCCTGAACCGGGTCATAACATTTTTTCATCTGCGCGGATGGTGGCGCGGACGCCGTGAAAACCCGTTCATTTTGAAAAAACTTTGGAAGCCGCGGTGAAACCGGTTTCATTTTCGCGCGCGGACTTCGTGCGGAATGCATTCACGCGAAATTTTTTGGTGCAAATTGCAATCTGATATTTCCACATCCGGGTGTCTGTTGGTTCGTTTGCCGCATTTTTCTTCACCAAAGCCGCGAAGAAATGTCTGGCACAAATTATGCACACCCATCGCCAACATTAAACCGTCGGAGAAAAATGGCGTGTTCATTTTTTCACCGTTCATGTTTCGGCGCCGGGGCGGATTCAGTGGATGAATCATCGCACGCACCCGGGAAGACACGCCGCGTTCGCTGACCCGCCAAAGCCATCCCATGAAAACCAAGCAACTTACAGGCCTTTGCGCCCTCGTCTCAGCTTCCATGCTGACCAGTCATGTCATCGCCCAGACCACCGCGAATGTCCGCGGCCCGGTTCCCTCACCAAGCCCCTTAAATACCGACATCGAACCCATCGGTGGCATCAGCAACAATGTGGCCAACCCCCTCTGGGGCAGCGCCGAAACGGACCTGTTGCGCCTCGCGCCGGTGGGCTATGCCGATGGCATTGATGCTCCCGCCCTGCCCAACGACCTGAGCGCCCGCGCCATCAGCGACATCATTAACAATCAAGCGGACCCGGCCGATCCGTCCCAGGACATTCAGACGGTGGATCAAAACAGTTTGTCCGACTTTGGCTACAGCTTCGGCCAATTCATGGATCACGATATGGATTTGACTCTCGATAATGGCGTGTCCGACCCGATTTTGGTGCCATTGGGCGACCCCATCGGCGGCACGAACGACACGCCGCTCTATTTCGACCGGGTCACGCCCGATCCCCTGACCGGCCTGAGCCGCGCCAATCCCGCGCAGGACATCAATGCCATCAGCTCCTATTTCGATCTGTCGCAAATATATGGTTCCGATGTGCCGACAGACGATGCCTTGCGGACTTTTGCCGGCGGCCTGATGAAAACCAGTCCCGGCGGCTTGCCGCCCCTGTGCAACAGCAACTATTTCACGCCGGCACAATTGGCCGTCATCAATGCCTATGAGGGCGGCATGGCCGACGCCGGGCCGTTGCCGGAATCCAGCATGTTTGTCACTGGCGACACCCGCGGCAACGAAAATCTGGAACTGACAGTCCTGCAGGCTCTCTTTCTCGACAACCATAATCGGATTGCCGGCCAGCTTGCGCAGGCGAACCCGACCTGGACGGACGAGCAGCTTTTTCAGAAGGCGCGGCGGCTGAACATCGCCGAATATCAAAGCGTCATTTACAACGAATGGATCCCCGCAGTGCTCGGCCAACGCGCCGTGCCGGCCTATACCGGATATAAACCGGGGGTCAATGCCGCCGTGGACACTGAATTCTCAACGGTGGCCTTCCGCTTCGGGCACAGCCTGCTGAGCGGCGGCGCCGAGCGCCAGGGCAATAACGGCCTGGAAGTGGCGGACACCGTGTCGCTGGCGGTGGATTTCTTTGATCCCATGTTGCTCAACGGCCAGGGCCAGCCGCAGGGGATTGATCCTGTCACCGGCCTGGCCACCACGAGCATCGGCGCCATCTTGAAGGCCAATGCCGACGGCAACGCCCAGGCCATGGACGTTGAAGTAATCAACGAAGTGCGGGACCTTTTGTTCAATGAAGTGATCCCCGGCGTGGGCGGCGGCCAGGACCTCATCGCCCTGGACACCCAGCGCGGCCGTGACATGGGCATCCCCGATTACAACACCCTCCGCGTCAGTTTGGGATTGCCCGCCATCAGCCGGTTCTCCCAGATTACGCGCAATGTCCGGGTCCAGCAGGAACTCGCGGCGGCGTATCCCGGCGGCGTCAACACCATCGACGCTTTTGAAGGCGGCCTGGCGGAGGACCACGTTCCCGGCTCCGATGTGGGCCCGCTCTTTCAAAAAATCATGGCGGATCAATTCACACGGCTCCGTGACGGCGACCGGTTCTTCTATCTGAACGAGGGCTTCACGCCGCAGGAAATGCAGATATTCGGGCAAGGCAATACGCTGGCAAAAATCATCATGAACAATACCGAGATCACCAACCTGCAGGACGACGTCATCATCTTTCAGGCTTCCATCAGCGGGACGGTGTCCGTCGGGAGTAACGGGAGGTCGGGCGGCCCGAACAGCGGCGCTTCCGGGATCACGGTCGAGCTGGAGGACACTGTGGGAGACATTCTGGCCACGACCCAAACCGACCAGCGGGGCGGGTACAGCTTCGACCAGTTGAGCGGGCCCTCCGGCAATCCGGAAATTGCACCCGGCGTCAGCGCCACTGGCTATTATCAAATCGTTGTGGCCGTGCCTCACGGAATGAAACAGGCCAGCCCAAATCCTGCCCCAATCTTGATCAGCCGGGGCGACACGGACGTGAACGGCGTCAATTTCGTGCTGGCCTCGCCTCAGACCAGGCCCTCGGGCGGTCCCAGTTGGCAATAGATGACGGGCAGTATCAGGTTTTGGAGCCGGCTCCTTAAGGGGACGGCTTCGCGCCTTTAACTTTGAACTTTGAAATTGAGGCGGTGCGGTGGCATAGTCCGTGAATGCGCGATGCCTCAATCAATTTTCTTAGAAAGCTGGTCAACACCCCCAGCCCCACCGGCCACGAATCCCGCGGACAGCGCGTCTGGCTGGATTACGTCAAACAATTCGCCGACACCACGTTCTCGGACGCGTATGGCAATTGCGTGGCCGTTCTCAACAAGGGCGGTTCGCCGCGGCTGATGCTCGCCGCGCACGCCGATGAAATCGCCATGTCGGTCAATTACATTGACGCGGATGGATATATCTATGTGCGCAAAATGGGCGGGATTGACGCGGCCATCACCAAGGCGCAGCGCGTCACGATTCACACGCGCACCGGCCCGGTCCGCGGCGTGGTCGGGAATGTCGCGCCGCATCTCTCGCGGGCGGATGGCGAGTCCAAGGTGCCGAAAATCCAGGACTTGTTCATCGACATCGGCGTCAGCAGCACGAAGGACGCGGAAAAGCTGGTGCGCGTGGGCGACCCCATCACGCTCGTGGATGAATTTGAACTGTTGCGCAACGACCTAGCGATCGGGCGCGCGTTCGACAACCGCATCGGCACGTTCGCCGTGGCGGAGACGGCGCGGCTGTTGAGCGGCGGGAAGTCGAAGTTGCGCGCGGAAGTGTGCGTAGTCTCAAACATCCAGGAGGAGGTTGGTTTGCTGGGCGCGCGGCAGATTGCGTATTCTCTCAAGCCGGACGTCGCGCTGGTGGTGGACGTGACGCACGCGACGGATTATCCGACGGTGAGCAAGGCGCAGCACGGTGACGTGAAGGTGGGCCGCGGCCCGGCGATCACGCACGGCGGTTGCAATCATCCGGAGGTGGTGAAGCGGCTGGAGGAGCTGGCGAAGGCGAAGAAGATTCCGTTGCAGCACGAGGCGATGTCCAACTCGAGCGGGACGGACGCGGACGTAATCTTCTGGACGCGCGGGGGGATTGCGAGCGCGTTGATCAGCCTGCCGAACCGTTACATGCATTCGCCGGTGGAAATTGTGAGCTTGAAGGACCTGGAGAAGATTCCGGAATTGATGGCGGCCTTTGCGCTTTCGCTGAAGGCCGGCCATGAATTCAAAGTAAAAATTTAAGAGGCATGGGCGCCGGCCGCGCGCCACAATTACTTGTGGCCCAGTTCCTTCAACTTGTCCTGCCAATACTGTGAGCGATCGGTGGCGGGGTTAGGCCATCCAGGCGCGAGGCCTCGCTTGATTCGGCGCGATTCGGCAATTGGCGAACTTTCGTATGCGTCTGAGGGAGCACATCTGGTTACTGCTCCACGGCACGATAGAATTGCTGACTGTTCGTCGGCGAATTGTAATCAATGTAGATGTAAGGGTTTGAAGGTAAAGTCACATTGGTCAGTGTCGTCCAATTGGTGGTAGAGAGGTTTGAGATGGCTTGAATGAGATAATTTGAGCCGATTTGCCCGTTATTTAGAATGACCCCGGCAAACATTTTGATGTTCACACTAAATGATGGGATCGGGTCAATGGCGATACCTTGCGGACCATTCAACCCGGTAGCAAAGGTGCTTTGTGTTCTTCCGTCCGGAGTGATTTTTACGATTGTATTGCCTGATGAACACGTTACATACAGATTGCCCGCGCTGTCAAAAGCCATGCCAACCGGACCATCCAACCCCGTGGCAAAGGTGCTTTGCAACTGGTTCGTCGTGAATTTATAGATGTTGCCGTTGGGTTGGTTGACCGACACATAAACATTGCCCGCACTGTCAACGGCCAGACCGGTGATATTCAACCCGTAGGCAAAGTTGGTCTGCGTTCCGTTCGTCGCATATTCAAGAATGGAATTGCCGCCGTCAAACGTCGAAAACAGATCCCCTGCGCTGTCAAAGCCGATGCCATAAGATCCTGATTCCTCACTGATAAAGTTGAGCTGTGTCCCGTTTGGCGCGATTTCAAATATGCCGTTGTTAAAGCCGCCATCCCCCACATACAGATTTCCTGAGCTGTCAAAGGCCAGTCCAACCGGATCCTCCAAGTTAGAGACGGGAAACGTGTGGCTCACACCATCCGGGGTGTATTTGTATATGGCGCCCTGCAAATAATCCGGAGTCGCCGAAACAAACAAATTCCCCGCGCTGTCAAAGGCCAGGGCGAGCGGTTGCGTCAACCCGGAGGCAAAAGTGCTCCGCGTTCCGTTCGTCGTGTATTCATAGATGTTGCCGCTGCCAGTATCCGCCACATAAATGTTTTGAGCGGCGGCCTGATGGATGCCGGCGAGAAACGACAGTGTGAGGAATAGGCTTTGAATTTGTGTTTTCATGACAGTTTTTTATAATTTTGGAATTTCATTGCTCACTAAGTCGGTAAAATCTTTGTGTCGCATTAGGCGCGAAATTGGTCACGGTAATCACCGAGCCGTTACCGTTGACGTTGGTCAGGGTCTGCCAGCTTGGGCTGGAGAGGGAATTGACATAACTCACTGTGTAACTTCCGCCCAATTCGGTTTGAATTGAAATCGTAAAATTTCCATTGGCTGCGCTCGGCGCAAAGAAGATTGGCGCGGGCTGAATCCAAAAGCCGCCTTGGATGGAAAACCGCGCACTGCCCGGCACGGCGGCGAGCGGCTGAGCGATGGTGCTGCCCAATTGAAAACGCGCGCTGCTGCTGAACGTCGTTCCGCCTCCCGCGATGACGTCGCGGGCGATAGTGAAACGGCTGCTGCTTTGGGCGAAAGCGGTGCTTGAAATCAGCATGAGAAGAAAAAGAGTTTTCATGGCTGCTCTAATTTATTTCTGCGCGGATGTTTTGACCATCTGTTCCAGGTCGGCCAGCCGTTTCTCGAAAGATTCATTTTGTGATTTGAGTTTCTGAATCTCCACGTCCTTTTCCTTCAATTTTTCGTTCAAGCCTTGAATCGCCGCAAGCGCCACACCGCCTTCGTCGACAGTGGTGATATGCTTGTCATCTGGGCCAACATTGAAGGCAGCGTAAAAATCCTGCGCCATCGGGCCAATATGGCGTGTTTCTATGGCCTGTTTGTAGTTCCAACTGGAAATCGGCAGATTAGCTACGCGCTCCAAAATCGCCCGCCCATCAATAGGCATGAATTTCTCCTTCAAGTTCTTATCGCTGGATTGGGCTACAGTGCCATAGATAGTGCCGTCAACGGTGAGGTCGCCGTAGTTATGTTCATGCAGAACGGTTATACCGTCATTTACGACAATATCTGCAGTCCCGGAAATGGAAGATACATCAGAAAGTCCGTTATTGTTCATTTCGATATTGCCTTGCATAAAAAGTTGATTTTTGTTCAACAACGCAATCCCTCCGCCGGCGGGAAGGATTGCCATCTCTGTCGTGCCATCAGAGAAAGCCAGATTGTTGCCGCTCAATCCGATAGTCCATGGCCCAATCACATTTGAGTTTGTTCCACTTACACCATTCGTTCCATTTATTCCCGGTGGTCCTTGCGGACCAGTTGCACCCGTTGCACCCGTTGCACCAGCTGCGCCCGTCAGACCTTGCGGGCCTTGAGGCCCGATTGCTCCTGTGTCCCCTTTCACTCCTTGACCGCCTTGCGATCCTTGTGAGCCCGCTGGGCCAGTCGCGCCTGTTGCGCCTGTCAAACCTTGTGGGCCTTGCGAACCTGTTGCGCCAGTAGCGCCAGTCAATCCTTGTGGGCCTTGTGGACCAGTCGCGCCCGTTGCGCCTGTCAAACCTTGCGGACCTTGAGGACCAGCAGATGTCATCGCGTAAAGCGCATACGGCACTGGAGCAATTGACACGCGCGGGGAAAGAGTCTGGGCGACGCCATTTGAGACTGTGATGTCCAGCCAACGGGCGCTGCCATTGAACGCACCCGGCCCAAAATCCAGATTCACGGTGAAAAGGCCGTTGGACAATGTGGGGCTGGTCGTGATGGAACTGCCAATCTGATTGCCGCCGCTGGAGGAGTCAAATAATTTGAAAATCATCGTGTACGTCCCGTTGGCGTTTGTGCCGGTGTCGTGGAGCTGGCCCTGGTAGGTGAAGGCCGTCGTGCCCTGGGCGTGCAACAGCGGCGCCGCTAGCCAGAAGGCCAGGGCAATGAATATATTTTGGAGTCGGGTTTTCATGGGGTTGTTCAACAGGCCTTTACCTCGTTCACATTTTGGCATGTTTGATATTAGGGCTACGAATAATGTGCAAAGTCAATGGCTTTGCCATCCGTAGATTTACGGCGTAAAGCCGCCATGCTGTCTCAGCCATACGCAGAGCATCGCTCCGCGCTCCTGGAAACCCGCGGAAATCATTTGTGACCGAGTTCCTTCAGCTTGTCCTGCCAATACTGTGAGCGATCGGTGGCGGGAGTGCCGGCGTGGAGCAGGGGATTGTAGCCGCTTTTCAAGAGAATCAGATTGAGCAGCGAATCCCAGGCGGTTGGGGAATTGACCCTGAGATAAACTTCGTTCGTCATGTGCGGCGTCAAGGTCTCGTTCATGTTCGGATTTTTCAGGCTCCGAAAATATCCCGTGCCCAGTGTTAAATTCAGGGTGTCGATGCCCGTGAACTGGTAGGGGGCGGAGGTGTGGCCATTGGAATCGGTCGTGGTGCCGGACTGGCGGATTTGTTTTTCCGCGAGGCGAAGATTCAGGCGGCCGTTGGTGTCCTCGATGACGCTGATTTGCGCGATGTTGACGCGCAGCAGGCGGAGGTGGACTTTTTGCGACCAAAGCGCGTCGCGGTCGTACTCGGCGTGAAGTTCCGGCATGTCGAGCAGCGGCGATCCGCCGAATTCGGGGCGGTTGTAAATCACCAATCCCTCCACCGTCAGTCGCGGATTGAGCAGGCCGACATTGACGGAACTGATTTTCACCTCCAGCCCGGTGCTTTGCGCGAGCTTATACTCGAAAATTTCCTTCGCGATGGTGTCAAGCAGCAGGATGCCGGCGATCAGCAGCACCAACAGCAGGATGAGGAGGCGAAACGCCCAGCGGAACAGCGTTTTCATACAGGTCTTTTATCGGAGCGGAAAAAAGTCTCGCCCTCACCCCAACCCTCTCCCCCAGGAGAGGGAGGTTGTCCATCGCAATCTGTGAATATTACGGTGGTACTGTATATTTCCGTGTTCGAACAAAGGTGGGTTTTCAAACTCAACCTCGTTTACAGTTCGATGTCCTCCGGCTGGACGGAGAGGCATTCGTCCTGGTCTTCCCAGACGGCGGCGGGATAGAACTCTAAAAACTTCGGCATGATGTCGCGGCCCGCGAGGCCAAGCAGGCGTTCCGCTTCGTCAGCGGCGTTGTCGTAGGCCTGATCGTAATTGCCCGAGCCGCGGCGTTGGCGGTCGTCCCAATGCGCTACGGCATGGATGGGTCCGTAGCGGACGGCCCAGGCGTCGAGTTCCGTGCGCAAGGCTTCGGGGACTTCCTCGAATGGCACGAGCACTTCGTTGCAATGCTGGCAGATGAGGCCGGATTCGCGGACATCGCGGGTGAGGAGCGGCAGCACCGGCGCGCGGCAGCAGGGGGCTTCCGAGTAGGCCTGGGGCGGGGTGGCGAGGCGTTTGAGCCAGACCTGGCGCTCGTGGGCAAGTTGCGCGGCGAGCCGGTACGCGCCGAGCAACGGGTGCGACAGCCGCCAGGCGCGCCCCTCCAACTGGCCGAGCGTTTGCGCCAGCCAGCGCGCAAGCGTGAGGTCGTCGAAATCCCGAAACACCAGGCTGTATTCCTTCCACAACTGGTCGAGACGGGAATCTGGATTGAATGCCATCGGGCAAAGCTTGTGCTTGAACCGGCGATTTGTCTAGTCGGGATCGCCGTCATTCGCGGTCGCGGGCTTGCGCCGGAGCGGACGTTGGCGTAAGAGTATCGGAATTGCAGGCCACCAGACCGTCATGTACAAAATAATTGGAGCGGACCACGTTGAATACGGCCCGGTGACCGCCGGGCAGCTTGGCGAATGGATTGCCCAGGGCCGGGCCAACGCGGCGAGCCTAGTGTGGGCCGAGGGCGCCGCGGAATGGAAACCGCTCGCGGCCATCCCGGAATTCACCGCGGCGCTGGGCTCCGCCGTCACGACGCCGCAAATCATCCGCCCGAATGTCGCGCGCCGTCCGCAGGTGAACAGCATGGCGATTGCGGGGCTGGTGCTGGGAATTCTTTCCGTCCCGTTGTTCTCGTGTTTGTTCATCTTTTCCATCCTTGGGCTGATTTTTTCCTGCATGGGACTGTCGCAAATCAAAAAAAGCGCCGGGCAGGAAACCGGCCGGGGCCTGGCGATTGCCGGCATCGTGCTGTCTTCCTTGGGATTGCTGATGGGCCTCGGGTTGTTCCTGCTGATTGGCGTGCTGTCGTTGGTGGGCAATAATGGCAACTGACCGGCGCACATGAATGCAAAAACCACCACCGCCCGCGTCCCGTTTCCAGCGTGGCCGGGAGTCATCAGCCTGACGGCGGCGCTGGGTTGCGCGGCGGTGTTGTTTTTATTCAATCCCTCGCAATACCCGTTTTATCCAAGGTGCCTGTTTCACCAATGGACGGGCTGGAACTGCCCCGGCTGCGGCTCATTGCGCGCGATGCATCAACTGCTGCACGGCCACGTCATGATGGCGCTTCGCTGCAATGTGCTGTTGATTTTGTCGCTGCCGTTCGTGGCGGTTTATGGCGCGCGGCAATTTTTCCGCTGGCGCGCGGGTTTGCTGATGTCGTTTCCCGCCGTGAAACCGCGCGGCATTCTGTTATTTGTGGGCGTGCTCGTGGTTTTTACCATCGTCAGAAATATTCCCGTCACGCCGTTCATTTATCTCTCGCCGCCGTGAGTTTAAAAAAGCGAACTTGCTGGCGGGGCGATTGATGGCATCATTCTTTGCGGGGTAGAAAAGCAATATGTACAAAATCATCGGGGCAGACCACCAGGAATACGGGCCGTCAAACGCGGAGGAATTGCGGCAATGGGTCCGGGAGGGGCGCGCGGACGGACGGTCCATGGTCCGGGCTGAGGGGACCACGGAATGGAAACCGCTCGCGTCGTTTCCCGAGCTGGCGTCGGCGCTGCCGGAAAGTCCCCTGGCCGGCCAACGGCCGCCGCCATTGTTTCCACAGCCGGGTCCGGTTACCCCCCAGGTTTTTGCCGCGCAATCCTTGGCCGCCGAACCGGACTTGCAGATCGGCCTTTGCCTGCGCCGGGGCTGGGATTTGTTGAAGAGCAATTTTGGCCTGCTTTTTTTCGCCACTATTTCCGTGTCCCTGATTCAAGTGTTTCTGGGGCGCATACCGTATGTGGGCGTGCTGTCGGTGTTGTTCACCGGGGTTTTCCAGGGCGGCATTTACCTCCTCTTTCTCAAGCGCCTGCGCGGCCAGCCGGCGGGACTGGGCGACGCCTGGTCCGGCTTCGGCGAACACTTTGTGCAACTGCTGATTGCCGGGATTTTGATGGTGGTGTTGACGGGCCTGGGTCTTTGTTTCTGCGCCGTGCCGGGGATATACCTGTCCATCGCGTGGATGTTTTCGGTGCCGCTGATCGTGGACAAGGAGCTTCAGTTTTGGGACGCGATGGAACTGAGCCGCAAGGTGGTGACGAAACGCTGGTTTCAAATGTTGCTGCTGATGATGGCAGCCTTCCTGCCGCTGATTCTCTTCTCCGCTTGTTTCAGAATCATGATACTCAAGTATGCCTTTGATTTGTATTCGACCGGCCAGTTCGACCCCTCGCTGTTCTCAAAGGATCAAGCCGCCGCCTCCGTCCAGATGGATCACCTCAATCAACTGATGACCGCCAAATTTTTTGTGTGGCAGGTGATCGAGCAGATTATTCTGGTGATCATCCAGCCGTTTGCGCGGGCGGTGCTGGTTCAAGCCTATGAAATTCTCTTTAACCCTCGGACCACGCCGACCGCTTGACAGGCAGACCGCCTGGGGCTGTCTCACGGCGAATTTGCTGGGCGTTCCGGGGCTTGGTTCGCTGGCCGCCGGCCGGCGCGTCGGCTACGGCCAGATGATTCTCAGTCTGACCGGCCTGGCCCTCACGAGCGCCTTCGGCGTCCGCTTCATCATTTGGTACGCCGCCCATTCGACGGAAGTCAACCAGGTTGGCGATGACGGCATGGCGCATTTCGGCGAGCTTTGGATTCACCTCCGGTGGGCGTTGCTGGGCATCGGGGTGTTTGTGACCGCATGGCTCTGGGCGCTGGCCAGCAGCCTCAGCATTCTCGCACAGGCGAAGTCCACCGTGCCCAAACCCGTTCCGCCGCTCATCAAACCGTGAACCCGAACATTCCCAACGACGCGCAAGCGCTTTTCAAGAAACATTTCGGGCATTCGCATGCGCATGCCGTCCAGGCGCCGGGCCGGCTGGAACTGTTGGGCAATCACACAGATTACAACAACGGCCTCGTGCTTTCGCTGGCAATTGACAAATACATCCAGATCGCCGTGGCGCCGCGCAGCGACGGGAAGATTGAGCTGATTTCATCGGCATTCCCCGGCGCGGAAATTTTCTGGCTGGACAAGATTGCGAAGAACCCGGGCGCGCCGTGGGCGGATTATGTGAAGGGCGTCCTCGAACAACTGCGCAAACGCGGCGTGCATTTCAGCGGGTTCAACGCGGCCATTCACGGCACCATTCCGCCGGGCGCGGGGATGAGCAGTTCCGCGGCGCTGGAAGTCGCCACCGCGCTGGCCGTCCGCCAGCTTTTTCCTTTCATGCTCACTGAGAACGGCCTGGGCGCGCCGCCGAAACGCGATTCCCGGGACCGTCTGCCACCGCTCACGAGCGCGGAGCGTCTGCCGCTCGCCCGGATTTGCCGCGCGGCGGAAAATGAGTACGTGGGCGTCCGCTCAGGTTTGCTCGACCAGATTTCGTGCCTGTTCGGGCGGGCATGGCAGGTGATGGAGATTGATTTCCAGTCGCTCGCAGTGGAACTCGCGCCGATGGCCGGCGAGGCGGTTGTGGTGTGCGATTCCGGGGTGAAACATTCGCTGGTCGCGGGCGCCTACAACGAATTGCGCGAACAATGCGAAGGCGCGGCGAAGGCCCTCGGCGTGGCTTCGCTGCGCGCCGGGGACCCAAGACGGCTGGCGGCGGACAAAGCCAAACTGACCCCGCGCCAGTTTGAATGCGCGTATCACGTCGTCGGCGAAATTCAGCGCGTCATCCAGGGCATCCGCGCGTTGCGCGAGGATGATCATCGGCTGTTTGGCGAATACATGTTTCAAAGCCACGAAAGCTCGCGTGATTTTTTGAAGAACAGCGCGCCGGAACTGGACGTGCTGGTGGAACTGGCGCGCGCGCATCCGGGCTGCCTGGGGGCGCGGCTGACGGGCGGGGGATTTGGCGGGGCGACCATCAATCTCGTGGCGCATCATCAGGCGGAAGATTTCATGAGCGTCATCGCGCGCAAATACCACGCCAGGACCGGCCAGGAAATTAAACCGACGGTCTGCCAGATTGTGGACGGCGCGAGTTGATGGGAACGGATTAAGATTAGGATTATGATTAAGAATAAGAGGGCAACAGAGAAGCTGAAACGATGTCCCTGGGCGAGAAATGAATTGTCCATCCGTTACCACGACGAGGAGTGGGGCGTGCCGGTGCATGACGACCGCGTGTGGTTTGAGTTTTTGATTCTGGAGGGCGCGCAAGCGGGGCTGAGCTGGGACATCATCCTCCGCAAACGCGAACGCTATCGCAAGGTGCTGGCGGATTTCGATCCGGCGAAGGTGGCGCGGTTCGGCGCGCGGGAGACGCGGCTGCTGCTGGCGGACCCGGGCATCGTGCGCAACCGGTTGAAAATCGCCGCGAC